>ERZ1026901.33-NODE-33-length-116124-cov-17.084019_pt1 | contig 116124 bp, 76 predicted proteins | sample MGYA00380179_ERZ1026901 | MGnify/ENA primary metagenome ERZ1026901 (study PRJEB33269, sample SAMEA4719815) | human gut metagenome | biome: human-associated habitat; feature: organic feature; material: feces | place: Cameroon | collected 2013-10 ... | reverse complement strand
TCTCTATCTGTGTTATCTGTGCTATCTGTGTTCAAAAAAAAGATCTAACAAATAATTCTGAGTTATACGAACACAGATATAACAGATCTAACAGATATTTCTCTATCTGTGTTATCTGTGCTATCTGTGTTCAAAAATAGATAATTCTCTATTCGTGTTATTTGTGTAGTTTGTGTTCGGAAAATAGATATTACTAAAAGTCATGAAATAACCCATTGTGGTGATATGTGTGTTCGTCAAAAGAATACTGCCTGTCATCTAGCTAGGTGTGGATTGTGAAATTATCAACAAATGTAATCAAACTGTTTGAAAATGTTGCAATTTGAATGGAGTTTTGCTAACTATAATTGATTTTCTAGCCTTAAAAAGCCGAAATGTATTAACATTTTACACAAAACTCAGTCTTAATAATTCTTAATAGTATAAAAGAATGTGGTGTTTTGTTCGTTCGACCTATAAAAAAACTATTAAATTTGCAGACAATTCATGTACTGAACTAACGTCAATATAGCGTCCTGTTTGAGACATGTAAAACGGCTGAAAAGCCCCATCGTACCTAAGATATGGCGCTCGGCATTAGGCTGTAACTCTAATTTATTGATATTCAGGCAGAACAGAATTCGCCTGTCAGCATATTTCCATAAAGTAAACAAAAAAATAAAATAATTAATCCAATTCAATGCGTATGAAAAACCGTTTTTGCAGAATCGGTAAGTCGCTGATCGGTGCGGCGTGCTTGCTTTCGACTTGCGGCATTACGTATTCTTGTTCCGATGATTACGACTTGGACGAAACTAGGCCGAGTTTCTTGGGACAGAGTATTTATGACGAGTTGAAAAACCGTCAGGATCGTAAGTTTACGACTGTAATTAGGTTGATTGACGATCTGGATTATAAGGATGTGTTGTCTAAAACGGGTAGTAAAACACTGTTCGTTGCCGACGATGATGCCTATAGCCAGTTCTTTGCAAACAACAGTTGGGGTGTCTCTCGTTATGAGGACCTCTCTAAGAGTCAAAAGAAATTGCTTCTCTATGGCTCTATGCTCGACAATGCTTATGTGCTCGAAATGCTCAGCACAATTCAGGGACCTGTGAAGAATCTCTGTCTTCGTCAGCTCTCTACATTGTCTGTGACTGACTCTGTGCCTTATTACAATTGGCAGAAACTTCCTAATAACCTGAATAACAATGATGGTCAGGCCGTTACGCCTGATAAGCGTTATTGGGATAACTATCGTAAGGAAGCAAAGGGCGGTATTTACATGGTGACGGATAAAACCACTCCCATGATGACTCACTTCCTTCAAGCTCAGATGAACGAAAAGATTATCAAGCCGAGCGATGTCTCGTTTATTCTCGGTCTTGATGGTACGAATAAGGCTTGGCATGATAATAGCAATCGTAGCTTCATCTTCAACTCTGAAATTATAGAACCTGATGTAACCTGTATGAATGGTTACTATCATGTGCTCGATAAGGTAATGGTGCCTCCTGGAAGTATGGCTCAGATGATTTCTGATAATCCTGATACTCACTACTTTGCAGCGATGCTCGATCGCTTTAGCGCGCCTTATTATGACGGAGTAGTTACGCAGGCTTACAACCAATTGCCTGATACCAAGGTGAAGGTTGACTCCGTATTCCAAAAACTTTACATCGCCCAGCGCGGTCAGATGGGAAGTATTAGCAAAGATCCTTCTGGCGAAGGTCTTGGCAGCGATGTGTCACGTCTTTCATTCGATCCGGGATGGAATGCGTATACTGTAGCCAATTCTACAAAGGAACAGGATATGGGTGCCATGTTCATTCCTAGTGACGAGGCTATGGAGCAGTATTTCTTGCATGGTGTAGGACGCTCACTTATCCAAAACTACGCGCATAAAGAGAATACCGCAGAAAATTTGCTTGAAAACCTCTATCAGATTCCACAAAACATCATCGTGAAGTTGATTAACAACTTGATGAAGGAATCATTCAATTCAACTGTTCCTAGCAAGTATCTCTCTGTAATGAACTCCGCTCAGGATCAGATGTTTAGTCAATATGATACTGAACAGGATTTCAAGAATGCAATTAAGCAGGTAATGGTGGCTAATAATGGCGTGGTATACGTGATGAAAGATCTTATCTCGCCTCCTGACTATGCCTCTGTGTCTGGTCCTGTTCTTACAGACCAAACTACTCGTGTATTCAATGCTGTGCTTCATGCAGATGATAATAATGTGACTAGTGATTACGGAAATGCTCCTTTGCGTAAATTCTATAGCACTTATTTGCTCGCCATGCAGTCGCACTTTACACTCTTTGTGCCTGTAGATAAAGGCTTGGCTGAATATGGTTATGTCGACCCCGTTAGCTTCAATGCCAATGTAAGAACAGCTTATAGATTCTGGTCTTTGAAGCCAAAAGAATCAGGTAAGAATAAGGGCGCTTATGTAAGTGTAGATGGTGCCGCTTATAAATACAATATCAATTCCGACTTTGTTGTGGCAGAAGCAGATAAGGCAACTTCAGCTGCAGGCGGTATGGTTCAGATTGAAAGTAAGGCTAACGAAGTTGTCAACTCTGGTTGGGGTAAGACAAGACGCCAGATGCTTACCGATATGGTAGACCAGCACATCTTGGTTCACAATGATGGCGATGAAATGATTGATGGCAATAGAAACTACTACCTATCACGTAGTGGTGCTCCTATTCATATCTCTAAGTTAGGTACCAATATCGCTGAAGGTACTGGCATGGAGGTAGAAGGTGGCTTGCAGGTATATCTCAACAATGATGACAAAGCTGAGAACGACTTTACTTGCAGAGTCGAGAAGGGCTACGATCTTTCTCATGGCTATGGTAATGGTCATACTTTCTTCCTCGATCGTCCTATGCAGCCTACTGTATTTAATGTATACCAGGTACTCGAAAGAATGTCGAATCCCACTCTTGGTTATACGAAGTTTGCCTCTATGTGTAAGGATCTTGTCTATGGCGCAAACGAAGATTTGCTGAAAAAGATATTCCCCGAAGAGTCCAAAGAGGATACTTGGAATACAGAGAAGCAAAAATATGCTATCTATGCTAGTTCTACCACGGGTGGACGATATACTGCTTCCGGTACCAATTTGATTCGTTTCTTCAACAATTATCGCTACACTATTTTCGTTCCTTCCGATGCAGCGATTGATCAGGCTATCAACGAAGGTCTTCCGACGCTCAGCTCGATCGAAGCTTTCTGTAATGAAGCCGACAATAATGTTGGTGGCAAGTTGACAGAGGAAGCCAAAGCCAAAGCTCAGGCTATGTACACTTGCTTGGTGAATTTCTTGAAGTGTCATTTTATTGATCAGTCATACTTTGTTGATAAGTATACTGATCGCAAGGTATCTCTCAGCCAGTCAGCTTGTTCTGACGATGTGAAGAAGACTTTTATTCCTGTAGCTATTAAGCACGTAGCAGGTGGGCTCGAAGTGTTCGATGCTCGTTCTACTTTTGACAATGCAGGTAACGTATATAAGGACAAACATGTAAATGTGAAGACTGACAATAAGGCACTCTTTAATCAGTTTGCACGTGACTACGAAGCCGACGACAAAGCGGGTGCAGCTCGTGAAATCAAGTCGTCTTCCTATGTTGTGCTTCATACATTGAAGGACAAGGATTTCTTGCTCTTTGATGCCAACCTCGAAGGCAACTTCGCTAAGCGTTGGGCTACTACAGCAGAAGCTAAAGCGTTTGTTAAGAAGTTCAGACTCAAGAAATAAAATCCGATATTATGAATAACATAAAGTTCCTATTGACGCTAGTCTTGTGCTTCTTTTGTGCTTTAGCTGCTAATGCACAGAAGCGCATTTCGGGACGTGTCTGGAGTAAGGCAGACGGTCCTATCGTGATGGCGTATGTAGTAGAGCAGGATAAGAACAACCGTAATATTACTGCTGCGCAGACTGATGCCAACGGTAACTTCTCTATGGTGGTGAAGAATCCTGCGAACAGACTGCGTATATCTTACATCGGCTACCAGACGAAGATTCTTCCCATCGGTGGCAATTCGCATTTCAATGTTGAACTCATTGATAAGAATACATTCAAAAGTGCTGAAGTCACAGTGACTCGTAAGACTCGTTCTAATGGTCTTGTGATTCCTGAAAGAGAAATCTCTACAGCTCAGCAGACGCTTGATATGGATCAAATGGCTGGTCTTTCGTTCGAGACTGCCGCCGACGCTCTCCAAGGTGAAATTGCCGGTTTGGATATTGTGTCTAACTCTGGTAACTTGGGTTCTGGTTCTACTATGCGTTTGCGTGGTGTATCCTCTATTAATGGTAGCCAGGAGCCGTTGATTGTAGTAGATGGTAACATCCTTGAAGACTACAACAACAGCGACCTCGATCTTGATAATATGGATAACGAAGAGCAGTTTGCAACACTTTTGCAGGTTGCTCCTGAAGATATCCAAAGCATCAAGGTGTTGAAGGATGCTGCAGCAACGGCTATTTGGGGTGCACGTGGTTCCAATGGTGTAATCGAAATCAACACTCGTCGTGGTGCTCGTGGAAAGACAAAGGTAAACTTCAGCTATCGTTTCTCTGGTTCTTGGCAGCCTTCAGGTATGAAAATGCTTGATGGTGACGGCTATACCATGATGATGAAGGAAGCTTACCACAATCCTCGTACGCTTACCGACGAACAGTCGAGCATCGTGGAAATCATGTACCGCCAGGACTATCCTACCTATTATTACAACTACAACAAAAATACCGATTGGTTTAAGGAAGTTACTCAGTTCGGTCAGATTCATAACTATGGTGTATCTGTATCAGGTGGTGGTGAGAAGGCACAGTTCCGTGTGTCTGGTACTTACGACCATGAAACAGGTACCATCATCAAGCAGGCTCTTGATCGCTTGACCACCCGCTTGGTATTGGACTACTATGTATCTGATCGTATCAAATTCTCTTCTAACTTCTCTTTGACTTATACGAAGAATAAGAAGAACAATCCGAATAGCATCCTTTCGCGTGCATATAGCGCCATGCCTAACATGACCGTTTATGCTTACGACAACAACGGACAGGAGACTGGCGACTATTTCATTATGCCTCCTAGAGCTGCTGGTGCTGGTCTTGATAATGCTGTGAACGCAGGACGTACTTCTTACTACTTGAATGATATGATTAGCAATGGAAACCCTGTTGCTATTGCCAACTTGGCTTGGTTGCACGAGTCGACTTATACCATTCAGCCTCAGTTCCAGTTGGAATACAAGTTCTTGGGTAAGAACGATGATGAGACTCAGTTGGATTATAAGGGTGAGGTCTATATGAATGCTTACACTTATTCTTCTGACTCTTATTCACCAGGTGCGCTTACAACAAAAACTTGGAGTGATGGTATCAACACGTTGAGCAACAGCGAAAACAAGAGTTTGGCATTCACCACTCGTCATCGCTTGTGGTTCCACCCTCATTTCGCCAATACCGACCATCAACTTCAGATGATGGCTCAGTTTGAAGTAAACACTACAACAAGCTCAAGCCAATCACACTCTACTTCGGGTGTAACTGGAGGTATCACAGATCCTACTGTGAATGGTTATCTTACGGGTGCTTCTTCAGGTACAGGTAAGGGACACAGTGCTGCTGCTTTGGCTTCTATGCACTATGCTTTCGGTTCTAAATACGTATTCGACTTCACACTCCGTGCCGATGGTAGTACACGTTTCGGTTCGGGCAATAAGTGGGGCTTCTTCCCTGGTATCTCAGGTCGTTGGAATATTTCAGATGAAGCTTTCTTCAAGCCTTTGAAGAAGGTTGTCAGCATGTTAGCTTTCTCTCCAGGTTGGGGTATCACAGGTAACTCTCCCTCAAGTGAAGGTTTGATGTACAATAAGTACGATCGCAACAACCGTAGTTATAATGGTACACAAGTCATGATTCCTAGCAACTTGAGGTTGACAGAAATCCGTTGGGAAAAGACAAAGTCTTGGAACATTGGTGTTGACTTGGGCTTGTTCGAGGATTTGATTAAGTTCAACTTGAACGTTTACAATCGTAAGACGACAGACTTGCTCAACTCTGGTGTACGTATTCCTTCTACTACTGGTTTCTCTCGTCTTGATTGGGCCAATGTAGGTGATATGGAAAATAAGGGTTGGGAACTCTATGTCAATACGCGCGAAATCCTCAAAGTGGGTAAGTTCAGTGTGAAACTTCGTGCTAACATTGCACAGAATCTCAATACCATTACTCGTATGGATGCTTCAGTATTGGCTTCTTATAATACAGATATTACTTATGCCAACGCTGAAATCCTCAAGCGTGTGCAGGTAGGTAACGCCTTGGGTGGTATCTATGGTTTTAAGTTCAAAGGTGTATATGCCTACGACTACGACCACAATGGCTACTTCCAAGACATCAATGGCGAAGCTAATCCCAAAAACAATTGGACCGACCAGTATGGCAATCCCAACACTGCTGCAGGCAACTTGGATGCTAGCAAATGGGTAAGCAACCAGAGTCAAGCTCGTCCTTGGTTGGCAACATCTACTCCTATCGTATTCGATGCCAATGGTAATGTGGTATACGATAAGAATGGTAATCCTCTTCCCATGTATTTCAACTATGGTGGTAAGAGCTACCAATTTGATGGTGGTGACGCTATCTATGAAGATATTAACCACGATGGTAATATCGATGAACTCGACGTTGTTTACTTAGGATCTTCTAATCCTAAGCTCAATGGTGGTTTCGGTGTTGACTTCCGTTATGGACGTTGGGAATTGAAGACTTCTTTCAACTTCCGTGTGGGCAACAAGATTATCAACTTGGCTCGCCTCAATGCCGAAAGTATGACAAGTAACATTAACCAGAGCGCTGCTGTGAATCACCGTTGGCGCAAGAATGGTCAGGAAACTACGATTCCTCACGCAATGAACTCTAACGTAAAGGCTACTTACAACTCATTGGTAAGTGATCGTTATGTTGAGCCCGGTGACTTCCTCCGCTTCCAGTACTTCCAGATTGCCTATAGCGTGGCTCCTGAAAAGTTGAAGAAGATTGGATTCAGTTCTATGAGAATTTCTGCATCAGGTAACAACCTCATTTTCTGGTCTAAGTACTCTGGTGTAGATCCTGAACACTCAGCAGGTGGCTATAGCCCCGCTATCGATAACTCACAGACACCGCGTTCTCGCTCATTCACGTTTAGTTTGAACTTTGGTTTCTAGGAGCAACTAACGAGAAGGACAAAGGATGCTGATCCTTGTCTGCATTCTTTGACCTTCTCTTTCCAATCACTCTTCCTTCGTAAGATTTAAGAGAGACACAATATGAAAAATAAGAATATATATACTAAGCTTCTTTTGGCTGGTAGCTTGTGTTTGCTGAGTGGAACGTTGACTTCGTGCAACGACTTCCTTACGATGCTTCCTACAAACCAATTGCCTGAAGAAAACTTTTGGCAGGATGAGTCCGACTTGAACAACGTTCGTGCTTCTGGCTACGACAAGTTGGCTCAGCCCTCAACCATTGAGAAGATTATTCAGTGGGGTGAACTTCGTTCGGATAATTTGACGCTGAACTCTATCTCAAATACAAACATTTCTTACTTGCAGGATGCTGTGCTTCAGCCCAACAACTCTATGTTTGATTGGTCTGCATTCTATGCGGGTATTAACTATTGCAACTTGGTGCTCGAAAAGGGTGCGGAGATGACCGTTCCTGGTAAAGAGGTCGATCCTGGTTTTACTCGTTCAGACTACAATAAGTATCTGGCCGAAATGACAGCACTTCGTTCGCTCTACTATTTCTACCTCGTAAAGTCGTTCCGCGATGTTCCTTATATCACTTCGTCTATTCGTACGGATGAGCAGGCTTTGTCTATCAAGCCCGCTGCTACTCCGGGCGTGGCTATCTTGGGCGACTGCATTGCCCAGTTAGAGGCTATTGTTAGCTATGCACCTGAGAACTATGGTGACAATAGTGAGAATAAGGGTCGCTTCACAAAGAAGAGCGTAAACGCACTGATCGCTGATATGTCGTTGTGGCGTGCTTGCATGCTTAAAGATTATATGAGCAAGGATGCGAATGCTACCTATGTGAATACCACAGATGTTGTTGCTAAGGATGACCAAGGTAATGCTACAGGCGGTTATAAGACAGCTGAAGGTAGAAACGTAGACAATGCTTATTGCAACGAACAGTGCACAGCGTATTTGAATAAAGCCAAGACCTATGCACAACGTGTAATTGATATTTTGCAAGAAGATCGCAATAAGCGTAATCGTGAGTCAACGAGTGCCTCGCTTTCAGATGAAGAGAATCCTCAAGTGAATAAATATCCTCTTTATCTGAACGATAGAAACGCGACTACAATTACCGATGCATCTTATGCGAAGAATTTTGGTAATCAAAACTCTAACGAGAGTATCCTTGAATTGCAGTATGATGGTTCTGTGACGAAGAGTTCTTATTTCAATGATTACTACTCTTCTTACAGCAACAACTCTTTTGTACCAGGAATCATGACGTTGTCGAACACGTTGACTTCGTCAGCGAATACCGTGAATCCGACGATTGGCTTCGGTAAGACAGATTTGCGTCTCATCGAAACTTGCTACTATCCCTCTTCAGATCCTAGCAAACCTATTAGTAAGTTTATTGCTCGTACGATTGACACGGGAAATAGTGAGGACTTGACTTCTCAGTTAGGTTTCTCTGGAGTTTCTGCTCGTACTTCAGAGTCTATGGATGCTCATTGGCCTGTTTATCGTCTGACGGATATTATGCTGATTAAGGCAGAAGCAATCGCCCGTTTGTCTATGAACAGCAAGGATGCTTCTCTGAAAGAAGGATATGAGTTGGTCAATGAAATCTTTAAGCGTAACAATCCCGCTTTGGTAACCACTGCAGAAGCTAAAACTAACACAGCCAAGAAAGACTTAGGTTGTGATCGCCTGGATGGCGATGCTTACTGCACAGATAATAAAGGTAATGTCAATAAGACGGGTAGCGATCTTCTCAGTCTCATCTACAGAGAACGCCAACGTGAGTTTATCGGTGAAGGTAAGCGTTGGTATGATTTGGTACGTCAGGCAGAGTTCTCTTATGTAACAGATAATAAGTCTACAGCCACAGCTCTTGCTTTCGGTAGTTTCAAGTCTCAGGTAACTAGTCGTCTGTCAAAGCTCCTCAGTCTTTACAATCCTATCTACGTTGAAGAACTCAAGGTAAATGGTGTTGGATATACTGAAGGTGGTAAACTTGTACAGAATCCTATTTGGGAGCGTTACACTAAAAACTAATGTAGGATATGAAAACGATAATGTTGAAAATGAAGAAATATCCCGTATTTCTTAGCGTTTTGTTGTTGTTAGGTGTCGCTTTTGCCTTTTCTTCATGTAAGGAAAACATTAGTGAGGACGCTTATGCAATCAAGACGAAAAAGACGCTTGATGATTACCTCGTGGAAAAAGGTGAACTTTCTTCTATCAAGGCTATCTTTGATGAGGTAAAGTTAGGAATCTCTGACAATGCTTCTGTGGTCAGCAGCGTATTGTCTGCTCGTGGTAATTATACTGTTTTTGCTCCGACCAATGATGCGATTGCTGCTTATATCAAGGAAGTTACTGGCGAGGAATCTACGGATCTCTCAAAGTTGACTTATGCACAAAAGCAAGCGATTGCTTTGAACTGTATCATTGATAATGGCGACAATACTGCCTACGAATTGGCGGATTTCCCTGTGAATGGTAACTTTGCTACAACGAACTTGCGCGATCGCCGTATTTTCTGTAAGCAAAATGCAGAAGGAAATTATGTTCTCAATGATGTGGCTACTATCATTGCGCAAAATATGGAAGCTTCCAATGGTATGCTTCACGAGGTTGACCATGTAATTGTGCCTTCTGATAAGTCTATTGCCGACTTGCTTAAGAGTGCTGGCAACATGCGTGTGATGTCCAAACTTGTTGATGAAACTGGTTTCGCAGATTCTCTTACTTTGAAGACTACGGAAGAAGATGAGTTTGAAAAGGAACATCTTACGAATGCTGGTACGATTAAGACATCGGATGGTATCGCAGGTAAATTTAGTTACCAGAGCAAACGAGCCATTGGTTATACTGCTTTCGTAGAGCCTGATGAAGTGCTTAACGCTGATTGGGGTATTCCTATGCCTAATTATGTAGATGGTCAAATCACCAATTGGGATGAGATCCTTTCTGCTCTCAAGACAAAGTGTGAGGCTATCTATGGTACAGAAGATGTAGATAATCTGAAGAGCCCGAACAATGCGATTTATAAATTCATTGCCTATCACGTGTTGGATGGTAAGGTGGTTATGGAAGACCGCTCAGCTGTTCACCACTGGAATGAATATGGTTATAAATGTGGTGAAAACTACAAAGTGAAATCTTCAGAGAACTACAAGGTTGATGTATGGGATTATTTCACAACGAAACTTGGTTCTTTGGTGAAAATCACTCACTTCTCTGATCAGACTCAGGGGGATCGTAACTTCTATTTGAACCGTGTCTCTGAATATAATACGACTTGGAAAGGTGGTACAGAACTTGATTTAGGCAACTACGCGTTTAAGCGTGTGCTTTATCCTAACAATGGGCAAGGTAATGGCCTTGATATTAAAGTAAGTGCCAAAAATATCGTTGGTGAAACTACTTACGTAAACGATGGTGCGAATGGTTACTATTTCCCTATCAACCATGTCATGGTAAATGGGGACGACGTCAAGAATGCTTTGAGTTCTGAACGTATGCGTATCGACTTTTCTACGCTGCTTCCTGAATTACTTTCTAACGACATCCGTGGTAATAAGTACGCCTACTTCCCCCAAGGTTATTTCAAGAATATCACCCATGAAAGTACGAGTACGGAAGTGTATTACTTGCAGGAGGCTTTCAGTCTTGGTAACTTCGGTTGGAAAGACTATCAAGGTGATGAATTTATCGTAACAGGTCAGTACGACCTCGTAGTTAAATTGCCTCGCGTTCCTAAGAGTGGTACCTATGAACTTCGTATTGCAAGTTCTAATAATAGGCTCCGTGGCTTCGTGCAGGTTTATCTTGGTACTTCGCCCAACAGAACAAATCCCGTTGGCTTACCTATTGATATGCGTGAAACGGTGGGTATGATTCCTGGTTCTCCTTGGGTTAACGATAAGGTATCTCAAGGCGATCAAGCCACTTGTCTTGAAAATGATCGTAACCTCCGTAATCAAGGTTATATGAAGGGACCGCAATATTTCCATAAAGATGGTAAGGATGGTTCTGAACCCGTTCGTAACATTGAAGGTAACTCGGAAGATGCGGCAGCTTTGCGTCGTATTTTGACTGCGCAGCATTTTGACGCAAATCAGACATACTATCTACGCTTCAAGTCTGCGATCCCTGATTATTCTAACTCACAGTTGTTCCTCGACTACCTTGAACTTGTACCTTCAAGTGTATACAATGGTACAACGCCTGAGGATGTCTGGTAATATAAACAAGCACAATTTATCCTATCATGAAAATTAAATCAGTTCAAAAGGTCATGGGTGGAGTGCTTGGAGCAGCCATGCTCCTAGGCTTTACTGCATGTTCTGACGACCACTATGATATCAAGACGGGAGGTGCCGCTTCTGCTAACAACACTATTTGGCAGAATATTTCGGCCACTCCTCAGCTTGATTCTTTGGCAATGATTCTGAATCGTGTCAGAGTTTATACCAAGGAAGAGGACCAAAAGCGTACGATGACGTATGCCGAGCTTCTCAATACACCTCAGTCGTTCACTTTCTGGGCACCGCTCAATGGCACGTACAATGCCAAGCACTATCTCGACCAAATAGACGAGGTGGCAAGATTGCGCAGCGAAGGAAAAACAGATGCTGCAGACTTGTTGGAGTACAACGTAAGCCTTCAGTTCGCTCAGAACCACTTGGCACGTACCAACTTCGAGTCTCAGCAAGGCGAACAGGATGTGCGTCTTTTCAACGGCAAGCTAGTTACATATAATGTAGCTTCAGGCTTGTTCAATGGTGTAAAGCTCGATGCGAACACTCCCAACATTCCTTCTTCGAATGGTGTACTTCACATTTTGGATGGTATTTCTCCCTTTGCTTATAATATTTATGACTATATGGGAGCCAACTCTTCGAATGGTGCACCCGAAACAGAGTGTATGGACTCTGTCTATGGAAAGTTGACGGATCCTTCTATCAATAAGCGCTATTTCGATGAAGGTTCAAGTACCCCTGGTGCTATCGTTAATGGTAACATGGTATACATTGATTCTGTCTTTAGTTACACTAACGAATATTTGAATCAGTCAAATGCACAGCCCAAGAATGAGGATAGTATTTACATTGCAGTAATCCCCACAGATGCTGCGTGGAAAGCAGCAACTCCTAAGTTGAAAGAGTTGTATCAGTATAGCCGCAATTATAAGTATGGCTATAAGGGTGGTAACAGACCTACAGATGCTTTCCCCACAAAAATCAGCTATACTGAAAAGGAAGTAGATTCTTTGTGTAAATATAATGCACAGAAAGCGCTTATCACTTCGATGTATTTCTCACCGTCGATCTTCCCTCCTCGTTTCCAAAAGGAAGATGGTAAGATAGATCGTAATAAGATGGATGAGATTATACAGTATGCTTTGACGGCTGACTCCTTGATTTCTACCAATGGTAAAGTCTTTTACAATCCGAATAAGGGAGGACGTAATCCTTTGTTTGGAAATGTGGAACCTGTGAAGGCTTCTAATGGTGTAATCTTCCCTGTTAGTACGTTCGACTTGGATCCTTCTTATTCGTTTGTAGACAATAAAACGTTCGATATTACTTATGGTGGTAGCATCGGTGATGCGTTCTCTGGTGGTGTCTCTAATACGGGTAAAACGCTTTACTTGAGCGATGAAAACATCAATCCCGAACTCAAGGGAGAAGTTGAGAAGTTGGAGAACAAAGCTTATCGCTGTTTCGAATCTGACAGAAACTCACCCCTTGAAGTGTATATCCCGCTGACAGGCGTGTTTAGTACGAAGTATAAGATCAGCATTCAAGTGCTTCCCAATCGTATCAACAATGAGAAAAAACTTAGGGATCCGAAGGCTGAAGACGACGTGGAAGTGATGCCGCAGACACAATTCTTCGCACAAGTATATGATGATGCTGGTAAGCGTATTGGTAATAACAGCGATTTTGTCGACGTAAGCGACACAGAAATCAAGACTTACACATTAACCTTTGGTAAGGATAAGACGACGAAGAAAGAGATTGATTATGTCGACTTTGCTAAGTGTTACAATAGCTTGCCTTCAACCATTCAGAAGTGCTATCCTTTGTTGAAAATCTCTCTCACTAAAAAAGGTGTAACTTACAGGAATTACGAACAAGCATTGAGTATCACTAAAATTTATGTTACTCCAGTGCATGAATAGCATCAAGTTTTAGGACAAAGCCCGAATCGAATAGTCGGGTAGGGCTTTTCCTAATCCTTATTCAAACCTTAATATTGCAGATAATGAACAACAATAAGAAAATACACTTGATGCAGGGTACATTGAGAGCCGGCGTATGTATCTTCATGCTTTCCGGAGCTTGTGTACTTTCAGCGCAGACTCCTGACCAACAGGGTAAGGAAACTGGTCATGCGAAGACTGCACAAGTAGCACAAAAGAAGGCTCCTCAGTATAAGATGAAGGAAGTCTCAGGTTACGTCTTCGATGGTGCCACTAAAAAGCCCTTAGGAGGTGTCAAAGTGCAGTCGCTCAATAATCGATACTATACAGCGCTAACCGACGATAATGGTAAGTATACGATTCGTGTTCCTGAGTTTGTAGAAGCTTTGTACATCAACGTGCAAGATTACAATCCTGCACAATTAGCTATCAAAGGTGAGGGTGATCAAAATATCTACCTTACTTCGGGCATGAATAGTGACTTCTATCACGATGGCACTTCCATGAACAATAACCAGAAGATGGTGATTGATGCTCCTAACTCTCTCACTATTGAGAACGAAATGGAGAAAGGGCTCGCAGGATCTTTGCGCATACTTAATCGTGGTGGAATGCCTGCACAGGGCGCAGCCATGTTTATCAATGGTGTAAATTCACTCAATACTTCTGCTCAGCCCCTCGTTATCATCGATGGCGTGATGATGGATATGCAGTACGACCGTACATCTCTCCATCAAGGCTTTATCAACAATGTGTTCAGCATCGTTGATCCCGATGATATTGAAAGCGTAGAAGTGGTAAAGAATGGTACTTCACTTTATGGCGCTAAGGGTGCTAACGGCGTTTTGCTTATCACTACTCGTCGTGGACATAGCATGGAAACTCGTATCAACTTCCGTGCTTATGCTGGTTTTGAAACCACTCCCGAGCAGATTAAGGTGATGAACGCTGGACAGTATCGAAGCTACTTCTCTGAATTGATTGGTACACAGCCCAACCAAGAATACTTCGGTAGCAATAAGACAATTCCTTTCCTCAACGAAGATAAGAACTATTTCTTCTACAATCTCTATCACAACGAGACAGATTGGCAGAAAGATCTTTATCATAGCACTTTCACTCAAAACTACAAGATCAGTGTAGATGGTGGTGATGATGTGGCCATGTATCACCTCTCTTTGGGTTATGCCAAGAGCGATGCAACTGCCAAGGAGAATGACTTCAACCGCTTGAACATTCGTTTTAATACAGACGTTAATATGTTCAAGAACTTCGTTACTGGTATTGACTTTGCTTACGCACGTAATGCTTACAACCTACGAGATAATGGATGGGCTGAAAGCTATGCGAATAACAATGTATCTTCACCCAACGTGTTGGGCTTGGTACAGACTCCGTTTATTAGTCCTTACGCATACTTTATCCATTCCGATGGTAATAATTTGAGCTTGGTACATTCTAATAATGTATATACGGGTAAGGTTTATAGCGATAGCAACAATCCCTTGCGTTTTGCCAATGCCTATGGTTACACAGGTCTAGCCAATCCTTATTGGATTTTGCAGAATGGTGAAGGTGATAACAAGAACTATCAAGAACAGACTCAGTTCAACATCAATATCTCTCCGAGCTACAAAATCAATCGCTACCTCACGGTAAAGGATCGTTTTAGCTATATCCTAAACCGTAGTAATGAGAAGTACTACTTGCCTAAGTATGGTACTCCTTCAAAGAATGTAGAGGGTCTTGGAAGCGTAACTAGTGTAGTAAGCACACAATTCGCTAAGGAAACAACTGTTTACAATGACTTAAGCGTAGATTGGCACCGCAATTATGGTGCACACGATATTCAGGTGTTGGGCGGTTTCCGCTTGAACTCTTATTCTTACAGTGCAAGCCATATCAGTGGCTACAATAACGACCAGGATAAGATGCCTAATATGTCGTATGCCCTTCAGTATAAGACTTATGGCGGTACCAACGATAAGTGGAACAACATGGCTTATTATGTCAATGTTGGTTACAACTTCATGAATAAGTATTTCCTCAACGGAACCATGTCAATGGAGGCTTCTTCACGTTTCGGTAAGAATGCCGACTCTGGCATTAAACTTTGTGGTGTTACATGGGGTCTCTTCCCCTCATTGCAAGGAGCCTGGTTGGTATCTTCAGAGAAGTGGTTTAATGTGAAGGGAATCGATTATTTGAAGCTCACTGGTGGCTATGAAGTAAGCGGTAATGATAACATTGACTACTATGCTACTCGTACTTACTTCACCAATACGCAGTTCCTTGATCGTGCTACAGCTTTGGTTCTCGAAAATATCCAGAATCCTAAGCTGCAGTGGGAGACCACAAAGCGTTACAACATTGGTCTGCAGGCAAGTGCACTCAACAATCGTTTGAACTTCGCTATCGAATACTTCCATAGCAAGACAGACAACCTCCTTACTCGTAAGGCTGTGAGCGATATCACTGGTCTAGCTTCAATGTGGTCAAATGATGGTTCATTGAAGAACAATGGTGTCGACTTCAATGTAAATGCCATGATCATTCAGCATAAGGATTGGCGTTGGCAGGCAGGTTTCTCTATTGGTCACTACAAGAATGAGATTACTTCTTTGCCTTCATCTTCACTCAATACAATCAAGACCTATGCTCTTGACGAGAATGGCGTAAAGATTGCTGATTCAGAAAATCGTATTAACGGTTACACTTCATCAATCTACGGCAGCAACAATATCCTCACTACGGTAGGCCAGGCAGCTGGTGTGTTCTATGGTTATAAGACTAAGGGGGTATTTGCGAGTGATGCCGAAGCCCAAACCGCTGGAAAGTATGGCTATCTCCGTTACCCCACAGGTATCGCAGAACAGCCTTACCGCAACTTCAAGGCAGGTGACGTCCATTTCGTAGATCAGAATGGTGATGGTTGGATTAACGAAGCCGATATGGTTGTTATTGGCGACCCCAACCCCGATATCTATGGTAATATCTATACATCTCTTAGCTGGAAGGGATTGAAACTTGATGTTAACTTCAAGTACTCTTTGGGCAACGATGTATACAACTATCAGCGTTCACAACTCGAATCGCTTAATACCAATTGGAATCAGACTACAGCAGCTGTTAATCGTTGGCGTTATGAAGGTCAAGTTACAGATATGCCTCGTGTGATGTCTACTTCAAGCGAACAGTGGGTTAACAATGAACGTTTCTCTGATCGTTGGATTGAGGATGGTTCTTACCTAAAACTCAAGAACATTCGCCTTACTTACAAGATTCCTGTGAACCTCAGCTGGTTGCTCGGTCTCTCTGTATGGGGGGAATGCAACAACGTGTTCACTGTTAGTAAGTACACTGGTGTTGATCCTGAGTTCTCTGCAGGAAATGGCGTGCTCTATCAGGGTATCGACGCTGGTTATCTGCCCCAGAACCGCAACTTTAGCCTCGGTGTAACCATCAACCTCTAATCGTAAATGGAGTCGAGAGTGGGGAGCTCAGAAGTTCTGACTTCTCAACTCTCAACTCTCCACTCTCATAAAAATACAGCAATGAAACACAAATCGATTTTAAGTCTTCTGATCTTCTTGATGGGTTTCGGTATGTTTACCACCTCTTGCGAAGATATGTTGACACCAGATATGAATCGTTATGCTACAGAGTTCAGCGGTCGCGACTCTGTGTACTTCTACCTCGGTATCGTGCGTAACGTTCAAGATATGGTAGAGCAGAACCAGTTGCTCGGAGACTTACGCAGCGACTTGGTTACTGGTACAGAATATAGTAGCGAGAATGTATCAGACATTATCAATTATAAGCGTCAAACAAAGGATGGTGAAAATGATCTCCTTAATCGTTCCGCTTATTATAAGGTAATCAACCAGTGTAACTTCTATCTTGCTAAGGTAGATACTTTCGCTCGTAAAAACGACCTCTACTACATGAAGCGCGAGTATGCACAGGTCGTTAATATACGTGCTTGGACTTACCTTCAGCTCGTACAGACCTATGGTGAAGTGCCTTTCATCACAACCCCGGTCGATAATGCCGACACAGGTTGGGAACGTACGGCTCCTAAGGCCAATGCTGATAATTTGGTAGACCTCCTTCGTGGAGATCTTGAAAAGGCACAAGTAATTGAGAATAACTCAAGCTTGGGCTATCCTCAATATGGTGAGTTCAACTCTGGTAACTCTAGCTTTAAGGTAAAGAGCAAATATCTCCTCTTCTATTCTGATATCATCCTTGGTGATCTTTACTTACTTCGTGGTAAGGACAAGAATGATTACGTAGAAGCGGCTAAAGCCTACTATGATTTCTTAAAGAAAAAGGCTGAAAAAGGAGTAAATCTTTCAAGTGCAGGAGCTTCTTTCTCTCAGAATCAGAACTCAAATGGTACTTATTGGTATAATCCCAATATTACGAATTGGGTAAACAATGGTTTGGGCGCTACAGATCTCAAGGACGAAAATATCACGCTCGTTCCTTCTGCAGCCAATAGCACTTTCGGTCGTATCCTTACAAAGGTAGCCAATGTGTATGGGTTTGATTCACACTCTACCAATACCACCACTTCTGGCTCTTCAGATAAAACGAGTGCCACAACCTCTGGTTCTCTGACTGTTACTCCTAATTACAAGTCACGTCAGGTAGGTCCCTCAAATGCTTACCTTGTGCTTAACCAGTCGCAGATCTATTCCAATACTCAGACAACAGGTAATGAGGCGACAAGCATCAAGTACTATGATGGTGCAGGCGATGCTCGTATGTATGCTACCGTTCCTTACATTCAGACCACGGAAGGACGTTTCCGTTACATCGTAAAGGATGCTCCTACTACAACAGTAACTCGCGATGGTATCACTAATGAGTGGAATTTCAAGCATTACAAGTCTATCTATCGTTTGAATCAGATTTACTTGCGTTATGCTGAAGCAATCAATCGTGCTGGCTATCCTTCTTTGGCCTTTATGGTGCTCCGCAATGGTATCAACTATAACTATATGCCTACGATTGGTGATTCTATTCATTACGATGACCAAGCAAAGACCAAGCAGATGGTTTATTACACGAAGACAACCAACGTGGCTCGTGCTTGCAAGTATGTTGATGTAAATGAACTCCGTCGTGCCAAGGAAGACCCACAGTATCTGCGTTACCTCAACTTTAATTCTACCGATTGGAATGGTTATGGTATCCACGAGCATGGTTGCGGTACAACTTCTACGTTGGATAGTCTCTACAATTATCCTACAGCTGTTGCTACTCGTATCAAGGAAGAAGCTATCCGTACGGGCACCTATACTCCTAGCGTACGTAGCAAGGTGAACAAACTCCTCCGTAAAGCCGATCAGGCAGGAACTGAGACCGGTGGTGGAACAGAGGGCGGTGCAAATCCTCCTACACTTGAGGAACTTCGTGAGAACTATACTCCGATTGATCCCGTAGCTGCGAAAGAAGCTGATCCAAAGGAAATCAACGCTGTAGAAAGTTTGATTGCCGACGAAATGGCGCTTGAGACAGCTTACGAAGGTACTCGTATGTTTGACCTCATTCGCATTGCTCGTCACATGAACAATGACGCTACGCTTACTCCCGATTATGGTACTCAATGGTTGGCATGGAAGATTGCACGTCGTGATCACAAATTCAAAGAAAGTGAAGCTAAACCTTACTCAGAAAACTGGGTAAGTCCCATCTACGTAGATCCTTCTGATTACGATGCATCTCTCTATAGCAAGCTACTGAACCCCAATAATTGGTATGTCGTAGCTCCAGAAAACGAATGATGAATCCTATTATCCGAATTATATAAAAGTTGCGCTAGTCTCTGAGGCTAGCGCAACTTTTATCGTTAATAATAGAACACTTTTAAGTTCAGTTCCTGAAGCAGCGGATCTCTTGAATTTCTTTACTCTCTTTCGCCATGTACGCATTTATCGAGTTCTGTCCCTAATTCCTCAAATAATTTTTTTACCTTTGCATAAGATAGGCTTCGGTTCGGCATAGATGGCAAGTAAACTTGCCTCTCTGCACTTACCTTGCACTATCTTTGCATAAGATAGGCTTCGGTTCGGCATAGATGGCAAGTAAACTTGCCTCTCTGCGCTTACCTTGCACTATCTTTGCATAAGATAGGCTACGGTTCGGCATAGATGGCAAGTAAACTTGCCTCTCTGCGCTCACCTTGCACTACCTTTGCATAAGATAGGCTTCGGTTCGGCATAGATGGCAAGTAAACTTGCCTCTCTGCACTTACCTTGCACTATCTTTGCATAAGATAGGCTTCGGTTCGGCATAGATGGCAAGTAAACTTGCCTCTCTGCGCTCACCTTGCACTATCTTTGCACAAAATAGATTGGTTGGTATTTATCAAATGCTTTCTATAGATAGAGTTGACCTCGGTAGAGTAATGATTGATTACTGTTTTGAATATTACAATTTGAAGTCTAAATATAAAAGATTTTCTTTCTTTTACTTCCGATTGTATATTCTTTACACTATCTTTGCATAAGATAGGCTGCGGCTCAGCATAGATTGCAAGTAAACTTGCCTCTCTGCGCTCGCCTTGCACTATCTTTGCATAAAATAGGCTGCGGCTCAGCAATTTGAAAAATACTTGTGTACGTTTGCCTTGTACGTATCAATCATTCAGACAACCCAATTTAATCAGATATAAAAATCATCACATATTCATGGAATTTTCAGCAAAGCAAATAGCCGAGTACCTTGGAGGAACAGTCGAAGGCGATGAAAATGCATCGGTCAAGACTTTTGCCAAAATAGAAGAAGGGGTGAAAGGTGCTATCTCTTTCCTAGCCAATATGCATTATGCTCACTATCTGTACACTACGGAATCGAGCATCGTATTGGTAAATAAAGATTTTGTGCCCGAGCACGAATTGAAAACTACTTTAATTCGTGTAGACAATGCTTATGAAGCCATCGCTCGTTTACTCACGCTTTATCAGTCTACCATGCAGAAACGCAAAGGTATTCATCCTCTTGCTTGTGTGGCAGAAAGCGCTCAGGTAGGCGAAGATTCCTATGTGGGGCCTTTTGCTTATATTGGCGAAAATGCTGTGGTGGGAAAAGGTTGTCAAATCTATTCAGGTGTGGTTGTCGAAGAACGTGCTGTTGTGGGCGACGATTGCTTGTTTTATCCCAATGTGTCCGTATATCACGATTGTAAGATAGGTAATCGCGTAACGCTTCATTCTGGTTGTGTAATCGGAGCTGATGGCTTTGGCTTTGCACCTGCAGCCGATGGCTACGAGAAAATTCCTCAGATTGGTATTGTAACAATCGAAGATGACGTAGAGATAGGTGCTAATACATGTGTTGACCGCTCAACGATGGGGTCTACTTATATCCGCAAAGGCGTGAAACTTGATAACCTCGTGCAAATTGCCCACAATTGTGAGGTTGGATCGAATACCGTTATGTCTGCTCAAGTAGGTGTAGCGGGATCTACCAAAATTGGTCAATGGTGTATGTTCGGTGGTCAGGTTGGCATTGCAGGACATATCGTTATTGGAGATCGCGTGCTCTCGGGTGCACAAGCAGGTATCGTAGGAAACAGAGACGTGCGCAAGGGGCATGTTACAGTGCAAGGTTCTCCCGCCATCGATGCGAAGGACTTTATGCGTTCTAGTGTAGTGTTTAAATACTTGCCAGAAATGCGTAAGGAAATTGAGAGCCTAAAAAAAGAAATAGAAGAACTCAAGAAAGGAAAATAAAATAGGAATCGCCCCCTCTGCTACAGAAAAATGTGACGAGACACCTCGTGATAAATGTAAGCCCTCTTTCTCGCGTAAACGAGAGAAATTTGCAATACGCTGATAAATCGGAGTTGAGCAATAGGGTGGGAGGGGCAAGTCTCTACAATCTCTTTAGGTAAGATAAACATTCAATCATGTCGAAACAAAAAACACTTGCCGGCAGTTTCTCTTTGTACGGCAAAGGACTGCATACGGGACTCAGTTTGACTGTAACGTTCAATCCTGCTCCCGAAAATCATGGCTATAAAATACAACGAATAGACCTTGAAGGCGAACCCATCATTGACGCAATTGCCGAAAACGTGGTCGACACTTCACGTGGCACAGTCGTGGCCAAAGGAGATGCTCGTTGCAGTACCATTGAGCATGCCATGGCTGCCCTCTATGCCATGGGAATTGATAACTGCTTGATCCAGGTGAATGGACCAGAACTACCTATTCTCGATGGAAGTTCTATTCTATATGTAGAGAACATTCGCCGTGTGGGAGTGGTTGTGCAAAATGCACCGAAAGACTTCTATGTAATCAAGAAGAAAATCGAATTTCGTGACGAGGAAACAGGCTCTTCCATTATTATTCTTCCCGATGAGCAGTTCTCCATCACTACGATGATTTCTTTTGAGTCGCAATTTATCAATAGCCAATTTGCCACTCTCGATAATATGGAGAATTTCTCTACAGAGATTGCTCCCGCTCGTACTTTCGTTTTCGTGCGTGAAATTGAACCCCTTCTAAAGGCTGGACTTATTAAGGGGGGTGATCTTGACAATGCCATTGTTATCTACGAACGCGAAATTTCTCAAGAAGCGCTTGACCGCTTAGCCGATCATTTGCACGTTGATCATCGTGATGCTACGCAATTAGGCTATATCCAGGATCGTCCGCTCGTATGGCAGAACGAACCTGCTCGCCACAAATTGCTCGATATTATAGGTGATATGGCGCTTATTGGTCGCCCCATCAAGGGACGTATCATTGCTACGCGTCCTGGTCATACCATCAATAACAAGTTTGCTCGTCAGATGCGTCGTGAAATTCGTAAACACGAAATTCAGGCTCCCAACTATGATCCCAATGATGAACCGCTCATGGATGTTAATCGCATCCGCGAGTTGCTTCCTCACCGTTATCCCATGCAATTGGTCGACAAGGTGGTGGAGACTGGTTCCAACTATATCGTGGCTGTGAAAAACGTCACCTCCAACGAAGCATTCTTCCAAGGACATTTCCCTCAAGAACCTGTTATGCCTGGTGTACTCCAAATTGAAGCAATGGCTCAGGCGGGCGGTCTCCTAGTGCTCAACTCTATTGAAGAACCTGAACGTTGGAGTACTTATTTCCTACGTATCAATGATGTGAAGTTTCGCAAAAAGGTCGTTCCTGGCGATACGCTGCTTTTCCGCGTAGAATTGATGTCTCCCATTCGTCATGGCATATCCACTATGCATGGCTTTGCCTTCGTAGGAGAGACCATCGTAATGGAAGCCTCCTTCACTGCTCAGATTACGAAGAACAAATAAGCGCCAATTTCAGGATTCGCGGAGCGAGCAGGTTGTTCCATCATGTTGAATGGACACATCTGGTCCCGCTCCTTCTCCAATTCGTAACTAGGCGTATAAGCTCTCCTTTTCCTTCAGATGTGAGAGCGAATTTTCTCATAACCCCTCTATACTCTTTGATATGATAAGCCCTTTAGCATATGTCCATCCCGAAGCCGTAATAGGTGAAGGGTGTGAAATAGGTCCTTTCTGCTACATCGATAAAAATGTAGTTATTGGCTGCAACAATCGTGTGATGAATAGTGTTACTATTTTGTCGGGTGCACGCATCGGCAATGGAAATGTAATTTTCCCTGGAACCGTAATAAGTGCCATTCCTCAAGACCTTAAGTTTAAAGGCGAGGAGACTACAGCCGAAGTGGGCGATAACAACACTATTCGTGAAAATGTTACCATCAATCGAGGCACTGCTGCCAAGGGCAAGACTGTGGTTGGGAACAACAACCTGCTGATGGAAGGCATGCATGTAGCACACGATGTGGTGGTGGGCAATGGATGTATCATTGGCAATACTACAAAATTAGCAGGAGAGGTGGTTGTCGACGATTTCGCCATTATCTCGGCCTGTGTGCTCGTTCATCAGTTTTGCCACATTGGTAGTTACGTGATGGTAGGCGGTGGCACACGTACGGGGCAAGATATTCCTCCTTTTGTCATGGCAGCCCGTGAACCCGTGGCCTATTGTGGCTTAAACTTAGTAGGACTCCGCCGACGCGGCTTCTCCAAAGAACTCATTGAGAATATTCACAATGCCTACCGCTTGCTCTATCAGCGTGGCAAGTTGCGTGAGGAATGCTTAAAGGAAATTCGAGAAACCATCCCCATGTCGCCAGAAATAGAGTATATTCTCGACTTCGTAACATCCTCTAAACGAGGCATTATTAAGTAACACAGAGATCTTCGTATTTAGTCTGTCCGAACTAAATCAATAGTAAAATCGCGAACTTAAATTAACGATACCTCTTCCATATACTTATCCTTATGATATTCAGAATCAAATACGTTTGCGAGGAAGTCGATGACTTTTTGCGCGAACTAAAAATAGATAGCGATTCCACGTTCCTCGATCTCAATAAGGCCATTCTCGATTCTTGTGGCTATGCCGATGATCAGATGACTTCCTTCTATATTTGCAACGAAGAGTGGGAGCGTAGCACGCAAGTCACTCGTGAAGACATGGGAATAGGCGATGCAGATCAAGATATCTATGTCATGGCCGACACGAAACTGTCCGAACTTATTGAGGATGAAGAGCAGCATCTTGAGTTTGTATACGATCCGTTTAGCGATCGTTGCTTTTATCTCGATGTAAAAGAGATCCTCTCTGGCGACCTTGAGGTCCCTGAAATTATTCGCTCACGCGGAAATGCTCCTCAGCAAATTGAGATGATGGAAGAAGATCCCCTCATCACGGGAAAGGATGGAAAGAAGAAAGCCGCAGCAAGCTACGACGACTTCGGCGATGATCCTATCATGGGAGGAGCATCATACAATGACGATGAAATCGACTGGGACGGATTTGAAATATCCGATGGCATTAACTAATTGATTATTTCCGCCAGGGTGCGTGTTTGAACCAGCATATAGCGTGTGTTCTGGCACGTACCCTCGTTTTTTTATCGACGCTTATGGAGAAAACTCTCAAAGTGGTCATTGGTCCCACGGGCATCGGAAAAACTGACTACGCCATCCAACTCGCCCAAAAGTATGATTGTCCGATACTCAATGCAGATTCACGCCAACTTTATCGTGATATTCCTATCGGAACAGCCGCCCCAACAGCTGAGGAACAAGCACGTGTGAAACACTATTTCGTGGGAACGCTTGATTTAGAGGACTATTATAGTGCTGCACAATATGAACACGATGCTCTGCTTCTTATGGAGGAATTATTCAAAACTCACGATACCTTGGTGATGTCGGGTGGATCCATGATGTATGTAGACGCTGTGTGCAAGGGAATTGATGATATCCCCACGGTAGATGGGGATACGCGTGCTCTCCTGAAGCAACGCTACGAGACGGAAGGATTAGAACCTCTCGTAGCCGAACTTCGTCTGCTTGATCCAGCCTATTACGATGTCTGCGACAAGCGCAACCCCAAACGAGTAGTGCATGCACTCGAAATCTGCTATATGACAGGCCGTACATTCACCTCTTTTCGTGTACGCCGCGAAGTGCAACGCCCTTTTCGCATCGAAAAGATTGGACTGCAGCGTCCGCGCGAAATACTTTTCGAACGTATTAATCGTCGTGTCGATAATATGGTAGAGCAAGGCTTGCTCGACGAGGCTCGTCGTGTGCTCCCCTTCCGTTGTTGCAATTCGCTCAATACCGTTGGTTATAAAGAACTTTTCCATTATTTTGATGGTGATTGGGAACTCGACTTCGCTCTCGAAAAGATACGTCGTAATTCTCGAGTCTACGCTAAGAAGCAGATGACATGGTTTAAGAAAGACGCTGATGTTACGTGGATTGATCTGTAAAAGAGGAGAGCACTAAAACGAAACCATCAAAATCGTAATAATTACGTGCTGCAACATCAATTAGCACTTCAATGCCGCGGAATATGTATTATTTCTTTTAACTTTGCAGCAATAATTCATACAAACACTTCTATGAGCAACAAATCCAATGGAGCATTTAGCATGCTCATGCGTCTTTTGCGCGCTTGTGGCAAAGGTCTTCGCAATGCTTGGAAATGGTATAAAGGACAGTATATCGGTCGCCCTTGGTGGTACAAGACCATCACGGCTATATGGTCGTTCTTCGCATTCATTATCTTTTATTGCTTTGCCGTCACGTTCAATCTCTTTTGGCTTTTCGGCAAATCACCCTCTATCAGCGATATTATTCATCCCAAAACGGCTGCTGCCTCAGAGATTTATAGCGCTGACGGAAAACTTTTGGGTAAATATTTTAATGAGAATCGTTCGCCTGTACCCTACGATTCCATCAACACTGTGTTCTTTGAAGCCTTGGTCTCTACCGAAGATGAGCGCTTCTTCCAACATCATGGTATTGACTATAAAGGCATATTTGCAGCTGCAAAGGATGCCGTTCACGGCCATGCACGTGGAGCTTCCACCATTACGCAGCAGTTGGTGAAGAACATGTTTCGTGTGCGTACACAGTATTCCACTGGGCTCTTGGGCAAGATTCCTGGCTTGAGCATCGTTATCATGAAAAGCAAGGAAATGATTATTGCCACGGAGATTGAAATGTTTTGTGATAAGCGAAAGATACTTGAGATGTATGCCAATACTGTAGATTTCGGTTCTAACGCATACGGCATTAAGACAGCCTCCAAAACCTATTTCGACACGAAACCATCAGAGTTGAAGCCAGAAGAGGCAGCCGTTCTCGTGGGTATGCTCAAAGCTACAACCGCTTATAATCCGCGTATCAACCCGGAGAACTCTCTTCGTCGTCGCAACACGGTGCTCACTAATATGTACGAGCATCGCTCTATGTTGGCGCAGCGTTTTGGTGATGTGTATATTGCCGATAAATCCACCCTCGAACGTCTGACGAATAAGCCCATCAAACTAAATTTTAGTGTTGAGAGTGCTTACGATGGTACCGCCCTTTATTTCCGCGACGCATTAAAGGACTACATCAGTGAGAAATGTCCCGACCTTGATGTATATTCCGATGGATTAAAAATCTATACCACCCTTGATTCGCGCATGCAGAAGTATGCAGAAAAGGCCGTACACGACCAAATGAAGAAAGTGCAGCAAAATTTTGATGCACATTGGCGTGGGGTAGGTGATCCCTGGCGTGATGAAAAGGGAAATATCATTCCAGGATTTATTGAGGACAAAGTTCGTAAGACTGACACCTATAAGATGCTACAAGCGCGATTCCCCAATAATCCCGATTCCATCGACTACTATCTTAATAAGCCACACGATGTGACGCTCTTTAGCTATGACGGACCTATCCACAAGGAAATGTCTACTATTGATTCGCTCAAATACATGGTGAAGTTCATGCATACAGGGTTCGTAGCCATGGAGCCAGAAACGGGTTATGTGCGTGCTTATGTGGGAGATGTTGATTTTAAAACATGGAAGTATGACAAGGTACGCTCTATGCGTCAGCCTGGCTCTACGTTCAAGCTCTTTGTCTATGCCACTGCCATGAAGCAAGGTCTTACCCCCGCCGATGTTCGTAAGGACGAATACATCCGCATGGAAGTATATGACAAAAAACGCGATACTACCGAGATTTGGCAACCCCATAATGCGAATGGTAGATTCACTAATGCTGAAGTGCCCCTCCGTTCTGCCTTTGCACAGAGTATCAACACCATTGCTGTAAAGTTAGGCCAGGAAGTCGGTATCTCTAATGTCATCCAGACAGCCAATGATATGGGCATCAAGTCGCCTCTTGATGATACTCCCTCATTGGCTCTAGGTTCTAACGATGTTAACCTCTTCGAATTGGTCAATGCTTACGGAACGGTAGCCGACAATGGTATGCACGTAGAGCCCGTCATGGTCACTAAGATAGTTGATGCCGATGGTAATGTAGTGTTTGAACCAAAAGCTGAAGAAACACGTGCACTACCTCAGACAGCCGCCTTCTATATGCAGAAATTGCTTGAGGCTGGTACCACTGATGCAGGCGGTACGTCGCAGACACTTCGTTCGGGTACTTATCTCGGACCTTACGCCAATCAGATCGACATGGGTGGTAAGACGGGTACGTCAAATAATCACTCCGATGCGTGGTTCGTTGGTGTTACTCCAAGTCTTGTCGCTGGGGCATGGGTTGGCGGTGAATATCGCAGCATCCACTTCCGCACAGGTGCTCTCGGCCAGGGTAGTCGCACAGCATTACCCATTGTGGCTCAATTTTTGCGTAGCGTGATGGACGATGCCTCGCTTCGTAGCAAATATTGCCACAAATATGGTCTTCCCCCTTCAGATGTCGATGCCTCTACCTATCAATCCGTCTACAATCCGCCCGCAGCTCGCAATGATTCTTTGAGCAACGATTCTACCACTCATAGAGAGGGAGCAGACTTTGAAGACGACCTTATGGGAGGCGAAGGAGAATCCAGTGGCGAAAGTCGCAGCAGTGATGCTTCCGAGTCTGAGGCAAGCACTTCGCAACATCACGAGAGCAACGTCCATTCATCCTCCCCTCAAAATTCCTCCCCTCAGAGTTCTTCTTCCTCCAAGAGCAAGAAGAATAGTTCTAAGTCGAATAATGTAGAGAGCTTGTTTGAATAGCACATCATACAACGATAAGCAGATAGTGCGGAACGAGTGTGTCTCTCCCGCTAAGGGGGTAAGGCTCTCGTTGTATTTGATCAATTATAGAAAGCAAGAAGTCTATTTCACATTTCTCCCAAGGACTAACATGTAGGGACTGCTAATCAGAAGTTTCCTAATGCAATAAAAGAGCCTACCCTCCTATTGAGAGAGTAGGCTCTAGTCTTAAATAAGTTCCTATTTGGAAAGCGTCTTTACTTGTTCAGATAAGCTTCCACATTCTTTTCGATGCGGGCAAGTACGTTACCACTTTCTTCGGGAATGAACTTTTCGCCGATGATGTGTTCGTAAAGCTCAATGTAGCGAGCAGAGATGCTACTCACAATCTCGTCGGTCATTTCGGGAACCTGCTGTCCTTCCTTTCCTTGGAAACCATTGTCCATGAGCCATTCGCGTACAAACTCCTTTGAGAGTTGTTTCTGAGCCTCACCCTTTTTGAATCGCTCTTCGTATCCCTCAGCATAGAAATAGCGTGAAGAGTCGGGGGTGTGAATTTCGTCCATCAAGTAGATCTTGCCGTCGTGCTTACCAAATTCGTACTTCGTGTCTACGAGAATTAAGCCTCGTTTTGCAGCAATCTCTGTACCGCGCTCGAAAAGAGCTAGCGTATACTTTTCCAAAATGGCATATTCTTCGGGAGTGGCTAGTCCGCGAGCCAAGATCTCTTCCTTAGAGATGTCAGCATCGTGCTCGCCGATTTCAGCCTTTGTGGTAGGCGTGATGATGGGAGTGGGGAACTTCTGATTCTCCTTCATTCCCTCGGGGAGTTTCACACCACAGATTTCACGCACACCGCTTTTGTATGCACGCCATGCACTTCCGCAGAGGTAGCCACGTACGATCATTTCTACGGGGAAACCTTCGCACATTACGCCCACGGTCACCATGGGATCGGGAGTAGCAAGCTTCCAGTTGGGGCAGATGTCTGTAGTGGCATCTAGAAACTTGGCTGCAATCTGGTTGAGCACTTGACCCTTAAAGGGAATGCCTTTGGGCAAGATCACGTCGAAGGCAGAGATACGGTCGGTAGCAACCATAGCCAATCGATCGCCCAGGTTGTACACGTCGCGTACTTTACCATGGTATACACTCTTTTGTCCGGGAAAATGGAAATCGGTTTTAGTTAATGCAGACATTGTAGTTTATAGATTATGGGGTAGGAGCTAAGCGGCTTGGTTGCACGTTCAGGCTTCCTATTCCGAGTTATGATTATTCTTAGGTGTTATATACTTATGAAAGCATTAAAGGTAACATGTAAAAGCCTCGCAGCGTTGGTCGTGGGGGTGCTGACCATGTGAATGCTCTTACATGTTACCTTTGTGATGTCTTAGGATTGGGGTGGGGTAGAGGGGCGCGCGTCTTCTTTTGCCGACGTGGGGTCAGCCTCAGTTTCCTTTTCCTCACGCAATTTCTTGCGTCGTTCGTCGTCGCGATTGTAGGCTTCCACAATGCGTGTCACAAGTTTATGGCGAATGATGTCTTTCTTGTTCATTTCAATGAAGGCAATGCCCTCGATACCTTCCAAAATACGTTGTGCTTCAATGAGACCGCTCTTTTGTGAGAGGGGAAGGTCTATTTGCGTGCGGTCGCCCGTTACGATCATCTTCGTATTCCATCCCATGCGTGTCAGGAACATCTTGATTTGTGCAGTCGTCGTATTCTGTGCTTCGTCGAGAATCACCACTGCATCGTTGAGTGTACGTCCGCGCATGAAAGCAAGTGGAGCTATCTGAATCACGTTGGTGTCCATATACTCTTGTAGCTTGGCCGCAGGAATCATTTCTTGCAGTGCATCATAGAGCGGTTGCAGGTAAGGATCAATTTTGTCCTTCATGTCGCCTGGCAAGAATCCCAATTTCTCGCCCGCTTCCACGGCAGGTCGGCTTAGGATGATTTTTTTAACCTCCTTCGCTTTAAGTGCTTTCACTGCCAAAGCAATGGCAGTGTATGTTTTGCCCGATCCTGCGGGGCCAATAGCAAATATCATGTCACATTTGCCATAAGCCTCCACCAAACGACGCTGATTTTCTGTGCGCGGAGTAATAGGCTTCCCGCCCGTACTATACACAATCACGTCGCTGCTGTGCTCACTCGGTGTTGCATGGCCTTTCAGTATGTTGAGTATATCTTCTTCTTGCAGGCGGTTGAACTTTGTGCAGTGCTTTTCGAGCTTCAGAAACACCTCCTCGAAGGCAGCCATGTCTTCTTCGCCACCCATTACACGTACCACGTTGTCGCGTGCCATAATACGAAGTTTTGGACAGAGTGCACGCAACATCTTGATGTTGGTGTTGTTGGCTCCGTAGAATATCGCGGGGTCGGCTTCTTCCAAAATGAAATGTTTCTCTATCATGTTTCTCTGTTGCTGCCTTAGGGGCGAGCGGCATGACTTCTGTGTGATACTTTATATATATGTATGCCGCGCTTCCCCCTAACGGACAAGGATGCACTATATTTATTTTTATTTGCATGCAAAATTAAGAAATCCCGTGGAAATGCACTAACTTTGTGCGTGCAAAGTTTATGCATCCTTACAAATCTCATCCTTTAGCCTCTCATGAATAGATTTTATACGCCTCGTCGCATTCATTTTATCCTCGCATTCTCTGTTGTCGTAATTATTCTTGGCATTTTGAGGTGTACTCATCCAGAATGGAACTGTCCTCGTGTGCAAGAAGTGGAATCTCCCAAAATGGTAGCGCATGTGCCCGACAGCATAGAAAAGCAAGCAGCCGAGGTCGATCGTCTTTTCTTGAAGCGCCGCAACTCGCTCGTGATGCTCAAGGCCGATGGCACCCCCGTAAGAAATCGTGTCACTAGTGTACCGCGCTTTGAAACCTCTTTCCCCGACCTCAACGATGTGCAATATATCACGGCTACCCGTTTGGGAATTTCCCAGATTGCCAACCGCGATGATGCTCACCGCCACATGAAAGATTTGGTATATATAGCCGACAATCCTTTTTATAGCGTGCAGCGTCTTCGTCAGTCCATTCCCTATCTCGTTCCTCGCGCGGCAGTGTTGCTCAATGAGATAGCCCGTGCTTTTAATGATTCGTTGGTAACGAAAGGTTATCCCCCTCACAAACTTCTTATTACCTCTGTACTCCGCACAAAAGAGGATGTACAGCGCCTTCGTAAATTCAATCAGAATGCGTCGCAAAACTCCTGTCATCAGTTTGGCACTACCTTCGATATTTCTTACAATCGCTTTCTAGAGATTCACCCCGATGGAGGCAGTGATATTCGTTGGGTCACGGTATATAAGTCTATTTTAGCTGAAGTTCTCAACGATATGCGTCAGATGGGAGCATGCTATGTGAAATATGAGATGCATCAATCCTGCTTCCATATTACGGCTCGTTGAATTTCACATATAGAGTCTGGATCGTATTGGCCAATATGAGACGCGTCGTCCACAGAAATGAGTTAAAATCCTGATTTTCCACGGGTTGTTAACTCATTTCTGTGGACGACGTGTTTCGCTATATTGTCAGTCTTGATAGGCTTAAGGTGGTTTTATCATTCCACCTCGTGTTGTGTGGCTCTATTCAAAGTCAACGCAAGCTCGTTCACCGATATGCTTCATCAGTTCGCCGGCTACGGCTTTGTGAGCAGGGTGAATACTATAAGCTTTCACGTCATCCAAGTTGTCAAAGGCTGAGTCGAGACAAATGTCCCACTTTTCGTTCTCATTGATATTGAATCCCACATGCACGCTACGTATGAAAGGGATCACGTTAGGCAGCGCCTCAATTCCTTGTTTGAATGCTTCACGGGCAGTTTTGCGCACGTCGGCAGGTACATCCTCGCGAAATTTAAACATTACAATGTGTTTCGTCATAATCTCAGTTTTTGTATAATTGTTTCTCTAAATTCAAGACCTTTTCTCACTCATTCCATGCCCCACAATGTGGACATTTCCCTTTCTTAGGAATAGATTTTCCGCATACACCGCAGAGCAAATGTGAGGGCTGATGTATGATGTATTGCCTAATGGCAAACAACCAATAAACCACCAATAGCGGGTAGCCCACATAGATTGGCGTTGTCAGTGTAAAAATGAGGTAAAGTACCATACACATACCGCCTAGTGAGGCTAAATACGACAAGTTATCGCCCAGGTCGGGTTGGCGGCGGATCTCGTCAACTACGGCTACCGCTACAATCAGCATGGCCCATACCGAGGCAATAAATAAGGCCATGATGAGCGGTAACTCCGTGTTGAATGGATTCAGTGTAGGATGAAAGTAAAATTCCACCCAAGTTATCGGAACGAATCGTTGAATACTTCCATAAAGTGCAGCCGATCCGCTCACGCAGAGACAGAGTAGGGTGGGGTAGAAACTCGGAATATCATTGAAATGTACAATACGGAAACGCTTATGGCGGATGCTCTGAATGAGCCAAAACATCACCGCGAGCCCCAAGATGGAAAGCACAAATATGCTGCGACCATCGGAGAAATAGTAGATAAACCGTGAAATAGGGTCGTTAGGCACCACGTTGTCGAGTAATGTCGATTCGTGAATCCACCCTTGTGTCAGTTGGTCGCGAGCCACTTTTATCCATACAGAGTCTGTCGTGTCATTAGGCACGTACATCACTTTCGCCACCACTAGTTGGTCGTGTGAGTTGACGCTCACCGTATCGTTGACCATTGCTCCATAGTCGGGTAGCCCTTGTAGCGGAGGAGCCGTTTGTAGGTGTATAGAGTCTGTTGCTTGAAAGTTATAGCCCGTCCAGTAATGGTGGGTGATATAGAAGTTTACGGAATCGACACTCCCCTCGTTAGCCGCCTGCCAATGGTCCACCTTGTTGGGATGGGAATAGTAGCAACCCACGTTGAGCAGGACGCATAGAAGCAGAAGTAGCAGATTTTTAATGATTCTTTTCATAGGTAGGGGCTTGCAAGAGTTAGTTCGGCTTTCTAGCTCTTCTTCAATACTTTCATTTCGCAGCGTCGACAATCAAACTGCAATGGGAAGGTGCGTCCGTCGGGAAGCCTGAGTGCAAGTTCGCGAGGCGAACCCTTTCCTTTTTTAAGGCAAATGCCAAGCGCATGGCGTATGCAGTGGCGACAGGTCATGATAGCGGTTTCACCCTGCGGAGTAGTTAGCTCGAAAGCAGGTTCAATGTGTTTCACGCCATGTTTCTTATAGAAATCAATTGCCAACTTGTTTGCCACGTTTGCTGTGAAAGGTAATTCTTTTGGCAGCAATGCATTCAGCAACTCGTCGTTCATTGTTCCCGCGCGGTCGCGCTCGTAGCTCGTTTGGTGGACGGCAAGCAGCCGGTTGCACACTTGTCGACGCCATTCCGTGAGCACCGAGGCTGGGATGAAGCGATCGCCCTCCGTCTGGATCTTAATGCGTTCGGCCGTAAAAGGCGTATCGCCCAATTTGGAGAGTTGGCGCACAATGGCATCGCGTTGTGGCGAACGAGCTGTCTCGTGGGCATAGTCAAAGCGCAACGTTACATGGCATCTGCTTTCATCGGCCATGTCGAGTGCATAGCCGCCTTCCACCTCACGCAAGCAAAGTGTGGCCGCTAGGGTACGCTTTGCTGTGGGTCTCGAGAGCTGTTTGTCGAATTCAAAATCGTAGCTGCGACGCAACATCATGCCCGTTTTGAGCTTAGGCATCACGGCGGGAAACACCATGTTACCCTCTACCTTGTTCACGCGAAAACCTTGTAGCGTCCCATCCTCTGCCATGTAGCAAAGACCATCACCTGCAGTGAGTGGGGCGCAGAGTTTGTGTGTTGGCTCGAAGCGGAAAGCGCGGCGTTCCGTTCGTCCCACCTTTCCCACCACAGGACCTACAGCTTTCGGCGTGGCAAAAGAGTGAATTGGCTCTGCGGTGCGTCCGTGGAGAAAATATTCCGTATAGCTACGGTTGAAAGTGCGTGAGGGGTCGGGAGTAAAAGAGATACTTGATGTGCCGTGTGAAGCACGCACATAGTCCGCTCCTCTTCTGCTCAACACTTTGTCGATTTGTTGGCGATACCATGCTGTGATGTTCTTCACGTAATCGGCATCCTTTAGTCTGCCCTCAATTTTAAACGAACGCACTCCTGCATCCATCATTTCCTCTAGGGAATGGGTGCGGTTCATATCCTTGAGCGAGAGTAGGTGTTTGTTCTTGACAAGCACGTTTCCTTCGCCATCGATGAGATCGAATGCCAAACGGCAAAATTGGGCGCATCGTCCGCGGTTGGCCGACCTGTTGAAGCACAGTTGCGAAGCATAGCATCGTCCGCTATAGCTTACGCAAAGCGCACCATGCACAAAAGCTTCGAGCGGCACGCGCACAGCTTCAGCTATTTTTTTCGTCTGCTCTAGCGACATTTCGCGAGCTAGCACTATCTGTCGAAATCCTGCTGCCTCAAGCCATTTCGCTTTCTCAGGCGTACAGTTGTCCATCTGTGTAGAGGCATGCAAGGCAATCGGGGGAAGATGCATGCATAGTAGGCTCATGTCCTGCACAATCAGTGCGTCTACACCTGCTTCGTAAAGTTCCCACACTAGAGCCTCTGCCTCTATGAGCTCACTATCCCAGAGAATCGTATTGAGTGTCACGTAGACGCGTGCTCCGTAAAGATGGGCCAGTTGGCATAGCTCTCGTATGTCGTCCACCGAATTGCCAGCGGCTTGGCGTGCGCCAAAGCATGGTCCGCCGATATATACGGCATCGGCTCCGTGGAGTATGGCTTCGCGTCCCACCTGCGCGTTCTTGGCAGGTGCTAACAATTCGATGGGACGTGGTTTTTTGTTAACGGGCATATCTCTTTGTTTTGTTCGCAAAGTTACGATATTCTTGTGGCATGATGTGCATTGCGAAGATGTTTTTTGGCTGTTAGGCTCTGAGCTAGGTTAGTGGAAACATTTGTTATTGTGAATTTGGTTTTATGCCAATTCTTATGCTAATTGTGCCGAGAGTTTTGTCTCCACCCTCGTTGACTTAGTTCCTGCTTATAACCTAGTTCAAGTTTCGGTTTTAACTTGAGTGGCCAGAATCTGAAACTTTGATAGTAGTTGTTACCCAGTGCGTTGCAGTGTTCTCTTTATGTATATTGTTGCTAGGCTAAAAGGCCGTAGAAGTTTTCTTAGAACGTATTCTAAGTCATCGTCCTTCGACCGAAGGACATGCGTCCCCCGACCGAAGGACATGCGTCCCTCGACCGAAGGACATGTGTCCTTCGACCGAAGGACGATAATATGAAAGGCCTTTTAGCGTAACTTGAATGCCAATGTAGAGAAAACTTGAATAATCTAAAAGCCACCTCCTTGCTTAGTGTAAGCATGGAAGTGGCTAAGAAACTATTAGGCCGATCTAGGTTAGAGTTAGGAATATAAGTTAAGTTCTGTTGGGTCATCCTATCTAGGAAAATATGTAATCACTAGATGAAAGTGGCCTTACCCGTTTCGCAGGTCTGTGGGGAATGCTTTGCCTAAGTTTACCTTCATCTAGAGGGTAAAACTCGCAGGCATGACATCATGTATTTTCTGTTTGAGCATACAATGTAAGATTGCGTCGCACAAAATAACAAGTTCGTATACAAAATCCTCAGTTGAGGACGTTTGGGAGTGCAAAAATAATGTGCCTGTGTTTTTATTACCAAACAAATAGAGCCGTAAAATGCCGTAAAGCGTGAAAAATGTGCCGTAAAAAGGCGTAAATCTCCGTAAATCCCTTATATTTGCATGGTCAACTTTATTTAATCTTTACGCACATGCTATTCCACTTTCAGCAGCGCATCACGCGATTCCTCGACCATAGAAGTACCAGCCATGAGCAACGCCTCTGTCTGATTGTCTATCTTGTGGGCACGTTAATGTGTGCCATCGGTATGCCCCTTCACTTTTCTGGCATTATTGGTATCCACTCTCCTTGGTTGCTTGTTCTGTCGGGCATAGCATGGGTGATTTGTCTCGTCTTGTTGGCTCTCTATTTAGTCCATCGCCTTTCGCTCAAATGGGCCATTTCTTTGCTTGGACTTTTGCTGCAATTATTGCAAAGTACGCGCATGGTTTATCAGGTGGTGAGTCAACCCGAGGGCTACATCTGGACTCTCATTCTCAACCAAGTTGTATCGTTCACCATTATGGTGTATCTTGTCATTGCCTTCGTGCGCTACATTCCTAGCATTGTTGCCTTTTTGAGCCTTGCTACTCTCTATTTTGCTTACTGCTATGAGCCTGGAGCCGTAAGTCCTCAGATGCTCATCATCTTTACCTCTATGGAAGTGTCTACTTGTATGATGGGTGGTTTTTTCCGTCGCAATATTCATAATATGCAGATTGAAAACACCGACTATATGAACACCGAGCAAGGATTGCTTGATGCTTTCTGCATGACGAAGTCAGAACTCGTCGCCTACGTGCAGCTTTGCCGAAACAATAATCCCGACCATCATTCCGTCAACGTTTTTTTCGACAGTCTTGACAATCGTGCTGAAAACAATCTCATACGTGCCGTGGAAAAGCGCATGGTGCAGCGTCGTCTACGCCGCGCCAATTTAGAGGAAATCTTTCCTCAGCTCACTCCTACAGAACTTGAAGTGTGTCATCTCATTGTTGCAGGAAATACGCTCTCGCAGATAGCCCAACTCATGAATAAAACCACCAATAACATCAGTGCTGTGCGCATCCATGTACGCAAGAAACTTGGGCTGCAAACTTCCGAAGACTTACGACAAGTATTGCTCAAAGCTATTCAGCAGGGATAGTGATCTCTTTGCCGTGCCCTGCTATCTCCCTTCCCCGCACTATGTTGTAAATAGCATGTAAAAATCTCCCTTGGAACGGATAAATGCGTGAACTGCAAACTGAGTGTTCTGAACTTCGTCATTATCAAGCTAAAAACCTAGGTCATTTCAAAACGATTCTCCCTTGCGTTTCCATCATTTCTCTAGCCAGTTTCTTGGCTTGAGCACGGGCGGGCTTGCCTGTTTCGGTCAGAGGAAGGTGGGGCAGACGGAAAAAATGGCGGGGTACTTCGTAGGGATCGAGAATACGGCGGCAGAGTGTTTCAAGTTCTTCGACCATATCTGTGGAGGCTTCGTAGAGCAGGGTGATGGCTTCGCCGAGACGAGCATCGGGTACGGAGGTGATTTGAAACGAAATGTCGGTATGCTGGGCAAGTGCACTCTCGAGTTCTTCGATGTGCATCTTGATACCACCCGAGCATATCACGTTGTCCTTGCGTCCGATGATACGGAAAAGGCCGTTGGGAAGTAGCTCTGCTACATCGTTGGTCACTAAGCGCTCAGGGTTGACTCTCGGGGCATAGATCTCCAATGTGCCTTCGCCCGAAAGCGAGAGTTTCACGTCTGTGAGAGGCGTATAATATTCGGAGGCTGACGGCCCATTGAGGCGGCGCAGGGCAATGTGAGAGAGCGTCTCCGTCATGCCGTAAGTACTAAATACAGGATTGGGGAACGATGCTATCTCTTGGGCTAACTCTGATGAGATGGCTCCTCCGCCAATGATGAGGCACAGTGTGCGACGCAACAGACTGCGTTCGTGGGGTACTTTTAGTGATTCGTAGACCTGCATTGGCGTGAGTGCAGCAAAATCGGGAGCTTGGTGAAGGTGGGCAAAGGGATGGGATGTGGGGGCTATAGGCACTAACGTAAGTCGACCTGCTAGTGTGCGTACCAACATCATTTGTCCTGCGATGTACTTGAGCGGCATGCAGAGTAGTGCAGAATTGCCCTCTTGCAGACCGAGTGCTTGAAGTGTGGCTTGGGCACTATCCCACATGCGTACTTTTTCCACTTGCATCTCCTTGGGTTGTCCTGTACTTCCCGAGGTGTGTACCGTCATGGTGGGATTGGGTTGTTTCCATCGTTCTTTGAAATCTTCAATTTCTTGTAGGAAACGGCGTTGCTTCTCGTTGCCATACCACAGACAGTCCCCTTCAATGTGAAGTGGTGCTTCGTTGAAGTTGTCGACGAAAAGTTGGCCCGTGCCGAGTCCTTGTGGCATGGTAGCCTCGGGGTCAATGGCTGCACACCACTGCGCAATGGCATTGAGTCCCACGTTGCTCTCGAGTGCCGATGTGGTCCAGTAGCCAATGTTGCGATCTTTGGCCAATGCCATCCATTCGCCTGCTCCAGTGAATGCGCCATGGAGCGAGGGCTTTAGCACGATGTATTGCGGGCGGATGGTGTCGAGCAATCGAATCTTTTCTTTGTAGTCGTTTACGCCGATAAGTTCTTCATCGAGGGCAATGGGCAACGGCGTGTTGGCGCAAAGGTGCGCCATTTTCTCCCATTGGTGCTGACGGATGGGCTGCTCAATGCTGTGAATGCCGTATTGAGCTAGTGCTTCTAGACGACGGGGCGCCTCCTCGGGAGTGAATCCGCCATTGGCATCGACACGCAGTTCTATGGTGTCGGCACTGAAGCGGGCACGCAGTTGACGGATGAGCGCCATTTCGCTTTCAAAGTCGATGGCGCCAATTTTGAGTTTGACACAACGAAATCCCTTCTTTAGCTTTTCCTCCATGCGTTGGCACATCTCTTCGTACGAGCCCATCCATACCAGTCCGTTGATGGGAATGCCGCGCTGTCCCTGCGTGAAAGCGGAGGGGAAGAGCTTCAGATAATCGCCTGCTAAAGATCCTGCAGCCGAGCGGAAAGCAGATTGCAGTCCAAAGAGAATGGAAGGGTAAGGACGTAGCTTTTCGGAATTAAGATTTTGCGTCTGTTCCACCTCTTGGCAAATTTGATGGAGGCGTTCCTCATAGTGCTCATCATAGTCGCAACTGAGGTCGTAGAGCGGAGCGCACTCACCGAGTCCTGTGAAGCGAATTTGAGGGTCGGTAGATGTGAGCACGATATACCACACCTTGCGTGTGGTGTAAACGCCGCGCGAAGTGCCAGCGGGTTGCTTAAAGACGAGTTCGCGCGGGAGAATTTTAAGTTTGAAAGGGAGAAAATGCATGAAGAGAAATGGGCTAATACGTCGATATACTAGAAGACTAACGCCGTGAGGGTATGCCTTATAGCGTTAGTCATCTCGAGTTAAGGAAGTTTGGGGTATTTCTTAAAGTTGGGCTTACGCTTTTCAAGGAAGGCACGCCCGCCCTCTTGCGCTTCATCGAGCATGTAGTAGAGCATCGTGGCATCGCCAGCAAGCTCTTGTATGCCTGCTTGTCCGTCGAGTTCCGCATTGAGGCCCGCCTTTATCATGCGCAGAGCTAGGGGTGAACGTTCCATCATGGTCTCGGCCCATTCTACTACCTCATCTTCTAGGCGTTCGAGGGGTACCACCTTATTGACCATGCCCATGCGTTCGGCTTCTACGGCAGAGTATTGACGACACATGAACCATATTTCGCGCGCTTTCTTCTGACCCACGATGCGTGCTAAGTAAGAGGCTCCAAATCCTGCATCGAACGATCCAACCTTAGGTCCAGTTTGGCCGAAGATAGCATTGTCGGAAGCAATGGTGAGGTCGCACATGAGGTGGAGTACGTGTCCGCCTCCAATGGCATAACCATTGACCATGGCAATGACGGGCTTGGGTAGTGAGCGAATCTGCTTCTGCACATCGAGCACGTTGAGACGAGGCACACCATCGCCTCCCACGTAGCCACCGCGGCCTTTCACGTGCATGTCGCCGCCCGAACAAAAGGCTTTGTCGCCAGCTCCTGTGAGCACCACAACGCAGACTTCTTGTGCTTCACGGCAGTAGCGCAGGGCGTCGCCTATTTCGGCCACGGTAAGAGGAGTGAACGCGTTACGATAGCGCGGACGATTGATAGTGATACGGGCTATGCCGTTGTAGAAATCAAAGCATATTTCTTTGTATTCTTTAATGGGTGTCCAATTTCTCATATTGTGTGTATAGAATTAGTGTGCTTGTTCTGATGCCAGTGAGTGACGCGACGGCCACAGAAATAGGTATTTAATTGTTGAGGAAAATTTCGAGGATTTGCGCTTCTTCTGATTCTGCGAGCCATTGCTGCATAAGGGTGGGGAGAGCAGAGAGAGAGTCGGCACGGAGGTAACCTACGTGAAACGATTTCGCAACGCCTTCGGCAGTAAAATGCTGATAACCGGCAGCTACATATTCTGTGCGGGCGGGCGATTGGTCAAGTCCTGGCAGATGGTCGAAAATGCCTCCATGTCCATTGTTGAGCAAGAGTATTCGTAGGTTGTGGGGCAGGTGGGTGTTCCATAACGCATTGACATCATAGAAGAAACTCAAGTCGCCAATGACTACGATACTCAGTCCCCACATCTGTAGGGCATAGCCTACGGCCGTGGAGAGTGACCCCTCAATACCATTGGTGCCGCGATTGCAGAAAATGGGGAAACTTCCGCTCTTGAAGTGACGCCCCGCTACGCGTATGGCACTGCTATTGGCCAGGTGGAGCGTGAAGGCCTCTTGGTAGTGGCTTAGTGCTTCTTGGAGGGATTGGAGTGTGCTGTCTAGGGTGAGAGCCTTTACCTCGGGTGACCTGTGCTGAACGTTTTCCGCCCAAGCATGGTCGAGTTTCAGAGCCGCCTCTACAACGCCTTGATGGGTATGAGGTATTTGTTCCGAAAGTTGTTTAAGCGCTTCGTTTGCAGGCGTTTGGATTTGTAGGGTGAGGTGGTCGAATGTGTCGGCAAAGGCATCTTCCTCTGCGATGCGTATCACGCGACAGTTATGGCTCTTGCGAAGTGCAGACTTGAAAGTTTTGTGTACAAAATTCCCGCCCACTTGTACCACCACATCGGGCATTAGCGAAGGCTCGGAGGATACAAGTTCATCGAAAGCATTCATGCGAAAGTTGCCCTGCACATCGGAGATAATCTCCGGCAATATGAGTAGCTGATTCTGGCGATTGAGGTCGTCGGTCTGCTTGCGCAAATCTCCACGTTCGTACTGTCCTAACAGAAGCACAGGCAGGCGGGCACTAGCAATCAGTTGTACCACTTCTTCGGGAATGGGATGGCGCTGAATAGGACGCACCACAGAGATGACGCGTTCCTGTGGCAGATGAGGCGTGGTGAACGAGAACATAGGTTCTTCTATTGACACATTGATGTGAGCGGGGTGTCCGCCTTGGTTGTGGAGCGAGAGAAATGCCTCGTTGATGCGCCGATTGTTGACATGCCGACAAGTTTCGTCGGTCGTTGGGTCTACTTGAAATGTTGGGCAGTAGGGACGCAAAGCCCCTATCTGTGGGAGCGTTTGTCCATCGAGCTGCCCCAATACGCGCTGTGGACGATCGGCGGAGATAACGAGTAGAGGCAGGTGGCGATAGAATGCTTCGGCTACGGCAGGGATGCAGTTGAGAAGAGCCGAGCCCGACGTGACGCATATAGCCACAGGTTCTTGCAGAGCAAGCACCATGCCGAGGGCTACGAAAGCCGCACTGCGCTCGTCGGTGACGGGATGGAGCGTAAAATGGGAGGGCAGTTCGTTAAGATTGTGTACAATGGTGGCATTGCGCGAGCCTGGACAGACCACAATGTGACGAAGGCCATGCTGAAGGAGCAGAGAGGTAAGTTGGTTGACTTGATGGGAATCGCAGAACATGGGAAAAAGTGGGTGAACTTCTGAGGGAGGATGATGCCTATGACTTTTCTATTGAGGCGCTTCCGAGGGAAATCGTCAGAATGAATAGAACCGCCCTTCTTCTAAGAACGGGTGTGTTAAGGCAAGACTGAAGATTTCCTTCCTATCTAGCCTCAAAACAACTGTTTCATTGTAAGCATCTTACGTACGGTTTCGTCCCATTCGTCTTGCTCTTGGCTCTCGGGCATGAGGCCTCCGCCAGCATAGAGCGTGGCAGAGGTGGGGAAGAGATGCATACAGCGAAGGGAAACGTAGAGATGCGTTGCACCTTGCAAGAGAAATGGACCGCTGAAGCCCGCATAATATTGACGCGGTGAAGGCTCGTGGCGAAGGATAGCTTGCAGAGCTTTTTCACGTGGAAGTCCGCATACGGCAGGAGTAGGATGTAGACATTGCATGATGCTAAGTGCTTGCTGAGCCGATGAGAGAGGAAATGAAAAGTCCGTGCAGAGATGCTGAATATTGCCCGAGGGCAAGGTGTATACTTCAGAGTGAGTTACTTCGGAGGCAATGGTAGAGAGCTTTTGATGGATAAAGCGTGCCACGATGGCTTGTTCTTCTCGATTTTTGTCGTTCCAAAGCGTTGGGGTACTTTCAGAGTAGGGAAGTGTGCCCGCTAAGGCTACGGTGTGCCAACGATGGTGAACATACTCGAGCAATGGCTCTGGTGTGGCCACAAGCCATGTACCCGTCTGTGGTGTGTGCCAAAGGGCAATGTAGCTTCCTGGACGATTGAGGCAGGCACGAAAGAATAGGTGTTGCGCATCATCAATCCGAATATCTGTGATGTGGAGCGGACGAGCTAGTACCACCTTTTGTAGGGCTCCATTGCAGAGCATGGCATGAAGGGCTCGAAACGAATGAGCATACTGCTGACGCACTTCTCGTTCATCGTCGTTTCCCTGGGAATGTTTGTGCAAGGAATGGGGGATGGGCACTTCTTCTTGGCTCACGATGTCGGGCTCAATCCATACGATGGGAGAGTCTGATTCAACGCAGAAAGGGTGGATGAGGTATCCCCCCGTAAGTGGTACTTCACTGAGTGAAGAGAATGCGCGTGGTGTGTGGTACTGTGTGAGCTTAGTGAAATGCTGGGAGTGGGGTAAACGGAAGAGTACGAAGGCTGTGGCAGTGAAGTCACTGGCTATGCTCATTCCTCCAGTTTTTTGGCTTCGTTCCATATCTGATCCATCTCTTCTAGCGACATATCTGTGAGTTGTCGGCCTTGCTTTAGCGTGTGCTGCTCAAGATAGTTGAAACGGCGGATAAATTTCTGATTGGTGTGTTCGAGTGCGTTGTCTGGATTAATCTTATAAAGGCGTGCTGCATTGATGAGACTGAACATGACATCGCCAAACTCGGCTTCAGCCTTGGCTTTGTCCATATGCTCCACCTCGGCTTCAAATTCCGATATTTCTTCTTTCACTTTGTCCCACACCTGAGAGCGTTCTTCCCAGTCGAAGCCCACATTGCGTGCCTTGTCTTGGATGCGGTAGGCTTTGATGAGTGAGGGTAGGGCTGCGGGCACGCCAGCGAGCACCGTCTTGTTGCCATCTTTCTCTTTCTGCTTGAGCAGTTCCCATTGCTCGCTAACCTGCTGTGCATTTTCCACGTGTGATTCGCCTTCATGATTCTTTGGTGGAAATACGTGAGGGTGGCGGAATATGAGTTTCTCGCAGAGTTGATTGCACACGTCGGCAATATCGAAATCTTGTGTTTCCGAACCAATCTTGGCATAGAAGCAGACGTGGAGCAAAACATCGCCCAGTTCCTTGCAGATATCTTTTTTGTCGCCCTTCATCAAGGCATCGCAGAGTTCGTAAGTTTCTTCAATCGTGTTGGGACGCAGGCTCTCGTTAGTCTGCTTGCGATCCCACGGACACTTAACGCGGAGTTCGTCGAGCACGTCGAGCAGACGGCCAAAAGCTTGTAACTTATCTTCGCGAGAGTGGTTTCCTTGTATGTTGGTAGCCATATCTATTGGGGTTGCTAAGGGATGTGTTCCTGGCAGAGCGTAAGCAGAAGCGAGGAATACAGCGTAATTATTTATGATTTTATTGGGCAAAATTACACTTTTTCTATTGAAATATGTACTTTTGTCATATGGAAAAGTTTGATGTACACATATTGGGATGTGGTAGTGCCTTGCCCACCTTGCGACATTGGCCTTCGTCGCAGTTGATTAATTTACGCGAAAAACTCTATATGATTGATTGCGGTGAAGGGGCACAGGTACAGTTTCGGCGTTCGCGGCAGAAGTTCACGCGTCTGTCACATATCTTTATATCTCATCTTCATGGCGACCATATCTTTGGTCTTATCGGACTACTTTCCACACTGTCGCTAGCGGGGCGCACACTGCCCATGCACTTATATGCTCATGCAGAATTGGAGCCGCTACTACGGGCTCAACTTAGTTTCTTTTGCAATGGCATTGGTTTTGAAGTGGTGTTTCATGCTTTGCCCACTGATGCAGCTTCACACCTCATTTTCGAGGATCGCTCGGTGGAGGTCTATACCATTCCATTGCGCCATCGTGTGCCATCCTGTGGATTCCTTTTCCGGGAAAAAGCGCCACTTCCTCACATCCGACGCGATATGATTGACTACTTAGAAATTCCCTATTACGCCATCCGCTCTATTAAAGAAGGGGCAGATTGGACTAGAGAAGACGGACGTGTGGTGGCAAACTCAGAGCTTGTGACGCCTGGCGATAGAGCTCGTTCGTATGCCTATTGTTCGGATACTTGTTATCAGCCGCAAAATATCCCTTTGCTGCGTGGTGTGGATGTGCTTTATCACGAAGCAACCTTTGGCGAGGATTACAAAGCACGCGCTGTGGAAACATTGCATTCCACGGCTTTGCAAGCTGGGAAAATAGCGAAAGCAGCCGCTGTGGATCGCCTTGTGATAGGGCATTATTCTTCTCGCTATGACGACGAGACGGTGTTGCTTCGCGAAGCCCAGTCGGTATTTCCCAACACGATATTAGCCACGGAGGGACTAGTGATTCATGTGTAGCAATTTCCCCAACGTCTATTTTGTCGCATGACAAAGAAATAGAGATAATACGACATTGGCGGATGGTATTGCGACCTATCCAGTTGATGAGAGTAAAACTTATGGAAAAAAAGGAGAGGGTGTCTTAGATAAAATTTCTAGGACACCCTCTTTCAAGTATTATTATTTGTCTCTCTTACATCTCTTATTTGTCAGAAATGATACGCTTGTTCCCGTTTATAATGTAGATACCGCTGGCAGAGTTCGGAGAAACACGTCGACCGTCTAATCCGTAGGTATCTGTGCGTTGTGATGGGATGGATGTTTTTGCCGTGTTGATGGTTGTTGTCTTGTCGGACATGTTCAATTCTAAAGACGTAGCGGAGGCAACGTGCTGCAAATAGGCTGCATATCGTGGTAGTTTACTACCGACAGAAGCTTGGAGGAATACTGTCTGCCCTTGCTCGTTGGCAAGTACGTAAGCATTGTCGGATGATGTGATTGTATGGTCTGCATCAGTAGAAGCTCTCAGAAGATTGCCCGTGAGGTCGGCCACAGGCATAGACGAAGGAGCTTGTTGCAAGAGAAAATGGTCTATGGTGACGGCAGACGTTAACAACACGCCATGGCCTGCAGGTATGGCTGTACCAGAGGGTAAGGCTGTTAGTTGTATGTGATTGTCATCGGCTTGCGTTGTATACCATGCTGTTGCACCATTGGGTACCACTGCGTCAAAGGGAGCACTGAATGCGGCAATGCTCGCTACATCGGCAAGTTGTCCAGCTGGAATCGGAGTAATCTGTAAATAGGTGGGTGTCTGCGCCTTATAAAGCGTCAGTTTGCGACGGAAAGTGTTGGCGTTCCAGCGGTCGAGCCAAGCACCGTCGCGCTCCACGTCGACATGCACTTCATAAGTGCCTTCCGCTAATGCTGTGAGGTCGACGGTGTGGCTCGTTGAGGCTGCGAGGTTGGTTTCGCTATTGCGCGGAAACGCCACTTTGTAGCTATTGCTTGTATAGACCGTTGCACCTGTTGCCACGTTTACCAAACGATAGCGTATTTGAGTGCTATACTGGTTTTGCATGATGTTTGACGAAAATCCAGAGAGTGCCAAAGTGACGGTGGGCGACTGTGACAAGTTGAAGTGGTTGCTGGTGGTGGTAGCGCCCTTCTCGTCGAGCAGTTTCACGGAAGTTACCGTCACGCGTCCTTCGTAATTGCTAGGAAGCACTTCTAGTAGAAAATCCTCTGGAATAGGTATTTCGTAGATTCCGGGATTCTTCGTTTCGATGTTGTGGTTAAACTTTAAAGATAAACGGTATTTCCCTGCTTTGAGCGCTTGACTGCCGTTGGTGCCTGAATAAGATGTCATGAATTTCAAGATCCATTGCGTTGTGTCCATGCGCTGCGCCACCATGTGGGAGAGATAGGCATTAGGCAGCGTGTATTTTTCGCCTTCTAGATTGCCTGTCCCAATCAGTTCCACGAGTAGTTCGCCTCGTGCTTGATAGCGGCTAAGGTTTGAAATGTTTAGCTGGATTCCTGCGAGTTGACTGCTATATTCGTAGGCAGGCGCCACGACTTCTGGCATGCCAACAACAGAAAGATGGGGCTTGCCGTCGGCTTGCACTAATGTCACTTTCCCATCGGACACGATCATGGGCACACTATTGCCATTTATCATGTACGTCCAGTTTCCCCACTCTCCTTTTTGGGCATCAAGCAGACGGCGCCCCAAGGGGCGTAGGAAGTAGGTCCCGTCGGCAGGCCCATCGATTTCGCTGAGGTCAGCGGCCCACCAATCGTATTCGTAATTATAAGAAGTATAATAAGTGGACCAGGTTAGTGCATCCGTCACGGCAAATACATGCAAGCATGTGCCGTCTTGTGAGAAGAGGCCAATTCCTACTTGTCCGGTGTATGATCCGTTTTCATCTTGTGCCAAATTGCGAGCCCCTACGCCTTTGAGTTGAGCGGGAATTTTCGACGAAGTTGTCAAGTCCTCGTTTACAGAAAATTGCAAGCCTTCGTTGTTGTTGATAGAGAGAACCACCGGTTTGGGAGCGAGCGGTTCGATGATGCCGTTGTTGGGATGCACGAATAGTGCCAACTGCTTCTCGTAATAGCAACCGTCGCTGCCGTAGCCGCCGCTAGAGACTGAGGCTGTGTTGATATCAAAATAACCGTCGTCAAGACCACCCCATCCCCAATTGACATGCACCAATCCGTTTTCATCGTAACCATCGTAGATAAAAGCGTGGTCGCCGCCAGTCATGAATACAGGACAACCCAAAGAAAGCTCGTTGTAGATAGCTTGAAGAAATTCGCCGCCAGGTAGTAAGTCTTTTTCCAGTTGTCGTACGTTGCAGTCGTAGTAATTCTGCAAGGCGTTCCATAATTTCCCTTCATCGCAGATAGTACCGTTGACACCATACGTGGCTAACGCCAATTTTCCTAGGTCGCGCATTAGTGTGCCAACGGCCTGTGCCTGTGCTTGCGAATAGCCTCCTTGACTATAGTCGTCAAGCATATTATCCCAATCGTAGTAGTCGTAAGCCATTGCTCCGTCGCCTATGGGCACACCCTTTGGTCTGAGACGTGGCCATCGGTGTGCCGAGAGCAGTTGTGCTGCGGCAGTGATGGTACAACCCGTATAGGTGGGACGGCCGCTGCTACTTTTGGGGGCGTAATAATTGAAAGGATATTCTTGACTCCATTTGGCGCTGACTAGCGGTCTAACGAATGCCTTCGGAGGATTTGCATAGCGGGGTGTTACGCTTGTACTGTCAATACGCACGGCTTCAACGGCACTCGCGTAAGCATCTAGCAAGGAACGGAGCGGTGAGGGCATATTGTCGAAGTCGAGCGTTCCTTTCTCGCTATATCCCAACACGCCGCCTACACGGTCGTCGGCAGCAACAATTACGAAGCCTTCACCCTGCTGGTTGTTGAATAAGTGTAGGGCTGGATCGGTAACTTTGTCTCTTTGATGATTTGCAGCCCGAGCACGTAATGGTGTGGTAGTTACGCTTACAGGTGAGGCAATGTATTTCAGTGCCAAAGCACGGGCTTTTTCCGCATTAACAGACTCTGCATAGATATTGGCTGCAGAGAACAATGATGCAGCTAGGATACATATATATCTGTTCATAATTAGGTAGTTTAAATAAAGACAGGGTGAGTGGGGTTTGCTGATTTTAGTATTATATAGTAAACAACGATTGAGAACGTGTGATTTGTAAATAAGTAGCGTCTTTGGTTTCTTCGCATACCAAGCGAATCTCATCATAAGAAATAAGAATCACCCTTTAGATAAGATAACGCAAATCGAGTGCAATGAAGTTTGCTTCAATTGCTGAGGGCAAAGATAGTGCAATTTGAATGCAGAATATCAAGCTTGCTTGAATATTATGCTGAGATGTAGCCTATCTTATGCAAAGATAATGCAAGTGCGAGAGCAATGAAAGTTTACTTTCAAATTGCCGAGCCGTAGCCTATCTTATGCAAAGATAAGTAATTGCATTGAAAAATAGCAGAGATGAAAAATCTTTAACTTCTTGTTAAAATGATTGGCCGCGCATATCCGCTGACCCAGACGGGAAAAAGGAAAACAAAAATCCTCGCAAACTGAAGCAATCACTTCAATATGCGAGGATTTCGTAGCGCCTACGGGAATCGAACCCGTATACCATGCGTGAGAGGCATGTATCCTAACCATTAGATGAAAGCGCCATAAGAGCGGAAGCTGGGGGATTCGAACCCCCGGTACGGTAAACCCGTACGTCAGTTTAGCAAACTGGTGGTTTCAGCCACTCACCCAAACTTCCTTGTACCGCTCTGTGCAGTAGCGTTATCTCTCAAACGCGGTGCAAAGGTACGACTTTTTTTTAAGTTACCAAATTTTTGGGCAAGAAAAATAGGGAAAAGTGCAGAAATGGTGGAACTTTGCGTGATAGGAGGGGAAAGAAGGTGATAGAAAGGCTGATGGCAGGGTGTCATATAGTTCTGTCTTCACAAGATGATTTCACCCATAAAAGAGCAACGACATGAAATATCCCATTGGAATACAGAACTTTGGCCTATATGTTAAAATGATAAGGAGGTTAAGGGATGTCTCAGTCTAAAAAGAATGAAGGCTGGATGGGATGGAATTTGCTTATCCAAGCTTTTGGCGGTGAGCGCTTCTTGATGTGTTTGTTCAGACTTGGGCGTTTTAAGCTTTACCGCTGCCGTCCGGTAGAGCTACCGCTGCCGTCCGGTAAAGCTACCGCTGCCGTCCGGTAAAGCTACCGCTGCCGTCCGGTAAAGCTACCACTGCCGTCCGGTAAAGCTATCACTGCCGTTCTGCAGACGCCTATATCGTGGTTTGGAAATGGAATGATTGAGATTTAAAGACGGGAGAATGAATGATGAGCGTTGTTGCCATTGGTATCTGAAGTTCTCCCAATCTAAAACTCAAAGATTTTATGAAATGGAATAGGGGAGAGCCGGAGATTATTCTTATCTTTGCATAAGATAGGCTGCATCTCAGCATAATATACAAGCAAGCTTGATATTCTGCATTCGATTTGCACTATCTTTGGATAAGATAGGCTGCATCTCAGCATAATATACAAGCAAGCTTGATATTCTGCGTTCGATTTGCACTATCTTTGCATAAGATAGGCTTCGGCTCAGCTATAAAAACAATCTTGTCAAATCCGAAACGATAGTATATATAATATATGCCAGAAAATAAAGGGGGCAGTAATCGCTCCTATACCCGAAAGAAATCGCAAGCTCCTGCTACCGACGACTACGGACACTTGCAGCCGCAGGCGGTGGAGTTTGAACAAGCCGTGCTCGGTGCGCTGATGATTGAAAAGGATGCTTACTATCAAGTGAGCGAAATCTTGCGTCCCGAAAGTTTTTACGACCATCGTCACCAATTGATTTACGAGGCTATTCGCCGACTCAACTTGGAGGAAAAGCCCGTGGATATTCTCACTGTGACGGAGCAACTCAATAGTACGAACCAACTGGAGGAGGTGGGCGGACCTTTCTATATCACGCAGTTGAGTGGTATGGTGGCCTCATCGGCGCATATTGAGTATCATGCTCGTGTGATAGCTCAGAAGGCTACGGCACGTGCATTGATAACCTATACTAGCAATATTCAAAACAAAGCTTTTGATGCTACGCAGGACGTAGACGAACTCATGCAGGAGGCGGAAGGAAAACTCTTTGAACTTTCGCAGACCAACATGAAAAAGGACTACACGCAGATTGATCCCGTAATCAAGGAGGCTTATGAAATGTTGCAGAAAGCCGCTGCACGTACGGATGGTATGAGTGGTATTGCTTCGGGATTTCATGCGCTAGACAAGATTACTTCGGGTTGGCAAAACTCAGATCTCGTGATCTTAGCCGCACGCCCGGCCATGGGTAAGACGGCTTTCGCATTGAGTATGGCCAAAAATATTGCGGTAGATCAGAAAATTCCAGTGGCATTGTTCTCGCTAGAAATGGCCAACGTGCAGTTGGTGAATCGTTTGATTGTCAACGTGTGCGAAATTAAAGGCGAGACTTTGAAGAGTGGACAACTCAAACCTTATGAATGGGGACAACTTGACTCTCGTATTAAAGAGCTTGTGGGTGCTCCGCTCTATGTGGACGATACCCCTTCGCTCTCGGTGTTTGAACTTCGTACAAAGGCTCGTCGATTGGTGCGCGAGCATGGTGTAAAAGTGTTGATGATTGACTACTTGCAGTTGATGAATGCTTCGGGTATGGGGTTTGGTAGTCGACAGGAAGAGGTCTCTACCATCTCGCGTTCGCTCAAGGGATTGGCAAAGGAATTGAATATTCCTATATTAGCTCTTTCGCAGTTGAATCGTGGTGTGGAGAATCGTCCCGACGGAGATAAGCGTCCACAGCTTTCCGACTTGCGTGAATCGGGAGCCATCGAGCAAGATGCCGATATGGTACTCTTTATTCATCGTCCGGAATATTATAAGATTTACCAAGACGAGCAAGGACGTGACCTTCGCGGTAAGGCCGAGATTATTATAGCTAAGCACCGTAATGGTGCGGTGGGCAGTGTGTTGCTCCGATTCCGTGGAGAGTATGCCCGCTTCCAAAATCCTGAAGAAGAAAGTATGTCGAGCTTTGACTCAAAGGCTTCCGAGGGTGGGGAGCAGATGCATTCCGCAGGGCAGAACGACTTTCCACCTCTTCCAACTCCTGATGGTGGATTCCCGCCCTTGCCTGATGATAGCTTTCCTCCCGCCAATCCATTCCCGCCTGAGGCTCCAGGAAGTACACCATTTTGATTGAGGAGAAAATCTGTTAAGAAGAGAAGTGTGCAAAGAATATACTAAATCCTGAACTTAAACAGATAATCACAATGAAGCATTATATCGGCAGACCCGACTCGCTAGTAGGACGAAGCGAGGCAGAGGTGGAAACCTATGATTTCTTGGATAAGTTAGATGTAGATTACGAAACTTTGTTTCACAATGCCGCTTTTACGATGGATGAGTGTGCGGAAGTGGAGCACCAATTGGGTGTGCCCATTTTTAAGAATCTGTTTCTCTGTAACAGACAACAGACACAATTCTATTTGTTAATGTTGCCAGGTGATAAAGTGTTTAAAACGAAATATCTATCCGCAGAACTCGGATGCTCACGTCTTTCGTTTGCAACGGCTGAGTTAATGGAGCAACTCCTTCATGTTCATCCAGGCGCAGTGTCCCCCATGGGATTGATACATGAAAAGGAGGGGAGGGTGATGCCCGTGATTGACAAAGATTTGTTGCAATATACAGAAATAGGTTGCCATCCATGTGTGAATACGGCAACGTTAAAACTCAAGTTGCAAGACTTAATGGATAAGGTGATACCTGCTACGGGGCATGAGTTGAGCCTTGTATCACTGAAAAGTGAGTGAGAAAATAGTGCTCTTGCGACAGCAAAAGTAAAAGTTCTGTTCTTTTACTTTGTAATACAAACGCTTTGCACTATCTTTGCAACGCAATAAAAACACATCTTACAACTACATGAACAATCTTTTTACAAACAAAAAGTTGCTTGCTCTGCTAGCGACCTGCATGCTCACAGCTGGTAGTTTGTGGGCTGACGTAAATCCGAAACCTTTTGTAGTGCCCGAACTGAAAACTTGGACGGGTGCAGAAGGAAAAACAGTACTCTCTGGTCGTATTATTGCTAAGGGATCAAAAGCGCAGGCTGCTGCACAAGCATTGGCTGCCGATTATGAAACGATGTTTGGTAAGAAACTCAACATCGTAAGTGGTGGTGCTAAAGCTGGCGACATTGTGCTCTCGCTGAAAAAAGACAAGGCGCTTGGCGAAGAGGGCTACACTATGAATATAGGTAATGCTGTGGAGCTGACGGCAGCTACAGGGCGTGGCCTCTTCTGGGCTACTCGCACGCTATTGCAAGTGGCAGAACAACACAAAGATGGTGCGTTGCCTAAGGGTAAAACAGTGGATGTGCCTGAATACAAACTCCGTGGCTTTATGATTGATTGTGGCCGTAAGTACATCCCAATGAGCTATTTGCGCGACTTGACCAAGATTATGGCCTATTATAAAATGAACACGTTACAGGTACACCTTAACGATAATGGCTTCCGTCAGTACTTCGGCAATGATTGGAACAAGACGCAAGCAGCCTTCCGTCTTGAGTGTGACACTTATCCTGGATTGACGGCAAAGGATGGTTCCTATACAAAACAAGAATTTATTGACTTGCAGAAGCTCGCTGAGAATAATGGCGTAGATATTATTCCCGAAATTGATGCTCCAGCTCATGCTCTCGCTTTTACACAATATAAGCCCGAGATAGGAAGTAAGGATTATGGCATGGATCACCTCGACCTGTTCAATCCAGAAACGGTGAAGTTTATGGATGCTCTTTGGAAAGAATATCTTGACGGGAAAAATCCTGTGTTCCGCGGTAAACGTGTACATATCGGTACGGACGAATACTCTAATGCGAAGAAAGATGTAGTAGAGAAGTTCCGCGAATTTACTGATCACTACATTAAATATGTGGAGGGCTATGGCAAACAAGCTGTATGTTGGGGTGCGCTGACGCACGCTAACGGAGAGACACCCGTGAAGGTGAAGAACGTGTTGATGGATATCTGGTATAATGGATATGCTAACCCCGAGGATATGAAGAAGAAGGGGTATCAGCTTGTGAGCATTCCCGACGGATTGACTTATATTGTTCCTGCAGCCGGTTATTATTATGACTATCTCAACTGCCAGTATCTTTACGAACATTGGACTCCCGCTGTGATTGGCAATAAAACCTTTGAAGAGAATGATCCGCAGATTGAAGGCGGCATGTTCGCCGTATGGAATGACCATGCTGGTAATGGTATCTCTACCAAGGATGTTCACCACCGTGTATACCCCGCACTTCAGACTATTGCTGTGAAGACTTGGACGGGAAAAAATACAAAACTTCCCTATGCAGAGTTTGACAGCAAACGTGCAGAATTGAGCGAAGCTCCCGGTGTGAACGAACTCGGCCGTTTGGGTAAGCCTGGTTCTGTGGTGCTCGAAAAAGCAACCATAGCAGCTGGTGAAAAACTCGAAGCAGAGGAGATTGGCTACAACTATGCCGTAAGCTTCACTATCGATGGTAAGCAGGAGGATAAGGGTACAGAACTATTCCGTTCAGCCAATGCCGTGGTATACCTTGCTGATCCCGATCAAGGAAAGTTGGGCTTCGAGCGTGATGGCTATCGCAACTTGTTCAATTATCGAATCCCTGTTGGTGAGAAACATACAATCACTATTGAAGGAACAAACAAAGAAACTCGTTTACTCGTAGATGGTAATGTGAAGGAAGTATTAGGCCCGAAGACGCTTTATGTGATGCGTGACCAAGATCGTGCACACTATCAAGTGAAGGGTACTTATACCTATGAGCCCGTAGTGTATCAGCCTACTGATCAGATTTACTATCAGCGTACGCTTGTGTTCCCCCTTCGTCAGGCAGGACAATTTAAGAGCAGTATCACCAACCTAAAGGTTGAGGTAAAATAAGAAACAAGAGTAATCTTGAATTATTTTTATGTAATTGCAGGAGGCACGTATTCTGTGGAATATCGGAGCCTCCTGCTTTTATTGTAAATAACTCGTTGGCGGGATAGATGGTTAATGACTTTACAAGTTAACCAGGCATTTCTTCAACGCATATAAATAAGCTAATCGTATATGAAAACAATACATGTCGTGGCAGCCATTATAGAAAAAGAAGGTTGTTATTTCGCCACTCAGCGTGGATATGGCGAGTTTAAGGATGGATGGGAGTTTCCAGGAGGTAAGATAGAGCAAGGTGAATTGCCAGAAGAAGCTTTACAGAGAGAAATACGGGAAGAACTTGATACGCAGATTAGCGTGGGGCGTTTGCTTACTACGGTAGACTATGACTATCCAGAGTTTCATTTGCATATGTTGTGTTATGTGTGTCGGGTGGTGGCAGGAAAACTTCGTTTGCTCGAGGCAGAAGATGCAAAGTGGCTTACTCGAGAAGAATTGAATAGCGTAAATTGGTTGCCTGCTGATAGAGATGTCGTAAGGGCTTTGCTAGAAGAACGACAATCAGAGGAGAATACTTTTGAAGAAAGCAGAAATGATTCGAAGTGAGAACGTGTTGTTCTGTAAATCAAAGTTGATAAAAAGGTGGGGAAGAAGAAGTAAAAGGAGCATTGCGTGCATTGAATGCGATAAACTTCCATAGCTTTGCTTATATTTAGTTAACTTTGCGCCCCGAAATAATCAATAATCATCCATTCATGCTTCTTAAAAAGTTATTTGGTTTTGACCACACAACGATGTCGGTCAAGACGGAATTGGTGGCGGGGTTGACCACCTTTTTGACGATGTGTTACATTTTGGCCGTGAATCCCGATATTCTTGCCTCTACAGGTATGGACAAGGGAGCTCTCTTTTCGAGTACTGCAATTGCGGCAGCCATCGCAACGTTGCTCCTTGCTATAATGGCTAAGTTGCCCTTTGCGCAAGCTCCGAGTATGGGCTTGAATGCCTTCTTTGCCTATACGCTGTGTCAGGCCATGGGGCTCACATGGCAACAAGCCCTAGCTGTGATGCTTATTGAGGGCGTAATCTTCATCTTGATTACCTTTCTCAATATTCGCGACATGATTATGGACTGCATTCCCACGAATCTGCGCTTTGCCATCTCGGCCGGTATCGGTATGTTTATTGCCTTTATCGGACTGAAAAATGCGCATATCATCGTGGCTGACCCTGCCACGTTTGTGAAGTTGGGAAGTTTTACGCCCGAATGCATGCTCGGCATATTTTCTATTCTCGTGAGCGGCATGCTCATGGTGCGAGGCATCAAGGGAGCCCTCTTTTATGGTATTATCCTGACCACCCTGGTGGGTATTCCTATGGGAGTGACGCAGATACCTGAGGGGTGGAGACCAATCTCTGCTCCCCACAGCATATCGCCTCTATTCTGTCAATTCGACTTTACCAACTTCTTCACCCTAAAGATGTTTATGGTCATCTTCTCGTTGTTACTCGTGAATATATTCGACACGCTAGGCACTCTCGTGGGATTGGCTCAAAAGACGGGATTGGCCATCGAAGGACATATTCCTCATATGAAAGAAGCTATGCTGAGTGATGCTATCGGTACAACGGCAGGTGCATGTCTTGGAAGTAGCACCATTACTACGTATATTGAAAGCGCTTCGGGGATTGCCGAAGGTGGACGTTCGGGGCTTACTTCCTTCTTTGTAGGAGTGCTCTTCATCTTGGCCATCTTTGTCTCGCCCATTTTCTTGCTCATCCCTTCGGCTGCCACAAGTGGTGCCTTGGTGATGGTAGGTGTGCTGATGGTGGATTCGGTGAAGAAAATCAATCTTGAGAATGTGTCGGAGGCTTTTCCTGCATTCATCACTATGATTACCATGGTTCTCTGCTATTCTATTGCCGATGGTATATGCTTAGGCATTCTTAGCTACGTGATTATCAAATTTTGTGCAGGAAAGTGGCGTCAACTCAATGTGACACTTGTTGTTCTGTCTCTACTCTTTATTCTCAACTACGCATTGGGATAATTCATCTCGCTCTTCAAAAAATATCTAAATTCATTGGGAAAATAGCAAGTTAGTTTGTTAGCCTATTTGCTAATTTCGCCTACGTATAATCAAAATAATAATGAAACTGAAAGCACTCCTTCTCACGCTGTTGTGTGCTTTGGCCGCAAAGCCAATACAAGCACAGGTCAATATGCAAGTGTTCTACGACTTTGGTAGCGATCGTAAGTTTGTCACCATGACACTAGAAATGTTTAAAGCTGACAAGTGGGGTACAAACTACTTCTTCATTGATCATGATTTCAATTATAGTCATCACGATTCCAACGAAAAGAATCGCTATGCTCCTGGCGGTACTTATCTTGAAATCTCGCGTTGTCTCAATTTCTGGCAGCATACGAAACTCGCTCCTTTAAGTTTGCATGTGGAATATGATGGTGGTATCACCAAGAGTTATCCCATCAATTCGGCCTGGCTTGCTGGTCTGGATTATTTCCTTCATGACAAGGAATTTCAGAATACCTTGAACCTTAAACTTATGTACAAAAAGATCCATAAAACCACGAGCAAGGTGCCTCTACAATTCACGGGCGTATGGACTTGCAAAGATCTCTTTGGTCTCAAGGGTTTGACTTTCGATGGTTTTGCTGATATATGGTTTGAAGACCATACCTTCGATAATGGCACTCCCGAAGGAAAGACGAAGCACACCATCTTTATTTCTGAACCTCAATTGTGGTACAACGTAGGTCGCCACTTCGGTTGTGATAATCTCAATGTTGGTACGGAGATAGAACTTAGCAACAACTTTGGCTCTACCCTTGGCTTTAAGTGTCGCCCGTGTTTGGGTGTGAAGTGGGTATTCTAGTTAATGAAAATATATTGTATATCCTCTTATAAAGTCTGAACTTCGCAGGCATAAAGTTTTTCGGAATAAATCAGACACAATGTCTACTCTTGGGGGTATCTTAGAAGAACAATAGGTCTGTAAATTTCGGACTTTATAGAGTGATAGACAATACGATACAGATGGGAAACTTGCTGATAATTAGAACTTATATAGATGCTATATAGAGAAAATAGTAAATATATAAAACGTGAAGATTTTATTCGTTTGGGCGAGTGCTCAGTGCGTCTTAACAACGAGCAGTTTGTCCCAACTGAATTTATGGATTTATTATAAGATGTGATAAAAGAAAAGGGTGGGGTGCTGGAATATAGACGATTGTATAGGATGCTCTTGAGGTTGTAAATGTCAGGCATATCAAGCAAAAACACACAGAATTTATGAGTTAAGGCCTAAAAAATACTAATAGGCACACTTTCGAGGAAAACTAACACACTAAGTTTAGTTTTTTTGCCGTAACTTTGCAGTCAAATTATATTGGTGCGTGGTGTATACTCATGTAATTGCGCACAGAGAACTACGAAATAATAAATAAAATTATCCATAACAAACAACACATGAAGAAAATCGCTTTATGGGTGCTTACCGCAGTGGCTTTGACCAGTTGCGGCAGCAAGTCTAATCAAATGGGCGAGGCCAGCAATGACTTCGCAGTTGAAACAGTTCAGACCACGACGGCTGACTTGAAGACGACTTATCCCGCCACCATCAAGGGTATGCAGGATATTGAAATTCGTCCGAAAGTATCGGGCTATCTAGTTAAGCTGCTCGTTGATGAGGGTTCTACTGTACGTAAAGGCCAGCCTCTGTTTCTGATTGATTCTGAACAGTATCGTGCACAGGTGAAGGCCGCACAGGCTCAGATTCGCGTATGTCGTGCTAATATCGCTACTCAGCGTCTCACGGTGGAGAACAAGCGTATGCTCTTCAAGCAAAACATAATCTCAAGCTATGATCTAAAGATGGCAGAGAACACGTTGGCTTCTTACGAAGCACAGCTCGCGTCTGCTGAGGCACAACTTCAAAGTGCACAGGATAATCTGCGCTGGTGCACCGTGACAAGTCCTGCTGATGGCGTGGTAGGCTCTATTCCTTATCGTGTAGGTAGCTTGGTAAGCGCACAGTCGGTTGATCCTTTGACCACAGTATCGAACATTTCCAAGATGTACGTATATTTCTCTATGACAGAGAAGCAACTTCTTGCTCTTACGCGTGAGGCAGGTGGTGTGAACGCTGCAATAAAGAAAATGCCTGCGGTGAGTCTAGTTCTTTCTGATGGTTCTACTTACAGCCAAAGCGGTGTGATTAGTACAGTAAGTGGTGTGATTGATTCGTCTACAGGTTCTGTACAGATGCGTGCTACTTTCGACAATGCACAGCATATCCTTCGTTCGGGCGGTACGGGTTCAATCCTAGTTCCCACCCATTCTAACGATGCCATTATGGTGCCTCAGAGCGCTACTTTCGATGTGCAGGATAAGAAGTTCGTTTATGTGGTAAATGCTGATAAGACAGTAGCCACTCGCGAGATTACTGTTCTTCCGCAGAACGATGGTCAAACTTACGTAATTGCCTCTGGCCTTCGTGCAGGCGAGCGCATCGTTGTAGATGGTGTAAACCAATTGAAGAATGGTCAGAAGATAAATCCTATTACTCCCGCTCAGCTCAAAGCAAATCAGAAAAAAGAGCAGCAGGCGATGAAGGATGGTAAAATGCCAGGACAACACTAAACAACTATAAGTATTAAGAATAAGGTATTCAGTGTTACGCAAGGGAAAGGATTTCCTGTTGGTGATACTTTACTTTATATTTAATTGCTTATCCCAAAATAAGAAAATTTCATTCAAGTATTAATGATTAATACTTTTAACTGATGACTCTAGATAGATTTATAAACCGTCCGGTACTCTCTACCGTGATATCTATTGTGATTGTCATATTGGGTGTATTGGGTTTGGTATCACTCCCTGTTGTCCAATATCCTGACATCGCACCACCTACTGTGCAGGTGAGCACTACCTATACGGGTGCAAATGCGCAGACCGTGTTGAACTCCGTGATTGCTCCGCTCGAAGAGCAAATCAATGGTGTGGAAAATATGGACTACATGACATCTACTGCAACTAACACGGGTGCCGCCACCATACAGATTACCTTTAAAATGGGTACAAACCCTGATATGGCAGCTGTGAATGTGCAGAACCGTGTGGCCAAAGCACAGGGCTTGTTGCCCTCGGAGGTAACGCAGGTAGGTGTGATTACACAAAAGCGTCAGAGTTCAATGTTGATGATTTTCTCTGTTTCGGATACAGAGAACCGCTACGATGAGGCTTTTGTTGAGAACTATGCAAAAATTAACATCATTCCGCAGATTCAACGTGTAAAGGGTGTGGGTGATGCCATGGTGATGGGTGCTGACTATTCAATGCGTATTTGGCTCAACCCAGAGAAGATGGCTGAATACCACTTGATGCCTACTGATATCAGTGGTGTGCTGGCAGAACAGAACATAGAGGCCGCACCTGGTAACATTGGTGAACGTGAAAACCAAACCTTCCAATACACGTTGCGTTATAAGGGACGCTTGAGCCAAGTTCCTGAATTTGAAAACATAGTGATTAAGGCTAATCCCGATGGTACGATTATTCACTTGAAGGACGTGGCACGTGTGGAACTTGGCCGTGTAAGCTATGGCTTCTCGGGTAAGGTGAATGGAAACAAGTCGGTAACTTGTATGATTTCGCAGATGGCAGGTTCGAATGCAACTGAAATCATTCAAGATTGTGAGAATTTGCTTAATGATGCACAGAAAAGCTTGCCTCAAGGCTTGAAAATTACTGTGGCACAGAACGTCAACGACTTTCTTTTTGCCTCTATTCACGAAGTAATTAAGACCTTGATAGAGGCATTTATCCTCGTGTTTATCGTGGTGTATATCTTCTTGCAGGATATGCGAAGCACCATCATTCCATCTGTGGCTATTCCTGTGGCTTTGATTGGTACTTTCTTTGCTTTGTACGTAATTGGTTTCTCAATCAACTTGCTGACACTTTCGGCCATGGTGCTGGCCATTGCCATTGTGGTGGATGATGCCATTGTGGTGGTGGAAGGCGTGCATGCCAAGTTGGATCAAGGCTACACGTCAGCACGAAAGGCTTCTATCGACGCTATGCGCGAGTTGGGATCGGCCATCGTGTCTATTACGCTCGTGATGATGGCAGTGTTTATTCCCGTGAGCTTTATGTCGGGTACGTCGGGTGTGTTCTATCGTCAGTTCGGTTTGACCATGGCCATTGCCATTGGTTTCTCAGCTTTGAACGCCCTTACGCTTTCGCCTGCCCTTTGTGCCATCTTGCTGAAACCGCACAAGGCACATGGTGAGGAGGAAGAATCGTTGAAACAACGCATGGGTAAGGCTTACAAGGCTGCTGGCCAAACAATGTATCAGCGTTATGCCGAAAGCATTGGCCGCATACTTCACCCCAGTATTACTCTGGTATTGGTTGTCATCTCTATTCTCGGCTTGATATTTGGTGGTTTCAACTTTGATTCGCACCCCATTATCACAGTGATTCTTTCAATCGTAGCTATATTGGCCTTTATCGGTCTGACTACGAAAAAGTTCCAGAACTCTTTCGAAGCTTCGTTTGATAAAATCTTGAAGTCGTACAAAAAGAAGGTGCTTATCTTCATTCAGCGTCCTTGGCTCTCGCTCGGTCTCGTTGCAGGTAGTATTGCGGTGTTGGTATGGATGATGAACATCACGCCTACCGCCATGGTGCCCTCTGAAGATACTGGTACCATTATGGGTGTTGTAACCATGCCTCCTGGCACATCACAAGACCGCACTGAAGCTTACCTCAACAAGGTGGACAGCCTCGTGCGTTCATGTCCGGCTGTTGAAATCAGCACCATTGTATCGGGTTACTCGTTCATCGGTGGTCAAGGTCCTTCGTATGGTTCGTTCATTATCAAGTTGAAGGATTGGGAAGAGCGCTCTATGAAGGAGAGTTCAACAGTAATCTTTGCCAACTTGTATCTGCGTTCGCGTGACGTGTTCAAGGATGCGCAAGTACTCTTCTTCCAGCCGCCTATGATTAGTGGTTATGGTGTGACAAATGGTTTTACATTTAACCTACAAGACCGTACCGGTGGCGACTTGAACAAGTTCTACCAGGTGGCTCAGACTTTCTTGGCAGACTTGCAGAAACGTCCTGAAATCGAGTCTGCTCAGACGACCTTCAACACCAACTTCCCTCAATATACTATTGATATTGATGCGGCCAAGTGTAAGCGTGCCGGACTTTCGCCCAAGGATATCTTGACAACGTTGCAAGGTTACTATGGTGGCCTTTACGCTTCAAACTTCAACCGTTTCGGTAAGATTTATCGTGTAATGATACAGGGAGAACAGGCCGACCGTGCCAACCTTGAGAGTCTGTACAAGATAAAGGTGCGTAATGGCAGTGAAATGGCTCCTATCACTGAGTTCATGACTATTACTCCGACCTATGGTCCTGACAATATCAACCGTTTCAATATGTACACCTCTATGTCTGTGAATGGTAACCCTGCAACGGGATATACTTCGGGTCAGGCTATTAAGGCTATCGAAGAAGTGGCAGAAAAGAGTTTGCCTACGGGTTATTCGTTTGAGTTCTCGGGTCAGACTCGTGAGGAACAGCAGAATTCAGGTAGCACCACAGGTATCGTGTTTGTGCTCTGCTTCGTGTTTATCTACTTGTTGCTTGCAGCCCAGTACGAAAGTTACATGTTGCCTTTCGCTGTGTTGCTTTCAGTACCCTTCGGTTTGGCTGGTTCCTTCCTCTTCATTCAGGGCGTAGGTGCTATCAACAATGTGGTGCCTATCTTTGGCGAGGCTGCAAATAATATCTACGTACAGATTGCACTTATCATGTTGATGGGTCTGTTGGCCAAGAATGCCATCTTGATTGTAGAGTTTGCACTTGAGCGCCGAAAGATGGGTATGAGCATCTCTTGGGCAGCCGTGCTTGGTGCAGGAGCTCGTTTGCGTCCTATCTTGATGACCTCATTGGCCATGATTATTGGTTTGTTGCCATTGATGTTCTCATTTGGTGTAGGTGCTAATGCTAACCGCTCGCTTGGTACATCTGCCATTGGCGGTATGTTAATCGGTATGATTTTCCAGATCTTTATTGTTCCTTCCTTGTTCGTGATTTTCGAATACTTGCAAGAGAAGATTAAGCCCATTACATGGGAAGATATGGACAATAGCGAGGCAAGTTCCGATATCGAACAGTACAGTAAATAATGTATCAAGCATAAAGACTTTATTGCTCATTGCGCTTGTGGTTGGCATCGTGCCAACTTCGAGCACAATGGCAAATAAAAATCTTTTGAACACAACGAATAATGAAAAAGATATTCCCTATCATAGGTTGCACCCTCTTGATGACAGGATGTACGGGCATCTACAAGAACTATGAGCGTCCCGAGTCCTTGAGTCAGGGTATAGACAGCCTCTACCGTAACACTACGGAAAATGTAGTGAAGGCAGACACTGCAAGCTATGGCAATACTCCCTGGCAGGAAGTGTTTACCGATCCGCAGTTGCAGGCACTCATCAATAAGGCTCTTGCTAACAATACCAACTTGCTCAATGCTGACCTCAATATTCAGCAGATTCAAGCTGGCCTCAAGATGGAGCGTTTGGCATACTATCCAAGCATCGCCTTCCAACCTCAAGGTTCAATGTCGAGCTGGGATTTCAATAAGGCCAGCAAAACCTATGCTTTCCCCATTGCTGCTAGTTGGCAGTTTGGTTCGATGGGTACGATTCGCAATACAAAGAAGCAGTATGAGATGAATCTCGAGATGACCAAAGCTGCCAAGCAAGCCGCTCGCACTTCTATCATCGCCAATGTGGCAAATCTCTATTACACCCTTCAGATGCTCGACGAGCAACTCAAGACTACGCAAGCCACCATTGATATCTGGGCAGAGAATGTACGTGCCATGGAAGCAATGAAAGAGGGAGGCATGACCAATCAAGCCGCTGTTTCTCAGACAAAGGCCAACTATTACAACCTTCTCAGCACCGTTCCTACTCTGAAGAATAGCATATCACAGACCGAGAACGCACTTTGCACTCTGCTCTGTGAAGCTCCTCACAGCATCAGTCGTGGCACTTTTAATGCCGATGCCTTCCCCGCCCAATACTCCGTGGGGATGCCTGTGCAGTTGCTTGCCAATCGTCCCGACGTGCATGCTGCAGAGATGAAGGTGGCTTCTGCATTCTATGGTGTAAATATTGCCAAGGCTGCTTTCTATCCTTCGCTTAATATCACGGCGCAGGGAAGCTGGACAAACAGTGCCGGCATGATTGTCAATCCGGGTAAAATTCTTGCCACATTGCTCGGTTCGATTACGCAGCCCCTCTTTGCCAATGGCAAGTTGAAGGCCAACTTGAAGATTTCGCAACTCCAGTATGAAGCTGCGCAGAACGATTTCAAGTCAACCCTCATCAGCGCTGGTCAAGAAGTAAGCAATGCTTTGTCACAATATGAAGCTGCAGCTCAGCAAGAAGCAGCTTGCAAGCAGCAGGTGGCCGAACTTACTACGGCGCTTGAGAATACCAAAATGCTCTTCCAACACAGCGCAAGCACCACATACTTGGAGACACTGACTGCTCAGCAGAGTCTGATTCAAGCACAGTTGACGCTCATCTCAGACAAGTTTGATAAGGTGCAAGCAGCCATCAATCTCTATCAAGCACTAGGTGGTGGCCGTGAAACAGAAACGAATAATAACTAACCTCGTCGAGAGGAAAGAATATAAGGTTATAAAGCGTCCTACTCTTTTGGGCAGACGGCTTTATAACCTTATCAACATACTTTTCTCCGACAATAAAATCATCTATCCATGATCAGTCCTTTAGCATACGTTGACCCTGAAGCCAAGCTCGGTCAGAACGTAGAAGTAGGCCCTTTCGCCTACATAGAAAAAGGTGTCACCATTGGTGATAACTGCGTAATCAAGGCACACGCAAGTATCCTCGAAGGTACTACGATGGGTACAGGAAATGTAGTATATCAAAATGCTGTGCTAGGTGCTACTCCACAGGATTTCCACTATGTGGAGGGAACTCCCTGCAAATTGGTGATAGGTAACAACAATCATATTCGTGAGAATGTGGTGATTGCGGCAAGTTCCTATGTTGGAAAAGCCACGCAAATCGGTGATGGCAACTTCATTATGGATCGCGTGCACCTCTGTCACGATGTAAAGATAGGCAATAAGTGTGTGATAGGTATTGGCGCTTGTGTAGCGGGCGAAGCCGAAATTCACGATTATTCTATTCAAAGTACGGGAGTGGTAGTGCAGCAGCATGTTCGCGTAGGTCGCTTCTCGCTTATTCAGAGTGGTTGCCGCGTACAGAAGGATGTACCTCCTTACGTCATTTTGGGTGGCAATCCTGCTTCTTACCATGGAGTTAATGCAGTAGTGCTGAAGCACGTCAAGGTAACAGAGCGCATCATACGCCACATTGCTAATACTTACCGCATTATCTACACGGGCAACTTCAGCCTTGAAGATGCAGTCATTAAGATTCCCGAGCAGATTCCTATGAGCGACGAAATTCATGATATCCTCGAATTTATCAAGGGTGCCAAGCATGGCATCGTTCGTCACATGAAGGAAGACTAATTCTCGATACACACGATATTATAGAAGGAGGCTGATGTCCAAAGAAAAGGATGTCAGCCTCCTTTCCTTTGTGTCAAAATCATTATTTTAATGAAAGTTTCTATCCATTGCAAGGACTGTTTGAGTTTAAATGCCGCTACGTCACTCCCGATGGAGGACGCGAAGGGTTGATGCCCGTCTCTTATTACGATAAGATTTCCTCTAATGGATATTGGAATTATCGGTACGAAATGGGAAGACAGCATCTTACTACGATAATGATCTATGCCAGTTTGCTACTGCCTCTTCGCATCGCATAGATGCACAACACGTAGGTATCTCGCTCTCTCTCAAACCTATAATGTGGTCTGCCAATGCTAAAGCTAGTGTGAAGCTTTTGCTTCTTAATAAGCAAACGGGCGATCTCTCCATTGTGGCAAAGCACGGCATCGAGATGGTGGAAAACGGCGAGACAACCATCGACTTTACTGCTCCCCTAGCATCAGGTACAGAGTATGAAGGTTGGGTGTTATGTAACAAATGGGGAGATAACATTAGTAGTGAGAATTATTACGTAATCAATCGTGATAATGAATTTGCTCGTTTCACCATTCGCAAGGATGGTTCGCTAGTAGGCATCAATCAAGTGCAAGCACCGAGCAAGCAGACTTTCTCCGAGGGTGAGAAAGTGAAGGTATATGATGCTGATGGACGCCTTCTTCTCGACACGACCTTCTCCTCCAATCTGTGGCAGAACCTTGACTGCACATTGCCTCATGGCATGTATATTATTAAATCTGCTTCACGTAGTGTGAAACTGAGAAAGTAGCGTGGATAAACAGTAAAAGGGTGGTTCTAATAATCCTGATGTTAGGTATTATTAGAACCACCCTAATTATATGTCGAAATGTGTTTAGCCGTAGCGGCCAAGCTTGCTTGAATTGTTGAATCGCATCCGATAATGACGGGCTTTCAGCCCGCTCATACTAAATCCGAAACTTAAGTAATGTTCAAAAAATAACTTCCGCAGAAAATCTGTAATCAAGAGCATTTGATGATTTGGCAATTGAGCTAAACATAAACTGCAACAGAAAAATTGCGGAAGTTATTTTTTTAACATTACTAAATGGCAAATTGCTGTTTTACATTCAATAGGTATTTTGTAATGTATTTTTGTAAACAATGTGCTAATTCTTTCCTAAACTTTGCACAATCAAACTATAATGTCTATATTTGCAAACAAGACATATATAGATAAAAACCTTCAACAAGCCTAAAAAATCCCTTTGGACGGTAGATTCCTACGAGAACTTCCGTCAGCAAAATGTTATACTCGTCAGCAAGGTGACAAGCTATAAAGTTGGCACTTTGTATTATCAACCTCTAACTAATATTGAAGAATATGAAAAGAATAGCCATTCGATTAACCGAATTGCTGCTTCTACTCATTGTAGTAGTAGCATGCTCAAGTGACAATGACGGCGAAGGTAGTGGTTCCACCTCTACAATAAAAGGTCTGGTGGGCGAATGGAGCGTCTACCAAGTAACCGCGCCTTACGAAAGTAATTATGAAGACGTTTGGTATGGTGACGGCGATTGGGTGATGACATTCAACAACGACGGCACTGTCGTGCAAACCTCAAACGGAGAAACTGTACGCGGACAATGGCAAATGAACGGCTCCGAAGTGGAAGTGACGACGAAAGAATCAGTCACCCACTGCACTTTCCGCGTGGTAGACAATGCCAAAAAAATGGCAACATTGACTTTTAAAGATGATGGTGTGATTACTGAAATGCGCATTGTAAGAAGTCAGAACGGACATTATGAGCGCTATGCTCCTCAACGAATCATTGGTTCGAAACTTGTGTTTGGCGAAAATGTCATTCAGGCTAACGCCTTTAATATAGCAGAGATTCTGCAACTCAAAGGCGAAACGAATCCTGTGCTTCAGATAGTAAGTTGGGAACGTACGGATCTCGACAGAGCCAAAATGACCATTACGTATGCTAACAGCACGAAGAATAATAACAGGCGAACTTACACCTTCCATTTTTCCTCATCAACCGAAGGTACCTACCAAGGCAATGGGGAAGAAGGCGAGGTGAGACTGGAAGAACGCAGCGAACCTGAAGAGGACTATGCTCCGTCCTATCTCAGTTACGACGAAATTTCCTTAGGACAACCTTTGTATCGGATTGTTCGTGTGCTTTTCAGAGACAACTACACAGTGCACACCTTTAATCTCTACAATGCCCATAGCATTAGCAACTTCACGGCATCGTATGAAAAAATAGGACGCAACACTGCTACCTTCAGTTATTCCTGCAACACTTCCTTGGGAAGAGAAAGCAAGACTGAGACTCTCTATTTCACTTCACCCACAGGCGGAACCTATGCTAATGGCAGAGGCGTGTTCACTTTTAAAGACTGCGAGGAACCTCAGGAATGGGCTCCCGAAAGTTTGGTTGGCAAAACGATTGAGATTGCTGGCGTTACGGTGAAATGCACAGGCGAAAGAAGTTGTACGGTTAGCAATTCACGCTTGAGTTTCAAATACTGGAGTTGTTCGTACTCGTATAGTAGGAATAGCGACACCTCTGCTTACATGGAACTCAATTACACCTATGGTCATGACAGCTGGAATGGTGTGAGACGAGAAAACCGCATGAACCTTTCTTTCACTTCTGCCTCAAGCGGAAGTTATACAGGAAGGTCAAACAATCAGTTTATGCCTAATATTGATGGTAGTTTCAAGCTGTACTAAAAGTTAGAAGCTGTCCAAACCATATTAAAACCGCAAAAAAACAATATTATGAATATGAAGAAAACCATCGGGGCAGTCATTGCCTGCATGTTCGCTACGCTTCCTGTAGCTGCACAACGTGTGTGTCTTTGGAAAAATGGTATATGCTTCGACAAAATAGCGGTGGCTTCCATCGACAGCATGACTATCGATAATAACACATCTCCCAATCACTCGGAAGAATTGAAACAATCGGACCTTGTTGGTACATGGCGCATCATCCATCAGCGACAGCACGCAAAGGGAATAAATGTCACTATCGAAAAGGATATGGAATGCAGCTTTGACTGCTGGGTATTTACGGCTGACAACCAAATTGCCTATATGGAGCACAGTTCGGATGAATTCCTTTGGCACGAGGATGGATTAGCCAATTACGAGGTTAAAAATGGACAATTGCAAATCCATTCGTCCTCACCAGGTGCTTACGCAAAAATCCGCTCATTCAAGGGTGATGTGATGACCATAGAATATCAATGGGGTGGCGACAGCGACCATGATGGCATAACGATTGTTGATTCGCTCAAGCGATACAGCAAACGCACTGACGTGCTCCGCACAAATGCTGATCAAGCACCGCAACGTCCCGAAACACTTCCCTACCTCAAGTCTGCTGACCTCACAGGTACTTGGCTTATTACCAATATGAAGAGGATTCGCTCTAATGGAAATGATGATGAGGACGAATTTGAAAGCGGCTACGTTGCACAGGAAATGAACTACTTCGTTTTCTTCCCCAGTAACAAATGGGGATTCATCGAATACAGTGGCGGTAATAGATGGCATCTCGATGGAGAAGAATACATCCCGTTCCTGTTAGACAACGGTTTATTCATTTCGCACAGTGAAGAGGAGTATGGCGAGGATGATTTGGTGATTATCGAAAAGGATGGCGATGTGATGAAGCTCCGCATGCGGTCGACAGAAGATAAGGGTAGTTGGATTGTAGAAAAGACTTACATCTATACCGTAAAACGCGTCAGCACTGCCACCGACTATATTAAATACGAAGAATAATAACGACTGGAAATGCCAGATGAATGGACAAAGGTTCCGCTCATCTGGCATTCTGCGTATTTCGTTATAAATGTCAATCAGAATTAAGTATTAAGTAATAAGTATTAAGTAGGTTTTAAAAATTAGTTTATATTGCCTTGCCGCATTGTTTTGTTCCTACAGTTAGGGGCAAAATTCTCCCCAATTTCCACACCATTTTATGTCAAATAAATGGCGCGTGAAAACTTGATAATGATTTAACCCCACAATTCGTGCGGGGCTTTTTTGTTCTTATACATTTGAATATGGTGAATCTTTTTTCTCATCATCGTCATTCTCATCACCATCACTATCGTCACCATTATCATCACAGCCTTTCATCATATACTTTTCATCATACTCTATTTGTGCTTTTTCAAATATGCGTTCCAATTCTTCCTTAAACGAGAATTTTTGATGGTGTTCTTTCTGTCCTAAAATATAATTTGAAACCATCGGAATAAACGCTAGGCTATATGAAAATGCAGCAAATCCTGATTGCCATGCAAATTTAAAAACACCGAAATGGTTATGCATCAATTTACATGTTTCAATTTTTAATGAACGAACTAATTCACTTACGCTCTCGGAGGGATGCATTCCCACAAGCATATGCACATGATCGGGCATACCTCCTATTGCATGTACATGATGTTTTCGTTTGTGACATGCTCCACAAATGTAAGAATATAATTCTTGTTCATATTGAGGAGTTATTAGCGATGCACGTCCTTTCACTGAAAAAACAATATGCATATATATTTGCGAATAGGTATTAGCCATAATAATTAGGTTCTGGTTTGTTAAAAAAGATTCTGTTGCAAATATACATTACTAAGCTCGTTATGGATTGAAAAGTACGATGGCTCATCACAATATTCGTATTTTCTGCAAGGGGAACTTCGTATGCGCACCTTCCCTTCCTCATTGATGAGTTTGAACGAAGTCCTTACCTGTCTGTCGGCTCTGTGGAATGCTAGGTCGTCCAAGTCTCTCCAGAGCAACGTTTTGTTGACTTCGTATGTGCTGTCCACAGATGTGCGTCTTATCGTTCACGAATCTCCATCTTACCGTCGTTCACTGCCGTTCGTTAGCTTTACCGCTGCCGTCCGGTAGCTCTACCGCTGCCGTGCGGTAGCTCTACCACTGCCGTCCGGTAGCTCTACCGCTGCCGTTCGGTAAAGCGTTCAACGCTCAGTGAACGACGGGAAAGTCTTCAAAGAGAAACGGGAAGACCTAGGTTTTAGCTTGATAATGACGAGGTTCGTGGCACTTCGTTCACAGCTTACGCAATTCCCCGTTCGCAATGGGTATTTTATCTATACAGAGAGAAGAAATTGCGTGCTACAAAGATATACTATATCCTCGCACCGAAAAGGGTATGTAAAGGGATTTTTACTCAATACTTGAGGGGAAGAAATAAATAAGTGTAGATATTAGGTGAATTTGTGTGGATAAGGCTTTGTGAAAGAATAAAAAAAGGCCTTCATGTGGCCTCAATTTGCAAGTTCTGTACAATAAAAGAGCAAAAAAGGCTTGTAGTAAAGAAATAATCATTACTTTTGCATCTGAAAGCCGAGTGGTCAATAGCATCAAGGCAGATATGAGGTCTGTTAAAGTGAAATCGCGTAAGCCATAGGCTCTCTTCAATCTAACCCAAGCATCGGCTTGTGCAGCGTGTTGCCCCAAAATGCCAGATGCAGTTCAGGTGGAGTCTTTTATCTATCACTTTGTCATTAATTAACTCCGCCTCTCTCCAATACAATAATCCAGCAAATATTCAGTAATTCCCAGCAAGGGACATCTAGATGTTTTGTCGTCGGGACAAAGCGTACGTGGCTTATGGTATATTGCCGTCTAGCCTCAAAAGAGTACGACGCAACCTGCCGACAATAGCATAAATGATGATATTAACCTCAGCAATTATATGACAAACTTTACGAAAGAGCAACTTACCGATAAAAACGATGCAGAGTTGCTCGCGATTGCAGAAGAGATGAAAATAGCCGATGTGGTGAACCGCTCGCGTGAAGAAATAATCTATGATATCCTTGATGCACAAGCCGTTCAGCTATCCACTCCTGCAGAACCTATTTCAGGAAAGCGCCGCACCCGCATCGTAAAGCGTAATGAAGCTGACCACGTATTCTCTACCAACCTCTCGCCTATAACGAAAAACGAAGAAGAGGTGGATTCTCAAGATAAGAAAGATGAAACTCCTAAGGCTTCCACTCCCGAGGTACCTGTGCTTCCTAAGCGTAAGCGTGGACGTCCTTCGAAGGCCGATATAGCCGCTCGCGAGGCAGCACTGAAAGCCGCAGAAGAAGCTAGCTTTTTCGCTAATGATACCGTAGGAAAAAGTGAAGAAGAAAAAGCTGTCGTAGCAGAAGATAAAAAGCCGCAGACCTCAGCAGTGAGTAAGCCGCAAGGAGGTGATGGCATTCCCGACTTCGTGGCTGAGCAGATGCGCTCTCAGACGCCGATAAGCGCTGCTAGTCCCGATGTACTTGATATGGAAGAGGTGAAGCGAACTTTGGGTAATCGTGTGTCAGCTAATTCCCCCAAAGTAGAAACAAGCGAAGTAAAAGTTTCTTCAACAGACGAAGAAAGGGGAAATCCCAACAACGAAGAAGATTTTATCATTACCAAGGATATTCCCGTAATCTTCGAGGGAAGTGAACTCAATGTGCCGCAGAACAATGACAATATGTCACGTTATGGCAGTTATGGACAGCCCGCGGATGAGGAAATGCAGAACCGTCCTAAGTTCCGACGTTTTAAGGACGATCCTATTATGCAGTCGAAGGTCGGCAGCACGCCTGCCGTTAAAACAGAACGTTATCAGTCGTCAGAACAGACAGCACCCTACAATGTAGCGCCACAGTATACAGGCCCGCAACCTGTTGACCACTTGCTGAATGGTCGTGGTGTACTTGAAATCGTGCCCGAAGGATTCGGTTTCCTTCGTTCGTCTGATTACAATTATCTGGCTTCGCCCGATGATATATATGTATCTCCTGCACAAATTCGCCGTCATGGCCTCAAGCCAGGTGATGTGGTGGAAGGTAAAGTGAAAATACCGCGCGAGGGAGAAAAGTTCTTCGCCTTGATGGAAGTAGAGCATATCAATGGCCTCACTCCAGAAGAAGTGCGCGATCGCATTTCATTCGAGCATCTCGTGCCACTCTTCCCCGAAGAAAAATTCAATTTGTGCTCGGGCAAGGATGATAGCCTCTCATGTCGTCTCGTCGACCTCTTTACCCCCATTGGTAAGGGACAGCGTGCACTGATTGTAGCACAACCCAAGACGGGTAAAACCATGCTCATGAAGGACATTGCCAATGCCATCTCACGCAATCATCCCGACACCTATCTTATGATGCTTCTTATTGACGAACGTCCAGAAGAAGTGACTGATATGATGCGTACGGTGAAGGCTGAGGTAATTGCCTCAACTTTTGATGAACCAGCAGCACGCCACGTCAAGATTGCAGGCATAGTGCTCGATAAGGCAAAGCGTATGGTAGAGTGCGGTCACGATGTAGTAATCTTCCTCGACTCGATTACCCGTTTGGCCCGCGCTTACAACACGGTAGCACCTACTTCTGGTAAAATCCTTTCCGGTGGTGTCGACGCCAATGCTCTGCAGAAACCAAAACGCTTCTTTGGTGCAGCACGCAATATCGAAGGTGGAGGTTCGCTCACCATTATCGCAACAGCGCTAATTGATACAGGTTCAAAGATGGACGAAGTCATCTTCGAAGAGTTCAAGGGAACGGGTAACATGGAGTTGCAGCTCGACCGCTCATTGGCCAATAAGCGCATTTTCCCAGCTGTCAACATTGTGGCATCTTCTACTCGTCGCGATGATCTCTTACAAGACGAGCTCACTCGCAAGCGTATGTGGGTGCTTCGCAACTACATTGCCGATATGAATCCGCTCGAAGCCATGACTGACGTGAAGCGTCGACTTGAAAATACACGCGACAATACTGAGTTTATCGCTACGATGAACACACAGTATTAATCCTTTCGCTATTTTTTGATGTGTGATTTGCATGCTTTTGAAAGCGTATACTTGATAGAAATTTCAGTCTCATAGTTCGCTATGTTCTTTTATTTAGAAGTATACACTTTTCAGACCACGCAGATTTTGTCATTAGAATGAATAGAACTAGCCTTTATTCAAGGGAATACGCCCGACGCTTATCCGTGTTGGGCGTATTCTCTTTTTGGCTTTTTTGATTAACTTTGAAACGAACGTTTCTTTTCTCTCTCCTCTATAAGCAGCAAATTCTTGCTACAATCTCGTTGTAAATGAAAGAAGAAAGCCACTTGATATTACAATCAGTATACCAAGCTGTTATAAAACGGAAAAATTATACAAAAACGTTTTGCTATTCGCCTGTAAGAGGTTATCTTTGCATCGTTATTATAGTTTTTTATGAAGAATGAACGTTTTGCTCCCGACTATATCTTTGAGACAAGTTGGGAAGTATGTAATAAAGTGGGCGGCATCTATACGGTGCTCTCTTCGCGCGCTAAAACGCTTATGTCTGACTATCAGGATCGTCTCGTCTTTATAGGTCCTGACTTAAAACAACCTACCGCTAACGTTGATTTTTGTGAAGATGAAAGGTTGTTGCCCGCCTGGAAAAAGGCCGCAGCAGACTTGGGTCTAAAGTGCCGCATAGGCCGATGGAATGTGCCTGGACAACCTGTCGCAGTTCTCGTAGATTTTGCTCCCTTCTTTGAGATTAAGGATGATATCTATGCTGAAGCATGGGATCTTTTCCGAGTAGATTCTCTCCATGCTTATGGCGATTATGATGAGGCCTCAATGTTCTCGTATGCCGCTGGTCGCTTTGCTGAAGCCGTAGTGTCACTCTGCTTGAAACCAACGGATCGCGTGGTTTATCAAGCTCATGAATGGATGTCGGGACTTGGCATGCTTTTCCTCAAAAAGCATCAACCTCGCGTGGCTACCATCTTTACCACTCACGCCACTAGTATCGGTCGCTCAATTGCAGGGAATAATAAGGAACTTTATGCCTATTTCGATGGTTATAACGGCGATCAGATGGCGCAAGAGCTCCACATGGATTCAAAGCATAGCATCGAAAAACAAAGCGCTTGGCGAGCCGACTGCTTCACCACAGTGAGCAGTTTTACCGACCGCGAGTGTAAGCAATTGCTTGATAAGCCCGCCGATGTGGTGTTGCCCAATGGATTTGAAAATGACTTTGTGCCCAAAGGCACTCAATATACGCAGACTCGCCGTAAGGCTCGCCGTCGCATACTTGATGTGGCAAGTGCACTGACTGGTACACAACTTCCTGAAGATACACTTATCGTCTCTACGAGTGGGCGCAATGACTATCGTTGCAAGGGATTCGATGTGTTTTTGCAGACAATGGCCAATCTGCGTGGCCAGCTCAATGCTTCTTCCCAGCAACAGCAAGTGTTGGCTCTTATTGAAGTGCCATGTTGGCTCGAAGGTCCGCGAAAGGATTTGCAGGAAGCTCTTGATGCGAAGGGTGGGGCAGATGGACTGCCACTAGTCAACCCTTTCATTACGCATACTCTTCATAATTTTGATGAAGACCGCATTGTCTGTCAGATTCGTCAGCTTGGATTGCAAAATCTGCCCACGGATAAGGTGAAAGTAATACTTGTGCCCTGCTATCTTGAGGGAAACGATGGCATCTTTAATATGCCTTACTACCATCTGTTAGCAGCCAACGACCTTGCGCTTTATCCTTCTTACTACGAGCCTTGGGGCTATACGCCGCTCGAGAGTTGCGCATTCCACACTCCCTGTGTGACCACTGATTTGAGTGGCTTCGGACAGTGGGTGGATAGCGTTCTCGGACATGAGGGACAACTTGAAGATGGTGTGCGCGTGATTCATCGTGACGATAGCAACTATTTTGAAGTGTGCACTCAGATGGCTCAGACTATTACTTCTTTGCTTGCCATGCCTGCCAAAAATCGTACAGGTGTGCGTCGTCGTGCAGCAAGTTTAGCCGACCAAGCACAGTGGAAGCATTTCATCAAGTATTATTACGATGCTTACGAATTTGCGTTTAAGCGCGTAGAAATGGGTGAAGAATAGAGACATTGCTCTATTTCGATAAATCACAGATTAGGCTGAAAACCTCTAACAAAGAAAAAACAATTCTAATAATAACGTAGTCCGTCGCTGCTACAGTCGTTGGCAGCCACGGCTCAATCTTCTTGATTATATGAACGTAAAGATTAGCAACGCCAACCAACCTTCATGGAGGGTGGTAAACGTAAAGAGCCACATCCCCGAAGCTCTGAAGAAGTTGGACGAGTTAGCACACAACCTTTGGTGGGCTTGGAACACGGAAGCACAGCAGCTCTTTGCAAGCCTCGACGATGACCTTTGGAAGAAGGTCAACAAAAATCCTATTGACTTGCTTCGAAGCATCGACTATGACCGCTTGATAGAGCTCTCAAAGGATGACGAACTGATCGCTCGTATGGAAAAGGTTTATGCCGACTTCCGTAAGTACATGGACGTGAAGCCTAATGCCAAGCGTGCCTCTGTAGCTTACTTCTGCATGGAGTATGGTTTGAATCATGTGCTGAAGATTTATTCGGGTGGTCTGGGTATTCTTGCTGGTGACTACTTGAAGGAGGCTTCTGATAGCAATGTTGACATGTGTGCGGTAGGCTTCCTCTATCGTTTTGGCTACTTCTCTCAGACTCTCTCAATGGATGGTCAGCAGATTGCTAACTATGAAGCGCAGGACTTCGATCGTCTGCCCATCGAGCGTGTACTCGATAAGGAAGGCAATCAAGTAATCGTTGACGTGCCTTATCCCAACTTTATGGTTCACGCTGCTCTTTGGGTGGCCAACGTAGGTCGTATCAAACTCTACTTGCTTGATACAGACAACGATATGAACTCTGAGTTCGACCGTCGCATCACTCACTCACTCTATGGTGGTGATTGGGAAAACCGTATTAAGCAGGAATATTTGCTTGGTATCGGTGGTATGCTCGCTCTCAAGAAGTTGGGCATCAAGAAGGATATCTACCATTGCAATGAAGGACACGCTGCTCTCTGCAACGTACAGCGCTTGGCCGACTACGTGGAAAGCGGCTTGACTTTCGATGAAGCTCTTGAACTCGTTCGTGCTTCTTCTCTCTATACCGTACATACTCCCGTGCCCGCTGGTCATGATTACTTCGATGAAGGCCTCTTCAATAAGTATATGAATCAGTTCCCCGCTCGCTTGGGTATTTCGTGGGACGATTTCATGGGTCTCGGTCGTACCAATCCCGATGATAAAGGTGAGAAGTTCTGTATGTCTACATTCCTCTGCAAAACTTGTCAGGAAGTAAACGGCGTAAGTTGGCTTCATGGCCGCGTAAGTCAGCAGATGTTTAAGGGCATTTGGCCGGGCTATATGCCTTCTGCTCATCGTCTTAACCATGCAGAGCGCAGCCACGACGAATGGTTTGATATCTACAATCCTCATCCCGAGGAAAGCCACGTTGGCTATGTGACCAATGGTGTGCACTTCCCCACATGGTGTGCCAAGGAATGGCAGTCTGTTTATGCTAAGTATCTCGGTAAGGAGTATATCCACGATCAGAGCAATAGCAAAATTTGGGAGAAGATTTACAATGTACCCGACGAAGTAATTTGGAACACTCGCGTTACACTGAAGAACAAACTTATTGATTATATCCGTGCTCGCTTCCGCGAGAATTGGCTCCGCAATCAGGGCGATCCCTCATTGGTAGTAAGCCTCCTCGATAAGATCAATCCTAACGCACTCTTGATAGGTTTCGCACGTCGTTTTGCCACATACAAGCGTGCTCATTTGCTCTTCTCCGATCTCGACCGTCTATCAAAGATTGTCAATAATCCTGACTATCCTGTACAGTTCCTCTTCGCAGGTAAGGCTCACCCCGCCGACGGCGCTGGTCAAGGTTTGATTAAGAAAATCTACGAAATTTCTCAGCGTCCCGAGTTTATGGGTAAGATTCTCTTCCTCGACAACTACGATATGCAGCTCGCACGTCGTCTTGTATCGGGTGTTGATATCTGGATGAACACACCGACTCGTCCTCTCGAGGCATCGGGAACTTCAGGCGAAAAAGCCTTGATGAATGGTGTAATCAACCTCAGTGTGCTTGATGGCTGGTGGTATGAGGGTTATCGTGAAGGCGCAGGTTGGGCACTGACCGACCGTCGTACTTACGAAAATCAAGAGCATCAAGATCGCCTCGATGCTTCTACCATTTATTCTATGCTTGAGCAGGAAATTATTCCTCTCTACTATGCACGCAACCGTAAGGGATATTCTGAAAACTGGGTACGCACGGTAAAGAATTCTATCGCTTGCATTGCTCCTCAGTATACCATGAAGCGTCAGCTCGATGACTACTATGATCGTTTCTACAATCCCGAAGCAGCTCGATTCAAGAAGCTCTCTGCTAATGACAATCAGGAGGCAAAAGAAATTGCTCACTGGAAGGAAAGTGTAGCTGAACGTTGGGACAATATCCGTGTGGTAAGTAGCGAACGCAGCGCGAACCTTCAGAATGGAACTCTCGTTAGTGGTAAGGACTTCTCTGTAAAACACGTGGTAGACGAACAGGGTCTCGACGATGCTATCGGTATCGACCTCGTAGTAATGACTGGTTCTGAGGGTAACGAGAATATTTACTCTGTACTCCCTATGAATGTTGTCGGTCATGAAGGCAACCTCTATACCTTCGAACTCACAGCAAGTGTCGACCTTGCTGGTTCTTACAAGGTAGCCTATCGTATGTATCCTAAGAACAAGAAGTTGCCCAACCGTCAGGACTTCTGCTATGTTCGTTGGTTCAACTAATCTATAATTTTATTACTATTGAGGCCACTTCCATCTTGGGAGGTGGCCTCAATGTTATATCTGCTCAAAACTCCGAACGGAAAGCCGTTGGCGAACAGATTATTCGCCAGCGTATGAATCTATACAATCATATTATTCACACAAGCAATGAAAAAGATAAAGTTTCTCTTACTTATGTTGGCCATGCTCGTGCTTGCACCAACTATTCCTGTCAATGCACAGTCGAAGTTTACCATTCCTATTACAGGTCGTAAGGTAAGGCTTTGGGTAAGCGACGAACAAGTGCTCAGCCTTAGCTCGCAAGAATATCAAAGCTACTTAAAGACGGCGAAAATATCTACCGATGCTACTAATACAGCTTTGGTAAAGAAAGTGGGACAGAACTTGGCGAATGCCGTAGAGACTTTCTTGAAACAAAACAACCGTCTTGACGCTATTCAAAATTATAGTTGGGAGTTTAATCTCGTGCAAGATAATTCGGCCAATGCCTTCTGTATGCCTGGAGGCAAGATTGTGGTATATGAAGGATTGCTTCCCATCACACAATCGGAATCAGCCTTGGCCATTGTACTAGGTCATGAAATTGCTCATGCCGTGGCAAAGCACTCAGCTGAGCAACTTAGCACACAGGTAAAGCAGCAGATGGGTGCCAAAGTGCTTAGTGGTATTCTTGGCGTTACAGGTGCGAGCAATACGACTTCTGTCTTGAGCCAAGTTGCCTTCTCTTTGGGTACAAAACTAGGAAGTCTGAAATATTCGCGCGACAACGAGAGCGAAGCCGACTACATGGGGTTGGTTTTTGCCGCTATGGCTGGTTACGACCCTAGTGTAGCCCTTGACTTTTGGCAACGTATGGCTGCTAGCTCTTCGAATACGAAACTCGCCTTCTTGAGCGATCATCCCTCAGATGCAAAGCGTATTGCGAATATTCAAAAGTGGCTTCCTGAAGCAAAGAAGTACTACCATCCTGTAACTACAACGACCACTACCAAGAAGACGACCACTACGAAGAAGTCTACGAAGAAAACTTCCAAGAAGACGGCCAAAAAGAAGTCTACCAAAAAGAAGAAATAGAATTTTCGCTTTTTTGCGATAAACTGCAAGTTAAGTTCCCGATAAGCAAGCGTTTGTCTACGCTTTGCTTATCGGGATTTTATTCAAGAGGATATGAAACTGTATGACTAAAAAAGAAAAAACAATATCCTTTCTTTGGCAGCACATGTGGCTACTTGTTTCTTTATTTATCATGACGCTCGGCGTTGCGGTCTGTGTGCGCAGTATGTTAGGTTCAAGTGTAATATCCACTTTGCCCTATGTCCTTGAAACGGCTGGGAAACGTCAGCTCGGTGTGCCTGCTCTTACCATTGGACAATACACGTATATAATGAATGGAATTTTGGTATTGGGGCAGATAGCAGTATTGCGTCGTAAGTTTGAACTCGTACAGTTGTTCCAACTCTTAGTTGGTTTCGTATTTGGTTCTTTTATCGACCTAAACATGTTTCTCACGCAATGGCTCACGCCCCTCACATGGGGGATGAAGTCTCTTTCGCAGCTCATGGGTTGCACTGTGCTCGGAATAGGCATTGCTTTGGAAGTACGTTGTGGTTCTGTCACGATGCCAGGCGAAGGCTTTCCTGTTGCGATTAGCTTGGTGACGGGCATGGAGTTTCCAAAGGTAAAGATTCTAGTCGACACCACACTCGTGGTGTTAGCTGTAATCTTCTGTTATGTTTTCTTTGGTTCGTGGCAATGGTACATCGTGGGCATAGGTACGCTCTTCGCTATGATTTATGTAGGAATGGTAGTTCGCTTCATCGGTCATCATCTTGTATGGTTCGATAGATTGCTTTCCTACCAACCAGGCTTTCGTCGTTATGTCTATGGCCTTGCCCGTCTGCTTTATAAATTAAAGAGATAAATTACTCAACTTTCGGATTCAGCCCGCTCATACTAAATCCGAAATGAAGAAGAGTATTCCCAACCACATGCCAGCGAGATAAGGAAACGACTTTCTTTAGAGAAAATAAATTACTCCCGCTTACAACGTTCAATAGAGTAAAAAGCTGTACTATGGGGTACGCATCCTCGCTTCGGAATCACAATCTTTGGAAATAACCTCTTGAATCGTAGATGTTGCCGATGTGAGGACGCGCAGTCTATGGTAAGGGTTGCTTGGGTAAAAGAATAATATTTTATCCTCTCCTTTGTTCAATTCAATACAGAAAAGGAGATTATAAAATACAGAAAAGGAGGATGTCCATGCGGATATCCTCCTTAGGGTGTTTATTGGGGCTTATGTTTACTTAGCCTTTTCAACGATGGCTTTGAAAGCCTGGGGGTTGTTCACAGCGAGGTCGGCGAGCACCTTGCGGTTAATCTCGATACCAGCTTTGTGAAGTCCACCCATGAGCTGAGAGTAAGAAAGACCTTCGAGACGTGCAGCAGCATTGATACGCTGAATCCAAAGAGCGCGGAAGTTGCGCTTCTTGTTGCGACGATCGCGGAAGGCGTAGGTCAGACCCTTTTCCCAAGTATTCTTGGCAACGGTCCAAACGTTCTTGCGGGCACCATAGTAACCGCGGGTGAGTTTAAGGATTCTCTTACGCTTAGCTCTAGAAGCTACGTGATTTACTGATCTTGGCATTTTTTTGTTACATTTTGGAGGTTAGCGCCGCCCGTGATTGATTGTTAGAGGCGAACTTGGAAGCTAAACATCCGGTTAGACTTTAATGTGTGAGATTGAAAAGTTTCGTGTTGCTCTGTTACAGTGCAATTCCGAGTAGGGAAGATTAACGGAGGCAGAGGAGTTCACGAACCTGACGAGTGTTAGTACCGTCAACGATAGCTACGTGGTCGAGGTTGCGCTTCTGCTTCTTAGTCTTCTTGGTCAGAATGTGACTGTGGTAAGCGTGACGTCTCTTAATCTTACCTGTTCCGGTGAGCGTGAAACGCTTCTTGGCACCAGAATTAGTCTTAACTTTTGGCATTTTCTTTTGTTGTTTAATTGTTAATATATCACTGCGGCTACGTGAGATACCGAACGCAGCGCGCAAGCATTTCTTTGGATACTAGAAGTCCCCCCTTTTCAGAGCGTATTCTATAGTTTTTAAAACTCCTCGCCTTCTACGAATGGACCTGTATATTCCTTCTTCGCTTTTACTTGCGGAGCTTTCTTGGCGGGCTTAGCGGAAGTGGCGTCTTCTGTCGTAGAAGTTTGTGACTCTGCTTCTACTGTTTTCTTGGTAGTTCCTGTCTTCTTAGGAGCAATGAACAGAATCATTCGCTTACCTTCTAGCACAGGCATTTGTTCCACTTTGCCATATTCTTCAAGGTCGTTGGCAAAACGAAGCAGAAGTACTTCGCCTTGTTCTTTAAAGAGGATAGAGCGACCACGGAAAAATACGTAAGCCTTCACCTTATCGCCTTCCGAAAGGAATTCTTTGGCATGTTTCAGCTTGAAGTTGTAGTCGTGCTCATCAGTTTGAGGCCCGAATCGGATTTCCTTTACTTCTATTTTTACCTGCTTTGCCTTCAACTCCTTCTGGCGCTTCTTCTGTTGGTAGAGGAATTTAGAGTAGTTGATAAGTCGGCATACGGGAGGCACGGCGTTAGGTGATATTTCTACGAGGTCAACGCCCTTTTGCTGAGCAAGCTGAATGGCTTGGCGTGTAGGCATTACTTCTGATTCCACATCGTCACCCACGATACGTACTTCGCGGCAGCGAATCTGCTCGTTAATACGATGTTGTGGCTTGTTGTTATTGCGGTCGCGGCGATTATTCTTCTGCGGTGCTGGCATTAAATGTGTTGTATTGAGTTTGTTTGTTCAAGAGTTCAAGAGTTGCTTCCGCCTTTGCCTAGGGCTTGGGGCGTATTGTTTCAAGCTCTCAAACGTTCAACTTTGATTTAATCGGCTGCAAATTTACGCCATCTTTTTTGAAAGGCAAAGAGAATCAGTGATTTTTTATCTCTATGCGCGTAAGAAAATACTGTTCGGGGTGGGTGAGAACAGGTGCTTGGACACATGGCTAATGACAATGCAAGGAAGTGTTGCCTCTAGTAGTCTCAGAAAAGGTGGTCGGAGTGTGGGCAAAATCGTGGCGTGTTCCTCTTGTTATAACAGATAAGGGAATTGCAACATGGCGTTGCAATTCCCTAGTCATGATTGTGTTTAGCTAAGTTGAAGCTTAGTATTCTTTTGTCATTTCGGCAACTTCATCGTTAATCTTCTTAGCGAAGTCGGCAATGGAGAGTATGCCTTGGTCGCCTTCGCCCTGCTTACGTATAGCAACGGTGCCATTGGCAGCTTCCTTTTCACCTACTACGAGGAGATAAGGCACGTGCTTCATTTCATTGTCGCGAATCTTGCGGCCAATCTTCTCAGAACGGTCGTCAACGTAGGCACGTACGTCCTGTGCATTGAGTTCTTCGCTAACCTTTTGGGCATAGTCGTTGAACTTGTCAGAGATAGGCAATACGGCCACTTGGTCGGGAGTAAGCCAAAGTGGGAAGTGACCTGCAGTGTGTTCGATAAGCACAGCTACGAAACGTTCCATAGAACCGAATGGGGCACGATGAATCATTACAGGACGGTGCTTTTGGTTGTCTGCGCCAGTATATTCGAGTTGGAAGCGCTCAGGCAAGTTGTAGTCTACCTGAATTGTACCCAACTGCCAACGACGACCGAGAGCATCTTTCACCATGAAGTCGAGCTTCGGACCATAGAAAGCGGCTTCGCCATACTCAATGTGAGCGGGAAGTCCCTTTTCTTTGCAAGCTTCGATGATGGCCTGTTCAGCGCGTTCCCAGTTCTCTTCAGAGCCGATATACTTCTCACGATGTACCTTGTCGCGGAGAGAGATTTGGGCTTCAAACTTATCGAATTTCAAAGCCTTGAAGATAATCATGATGATATCCATCACGCGGAGGAATTCATCCTTTACTTGTTCGGGAGCACAGAAGATGTGTGCATCGTCTTGGGTAAAGCCACGCACACGTGTTAGTCCGTGAAGTTCACCACTCTGTTCGTAGCGATATACTGTGCCGAATTCTGCGCATCGGAAAGGAAGCTCCTTGTATGAACGCGGACGCCATGCGAAGATTGCGCAGTGGTGAGGGCAGTTCATAGGCTTCAGCATGTACTCTTCGCCCTCTTCGGGAGTGTGGATGGGTTGGAAAGAATCCTTGCCATACTTAGCATAGTGGCCAGAGGTGACGTAGAGATTCTTCGAACCGATATGAGGTGTCATTACCTGCTGATAGCCGTAGCGCTTCTGTATTTTCTTCAAGAAGTCTTCAAGGCGCAGACGGAGCTGTGTGCCTTTCGGAAGCCACATAGGTAGTCCTTTTCCAACGAGATCGGAGAACATGAAGAGTTCCATTTCCTTACCAATCTTGCGGTGGTCGCGGCGTTTAGCCTCTTCAAGCATTTGAAGGTATTCATCGAGGAGCTTTTTCTTGGGGAAGCTGATACCATATACACGGGTCATCATGGGGCGCTTCTCGTCGCCACGCCAGTAAGCTGAACTTACGGCAGTTACTTTAACAGCCTTGATAGGAGCGGTGCTCATCAAGTGTGGACCACGGCAGAGGTCAGTATAGTTGCCCTGAGTATAAGTGGTGATGTGGCCGTCTTCGAGTTCTTCGATAAGCTCATTCTTATAGGTCTGTCCGTGTTCGGCAAAGAACTTCAATGCATCGGCTTTAGAAATATCCTTGCGCACGAGGGCTTCTTTCTTCTGAGCGAGTTCCTGCATTTTCTTCTCTATCTTGGGGAAGTCTGTCTCGCTGATAGCAATGCCTTCGGGGGGCATTACGTCATAGTAGAAACCGTTTTCGATAGCCGGACCGATACCAAACTGGGTGCCAGGCCAAAGTTCCTGCATGGCTTCGGCCATGAGGTGAGCGGATGTATGCCAGAAGGCGTGCTGACCTTCTTCATCGTCCCATTTATAGAGATTAATAGTAGCGTCTTCGGTAATGGGGCGATTGAGTTCAACCGTTTCGCCATTCACACCGCATACCAACACCTCTTGGGCTAAGCGCTGAGAGATGCTTTCTGCGATTTGGAGGCCCGTTACGCCGCTTTCATATTCGCGTACGGAACCATCCGGAAAAGTAATTTTGATCATAACAAACTGGTGTTATTATTTTAATTGCCGCAAAGTTAATGCAAACCGAGAGTATTGCCAAGAAAAAAACGAAATTTTATCCAACTATGCTCTTTGTCGGAGCAAGGAATGGTCAAAGCGTGTCAAGATGGAATGCGTTTGGTTGCGTTTGGGGCGGAACATCATTCTTTCAATTGCCCTCGTTTTCTTTCCTTTTCCTCTTGAGTGAGTTTCGCATTTACAGTGGGCGACGCATCCTCGCGTCGGCATCATCTGTGAATAAGATGTAGGTTCTCTCTTTCCTTGTTGATAATGCCGAAGCGAGACGCGTCGCCCACGGAACAATTGAAATTGCTCTTAGTTAATCGATGGTGTCAGAGCCATAGCGCAATCACGATTTCGGATAGTGAATAGGCAACGGACGCAACGAATTACCAAATTCTTTGCGGAGCTTTTCAAAGAGTTCTTTGGTATCTTTGGCAAAGCCTTGTCCTTTCCATGTACTAGTGTTGGTGATAAACACCCAACATTGATTGTCTGGGAATTTCATAACCAAAGCACTCGTGCCTGAGAGTGTGCCTGTGCGAATCCATGGACCGTTCTTCGGTGTGAAGTTCCAACCTAAGGAGAATTTGTGGTCGGGCATTTCTTCTGTCATAGATTGTATGCTCTTTGCAGAAAGAATGTCGGGGTAGTGAGGATCACCATCGATGGCAGAGATGAAATGGCATAGTTCTGCGGCCGAGGCACACCATGCGCCAGCGCCGAGCAAGTGGGGGATGTTGTTCTCACCATAGCATTTCACCACCATGCGTCCGCTATTGTTGAACTCTTCGATAGGCTCAGCTTCCTTATGCATATAGTATTTTACTTCGCGTGGATGACGGTCTTTGTAATAATTGCCAGCGATGTGGAAGTCGTAGCAACCCGCGGGCTGAAGCACATATTTCTGCATGAAGGTCTCATAATTCATGCCCGAACGCTTTTCTATGATGAGCGAGAGTAGCATATAGCCGATATTGCAGTATTTCTGTCCTTGTCCGGGCTGATAGCTTAAGTGGCGTTTCTTCAGCACAATGCGTAGGAGCTCGGGGTTAGTAGGCGGCGTGCTGAGGTGATTTTGCATCATGATATAACGTGTGGAAAACATGGGGTCGCCCGCATAATTCGTGAAGCCTGCTTGGTGGCGCAAGAGCTGTTCCACGGTGATGTCAAGATACTTCTTGTCTTGAATAGCGTTTGTATAGAGCGTATCGTTGAGTATGCCTTGCGGGCCAAACACGTGGTCGGAAAGTCGCACCTTGCCCATTTCTTGTAATTTCATGATGCCCACGGCCGTGAGGAGCTTCGATACGGAAGCAATGCGCAAGATGTGAGAAGGCTCCATACGTTGATTCTTCTCCTTTTCAGCCCATCCATAGCCTTTGGCAAACACCAGGCTATCGTTGCGCGAAACGGCTAATTGAGCTCCATTTACTTCCCATCGTTTCAAGTACTTCTCAATGATCTCGTCCATCTTCTCCGTGCCTGGATACGACGACATAGCGTTTGTCACCGAATCGTTTAGATGGGGTTGTATAGCTTCAGCTTCTTCTTTCTCTTTAATTACTTGTCGTCCGTGTTTGAAAGCCATGTAGCCCACGGCAATGAGTGCCACCGCGGCAATAATCGTCTTTATCTTTCTATAGCTAAGTTTGCGTTTCCTTTTTCTTTGAACAGGCATGTTTCTGAAGTTTGACTTTTGAGGTTATGGGGTATTCCGTCTTGGAGAGAAAATCCCGCTATTATATATAAGGAGTAGGCATCTCTGAATAAAAGGTGCTCTCTGACTGAAGCTTATTCGATAGTTACTATATGTTCTTGCTGTCTTCTTCCTCTTCCGTAGCAGGCAATGCTTATGCATGCACAGGCTGCGAGAAGCATGGGATAGAAGAGATAGGGGATGATATCAATGGGGCTAAGCAGCGCAAGCCCACTCGCCATGAGAAGTTGAGCACCATAGGGAATAATGCCCTGCATGATGCACGAGAAAATATCGAGCAAACTTGCAGCACGCTGACGGCTCACCCCGTAGCGTTCGCTAATGTCCTTCGCTACCGAACCCACCGAGAGAATAGCCACCGTATTGTTGGCAGTACAGCAATTCGTCAGTGCCACCAATACAGAAATGCACCATTCTGCACCACGGCGAGAATGCACCCTGCGAGTAAGGCCGCGCACGAGGTAGGTCACGCCGCCTCCTTTGCGCACCACTTCGAGCAGTCCGCCTGCCATCATAGAAATCAATATCAAGTCGGCCATACCCGTGATGCCTTTGGCTATCGCCTCAATCCATCCGCCCATCGTATAAGCACCATCTGCCATGCCTACAATGCCCGTAAGCAACGTACCGAGGCAAAGCACTAATAGAACGTTGACACCAAAGATTGCGAGAATCAGCACCAAAGCATAGGGAAGAACTTTCCAAAGATGAAGCGCCTGTTGCTGCGTAAGAGCAGACGGGTCGCCCTTCAATCCGATAATCACATAGATAAAGAAGCAAATCAGAGCAGCGGGCAAAACAATGCGGAAATTCGTACGGAATTTGTCTCGCATATTGCAGCCCTGAGTGCGTGTGGCAGCTACGGTGGTGTCGGAGATAAACGATAGATTGTCGCCAAAGAACGAACCGCCCACAACAGCGGCCACCATGAGTGGCACTACCGTACCCGTGCGTTGAGCCATCTCTGTGGCCACAGGTACCAGAGCCACAATCGTACCCACCGACGTGCCAATACAAATGGATACCACACAGGCTGCTATAAACAATCCACCCAATACGACGGACGAGGGCAGACAGAATAGCGTTAGGTCGACCGTGGCGCTCACCGCACCCATCGCTTGAGCCGACGAAGCAAAAGCACCTGCTAGAATAAATATCCATACCATAAGCAGGAGGTTACTTCTGCCTGCTCCTTGTGAGAAAGTGCGTACACGTTCTTCCACACGATAGCCGCGCAGTGTGAGCAGTGAGGCTATGCCCGTAATGAGAAACACCACCGTCATAGGCACTTTTGAAAAATCTTTCATCAGAATGCCCATTCCCGTCATCAATAGAGCCAATAAGAGGAGGGGAAGCAAAGCCACCCAACCCCGCCGACGTGGGCGCAGACGCCGGTCTTCACGTTGAGATAAGTTCATCTTTTTCGCCATTTGAATGCAAAGTTAAAAAATAATATGTACATTTGCAATGCACTTGGGCATTACGCTCGGTGTGTATTCGTCTATTCGCGTGCTTGCCCGCTTAGGGTGAGTGCACAAACAACAATATCCTGTTATGCTTAAGCAAATCATCAATGGTCGCATCTTGACACCTCAAGGTTGGCTTGAAGGCGGCTCGGTAATTATTGATGGAAACAAGATTCAGTCTGTTTCCAACTGCGATCTTCACATCGAAGGCGCACAGGTAATCGATGCTAAAGGTTGCGTAGTAGTGCCTGGCGGTATCGAAATGCATGTACACGGAGGTGGCGGTCGCGACTTCATGGAAGGTACGGAAGAAGCTTTCCGCGTGGCCATCAATGCACACATGAAGCATGGTACCACTTCTATCTTCCCCACACTCTCATCTTCCACCGTGCCCATGATAGAGGCCGCTTGCGAAACTTGCGACAAACTCATGGCAGAGGAAAATTCTCCCGTGCTCGGTTTGCACCTCGAAGGTCCGTACTTCAATCCTGCACAGGCTGGTGCACAAATTCCTGAATGGATTAAGCCGCCCGTGGCTGAAGAGTATGAGCCACTTCTCGAAAAGTATAAGTGCTTGAAGCGTTGGGATGAAGCTCCCGAGCTTCCTGGCTCTACAGAGTTTATCACTGCCTGCCGTAAGCATGGCGTATTGCCCGCCATTGCTCACACACGCGCAAAGTATGAAGACGTACTTGCTGGTCATGATGCTGGTATGACCCATGCTACTCACTTCTATAATGCCATGCCCGTGGTCTACAAGAATCGTGAGTTTAAGGTGCCTGGCACAGTGGAGAGCATCTTTGCTTTGCAGGATATGACGGTGGAGATGATTGCCGACGGCATTCATGTGCCTCCCGTAATGCTTCGTATGATATATCAGATTAAGGGAGTGGAGAAGACAGCGCTCATCACCGATTCGTTGGCTTGTGCAGCCACCGAGGGAAATGCCGCTTTCGATCCTCGTGTAATCCTTGAAGATGGTGTATGTAAGCTTGCCGACCGTTCTGCTTTGGCTGGTTCTATTGCCACGATGGATCGCTTGATTCGTACTTGTGTGCAAATGGCCAACATCCCCTTGGAAGACGCTTGCCGTATGGCCAGCGAGACTCCTGCCAAGATTATGGGTGTGTTCGATCGCAAGGGATCGCTCGAAGCGGGCAAGGATGCCGACCTCATGATGTTCGATGACGATTTGAAACTTACTTATGTAATGCAGATGGGTCGCGAGGTGACCAACGAACTTTAACCATCGCTGACGACGGATTTCGAGCAGTATATCTTGCCGTTCCTCCCGTCTGTGGATAATAGATATTGCCGCATGGCTTTTTCTTAGGAAAAGACCATGCGGCTTTTTGTGTGTAAATGCTTGATTGACAATGCGCTCACTATGTTGATCTCGTTCTCGGATGCTCATCTTCCCGTTTGTAGATGACCATCGTGAGCTTTACCGGACGGCAGCGGTAGCTCTACCGGACGGCAGTGGTAGCTTTACCGGACGGCAGCGGCAGCGCTACCGCTGCCGTCCGGTAAAGCTCTTGAAGAAGATTCGGAAATGGGAAAACGATGATTGGGAGACGATAACGTCTAATGTGGAGGATTGATAGACGAAGTTGTTGTAGCTTCTGTCGGTTTGCACTTTGGCTTCGCCGAAGTTAGGCTGCGGCTCGGAAGTGAAAGAAAAAGCACGCTTTCTCTTTGCACTTCTCTCGCCTTGCACTAACTTTGCACCCTGTATGAACGAAGATAACTATTTGTACTCGCAACCGGTGCTCGATTTTATTACGGTGAGCACGGAATTTTGTAAATATTTGGAACAAAGCGAGGGTAGGGAATTAGACGACTTCCTGCACGTGATGCGTGGAATGCTACCAATGCTTTACTTGAAAGCTTCTATGCTTGGCAATGTGCCCGAACAAGCAGGATGGGTGGAAAAAAAGCTGACAGAAGCCGATTATGACTACGTGCGTGGATGCGTGGCTCGCATCCTTGGCGAGAAGGACGACTTCCTCGATGTGTTCGTAGAAGACTTTAAATACTCCGAACACCCTGTTCTCTGCACTATTAGCGAAAACTTGGCCGATATTTATCAGCAACTGCGCGAACTGGTGGAGGCTTTCCGCGAAGGATATGAAGAGACAATGCAATTGGCTCTCTATGAAGCAATGGATGAGTTTTATTTGCAATGGGGACAAAAACTCCTCAACTCTCTGAGAGCAATTCACGATGTTTACCTCTCTGTAAGAGGATAGTCTTACGAACGTATTATTTCAAGACCATACCATGGTGCGCCAACTATTTATAAAAACCAGTAAGTCGTTCATCTCGCCCCTCCCGCGTTTTTCCTTCGGTGGACGTATTTATGTGATAAAAAGCGAGAGCGAAGCACAACGGGCTGTGGAGGTGCTTCGCCAATCGCCCATCTTGGGTATTGACACCGAAACGCGTCCTTCCTTTCGTAAAGGCGAGAGCCATAAGGTGGCTCTTCTGCAAGTGGCCAATGAGGAATTGTGCTTCTTATTTCGCTTGAACGAAACGGGCTTTCTTCCTTGTCTTTCACAACTTATGGCAGATGAGCGTGTGCTCAAGGTGGGGCTTTCGCTCAAGGACGACTTCTTGATGCTTCGCCGTCGTGATCCTGCATTTGTGCCCGGTGGCTACATCGATTTGCAGAACTATGCTAAGCAGATGGGCATTCTCGATATGAGCCTTCAGAAACTCTATGCCAACGTGTTCCATATGCGCATTTCTAAGTCGGCACAATTATCTAATTGGGAGGCCGATACGCTCACAGAGTCGCAGCGAGTATATGCCGCCACAGATGCTTATACGTGTATCCAACTTTATAAGGAACTCAAGTTGCTCAAAGAGTCGCGTAACTTTCAACTCGTAGAACCAGAACCCGTACAATCCCCCAATCAGCAATGAAATATTCTAACAAAAAAGCTTCGCACGAGATGAAGCATATCCAAGCTCCCCACGTGGGCGGCATCACTACCATATTCCTGCGTCGAGGCAAAAGCGAAAGTCTGAAACGCTTCCATCCCTGGGTGTTCTCGGGAGCTATTGCAGGAGCCAATGGCCCATTAAACGAGGGCGACATTGTGCGCGTGGTTTCTTTTGAAGATGAACTTATGGGCTATGGCCACTATCAGATAGGTTCCATAGCTGTGCGTATGCTCACCTTCGATGAAGAACCTATCAATCACGATTTCTGGAGACAACGTCTGTTTGAAGCTTTCCGCTTACGCAAGGCACTGCAGCTCACCGGACGTGAGGATAATGACATCTATCGTCTTGTGCATGGTGAGGGCGACCGCTTGCCAGGCCTTGTCATCGATGTGTATGGCAAGACGGCTGTGATGCAAGCTCATTCTGTGGGTATGCACGTGTGTCGTGAAGAAATAGCCGATGCACTGATTGCAGCTTCTGAAGGGCTAATAGAGAATGTTTATTATAAATCGGAAACCACGCTCCCCTTTAAGGCCGACTTGCATCAAGAAAACGGCTTCTTGCGCGGACACGACGAGGGCAATGTGGCCACTGAGAACGGCCTGAAATTCCACATCGATTGGCTTCGCGGACAGAAGACAGGGTTCTTTGTAGACCAACGAGAGAATCGTTCGCTCTTGGAACACTATGCCAAGGGACGCAATGTGCTCAATATGTTTTGCTATACAGGTGGCTTCAGTGTATACGCTATGCGTGGCGGTGCCAACCTTGTTCACTCTGTAGACTCTTCTGCCAAGGCCATTGACCTTACGCGTGCCAATGCGGAGATGAACTTCCCTGGAGACAAGCGTCATGAAGCTTTTGCCGAGGATGCTTTCAAATTCTTGGAACAGGCTGGTAGTAATTACGATCTCATCGTGCTCGACCCTCCTGCCTTTGCCAAGCATAAGGATGCTCTTCAGCGTGCATTGAAGGGATATACACGTCTCAATGCCATTGCCTTCCGTAAGATAAAACCCGGTGGCATCATCTTCACGTTCAGCTGCTCGCAGGCTGTCAACAAAGACCAATTCCGTTTGGCAGTATTTACTGCAGCAGCTCAGAGTGGTCGCCACGTGCGCATACTTCACCAGCTTCATCAACCTGCCGACCATCCCATCAATATCTATCATCCAGAGGGAGAATACTTGAAGGGATTAGTGCTCGAGGTGGAGTAGGGAGACACTTCATTTGCAGAAAATCCGATGCGTTCTTGCGTCGGACATTATCCACGAAGCAATAAATAAATTTATAGGGAATGGGGGCGAAGTTTTGCTTCGCCCCCATTCCCTATAATGCTTCTATTTTCAAATTTCGGATTTAGCCCGTTCATACTGAATCCGAAGGTGGTGTCATTTTATATTCTCTCGAATATTCTTTAAATAAGTATTGAAAGCTTTCTCGTCCTTGGCATCAATGATGTTGAGAAGTTCTTTAAGCTCTTCGCGAATCTTCTCCACCTGTCCGCTTGTATGAGGATTGAATAGAATCTCACGCAGCAGCGTGTCATCTTCTCCCAATACGCCGCGTGCAATCTGCATGTGACGCTTAAACGTTGTGCCCGGTGCATCCTGATGCTTCATTACAGCTGCAAATACAAAAGTGCTTACGAATGGCGTACCGATAGAATATGCCACCATCTCATCGTGCTGGTCGAATGTGTATTCGCAGATGTGAAGTTCAAGACGATTGTAGAGGTCGCGGAAGAAGATGCGCCCCATATAGTCTCCTTCGCTGATGATGATGGCATTCTCTGTGCTCAAAGCTCCGAGATTGGCAAAGGTGGGGCCAAACATGGGGTGAGTAGATACATAGCGCATGCCTGTACTCTCATAAAACTCATGGAACCCAGTCTTTACAGAAGCAATATCGCTCAGTATGCAGTCAGAGGGGAGATGAGGAATTACGGAACGGAATACGTCGAGCGTATATTTCAGCGTAACGGCATTGATTACGAGCTCGGGCTTGAACTCCTCTATTTCCTCAAGGGTGGTAAAACGCTGCGTATTGTACATAAAGCGCAGACGCTTAGGGTCAACATCATAGACCGCCGTTTCGTGGTCGAAACTCAGCAGGTCAACAAAGAACGATCCCATCTTGCCTGCACCTAGTATAAGAATCTTCATTTTTATGAATGTGCTAATATCCCCCGTTGTGGAGGAATAGATGGTTACAAGAGAGCGAGTGGACAGGTAAGGATGCATATGGCTTGTGTGTTTCCGCTCCTTTTTAAGCGGAAGAACCACCATTAAAGTAGTTCCTGCTTACCTGTAAACTCGTCCACTCGTATCCTTATATTCTAAATCTGTTAGCGCGTTGTGTTACTTGTTCATTACCTCAATTTGTTGGCGAACGCTCTCTTCGTGGATGCTTTCGAACACATCCTTGATGAAGTCGGACGACATGCCACAGAGCACACCCTGAGCACCGCGCTTGTCGAGAATCTCGGTGTAACGGCTTGTCTGTACCACGGTCATGTCGTGCTGACGCTTGTATTCACCAATCTCACGGCTGATGCGCATACGTTTGGCAAGGAGTTCGATGAGAGAGTTGTCGATCTCGTCAATTTGTCCACGCAGTGCGTTGAGGCTTTCGGTAGTTTCGGTAATCTTACGAATCACGAGCTTGTCGAGAATGAAGTCGAGCACATCGGGAGTAACTTGCTGGCTAGCATCGCTCCAAGCAGCATCAGGATTGCAGTGGCTCTCTACGATGAGACCATCAAAGCCAAGGTCCATGGCTTGCTGGGCCAACGGAGCGATTAGTTCACGCTTACCACCGATATGGCTGGGGTCGCCAAAGATAGGAAGTCCCGGACAACGACGACGAAGCTCAATGGGAATGTGCCACATCGGCAGATTGCGATAAAGCTTCTTCTCATAGGTAGAGAATCCACGATGAATCACGCCCAAACGGGTGATACCAGCCTGGTTGATACGCTCAAGACCACCAATCCAAAGTTCCAAGTCGGGGTTAACAGGATTCTTCACCAATACAGGGATGTCTACGCCTTTCAGTGTGTCGGCAATTTCCTGCATAGCAAAGGGATTGGCCACGGTGCGTGCACCAATCCAAAGCAAGTCGACACCAGCTTTGAGACAAGCTTCTACGTGAGCATGTGTAGCAACCTCAGTGCATACCTTCATGCCAAGTTCCTTCTGTACGCGATTAAGCCAAGACAGACCTTCTTCGCCTACGCCCTCGAAGCCTCCGGGCTTGGTACGAGGCTTCCAAATGCCAGCGCGGAAAAGCTTGATGCCTTTCTTGGAAAGCTGCGTAGCAGTGTTCATTACTTGTTCTTCTGTTTCGGCCGAGCAGGGACCGGCTATTACTACAGGACGTTTGTCGTCGTGATCAGTCAAGTTGAGTGGAGACAGATTGAGTGCCATAATATAGATGAGTTTTTAGATGTTTGCTAATATTTCTTTTGTTCCAAGTTTATATCTTGGGGTTTATATCTTGGGTTTTAAGTTTTGAGGTTATATCTTGAGTTTTAAGTTTTGAGGTTATTAGGTTATAAAGTCGCCTTTCCTTGGTAGAGCTCTTTTAGACTACCAAACTCAAGAGCCAGAGTAACTTTATAACCTCATAACCTTCAAACTCCAAACTGAGCGAAGCGAATCCATAACCTTCAAACTTCAAACGGAGCGAAGCGACCTTAAACCTTCAAGCTTAAAACTTAGACTTGATTCTTTCCAGAGCTTCAGCCAATTTCTCTTCCTTAGCGCAGAGTGAGATGCGGATGTAACGCTTGCCATTACTTCCGAAGATGAATCCTGGCGTGATGAATACGCGAGCTTCGTGAAGCACCTTCTCGGTGAGTTCTTCTACGTCGGCATACGTATCGGGAATGCGTCCCCAAAGAAACATGCCCACTTGTGAGGAGTCGTACTGGCAGTGCAGTGCATCCATGATTTCGCCCGCAAGTTTGCGACGTCGAGCATAAACGTTAATATTGGCTTCTTCGTGCCATTCATCGCTGTTTTGATAAGCTTGAGCAGCAGCCAACTGCATGGGACGGAATGTGCCCGAGTCGATGTTGCTCTTCACCTTCAGTATCCAACTGATGAAAGTGGCATTCGTGGCGAGCATTCCCACACGCCAACCCGGCATATTGTGACTTTTACTCATAGAGTTGAACTCAATGCAACAGTCTTTTGCACCAGGAATCTGCAGAATGCTGAGATGCTCCTTGCCCAGGATAAAGGAGTAAGGATTATCGTTTACCACCACGATATGGTGGCGCTTGGCAAAGTCTACGAGTTTTTCGTAGGTCTCTCGAAGGGCGGGTGCTCCTGTGGGCATATTGGGATAGTTACACCAGAGAAGTTTCACATCTGTGAGGTCCATGCTCTCAAGCTCCTCGAAGTCGGGCTGCCAACCATTCTCAGGGCGTAGATTGTAATTGACAATGGTGCAACCGAGGAGCTTTGAGAGCGAAGTGTAAGTGGGATAACCAGGATTGGGCACTAATACTTTCTCGCCAGGATTGACAAAGGCCAAGGTGGTATGCAGTATGCCCTCCTTCGAGCCAATGAGAGGTTGAATCTCCGTTTGGGGATCGAGTGTTACGTTAAACCAACGCTTATAAAATCCAGCCATAGCTTCGCGTAGTTGCGGAATGCCCGTAGTGGGCTGATAACCGTGTGCATTGGGATTTTGCGCTTCTCGGCAGAGGGTGTCGATGGTCTCCTGTGAGGGAGGCATATCGGGCGAACCAATGGCCAATGAGATGATGTCTTTTCCTTCCGCGTTCATGCGGGCCACTTCTTTGCCCTTGCGTGAGAAGTAGTATTCACTCACGCTTTCCAAACGCTTGGCGGGTTGAATATGCTGTGTCATACGTTAGTATTTCTGTATTTATTCTTTGTTTATGTGAAGAAGCATGGAGTGCTATGTATGTAGTCCAATGAAAGAATCGAAGGAGAATCGGTCCGGAAACTTTATAACCTCATAACCTTAAAACTCCAAACTGAGCGAAGCGAATCCATAACCTTCAAACTCCCAACAGAGCGAAGCGACTTTATAACCTCCAAACTTACTTAGCGTTGTATTCTCCTAAGATTTTAAGTTCACGTAAGAGCGGCCTTACGGCTTCAATACTTTGGCGGTAGCGAGTGTAGTCATCGTAGGTCACGTCTACATAGAATAGATACTCCCATTCGCGACCGATGATGGGGAGCGACTGTATCTTTGTCAAGTTGATTTTGTAAAAGCTAAAGATACTTAGTACTTGTGAGAGCGACCCCTCTTCGTGGGGGAGTGAGAAAACGATGCTGCTCTTGTTTGTAAGATGTGGGTCACGCAGTTTATCGGCCGACCACGGATCGCAAATAAGCAAGAAGCGCGTGTAGTTGTGCTTATTGTCTTCAATGCTCTTTTCTAATACTTTCATTCCGTAGAGTGGGGCTGCACCTGCATGACAAATGGCCGCATGTCCACGCAAGTGCTTCCGACTAATCATCTCTGCAGATCCTGCTGTATCTTCAGCTTCCACCACCTTGAGTTGTGGATGCTTTTTCAGAAAATCATGGCATTGTGCCAATGCAACAGGATGAGAGTTAACTTCCGTAAGCGTGTCCCAATCGTCTTCAGGTAAGCACATAATGCTGTGTTCAATGTGAAGCTTATGTTCGCCCACGATGGTCATACCACTTTGTCGCAACAATTCGTAATTGTGGAGAAGCGAACCTGCAATGGTGTTTTCGATAGCCATTAGTCCGAGCCGTGAATAGTCCTCGCGCATTTGGCAGAATATGTCCTCGAACGTGTTGCAGCAGATGAGTTCGATTTCTTCGCCTTGGAAGTATTGATGAGCGGCAATGTCGTGGAACGATCCTTTGATGCCTTGTATAGCGATTTTCTTCATGAGCTCTTACTTGTGTGTCAAAATGATATATTTATAGTGAGAAGTGGCAGCAGTGGTGAATTTTCTTCTTGGCTTTCTATCAGCGTTGCTCGTGTTGATGAATGCAAGCAAAGGATTTTCTTTCTCCAACTTATTGCCTTATCTCGCGACAACTATTATACTATCAAAAATCCCGCTCCTTGTTCGGAAGCGGGATTTCGTATTTCGTTGTCAAACTGTTTGATGTTGGCATGCGACATCCCGCTCTGCTTGTCCGGCAAAGTAAAAATAAAAACCGTAAAAGTAGAATGCGTTGTTCAACATCTTGTTCTTTTCTTAGTAGATAGTTTGTGGAAAGTGTCGCACAGTCTGTCTCTTCCGTCTTAGTACTCGTTTGTTCGCAACTTTATGTTTCGTTTCTCTTGAGCGTAGTAGCTAAGACTCTTAGAAAGGCGTCCGCATGATATGCGTCGAAACTTCCATTCGTTTATTGTTTTGCTATTTCTGACGGCAAAAGTAATACATTTTTTATTTATAACAAACATTTCGTAAGTTTTTTTACTTAGAAACGTCTTTGCGGGTATGAATGGAGTTTATTCATCGCATTGTTTTTAGAAAATAAATGTACAAGAATCCTCTTATATACTCAGCTTTCGGATTTAGACCTATAGGTCAAATTTTCATGAGCCTGTTCACGTATGAGACTCTGTGAAAGAAGTGAACAGAATGCGTCATGAGATAATAAAAGTGCCCAAAGCCTACACCTATGTGTATGGCTCTGGGCACTTTTCCTGTTTTATAAGTTTGTGAGCAATGCAGAATACCACTGCTTATCGGGCGGAGTGCTTCTTTACGAGGCAAGCATCGAGCAGTGTTTCAATAGCTTCGCGATCCATATTTTGTCCGATGAATACGAGCTTCTGCATGCGGTCGCCATATTGCTCGTCCCAATCGCGCTCTACTTGTGGATTTTGTTTCTTAAATTGTTCTAGTTCGTCTGCAGGCATGGTGGCATACCACTGACCTGCTTGGCTGAGCGATACCTGCTTGCCTGCTTGCTCAAACACGTAGCACATGTCGGGTTCCGTATCGAAGTAGCACATGCCCTTGCAGCGAATTACGCTTTTCGGGAAGAGCCGAGCTACGAACTGATCGAACTCTACCATGCTGAAGGGCTCGCGGCGTTGGTATACGAAGGTGCCGATGCCATACTCCAAAGCTTCACCTTCAGCTTCATTCTCAAGGTCGTGGCAGTGGCAGTGATCGTGATGGTGATGCTCGTGGTCGTGATGGTGTTCTTCGTGGTGATGTTCTTCCTTTTCGTGTTCCATCTCGTTAGAACCTTCCACTTCGGCCACCCAGCGAGCTGAGGTTGCTACCGTCTCGAAATCGAAACCATGACAATTGATGAGCTTCTCTAAAGGAACGTCGCAATAGTTGCATGTGATAATTTCGGCTTTGGGCTGAAGTTCGCGCAAGATGGCCTTAATATGCTCTAATTCCTCTGGGCTTACTTCTGAAGCCTTATTGAGTAAAATCATATTGCAAAATTCCACTTGCTGAATCACTAGGCTAGCAAGGTCGTCCTCCGCCATGTCCTTTTTATAAAGGTCTTGTCCGCCTGCAAACTCATCGCGCAATCGAAGTGCATCCACCACGGTGACGATAGAGTCAAGACGTGCCACACCATTGGTGGCTAGGTTGGGATAGAGGGTGGGATAAGCATCGATGGTTTGGGCAATAGGAGCCGGTTCGCAAATGCCGCTTGCCTCTATCACGATGTAATCGAATTGTTGTTGACTTACGAGGTCGCTGAGTTGTTGCACTAGGTCCATCTTCAGTGTGCAACAGATGCATCCATTCTGCAAGGGTACGAGACTGTCATCGTTCTGCCCTACAATACCGCCTTGCGCAATGAGGCTTGCGTCAATGTTTACCTCGCCTATATCGTTGACGATAACTGCAAAGCGGATGCCTTTCTGGTTGGAAAGTATGCGGTTGAGAAGGGTGGTCTTTCCGCTGCCTAAATAGCCGGTAAGCAGCAGGACCGGAGTAGTAGATTGTGTCATGATGCAATTCTATGTAGATTCTTACGCGAAGTTACTATAAAACGTGATAAATCGGAAGAAAAAATCATGCTTTATCTATCTCTTGCTTAAATAGATGGTGTGGTAAGTGGGTGAAGTAAATAGTTTTTTGTACTTTTGCACCGCACAAATTGATAACATTTGAGCAATCTTGAGTGGATTCTCAATGAACAAACAATATCTCTTACTATATTATAAAGTATATGACAAAGCGTAAGATTCAATTCAGTCTTGTCTATCGCGACATGTTCCAAAGCAGCGGTAAGTTTCAGCCGCGCAAGGATCAACTGGAGCGCATAGCACCTGTTATTATAAAGATGGGATGCTTCGCCCGAGTAGAAACTAATGGTGGTGCCTTCGAACAGGTGAACCTTCTCTACGGCGAAAATCCTAACAAGGCCGTTCGCGCTTTCACCAAGCCGTTCAACGAAGTGGGTATTAAGACACACATGCTCGACCGTGGCCTCAACGCATTGCGTATGTTCCCCGTGCCTGCCGACGTGCGTAAGCTCATGTATAAGGTGAAGCACGCACAGGGCGTGGATATTACACGTATCTTCTGCGGATTGAACGATGTACGTAATATCATCCCCTCTATCCACTATGCACTCGAAGCTGGCATGACTCCGCAGGCTACGCTTTGTATCACCAATTCTCCTATCCATACGGCAGAATACTATGCTAAGATTGCCGATCAGCTCATTGAAGCTGGTGCTCCAGAAATCTGCCTCAAGGATATGGCTGGTATTGGTCAGCCTGCGATGCTTGGTAAGCTCACCAAGATGATCAAGGACAAGCATCCTGAAGTAATCATTGAGTATCATGGTCACTCTGGTCCGGGCCTCTCTATGGCTTCGATCTTGGAAGTTTGCCGCAATGGTGCCGACGTGATTGATACCGCTATCGAACCTCTTTCATGGGGTAAGGTGCATCCCGATGTGATCTCAGTGCAATCGATGTTGAAGCATGCTGGCTTCGACGTGCCCGAGATCAATATGGACGCTTATATGGAGGCTCGTAAACTCACGCAAGAGTTTATCGACGACTTCTTGGGCTACTTCATGAATCCCGCCAACAAGCTTATGTCGTCACTTCTCCTCGGTTGTGGTCTGCCTGGTGGTATGATGGGCTCTATGATGGCAGACCTCACAGGCGTGATGGGCGCTATCAATAATAATCGCAAGGCTAAGGGCGAAGCCGAACTTTCAGAGGACGAACTCCTTGTGAAGCTCTTCAACGAGGTGGCATACGTTTGGCCTCGTGTGGGTTATCCTCCCTTGGTTACTCCGTTCTCGCAGTATGTCAAGAACATTGCCTTGATGAACCTCCTTACCGAATCTATGGGTAAGCCTCGTTACTCTATGATGGACAACTCTATCTGGGGTATGATTCTTGGCAAGAGTGGCCGTCTGCCTGGCGAAGTAGCTCCCGAAATCAAGGAATTGGCCAAGGAGAAGGGATTTGAATTTACCGATGCCGATCCGCAGAGCTACTATCCCGATGATTTGGCTCGCTTCGAGAAGGAAATGGAAGAGAATGGCTGGGATCGTGGTGAAGACGACGAAGAACTCTTCGAGTTTGCTATGCACGAAACTCAGTATCGCGACTACAAGAGTGGTGCTGCCAAGAAGCGTTTCTTGGCCGATCTTCAGGCTGCCAAGGATAAGGCTGGTGCGAGCGGCATGAGCATTGAAGAAGCTACAGCCTTTAAGCACGCTAAGGCCGATGCCATTGTCGCTCCTGAAAGTGGTACTATCCTTTGGGAAATCGGTGGCGATGGTGAATGCGTCAAGGCTATCGAACCTTTCATAGGTAAGGAGTATACCGAAGGCGATCGTTTCTGCTACATCGAGAATACGCATGGTCAGATTGTAGAACTTCCTGCTGCCCTCGGCGGCAAGCTCGTTGAGATTAATGCTAAGCAAGGTGCTCGCGTCAACAAGGGCGATGTGATTGCTTACGTTCAGCGCGGTGAGTAAAGTGTGGTTCTATAAAATTCAGAGTTTATAGAATCACCCTAAAATAGGAGATTCTTATTCTCTCCTTATAGCAAATAGTTGCATCAAAGTGTCAACACTTAGTTGGTACTTTGATGCATTTTTTTTTGAATGTTATCCTGCAAATTTCCCAATCCGTATCGAAAGACTGGGATTGGAATAATAGAGGGGCAGTGGAAATCCCTGATTGTATGATGAGAAAAGTTTCTTATATGCCGTTCACAGATGTACATCTAGCCGTTCACAGATGTACGTCTTGCCGTCGTTCACTGCTCATTGATAGCTTTACCGCTGCCGAGCGGTAGCTTTACCACAGGCCTGTGGTAGCTTTACCGCTGCCGTGCGGTAGCTCTACCGCTGCCGATCGGTAGAGCTACCACTGCCCAGTGAACGACGGGAAAGTCTTCATCGAGAAACGGAATGGCCTAAGTTTTAGCATGATAATGACGAAGTTCGGAGTACAGCATTCGCAGTTTAAGAAATTCACTGTTCACAAAGGGAATTTTCTCACCTAGTATCAGAGGGAAGAAAAAGATAATAAACGGAAGAAGAATGCCTGAAAAAGACATATAATGCTTATCTAAGCAGATAGAAAAACGTACATGAGAAACGAGCGGTAGTGTTCTCAAAAATGGAAGAATAAGCCATTACAAGCAGACTACATCGATAGAATTGTGCTTTTGTAAGCAGAGACGATGCGCTCTTTTCACAAAAGCTGTTTCTGTTTGTTTTCTATGCTCTATTCTTTGTGCATTGTCAAGTTTGTCACTCATCAGCTTTACAGCATGGAAATGGACAAACAAATAAACGGCATGAGAACAATACCAACTGGGAGTATTCGTTAGTCTCAGAATTGGGGCGCTCTCTGTACTTCTTTCTCGCTTATATGGATAATTAAATATGTATGAATGTTAAATTGGGGGGGGTAATTTTATTATATTTATCTAAAATGGTTGTAACTTAAAGTGCAATATATCTATATTTGCATGGAAAAAGTTAAACTATAATCACTTATTCAATTACAAATCATGAGAAAAATTACCCTTCTTTTCGCTTTGCTACTTGCATTTGTGGGAGTGGCGAAAGCACAGAATGTCTCAGATGAGTTGTACAAGACAACACCTGGAGTGGAGTATAAGGCTTCGGAAACAGACGGGACACAGTATTACTATTATCTCCGTAATTCACAATTTACCTCATTCCTTGGTGCCTATAGCTTGGGACTGATGTCACCAGATGTATCTTCTGCAAAAAAATATTGCATTATGGCTTCATCGAATGGATTTACCATCCATTTGGTAAATGATGATGGTACAACTTCAAATAAGAAAATTCAGGCTGTAGGCCCTCCCAAGTTGTGGTTAACAGAAGATAATTCTTATGCGTCTTATGATTTTACGTTTGAGAAAGTCGACGTAGAAGGCTCTATCTCCTATCTCTTGAAGGCTGTTAATTCAGATACTCGTGATTTGAAGGCTCCTAGTGCAAATGATGTCTCGGGCGCTGGCTATTATGGTACAGCTTCGGCAAGCGATAAAGCCTACGTATGGCAATTCATCCCTGCTAATGACGCTGCCAAGAAAGCTGCTGGATGGCCTAAGGTAAATATGCTTCCTGGTGATGCTACGCATGGCAACTTGACAACTTTTAGTAGTACAAAAGATGTTGTGTGCCCCAATGATTATCAGGTGTTTAAGGCTACTTATGCTGAGAACTCATTGAATTTGGAAGAAGTGGCCGATCGTGTAATTCCTGCCAATACAGGTGTGATTTTGAAAGGCTCTGAAGGCTCCTTCTTTATGGTGCCCAATGCCACAGAGAATACGCTAACATCTGCCCTTACTCCTACGGGAGAAGAAGGAAAACTTGTAAATGAAGGAGAAAATATCTACGGCTTAGGTCTGCTTGATGGAACTCTTGGATTCTACAAAGTTAATAAAAATACCACGATAGGTGCAGGTAAGGCATATTTAGCAAGTAGTAAGGGTGGAAGTGCTATTGCGCTCAATTTTGGTGGTACTACTACGGGTGTTCACTCAGTATCTGCATCTACAGAAAATCAAGCTCCAGTGTTCGACCTCAGTGGCCGTCGCGTGCAGAGTGTGGTGAAAGGTGGTGTCTACATCCAGAATGGAAAGAAGTTTATAAAGTAACGAATCTCGTAAACATCGCATGACAATGAAAAAGACATATATAGCTCCCCAATCAATGGCTGTAACACTTTTCACGGAAGAAGCTTTGCTATCGGCTTCAAAAGTGTTAAACGTGGATGAAAACAAAAGTATCAATGGTGATGATGCTCGTTCTGCGGGCTTCGAATGGTCGAATACTTCTTGGGAAGACGAGTAATAGCCCTTTCTTGAAATATACATAATAAGATAAAGCGCGCATTGCTGATAGGGCAGTGCGCGCTTTTATGATGATAATTTAAGAAAATTGTTAGGAGGCAAGTGAAGAAAGTAAAAGCTTCTTGTTATATTTGCAAGTTAATAAAATGCTCAATGACAATCTGATCTATGAATCCAATACCTCCTAACTTATCTATTTCTGCTCTTGGTAAGAACTCTGATTGGAGTCAATTATTCTTCTACCGAAAGTCGGATGTAGTCTATCAGCTGACGTTTGCTTTCTGTGACCGATATATTCATCATTATAAAGATCGTACACGCGATCAAATGATTCAAGCGGCTCGTTCGTGTAAGCAAAACATTGTGGAGGGGCTTGCCGATGGCGTAACGTCAACGGAGATGCAGCTCAAACTATTGAATGTGGCTCGTGCTTCGCTCAAGGAACTTCGTGAAGACTATGAAGATTATCTCAAGTCGCGCCACCTAGCGTTTTATCAGCAAGGTGAAGAACGCTATGCTGCAATGCTTCATTATTGCCGCAATCACAATGACCTTCCCGATTATGAACCGTACTTTGCTCGATGGAGTGATGAGCAGATGTGTAATTGTGCGCTTACCCTCTGTCATATCATCGACCGAATGATGCTTTCTTTTCTTAAACGCTTAGACCGCGAGTTTGTCACAGAAGGCGGAATCAAAGAGCGTATGCATCGCGCTCGTACGAAATATCGGCAAGCGCAAGACGAGCGGCTAAAGTTTCTTGAAGCAGAAAATCCGCAGCTTAAACAAGCACTCGCGGTCTCTCATGTTGAGGCTCAGAAGTGGCAGCGCGCTTATGAAGATCTTAAGGTTCGCGCCTTGAATGCCTATTATCGGCAGCAGGAGGAGATAGAAAGACTGAGGGAAGAAGTGGAGAGACTGAAGGGGGAGAGGGGGTAGTTTCTTGGGAGCTAGCTTTTCTTGCGATTTTAGACCTTCTAGAAATTCTAGAAAATCTAGATAATCTAGAAATTTTAGAAGATTTAGAATTTTCCGAAGAATCTCCAAAGCTCCCCCTTATACTTTCTTCATTGTTTCCCAAAGAGGATTAGAGGCAGGGTAGGGGGCAGTTACAGAAATAAGTTTGTGGCTTACGGGATGTTCAAATTCGATGTGGCGGGCATGAAGGCATATAGATCCGTCGCGATTGGAGCGGGGAGCTCCATACTTTAAATCTCCCTTAATCACGCAATGCATGGCGGCAAGTTGACAGCGAATTTGATGGTGTCGGCCTGTGTGTAGATTTACTTCCAATAGAAAGTAGCGATCAGAGGCCCCTATTAATTGATAGTCGAGAACTGCTTTTTTCGCCCCAGGCACTTCGCGGGTGTGAGCGTATGCTTTGTTTTGCTTTTCATTGCGGGTGAGCCAGTGTGTAAGTGTACCTTGTTCTTCGGCTGGCCGGGCACAGACAATGGCGTGGTATGTTTTGCGAATCTTTCCTCCCTCTCGAAACATTTGGTTGAGGCGTGTCAGTGATTTACTAGTGCGTGCAAACACCACGATGCCACTTACAGGTCGGTCTAGGCGATGTACGATGCCTAGAAATACTTCGCCCGGCTTATTGTATTTCTCTTTGATGTAAGCTTTCACCTCGTCGGCCAGGGTGCGGTCGCCCGTTTTGTCTCCTTGTACGATTTCGCCAGCATCTTTGCTTACGATGATGATATGATTGTCTTCGTATAAAGGTTTCATAATCTGAAGTTTTGAGTTTATGAGGTTATAATGTTACTCCTTTATACGTAGTTGGATTCCGCAATCGAGCAAATCTATTAATAAAACCATCCTAAAACTTAAAAACAAATCGAAAGAAGCCCCTCCCATTTTTATTCCGCATGAGGGAATACGAAGGGAGGGGCTTTTAGTGTGTGTGACTTAGTCAATCTGCAAGAACGTTGTTAGCGGATTGAGCAAGTCGTCCTTGATAGGTAATTACATGTTCATACCACCATCAACCTGGATTACCTGACCGCTGACATAGCTTGACATGTCAGAAGCGAGGAAGGTAGCCACGTTGGCGATATCTTCGGGCTGACCACCACGGCGGAGGGGAATAGCCTTCATCCATTCCTTGCGAACATCCTCGCTGAGTTGAGCAGTCATAGCAGTCTCGATGAAGCCCGGAGCAATGGCATTGGCACGGATGCCACGGCTACCCATTTCCTGAGCTACACTCTTAGCCAATGCGATGAGGCCGGCCTTAGAAGCAGCGTAGTTAGACTGTCCAGCGTTGCCGTGGACACCTACTACCGAGGCCATGTTGATGATAGAGCCCTTGCGCTGACGCATCATGATGGGAGTACATGCGTGAACGAAGTTGAAGGCTGACTTTAAGTTGACAGCGATCACTGCATCCCACTGCTGCTCAGTCATACGAATCATGAGTCCGTCTTTCGTGATACCTGCATTGTTTACCAAAATGTCGATAGAACCGAAGTCTTCATGGATTTTCTTTACTACTTCAGCCGTTTCTTCGAAGTTAGCAGCATTAGAAGCGTATGCTTGGCATTTTACGCCCTTAGCTTCAATCTCTTGACGAGTAGCTTCGCCGTTTTCGTCAATCTTCAAGTCGGTGAAAGCGATGTTGGCGCCTTCTTCGGCAAACTTCAATGCAATAGCCTTACCGATACCACGGGCTGCACCCGTAATCAAGGCTGTTTTACCTGTTAAAAGTCCCATTTTATAGAGTTGTTTTGTTATTGCCAAATCTGCAACTTTGTGTTGATTCAAAGGAATAGATATTTTGGCGGATAATTATGAATTTCAGATGTTTATTCCACAGCAGGGGGCATATTGAGTACGCGGAGGATGATGCCTTTGACGATGGGGTAGGTGTCATCTTCTGTAAGTCCTTCGCCCAAACGGTCGTAGATGTAGGGTACTTCGAGTCCTTTTAATGAATAGTGGATAATGTCTGCCATTAGTCCTACATTGTCAATGCGAAATCTACCTTTATCCACGCCCTCTTGCAGTACTTGTGATAAGAAACGGCGTTCTTCTTCGTCGAAGGTCTTGCGCACCTTTTCTACTTTCCAAATGTTTCGGAAGAACTCGGCGCGCAGCGTACCGTTTCTCGCTACGGTGTCTTTGATGATGTTCAGATGGGAGTAGATTAGCGTAAAGACTTTCTCTTCGGGCTCCACGTTCATGCTCAAAACTTCGTCCATCTTTTCCGAAAGTCGCTCAAGCTCTTCTTCGATGACTGCATAATAGATTTCCTCTTTGCTCCTGAAGTAGGTGTATAGAGTGCGTCGTCCGCGTCCGGAAGCAGCAGCAATATCGTTCATTGTTGTGGATTCCAAGCCTTTATGCGCGAATAGTTCGCGTGCAACTTCAATCAGCTTTTGTCTTGTTTTCGTGATGGACATAAGAAATGTTTTGCTCTGTTGTTAAGCACACTTTTGCTTTCAGTGTGCAAACTTACGCATTTTCTTTTGAATATTCCTCTATCTTAGGCAAAAAAACTGCACAGCTTCTGATTTGTAGGATTTGTTGCATCATACGGATAAAAATCCGATAGCTTGATGCTTGCGTTGATGCGTTCGTGCATATGTGATTGTCTTTGCTAGGGTGAAAGGGGGTACTTTCTTTTTTGTTCTAGGTAATCTGTATATCACAGATTTTATGTAAATTTGCAATATGAAGAAAAAGAAAATCTTGAAATGGTTGGGTGTGGTGATCGTATCGCCCGTGATGCTGTTCCTCTTGCTGGCCGTTTTGATATACATACCGCCTGTGCAGAACTTTGTGGTTCACAAGGTAGCTGATGTTATGTCCGAACGAATGGGCATGAGATTTAGCATAGAATCTGTGCGGCTTGCTTTCCCCCTTGATTTGTCTCTTCATAAGGTGATGGCGGTGGAAAAGGGAGATACGTTGCTCGATGCCCGTTATCTGCGATTGAATGTAAAACTTATGCCTCTTTTTAAGGGACGTGCCGATGTGGATGGACTTGAATTGTATGGTGTAAGACTTGATTCAAAAAGCTATATCTCTGATGCACGTATAAAGGGTTCGGCAGGAGAATTGGTAGCCGCTTCGCATGGTGTGGATTGGGAAAAAGAACTTGTAATGCTTGATCGTGTGAGGCTACGTAATGCTGATTTTTGTGTGATGCTGAGCGATACGGCAAAGAAGGATACTACCCAAAGTCAGAGTCATTGGAATATTCAAGTGAAAAAAGCAGAATTTGCCAATGCACGTGTGAAATTGGTGATGCCTGGCGATTCTATGCGCATCGATGCAAGGTTGGGCAAGTTGGCACTGAGAGGAGGCACGTTTGATACGGGTAAAAATTATTATGCTGTGCAACAACTCCTTGTGCGTGGCACGGATGTTCGCTATGATATTCCTTACGAAAAGGCGCAACGTGGGCTAGATTATAATCATTTAGGTCTGACTGGTATCTCGTTTAAACTTGATACATTGAGTTATAATGCCGATGGCGTGTTGCGTGCAGGACTGACGAATCTTGCTCTTCGAGAAAAGTGTGGATTACAGGTGAAACAGCTTAGCGGTGGTGTGTATATGGATTCCGCTCAGTTGCGCGTGCCTGCTTTGCGATTGCGCACTTCGGCCTCGCGGATAGATGCCGATGTGGCATTTGATTTTTGTTCTTTTTCAGTTGGAAAGGGAGGACATTGTAGGGCGTTGGTGGATGCAGAGATAGGGTATGCCGATGTGCAAAAGTTGGCGCAGGCTTATGTTGATCGCTCGTTGCTCGCTGCACTTCCTCATAAGCCCATTGTGCTCAATGGAGAGGTGAGCGGTAATATTGATCATCTGCGCTTGCCTTCGTTTGTGGTGAACGTGCCACAGGTGGCATCGTTGAAGGTCAATGGTTACGTAGACAATGTCTTGAAAAACTGGCGCTGTGGACGATTAAACTTTTCTCTCCGTACTCAGAATTTGGCTTCTGTGCGTCGCTTATTTCCTCGCTCGCTTACGCAGAGTATTTGCATTCCCAATCGAGTGCAAACTAAGGGCTGGATAGCCTTTCGTGGAGATGTTTACGATACACGGCTTGCCGCCCAAATGGAAAAAGGGCGTTTGCAGGTCAAGGCTCATGCAAATCTGCGAAGCGAAGCTTATCAAGTGGCGGCTACGGCACATTCTTTCCCTATTGCTTCTATTGTGAAAGGTGTTGCAGTAAGTCCATTCTCGGGTAGGCTTCGTGTCTCAGGACGTGGCTTTGATGTGCTTTCGTCTCGTTCTTCGCTCACGGCCGATGCACGTGTTGATCGCTTGGCTTATAGTGGGTATGACCTTAGTGGAATCCAACTCAACGGCCACTTGCAAGGCGGACGGGCAAAAGCTAGCTTTTCTGTTCGCAATTCGCTAATCAACGCTGATGGAGAAGGAAACGCTGTGATTGGAAAGCAAGGCTATGATGTGGCGCTTAAGGCTAGCCTGCCAGAGCTTGATTTGTTCAAAATGGGGGTTACCCAAGATACTCTTCTTTATGGAACCGACGTAGAACTTACGGCTTCGGCCAACAAAAGTTTTACCGACTATCGTGTGAACGGGCGTGTGGTGAATAATCGATTTACAACTCCGCGGATGAGCGCCATGGCGAAAGATGTTTACTTCGACTTTTCTACTAATCGAGATACTACCACAGCATTTGCTTCGGCAGGTGACTTGCAACTTACGCTTGGTGCAGGTGGCAATGTGGATAGAATCGCGCGTGAAGTGAACAAATTTGCTAATGAATTAGGCAAGCAGGTAAGTCAGTACCATATAGATCAAGATAAGCTAAAGGGGCTGTTGCCCTCTATGAATCTTTATCTCAATGCAGGACGTGATAATCCTCTCTACAATATTGCCCGTCTGAAAGGCTACTCTTTCTCTTCAGTCTATCTGAATATGCAGACAAATCCGCATGAAGGAATGCTTGGTGATATGCGTGTGGGGGCTATGCATGTGGGGGCTCTCTTGCTTGATACAATCGATACTCATCTTTTCCAGGACTCTACAGGAGTACAACTTCGAGGCATGGCGAAGAATAATAAGAAGAACCCCAATCCACTAGAGGTGAGAATGAAATCGTATCTCATGCAGTCTGGGGCTGGTGTGGAACTGACTTACTATGACAGTAGTGGTGAGCGTGGAGTGGATATTGGGTTGCAAGCCATGTTGCAAGACAAGGGAGTGAACATTCATCTGTATCCACAGAATCCGGTGATTGCTTATCGCGGATTTACGGTGAACAAAGACAACTATATATTCTTGGGTAAAGACCAAAGTATTCGAGCCAATGTAGACCTTTTGGCCGATGATGGTACGGGATTGAAAATCTATGGCGAACCCAAGGATTCGGCAAACGATGTAACCGTCAGTGTGAATCAACTCAACTTGGCTGAGTTGTCGTCCGTTCTTCCTTATATGCCCAAACTTGGCGGTATGCTGAGCGGAGATATCCACATGACCCAAAGCATGTTATCCGACAAACAACTCTCGGCTATGGCATCGCTTTCGGCTGATGGGTTTAAATATGAAGATATGCCATTGGGCAATGTGGGCATTGATGCTATTTATCTACCCAAAACGGGTGGCGAACATCATGCATCGGCTTTTATCAGTTCGAATGGCGAGGAAGTATTGGCATGCAATGGCACTTACTTTGATCGTAACGGGGGAACCTTTGAGGGCAATGCGCAACTTCACGACTTTCCCTTACAGATGCTCAATGGATTCATGGCAGGAACTGACGTTGCGATGAAGGGTATTGCAGGGGGTGAACTTAATGTGAAAGGCTCACTAGATAAGCCCGTCGTAAATGGCTCGCTCGATTTGGATTCTGCTCACATTTACTCCGATGTATATGGCTTCGATTTTCGCACTGACGAACGGGCGGTGGAGATAGACAATAGTCGCATCTTGTTTGATGACTATAATTTATACTCCACAGGTAAAGAGCCACTTGTGCTCAATGGCGTGTTTGATATGTCCGACTTCAGTCGCATGCGTATGGATTTTCGCATGAAAGCGCAAAACTTTGAACTTATTAATACGCGAAAGAAAGCCCAATCGATGCTTTTCGGTAAAGTGTATGCCAACTATCTAGGAACGCTCAAGGGAACTACTGATAATTTGTCTATTCGTGGTAAGCTTGAGGTGCTAGAGCGCACCGATGTGACCTACATACTGAAGGACTCTCCGCTTTCGGTTGATGATCGTCTACACGACCTTGTGCAGTTTACCAATTTTGCCGATACCACCTCGACTGAGGAACAGAAAAAGGCTGTCGATGGAGGTGTAGACATCACGCTAGGCATCGGTATAAGTGACGCTGCACAATTTCACTGCAACTTGAGTGAAGACGGACAAAGCTATGTCAACCTTGAGGGAGGTGGCAATCTCACGCTGCGTATGACCCAACAGGGAGATATGCGTATGACCGGACGATTCACTGTCAATAGCGGACAGATGAAATATCAACTTCCTGTAATCCCGCTTAAAACGTTCCAACTCGATCAAGGCTCATACGTAGAGTTTACAGGCGACGTGATGAATCCTACGCTCAATATCACAGCGAAAGAGCGAACCAAGGCTGTTGTGAGTGAGGACGATCGTCAACGCTCGGTAAATTTTGATGTAGGAGTGAAACTCACTAAGCCTCTCAATGACATGGGACTAGAGTTTACTATCGAAGCTCCCGAAGATTTGAATGTGCAGAACCAACTCGCATCTATGTCGGCAGAGCAGCGAGGTAAGACCGCTGTGACAATGATGGCCACGGGGATGTATATGACTGATGAAAGCATGATGTCTGGTTCAGGCTTCAAGGCCAACAATGCCCTGAATGCTTTCTTGCAGAGTGAAATACAGAATATTGCAGGAGCAGCGCTCAAGACTATCGATATTAACCTCGGCGTGGAAAGCGGTACTTCACAGACTGGTACGGCCACTACGGACTACTCCTTCCAGTTTGCGAAACGTTTCTGGGGAAACCGCATTAGTGTGATTGTCGGGGGTAAGGTCTCGACTGGTGTAGATGCTACCAATTCTGCCGAGAGTTTTATCAACAATGTGTCGGTGGAATATCGTCTTGACCAAGGTGCTACACGTTATGTGAAAGTATTTTACGACCGAAATACGCAAGACCCACTAGAAGGTCAGTTGACTAAGACTGGCGCAGGTTTGGTGCTTCGTCGTAAGACCGACAGATTGGGCGAACTCTTTATCTTTAAAAAGAAGAAGGCTAAGGAGTAGGGGAGGGGTTCTTCCACGTTCTGAAGCCTTACATGATTTCAAATAAACCGAACAATGCGAGTTTCTATACCTTATCTTTTCGTGTGTGTGCTGGCGGCAATCGTGCTGTCAGCCTGTTCAACAACGCGCTCATTGCCCGATGACGAACAACTTTACACAGGTATAGCCAAGATAGCTTACCAGGATGATCCCGCCTTGATGCGTAAGAAAGGTGGTAGAGATTCCGTGGGGGTGATTACCGCTGTGGCCGATGCTGTGACGAAAATCAATCGCGTGATAGAAGGGCAGAGTACACTGAGCGAGCAAGGGTTGCTCTCGAAAGATAAAAATACGCTGACAAAGGATGAACGAAAAGCGCAGAAACTAGCTCAAGAGCAAAACGAAAAAGATTTTTCCACAGCCAAGGAAGAGGTGGAAGCAGTGTTGGCTTATCCGCCCAACAACTCCATTTTTGGTTCTTCATCATTGAGTTGGCCTTGGAAAATCGGACTTTGGGTACACAATGGTTTGTATGATGCCAAAGGAGGATTGGGCAAATGGATTTATAAGACGTTTGGCACAGACCCAGTATTAATCAGTCAGGTGAGTCCAGAAATGCGTGCTAAAGTGGCTACGAATACGCTTCACAATTATGGCTACTTTCACGGTAAGGTAGATTATAATGTGTTGAGCGACAAAAGAAATGCCAAAAAGGCAAAAGTGGCCTATCAGGTAAAGGCTGGGCAGCTTTATCGGCTTGACTCTATTGCCTACCTTGGATTCCCATCTGCGCAAGATAGCATTCTGCGTGTGTATCAAGGTGCACGTTTGCTTAAAAAAGGAGATGCTTTCAGCGTGGTGAATCTCTCGAATGAGCAGACGCGTATAGAAAATCTGATGCGCAACAATGGTTACTATTATTATAATGCCAACTATACGACCTTCCGTGCCGACACTCTGCAGCGAAAGAATTATGTGCAACTTCAAGTGCTTCCTGTGGCAGATAAACCCGAAAAGGCTGATCATCCATGGTATATAGGGAGGGCTATAATCAATATTCGCAATCATGATGCAGATGTGCTCGACAATCATATTGAACGTCGATATTATACATATAATTTCCCAGGTAAGAAGATGCCACTCAAGGCAAGCATGTGGCGTCATGCCATTGTGCACCGACATGGCGAACTTTATCGATTGGAACATCAGAAGACCACACTAGAGAAATTAGGTCAATTGGGCGTATTGAGTCAGATTGATGTCAATTATATACCTCGCGACACGTCGGCTACTTGCGATACGCTTGATATCGTGATTTCGGCTGTGATGGACAAACTCTACGATTCCACTTTTGAAATGAATGCAACGATGAAAAGCAATCAGCAGGTGGGACCGGGTGTTTCGTACGAACTTGCCAAACGTAATGCGTTTCGAGGCGGTGAGAAAGTCTCCTTTAAGATATTTGGTTCTTACGAGTGGCAGACAGGACGTAGCACGGGTGGGCGAAACTCTTTGCTTAATTCCTATGAACTCGGCTCGCAGTTAGCTTTCAAATTTCCGCGTTTCGTATTCCCTGGCGTGAGCCGACGAAGAATGCGATTCCCTGCCTCTACACAATTCGCATTTGATGCTGATTGGAAAAATCGATCGAAGTTTTTCAATATGGTTAGTATGGGACTTAGTGTTAACTATCATTGGTATCGCAGAGAAACTGCACAGCATGATTTGACGCTTTTCAGTCTCGACTTCGATAAGCTAAATCACACCACGCAGGCGTTCGATTCTATCATGGCTGCCAATCCTGCACTTTACGTGTCAATGCGCAATCAGTTTGTACCTTCACTAAGCTATACTTTTACTTATCAGAGCCGAAGCTGGAGACAGCGACCGTGGTGGGTGCAGTTGTCGGTGAAGGAAGCGGGTAACTTTACCTCGGCTTGTTATGCCATTGCCGGAAAGAAATTCAACGAAAAATATAAAGAAATCTTTGGCAACCCTTTCGCACAGTATATCAAGGTTACGGCCGAGGTGCACAAGGTGATAAAATTTACCAAGAATGTCAACCTTGCCACACGTGTCTTCGGTGGTGTGATTTATAGTTATGGTAATAGCAACTCTGCGCCCTATTCCGACCAATTCTATGTGGGGGGTGCCAATAGTGTGCGTGCATTCACAGTACGTACATTAGGGCCAGGTTCTTATCGACCCACAAGTACGAAATATTCATATATGGATCAGACGGGCGATGTAAAGCTTGAGGCTAATGCTGAATTGCGAGCGCGTCTTTTTGGCGATCTGCATGGTGCTGTGTTTTTGGATGCAGGTAATGTATGGACACTTCGCAACGACCCGAAACGACCAGGTGCTCAACTTACGGCATCCACGTTGAAAAACATTGCATTAGGTACAGGCCTCGGCTTGCGCTACGATCTCGACTTCTTGGTGCTCCGATTTGATGTGGGGGTAGCATTGCATGCACCTTATCAAACAACGAAGTCGGGTTTCTACAATATCGAACGCTTCAAAGATGGGCTCGGTCTACACTTTGCCATAGGATACCCGTTCTGATGATGGCTTGCTAGAGAATAATTCAAAACACGTAATAAAACGCATATAGCCTACCTCCGTGGTGGCTTACATCTATTATCAATGACTCCGTTACTCGATATACAACATCTTTCCAAGCGTTTCGGTGCCTTGGAATTGTTCAACGATATAAGTTTTTCCATTGCAGATGGACAAAAAGTTGGGCTTATAGCCCATAATGGTGCAGGGAAGAGTACGCTGCTTAATATTCTGTCAGGAAAGGAAGATTATGAGAGTGGTTCGATTGTTACTCGGCGTGATACACAAATAGCTATATTGGAGCAAACTCCAGTGTTTGAACCAGGTACGACTGTGATTGATGCTTGTTTCATGCGAGCTGGCGAACTTTCAACGTTAATAGGGCGCTATGAACAATGTTTGGCAACTCCGGGTAATCCAGGATTGAGCGAACTGATGGACGAAATGGAGCGTCGAGAAGCTTGGGATTTTGAACAAAGAGCCAAGCAGATTCTGTCCAAACTTCAAATTAATAACTTCTCGCAGCCCGTAGATCAACTATCGGGTGGACAGTTGAAGCGTGTCGCACTAGCCAATGTGCTGCTCGCTGATCCCGACTTGTTGGTGCTCGATGAGCCTACTAACCATCTCGATCTTACGATGATTGAATGGCTAGAAGGTTATCTGCAACGTACTACGAAAGCACTTCTCATGGTGACGCACGATCGTTATTTCTTGGATAATGTATGTCAGGAAATCCTAGAACTCGATGATGAAAGTCTGTATAGCTATGCCGGAAATTATGAATATTATTTAGAGAAGCGTGAACAGCGCATCACTGCTCAAAATGCAAATATTGCACGAGCTAACAATCTCTATCGTAAAGAATTAGACTGGATGCGTCGTATGCCTTGTGCTCGTGGCACGAAGGCTCGCTACCGCAAGGAGGCTTTCGTGGAACTTGAGCAACGGGCTAAGCAACGAAGAGAAGAGCGTGCTGCTCGATTAGAAGTAAAAAGTGGCTACATTGGAAGTAAAATCTTTGAAGCAGAATATGTAAGCAAAGCTTTTGAAGTGCCAGGAACTGATGGGTCACTTCATAAGCAAGTAATCTTACAGGATTTCTATTATAACTTTTCTCGCTATGAGAAAATGGGTATTGTTGGTGGCAATGGAACGGGTAAAAGTACCTTTATCAAACTCTTGCTAGGTCTTGAACAACCCGATAGCGGTAGATTCGTAGTGGGAGAAACCGTGCGCTTTGGTTATTTTTCGCAAGAGGGTATGGATTTCAATGAGCAAGATAAGGTGATTGATGCTGTGCGAAAGTATGCAGAAGTGATTGATCTTGGTGGCGGGCGACATCTCACGGCCATGCAATTCTTGACTCATTTTCTCTTCCCTCCCGCTCGTCAGCAAGACTATGTCTATAAACTTTCGGGTGGTGAACGTCGACGGTTGCAACTGTGCACTGTATTGATGAAGAATCCTAATTTTCTTGTGTTAGATGAACCTACCAACGACCTCGATATTGCAACCTTACAAATTCTTGAAGAATATTTGCAGGACTTTAAGGGGTGTGTTATCGTGGTGAGCCACGATCGTTACTTCATGGATAAAGTGGTAGATCATCTGCTCGTGTTTAATGGAGAGGGAAGTATTGATGACTTCCCTGGCAATTATTCCGAATATCGCGAATGGAAGTCGCTCCGCGATCATGAAGAGCGAGAAGAAAAAGAGGAAGTGCGTAAGAATAGCAATGCTACTGCAAAGCAAAACACTTGGGGCGGTGAAAAGAAACGCAAACTTTCTTTTAAAGAAAAACAAGAGCTTAAGCAGCTTGAACAAGATATTGACAATCTTGAAACAGAAAAGAAACAGCTAGAAGAAGCACTATGTTCGGGTGTTCTGTCGGTGGAAGAACTGACAGAAAAGAGCAAACGACTTCCTCTGCTCAATGAAGAACTTGACGAAAAGTCAATGCGATGGCTCGAATTGAGCGAATTAGAATAGGATTTTGCAGGAAAACTAGTCTCCGCCTGTCGTGGAAGAAGAACAATCTCGTAACGTCTCAACAAAATAATCCCCAACTTTAAGATTATGAAACCGTTAGCAGAACGCTTGCGCCCCACAACGCTTAGTGAATATATAGGTCAGAAACATTTGGTTGGTCCTGGAGCTGTGCTTCGACAAATGATAGATGCTGGCCACATATCTTCCTTTATCCTTTGGGGACCTCCGGGAGTGGGGAAGACTACTTTGGCTAAAATCATTGCTCATCAGTTGGAAACCCCGTTTTATACCCTTTCAGCTGTAAATAGCGGTGTGAAGGAGGTTCGCGAAGTGATAGAAAAAGCAAATGCGAATCGTTTCTTTGGTGAACAAAGTCCCATTCTCTTTATCGACGAAATACATCGTTTCTCCAAATCCCAACAAGATTCCCTGTTAGCTGCCGTTGAGACGGGAGCTATTACATTGATAGGGGCAACAACAGAGAATCCTTCGTTTGAGGTAATCCGCCCTTTGCTTTCGCGATGTCAAGTGTATGTGCTAAAAAGTCTTGAAAAGTCTGATTTAGAAGAATTGCTTCATCGTGCTTTGACTTGTGATGTCGTGTTGAAGGAACGTCATATCGAGATGAAGGAGACGGAAGCTCTGTTCCGCTATAGTGGCGGCGATGCACGTAAACTCTTAGGCATACTCGATCTTGTTACTTCTGCGTCCGATGACGATCCGTTGGTAATAGATAATGCGACCATTACGGAACGTTTACAGCAAAATCCTTTGGCTTATGATAAGGAGGGCGACATGCATTACGATATCATTTCTGCCTTCATCAAAAGTATTCGTGGAAGCGATCCCGATGCGGCACTCTATTGGTTGGCACGTATGATAGAAGGTGGGGAAGATCCAAAGTTTATTGCCCGTCGGCTGGTGATTTCCGCTTCAGAGGATATAGGGCTAGCCAATCCCAATGCACTTTTACTGGCCAATGCAGCTTTCGATGCTGTGGCCAAGATTGGTTGGCCCGAAGGCCGTATCCCATTGGCCGAAGCCACTGTATATTTAGCAACGAGTGCAAAAAGTAACTCTGCCTATATGGGGATTAACGATGCGTTGCAACTCGTAAAGCAAACGGGTAACCAACCTGTACCACTTCCTATACGAAATGCACCCACAAAATTAATGGCCGACTTGGGCTATCATGATGGCTATATCTATCCTCACGACTGTCCAGGGAATTTTACTCCGCAGCAATATATGCCTGATGCGCTGAAAGATGTGGTGCTTTGGCATCCTTGTAAAAATGTGCAAGAAGATAGGTCAAAAGACCGCATGAATGCCTTTTGGCAGAATAAGCAGAGATAAGCATAAAAAGACGCGATGGATTGATAGCCTATGTTATTGTAACTAGATAATTTGAACTTTATATGTAAGGGTAAATAGGAATGCATCTATCTCTTCTTATGGGTAAAATTATTGCTATAATTGTTGCGAGAAAAAACATATTGAATGAACAAATGCAATAATATCGTACATACAAGAATCTTCTTTGTAAAAAAGTAGTGTTTCTGTTTGGTAAATTAGGAAAAAATTGTACCTTTGCACCGCATTTGAGAGCAAGTGCTACTAGAATTGGTACGATATTTGCGGAAATAGCTCAGTTGGTAGAGCACAACCTTGCCAAGGTTGGGGTCGCG
>ERZ1026901.31-NODE-31-length-117199-cov-19.872234_pt1 | contig 117199 bp, 96 predicted proteins | sample MGYA00380179_ERZ1026901 | MGnify/ENA primary metagenome ERZ1026901 (study PRJEB33269, sample SAMEA4719815) | human gut metagenome | biome: human-associated habitat; feature: organic feature; material: feces | place: Cameroon | collected 2013-10 ... | reverse complement strand
CAATGTATGATGAACTGCCAGCCCCAAAACCGAAAAAGAAGAAATAAACAACTTCCAGTTTATCACAAAGAATCCAGATATGAAACGAGCAGAGCCTCTACCTTTCGGTGGAGGCTCTGCTCGTTTCATATCTGCGGTTTTGCTCAGGAAATGGCGTCCACGTCCCACTTCATCTGGACGGCGTCGGCGCCTTCCAGTGCGATGTGGAGCGCACCGGCGTTGTCGATGGCCTGCTCCGGCGTCCGTGCGCCGCACAGAACGTGCAGGCCGGGGATCATCCGGGCCGTCAGGGCGATGACCAGCTGCGCCTTGGTGCAGTGGTACTTCTCGCAGAGGTCAGACCAGCTGTCCAGCAGCCGGATGGCCTGCGCCCGGCGGGCGGGCTGGAAGCAGGGGTTCGTGTTCCGGGTGCTGCCCTCGGGGTAGGTGGTGTCCATGGTCACCTTGCCGGTGAGCAGGCCCTGCTCCAAGGGAGAATAAGCCTGAATGGACACGCCCAGCTCCTTGCAGGTGGGCAGCAGCTGCTTTTCGATGCGGCGGGTCAGCAGGCTGTACTTTTCCTGAATGACATCCAGCTGGCCGTATTTGCAGTAGCCGCGGATGAACTCAGCGGTGGTGTTGGACGCGCCGATGGCACGGATCTTGCCCTGCTCCTTGAGCTTCATCATGGCTTCGACGGTCTCTTCCAGCGGGAAGATGGAAAGGTCCGGCGTCTGCCAGTGGGTGTAGAGCACGTCCAGATGGTCGGTGCCGAGACGGCGCAGGCTGTCTTCCACATCCTCGATGATGCTCTTGGCCGACAGGTCGCGGTAGGTCTGCACGCCGTCCACCACCTTGTGGAGAACGGGGCTTTCGTGCCGCCACTCGAGGCCGCACTTGGTGGAGAGGATGACCTTGTCCCGGTCGATGTGGCGCAAAGCCTCGCCCACCACCTCTTCGCTGTGGTAAAGGCCGTAGATGGGGGCGGTGTCTATCCAGGTGATGCCCTGCTCCACGGCAGTCTCGATGGCTTTTACCGACAGGGCGTCGTCGTTGTCGCCCCACCAGCTGCCACCGCCGATGGCCCAGGTGCCAAGCCCCAGAAATGGTGCGGAGAGGCCGCTTTTGCCAATGTTACGTTTTTCCATAGATCGTTACCTTCTTTTCCGGCAGCGCCCCGCGAAGGGGGGTGTTGTCGCTGACTGGTACATATTGTTGCATTTTAGATTTATTCCAAAAAGAGCTGCCATGCAGGTCTTCTGCACAGCAGCTCTTGGGAACCTGTAACTTAAATATTGCCAAATTCGCTCAGCTTTAACGTCTCATTGTGCGTTTCAGCCCAGCGGATAGCCCAATCGGAGGTGAACAGGAGCAGGCGGCTGCCCTTCATGTCCTCGACGGCCTTGGTGTCGCTGGTGAGGTCGAGGTCACGCAGGACGTAAGTGTCGGGGTCGTTCTGGATCCAGCGCAGCTGCTCGAAGGGGAGCTGCTGCATCCGGATCTCGACGTTGTACTCGGTGTTCAGACGGTACTCCAGCACTTCCAGCTGCAGCACGCCGACGACGCCGACCACGACTTCTTCCATGCCGCCGCCCACTTCGCGGAAGATCTGGATAGCGCCCTCCTGAGCGATCTGCTCCATGCCCTTCACGAACTGCTTGCGCTTCATGGTGTCCTTCTGCTCGATGCGGGCAAAGTGCTCGGGGGAGAAGGTGGGGATGCCGGCGAACTCGACCTTCTTCTTGCCGGTACACAGGGTATCGCCGATGGAGAAGATGCCCGGGTCGAACAGGCCGATGATGTCGCCTGCGTAGGCTTCATCGACGATGGCGCGGTCCTGCGCCATCAGCTGGGTGCCGGTGGCCAGCTTGATGTTCTTGCCCTCCTGCACATGGTAGGCTTCCATGCCGCGCTCGAACTTGCCCGAGCAGATGCGCATGAAGGCGATACGGTCGCGGTGGGCCTTGTTCATGTTGGCCTGAATTTTGAAGATGAAGGCCGAGAACTCATCGCGGCAGGGGTCAACGGCCTCGCCGGTCAGGCTGTCCACGCGGGCCAGCGGGGTGGGGGTGAGGCGGAGAAAGTTCTCGAGGAAGGGCTCGACGCCGAAGTTGGTCAGCGCAGAGCCGAAGAACACGGGGCTCAGCTCGCCGCGCAGTACGCGGTCGAGGTCAAATTCCTCGGCAGCGCCGTCCAGAAGCTCGATCTCGTCCACCAGCTGCTGGTGCAGGTAGGGGGTCAGCAGCTGGTCCAGTGCGGCATCGCCCAGCTCGGCCTCGGTCTCCTCGACCTTCTTGACGCCGTTGGCGCGGCCGTCGCTGGAGAAAGCAAGCACTTTGCGGGTGTTGCGGTCGAACACGCCCTTGAACTCCTTGCCGCAGCCGATGGGCCAGTTCATGGGGTAGGTCTTGATGCCCAGAATTTCTTCGATGTTCTCCATCAGCTCGAAGGGGTCGCGGGCCTCGCGGTCCATCTTGTTGATGAAGGTGAAGATGGGGATATGGCGCAGGGTGCAGACCTTGAACAGCTTGATGGTCTGGGCCTCGACGCCCTTTGCGGCGTCGATGACCATGACAGCCGAGTCGGCTGCCATCAGGGTGCGGTAGGTGTCCTCCGAGAAGTCCTGATGGCCCGGGGTGTCCAGAATGTTCACGCACTTGCCTGCGTAGTTGAACTGCAGCACAGAGGAAGTGACGGAGATGCCGCGCTGCTTCTCGATGTCCATCCAGTCGGACACGGCGTGCTTTGCGCTCTGCTTGCCCTTGACAGAGCCTGCCTGATTGATGGCTCCGCCGTACAGCAGCAGCTTTTCGGTCAGCGTCGTTTTGCCGGCGTCGGGGTGGCTGATGATAGCAAACGTCCGGCGGCGCTCGATTTCTTCACGATTTGTCATAAAAGTTTCGTTCTCCTGAGATGCGGCCCCGCGAAGGGCCGGGTGGATGTATCAGCAAACAATAGGGTCTGTTTACATGGGAAACTCTCCTATAAAATTACATACAACGCTTATTTTAACAGAAAATCCACATGGATGCAAGAGTTTTTGCTATTTTTTCAGAACAAGGCAGGGCAGGGGCGCAGTGTCGGCCCAGTTGGCAAAATCGCACACCAGTACGGTATATTTTTCCAGCGGGAGAGCCCGCAGCCAGCCGAGGATGCTCTGCTTTTCGTCCGTGCCGATGACGCGGCCGCTGTAGAGGATGGCGCTGAGCACGCCGCCGGCGCGCAGCGCCGCGAGGGCGGCTTCCAGCGCGGGGATGCTGCTGTCTGCTGTGGAGAAGACGCTGTGGTCGGCCCCGGGCAGCCAGCCGAAGTTGAACATCACGATGTCCGCCGTGCCGGGCCGGGCATACTGTAAGAGGTTCGCGTGGCTGTCGCGGATAAGCTCTGCCGTGAGGCCCTGCTTTTCGAGCCGGGCGCGGGTGGAGGTGATGGCCTCGGGCTGGATGTCGAAGCCCAGCACCCGGCCTTCCGGGCCGGCAAGGCGGCAGAGGAACGCCGTGTCGCCGCCGTTGCCGCAGGTGGCGTCGATGCAGAGCTTTGGGTGGGGGAGATGGGCGGCAAGATAGTCCTGCACGAAGCGCACCGCCGTCAGATCGGGGGTGCGGCGGCGGACGAGCCGCCCATCCTCAGGCGCAAAGCCGAATTTCTGCCAGAACAGCCCTTCGCCCTCGTCGGCGGGCAGGGGTGCGGTGAACACCGTCGCAGCCTCCCGGTCATAACCGCCGAACCGGCGCAATATCTCTTTTAACAGGTAGGAGCCGTAGCCCTTCCGCCGCCACTGGGGCAGGACGGACAGGGCCGTGATGTCCGCGCCTTTTGGGGTGGGGGTGACGCCGCACCGGCCGATGACGTCGGCCTCTTTATAAAGGGCAAAGCCCGTTTGAGTGGCGCTGATTTTCATAGAAACTCCTTAGGACTTTATTTCACACATTCTTCACTGGGGAAACGATTGATTTTCACAATTAGCGGATAGAATAAAACCGTGCCGGAGAGGAGCGAAAAAGCTCTTCCCCCGGCCGAAGTTGTTTCCATAGCCGGAGAGTGCCGAATGGGCGAGGATTTTTGCCGGCAGGCAAGGCGCTTTCCCGAAGCAATCCTAGGCGGATTGCAAGGGAAAGCAACGCAGTATGCGGGCAAAAAGACCGCTCAGACGGTGCGCAACGGTTATGAAAACAACTTCTAATCCCTTAGAAAGGAAGTAATCACGATGGATGAAAACAAATGGGAATATGACTATTCCTCTTCCAATAATCCTGCCGGTGATACCGGCTACCCCAATGTGGGTTCCAGCGGCATGAACACCGCAAACACTGCTTCTACCTTCAGCGAGAGCACCCAGCCTTCCGGCGGCGCAACGCCGCCCCCCGCAGGCCCGCAGAATACAGCCCCTGCCGCGCCGAAGAAGCCTAAGAAGAATGCAGGCAAGGCTGTAAAGAGCATCGTTGCTCTGGTGCTGGCCGCAGCCATGGGCTTTATGGGCGGCTTTGTGGGCGCACGCTTCGGCGGCAATAACAAGGTCGTCATCCAGCAGGTGGAGCGGTCCGACAGCTCTTCGGCAGACTCTGAGAGCGCCGCCGAAGGCACGACTGTTTCCAGCGGCATGACCACCGCACAGGTGGCCAAGACCGTCAGCCCCAGCGTCGTGGTCATCACCACGGAGCAGGTGGTCTACTCCCAGTGGTCCTGGTACGGCCAGAGCCAGGTGGAGAGCGGCGCCGGCAGCGGCGTCATCATCAGCTCGGATGGCTACATCCTCACCTGTGACCATGTCGTGAGCGGCGCGTCCAACATCACCGTCACCATCGGCGACAAGGACTACACCGCCACCGTCGTGGGCGAGGATTCCACCAGCGACATCGCCGTCATCAAGGTCGACGCCGACGGCCTGACCCCCGCCATCGTGGGCGACAGCGACAAGCTGGCCGTGGGCGACAACGTGCTGGCCGTGGGCAACCCGCTGGGTGAGCTGGGCGGCACCGTCACCAGCGGCATCGTCAGCGCCCTGAACCGCAGTGTCTCCATCCAGAGCTCCAGCTCTGTCAACACCATGTCCCTCATCCAGATGGATGCTTCTGTCAGCCCCGGCAACTCCGGCGGCGGCCTGTTCAACATGAACGGCGAGCTGATCGGCATCGTCAACGCAAAGTCTTCCAGCTCTGACGCCGAGGGTCTGGGCTTCGCCATCCCCATCAACGACGCCATCAAGGTGGCGCAGGACCTGCTGGAGAACGGCTACGTCACGGGCCGTCCCTACATGGGCATCACCTATCTGGCTGTCACCGACGCACAGACGGCGGCACAGCTGGGCGTCAACGCCTACGGCATCTACGTGGTGGACGTCGTCTCCGGCGGCCCTGCTGATAAGGCTGGCCTCAAGGCCGGCGACCGCATCGTCAGCATCGACAACACCGAGGTGGCCCAGAAGACCGACCTTGGCACCCTGATGCAGGAGCACTCTGCCGGTGATACCCTGTCCATCACCGTCGCCCGCGACGGTCAGATGCAGACCGTCAGCCTGACGCTGGGCGAAAAGAACGCCGCCAACAGCGGCAATGGCACCAACGGTGCATCCCGTCAGGAGAAGTCTGCCGAGTCTGCACCTCAGCAGAACCCGCAGGGCTGAATCAGGACATTCCCCGAAGTTCCTTTCTTGTTGGGCGGCTCGCCGCGTAAAGCGGCGGGCCGCTTTTTGTTATACCTGGCCGAAAATCGTTGCACTGTATGGCAGCAGTGTCACTTCGCCGCCGCAGACCCGGCTGGGGCCTTTCCAGAGCGCAGACGATACGCCGTCGCTCAGCAGCTTCCACTGGCCGTCGGGCAGGCGGACCCGTTTTTCTTCTTCCGTGGGATTGTAAAAGACGCAGAGCGCCCGCCATGCCGCGCCGTCGCCGGGTGCGGCGGGCAAAGTCCAGCCCACGAGGGGCTGTTCCAGCGAGAAAAATCGGATAGCCGCCGGGCTGGCCGCGTCCGAGGCGCTCAGGCGGGGGAACTGCGCCCGCAGGCCCAGCAGGCCCCGGTAATAGTCCACCAGTCCGTGGAACTGCGCGGCCCGCTTCCAGTCCAGACGGTTGAGGGAGGGCGAAGAGCGGTAGGTGTTGCCCTGCCCCTTTTTCGTGCGGGCGAACTCCTCGCCAGCCTGCAGGAAGGGCATCCCCATGCAGGTGAGATAGATGCCCGCCGCCAGCCGGTTCTGGGCCAGCGCCGCCGAGTCGGCGGCAGTGTACTCGGGCCGAGCGTACCGGACGAGCATGAGTTTATCCCAGAGGGTGAAATTGTCGTGGGCAGAGACATAGCTGACGATTTGGGAGGGCGAATGGGCGGGCAGCTTGTCGCTGCGGCACCACGCGGCCACGGCCCCGCCGATGTCCCAGAAGCTGCCCGGCCTGCCCTCGACGTAACCCGGCTCCCGGGCGTCAAAACAGCCGCCCTTGATGACGTCGCGGGTGTTGTCGCAGAAGATGCCGATGCGCTCGGACAGCATGGCGAGGTTCGCCTTGTTGGCCTCGTACCGGTGGAGCTGGCTGCCGCCGCCCTGCCACGGCTCGCCGTACATCAGGATGCTTCTGCCGCCCGGCAGAGCGTCCAGCGCGGCCCGCAGCTCGTTCATGGTGTCCACGTCATAGAGACCCATGAGGTCGAAGCGGAAGCCGTCGATGTGATATTCCTGCGCCCAGTAGAGCACCGAGTCGATGAGGTATTTCCGGGCCATGGGCCGCTCACTGGCAAACTCGTTGCCGCAGCCGCTGCCGTTGGAGAAGCTGCCGTCCGGGTTCTGCCGGAAGAAATAATAAGGCACCGTGCTGTTCAGCGGGTTTTCGCTGCGGTACATATGATTGTACACCACGTCCATGACGACGCCGATGCCCGCCGCGTGGAGAGAAGCTATCATCTCCTTGCACTCCCGCACCCGGACTTCGCCTTTCGCGGGGTCGGTGGAGTAGCTGCCCTCGGGGACGTTGTAGTTGGTGGGGTCGTAGCCCCAGTTGTACTGCCGGGTGAGAGGGCGGCTCTCGTCCACACTGCCGAAGTCGAAGATGGGCATCAGCTGCACATAGCCCACCCCCAGCCGCTTGAGGTAGTCGAGGCAGGTGGGGAAGGTGCCGGCGGAAGAAAGGGTGGTCCCCTTCTGGGTAAAGGCCATGAATTTGCCCCGCCATGCATTCCGAACGCCGCAGGCCGGGTCTTGCGAGAAGTCGCGGACGCTGACCTCCCACACCGTCCGGCGGGAGGCCGGGACGATGACCCGGTGGTCGTGGTTCCAGTCGGGCGGGTCGATGCGGGGCGCGTCTAAAATCATGCTCCGCAGGCCGTTGACGCCTGCCGTCCGGGCGTAGGGGTCGCCCGTCTCGTATGCTGTGCCGTCCACCTCGACGGTAAAGGTATAGTAATGTCCGTGCTGGTCGCCGGGCAGATAGACCGACCAGACGCCCTGCCCGTGCTGTTCCAGCGGCAGGGTCCCCATGCAGGCCCCGCCGTCGCCCCGGCGGTAGAGGTTGACCGATACCTTCTGCGCCGTGGGCGCCCAGAGCCGGAGCCGGGTGCCGGAGGGGTTATATTCCGGCCCCAGAGGGCCGCTGTAGTTTGTCTGCCGTGCAAAGGCGCTGCTCTCGAACAGCGTTTTCCACTCTGCGGGCGTTTTCATTTCGTTCCATTCCCTTCGCATATCAAATCAATATAAAATTAGTGTACCCGCCTGCCCGTGGATTTTCAAGACTTTTCTTGCAAAAGGGGGCAAAGTACACTATACTTGGAAAAAACGCAGGACGGAGGCAGGCAGATGGCATACACCGACGATTGGGAGAATTTGATGAACGGAGTGTTCGGCCCGGGAGGAAAACTGCGCTTTGATACGCAGAAAACGCCGCCGGAAAAGCCCGGCCTGCCGGATATGAGCGCAGCCCTGCTGGAGCAGCAGAAAAAGCTGGACGAAATGCTGAAAAAACAGAACGCCGAGCTGCGCAGAGACACCACACAGGAGGCGCTGGCCCAGAGCCGGAAGATGCTCGAGGACATGGAGGCCGACGGCCTGCTGGCCAAAGGCACCACCGAAGTCAGACAGGAGCATCTGGGCAGCTTCGAAGGGCTGGCCGCTGAGGTGAAAAAGACGGTGCTGGGGCAGGACGCCTTCGTGGACGGCGTCGTGCGGGCCATGCGCCGGCCCTTCGTGCTGGGGACGGAGGCCCCCACGGCCCGGAACGTCATCCTGCTCTGCGGTGCGCCCGGCACGGGGCGGCATTTCGCTCTGACGGAGACGGCCCGCTGCATGGCTGCCCGGGGTCTTTTGCAGAGCGATAAGCTGGCCGTCATGGATCTGGCGCTTTACCCCGACTCGGGGGCCGAAAAGCTCTTTTTGCAGGATCTGTACGCCGCCCTCCATGCGCCGGGAGAGATCCTGGTCTTTGAGCACTACGAGAGCTGCTACCCGGGCTTTTTGAAGACGCTGGCAGACCTGGCCGTCAAGGGCAGTGCGCCCCTGTCCAGCCGGTATCTCGTCAACAAGGAGGGCATCCTCGTGGACGCCGGAACGGCGCTGGCCCCCGGGGCGGTGAGCCGCATCACCCCCTGCGGCAAGTACCTCGTCTTCTTCTCCCGGAAGGGCCGGGAGGCGCTGGCCGACAAGTTTGGTGCGGCCTTCGTCTCGGCGCTGGGCGATGTCTGCGAGACCGGCGCCTTTGCGCGGGAAGCCCTCGCCGCGCTGGCAGCCCAGCAGCTCAACGCGCTGGCCGCAAAAGTGAAGACCCGCCTCGGCCTGACCCTGTCGGCGGGCGCGGATGTGCGGGACTATGTGGCGGCCCAGTGCAGCCCGAAGCAGGGTGCGGCGGGGCTGACCGCCTGCTGCGATAAGATATTCCGCGCTCTGAGCGAATACTGTCTGCAAACAGATGCCGCGCTTACCGGAATGATCACACTGACTGCCCGGGAGGACGGCCTCGACTTTGCCCTCAACGACGCCGGACCCCAGAAGCTCTTTGACCTGCTGCCCGCCGCCTATACCGGCGCAGTGGAAGAGATCAGGAAAGAGCTGAACGACCTCGTGGGTCTTGCACCGGTGAAGGAATACGTCTTCGGCCTTGCCGATAACATTCAGGTGCAGCAGCGCCGTGCGGCGGCGGGCCTCAAGACCGCCAGCCTCTCGATGCACATGATCTTCACCGGCAACCCCGGCACCGGTAAGACCACCATCGCCCGGCTCGTGGCAAAGTACCTCAAGGCCATCGGCGCCCTCAAGGGCGGGCAGCTGGTGGAGGTGAGCCGGGGAGACCTCGTGGGCCGCTACACCGGCCACACCGCCCCCCTGACCAACAGCGTCATCCAGAGCGCGCTGGGCGGCGTCCTCTTCATCGACGAGGCCTACGGCCTCTACCGGGGCGAGCAGGACAGCTTCGGCCTTGAGGCCATCGACACGCTGGTCAAGGGGATGGAAGACCACCGGGACGAGCTGGTGGTCATCCTTGCGGGCTACACCAAAGAGATGGAGACGTTCCTGACCGCCAACAGCGGCCTTGCCAGCCGCTTCCCGAACAGGATAGAGTTCCCGGACTACACCGCCGATGAGCTGCTGGACATCACGAATGTGCTGGCGAGGGGCAAGGGCTACAGGCTGGCCGAGAGCTGCACGGAACCGCTGCGGGGCTACTACGAGCGCCGGCAGGCAGAGGACGCCCGCACGGCGGGCAACGGACGTCTCGCCCGCAACACGCTGGAAAAGGCCATCTTCAACCAGAGCCGCCGCCTCGTGGCAGAGCCTGCGGCGGAGCTGGATGTCATCCTGCCCAGTGATCTGGAGCTCTGATGATGAAACAAACGCTGGTACATTCGTACCAGCGTTTGTTTTTTTTTTTTTTTTACAGATTTTCCATCCGCAGCAGGTAGTAAAGCACCTCGATAAGGACGTTCGGCGAGAGCAGCGATGCCGCATGGCTGCCCTCGATGAGCCGCTGTTCGCGGTTGGAAGCCGTCATCACATAGTCGGCCAGCTGGGCCAGCGGGCCGTGGCTGTCACAGGTGATGACCAGCACCGGTACATCCCGCCCTTTGGCGGCAGCAGACACCTCTTCCAGCCCGGCGCTCTGCCCGGAGGCCGAGAGCACGATGAGGATGTCTTTGGGGGTCAGCGTCTGAGCAAAGGCAAGGTTCTTCTCGTGGACTGCGCTGGAAACGCACCGCTTGCCCAGATGGCTGAACCGGATGGAGGCATCGAAGGCCACCGGCAGGCCGCCGCCCTCAGAGACCACCTCCATGACCTCGCAGCTGCGCAGCAGAGAGAGGATCTGCCGCAGCTGGCGGGTATCAATGGCCTGAATGGTGGCCCGCAGCTCCTCTTCGCGGTTTGCCAGAATGTTCAGAAGTGCCTGATGCAGCTCGTCCTGCCCTTCGTCCCGCATACGCTGGGCTTCCTGCTGCTCCATGGCGTCCCGTGCCAGCGCCAGCTGGAATTTGCGGTAGTTCTCGAACCCCAGTTTGTGGCACAGCCGGGTGATGGTGGCCTCGGACGAACAGCTCAGCCGGGCCAGTTCTGCTGACGTACACATCGACGCCCGCTTTACATCTGCAAGGATGCAGTCCGCAATGCGCCTCTCGGCGCTGTAAAGCTGGATGCCGGAACATAGCAGCGTTACTACGCTTCCGGGGGCTTCGCACATAAGTGATCCCTCCTCGCATTATGCGCAAGACACAATTTATTCTTGAGTTCTACTTGAGATTGTAGCAGTTTTAACGAAGAAAATCAATTCAAATTCCCATAAATTTTCGGGATTGACGGAAATTGACTTTTTCTGCCGATTTTTGTATCCTGCACGGTTTTGCCGCACAAAGCGCAAAAAATGCCCCTCCGCGGAGTGAGGAGAGGCATCGGGAACCAAATATTCAGCGCAGCTTAGTGGAGAAAGGCGTTTCAGCAGCCTTCCTTCTCAGCCAGCTTGCGGCCCATCAGCACGCCCATGACGGAGGCCATCATCAGGCCGCGGGTCCAGCCGGAAGAGTCGCCGAGGCAGTGCAGGCCCTTGATGTTGGTGTCGAGGTTCGAGTCCATCTTGACTTTGTTGGAGTAGAACTTCAGCTCAGGGCTGTACAGCAGGGTCTCGTTGGCGGCGAAGCCGGGGACGACCATGTCCAGCATCTTGATGAACTCGATGATGTTGGTCATGGCGCGGTAGGGCATGGCGGCGGTGATGTCGCCGGCCACGGCGTCCTTCAGGGTGGGCTTGACGTTGGACTGGGCCAGCTCCTTCGCCCAGGTGCGCTTGCCGTCGAGGATGTCGCCGTAGCGCTGCACCATGATGTGGCCTGCGCCCAGCATATTGGTCAGCTCGCCCACCTTCTGGGCGTAGGCGATGGGCTGGTTGAAGGGCTCGGTGAAGTTGTGGGAGACGAGGATGGCGAGGTTGGTGTTCTCGCTCTTCTTCTCCTTGAAGCTGTGGCCATTGACCACGGCCAGGTCGTTGTCGTAGTTCTCCTGTGCCACGAAGCCGCCGGGGTTCTGGCAGAAGGTGCGGACCTTGTTCTTCCAGGGCTTCGGATAGCCGATGAGCTTGGACTCATACAGCACCTTGTTCACCTTTTCCATGACCTCGTTGCGGCACTCGACGCGGACACCGATGTCCACGGTGCCGGGCTTGTGGGCGATATGGTGCTCTGCACAAATTTTCTCAAGCCAGTCTGCGCCGCGGCGGCCGGTGCCGATGACCACGGTGTCGCCGTAGACGGCGCGGGGCTCCCCGTCGCCCTGACGCAGCAGCACGCCCCTGCACTCCTCGTCTTCGAGGATGATGTTCTCGCACTCGGTGGAGAAGAGCATCTCCACGCCGTTGTCAGCCAGATAGTTCTGGATGGCGAGATAGAGCTGCTGTGCCTTCTCGGTGCCGAGGTGGCGGATGGGGCAGTCCACCAGCTTCAGACCGGCGTGGATGGCGTTCTTGCGGATCTCCTTGATGTCCTCGCCGGTGTAGATGCCCTCCACATGGGGGTCAGCGCCGAACTCGAGGTAGATTTTGTCGGTGTAGTCGATGAGCTCCTGCGCAAACTCTTCGCCGATGAGGCTGGGCAGGTCGCCGCCGACCTCATAGGAGAGGCTCAGCTTGCCGTCGGAGAAGGCGCCCGCACCGGAGAAGCCGGTGGTGATGGCGCAGGTGGGGCGGCAGTTGACGCAGTGGCCGATCTCGGCCTTGGGGCAGTGGCGCTTTTCCACCGGCTTGCCTTTTTCCACCAGCAGGATGTGCTTCTTGCTGCCGCGGCGCAGCAGCTCCACAGCGGTGAAGATACCGGCAGGGCCGGCACCAACGATGATGAGATCGTACTTTTCCATAACTCTTTTTATCCTTTGTGTTGAATTGATTTTGGGTTTCGTTTTTCAGCAGAGGGTTAGTCTTTCGCCTATCGGGAGCAGACTGAGAGGGCAAGCCCGCTGACGTTATTTGTTCTCCTGCTCCACCTCGGCGCTCTCATCCACATAGTCGAGCTCCACAGCGGTGGACTCCACATCTGCGTGGGAGACATCCGGGGCGATGACGCCGTCGCCGTTCAGATCCTGGCCGGTGATGGCTTCCAGCATGGACTGGGTCTCCGGATGCAGCTTTATAAAGCGCCGGACGGCCAGCATGGTGTACAGGGCGCTCAGCAGGTTCAGCGCACCTTCCAGGATGAGGATGAGGCCGATGGCCATCACCAGCGTCTCCATGGTGCCGAAGGGGTCCACCACCATCACGATGCCCAGCACGACGCTGAGCACGGCCAGCAGCAGAAAGATCTTCCAGCTCGGATACCCGCACCGGCGCAGCTCGAGGGCGTTCTGGATGCGGCCCAGACTGTCGAAGATGACGAACAGGCCGAACACGATGGGCAGCACCCGCACCACCACATCGCTGCGGATGATGAGGAATGCGCCCAGCGCCAGACAGACAAGCCCCGAGATGAGGGTGAGCTGGCTCTGGAACACGCCGCGCTCTACGACAAAATACCGCACCAGCTGCACTGCCGCGCAGGCCAGCACCACGCCGCCCAGCGCACAGCAGACCACGTTGAGGGCCGTGCCGGGCACCATCAGCAGGAAGATGCCCAGCGCCAGATAGAGCAGGCTCATGAGGATAAGGTTCCACTTCAGCTTTTTTGCCATAGAGTTCACGTTCCTTTCAGGTTATACGGCCGCGTCCTGCTTTTCGGAGAGCGGGACGATGACGGTACGGTTGATGCGGGCCATGAAAACGAGGCTCAGCGCAAGGCTGACCACCTCCGCGATGATGAAGGCCCACCAGACCATGTTCACCTCGCCGGTGCGGCTCAGCAGCCATGCAGCGGGGATGAGCACCACCAGCTGACGGCAGATGGAGACGGTCAGGCTGAACACGCCGTTGCCCAGCGCCTGGAACACCGAGCTCAGCACGATGCCGGCACCCGCCAGCAGGAAGTGGGGGCAGATGATGCGCAGCGCCGGGACGCCGATGGCCAGCATGGCGTCGCCGGCGGCGAAGAGGCCCAGCAGCTTATCCGGCAGGAACTGGAAGATGCAGAAGCCCACCAGCATGATGCACTCGGCGTAGAAGACTGCGAGGCGGATGGTCTTTTTGACCCGCTCCGGCTTCCGCGCGCCGTAGTTGTAGCTGATGATGGGGACCATGCCGTTGTTCATGCCGAAGATGGGCATGAACACGAAGCTCTGCAGCTTGAAGTAGACGCCGAAGACGGCGACAGCCGTGGCCGAGAAGGCCATCAGGATCTGATTCATGAAGAAGGTCATCACGCTGCCCACGCACTGCATGGCGATGCTGGGCAGGCCGACGGTGTAGATGCGGCCGATGGCCTTGGCGCTGGGCCGGAAGCCCCGGAAGCTGATCTGGATGTCGGGGTTCTTATTGAGGTTGAAGTACAGCGTCATGCCCGCGCCGCAGAACTGGCCGATGACGGTGGCCGCGGCAGCGCCGGTGGTACCGGACAGGGCCTCGCCGCAGTAGCCGAAGATGAAGATGGGGTCGAGAACGATGTTCACGACAGCGCCCACCAGCTGGCTTATCATGCTCAGATGGGTGCGGCCGGTGGCGGCCAGCAGCTTCTCGCCCATGGTCTGGGTAAAGAGGCCGAGGCTGAGCACGCAGCAGAGCCGCAGATACTGGATGCCCTGCCGGGCGATGTCCATGTCCGAAGTCTGTGCGTAGAAGTAGGGTCTCATGCAGGTGAGGCCGATGACGAGGAAGACGGCGTAGCTGCACAGGGACAGGAAGATGCCGTTCTCGGCGGTCTGATTGGCCCGTTCCTGGTTCTTTTCGCCGAGGCTCTTGGACAGCAGGGCGTTGACGCCCACGCCGGTGCCGACGCCCACGGCGATCATGACGTTCTGCAGAGAGAACGCCAGCGAAACGGCGGTCAGGGCGCTCTCGCTGACGTGGGACACGAAAATCGAGTCCACCACGTTGTAGAGGGCCTGCACCAGCATGGATACCATCATCGGCACGCTGAGCTTGATGAGCAGAGGGTTGATGTCCATGGTACCCATGATGTTTTCCCGCTCACCGGCGGGAGAGGATAAGGACTGCTTGTTTTCCACGATTTCTCCTTTTGATGCTGATAACTTGGGGATGCAGAGTTCTTTTATGCCGCAAACGTGGGCAGAGCGCAAAAGCACCCCGCCCACGCAGCATCATTATTTATTTTTCCCCCCTCCGGGGCGGCGGGCATCAGCCCTCCATGGCCTTCTCCTTGGCCTCTGCGGCGGCAAGGATCATCTTCACACAGGCGTCATGGCCCAGTGCGGCGTTGATGGCGAGGTCATAGTTGTGGGCATCGCCCCAGCGGTTCTGGGTGTAGTAGTTGTAGTAGGCGGCACGGTTGCGGTCGGTCTTGTCGATCTCGTCCTTGATGCCCTTTTCGTCCTTGGCCTGCAGCATGTTGTTCTCCTTGCCGTAAGCCAGACGCCACCCCTTGGGGGCGTAGACGAAGATGCGCAGCACGTCCTTGCGGTCGCGCAGGACATAGTCGCCGCAGCGGCCCACGATGACGCAGGGGCCTTCGTCGGCCAGCTGCTTGATGATGCGGCTCTGCAGGATGAAGACCTGGTCGCCCAGCGGAAGGTCATTGCCCGTCGTATACAGGCTGTACAGCAGGCTGTGGGTGTGCCGCTTCTCGCTGGCGGCCACGGCCTCCTCGGACAGTCCGGAATTCTTGGCGGCCATCGTGATCAGTTCCTTGTCGTAGAGCTTGATGCCCAGTGCGCGTGCCACGTCCTTGGCGATGTAGCGTCCGCCGGTGCAGTACTCGCGGCCCAAAGTGATGATCGTCTTTGCCATAATATGTTCCTCCCATGTTGATGATTTATCCCAAAAAGCTCTTGGCTGTGCTGCCTCTCAGGAGACAGAAGGCGCGGTGCTTTGGTTTGCTTCCGATGGCGGCAGCGCGGGCGTCGGAGGCGCAGGCAGGCGCACCTCTGCAAACTGCATGGTGCCGGTATGGTCCACGATGTAAACGCTGCACCGCCCGCCTGCGGCGGTCTGCTCGGGCGGGAAACGGAAGCCGCCGGTCCGTGTCCGCTCCATCCGCCGGAAGGTGCGGTGGGCTGTGGTGGCGTGGGCTACTCCGTCGTGGGGGCTGCAGGCCGCCCAGCCGGAAAATTCGGCCGGGAGCAGCTGCCGCTGGCCCTTCTGGGCCAGATACCAGCAGTCATCCTCGGCACTGTACACAAAGTCGCAGGAGACCCGCCGGGGGCGGTTGGCCTCGGTGTCCCGGGGCTTGGGGCGGAGAGCGATGGCCCGCCCGGTGAAGCAGCGGGCAAAATCCGTCACCGCCATCGTGCAGTTCACGGCCCCGTCGCTGTCGGCGGTGGGGTCGTTGAGGAGGACATAATCGGCGAGGACCGCGTCGTCGTGGCCGAAGCCCCGCAGACCCATCCAGACCCCGATGGGGTCCCGCTGGCCCCGGATGCGGCGCTCGATGCGCACGGCCACGGAACAGCCGTCGTGTATCTGCTCCCGCAGGTCCTGCAGGTCCATCCACGCCTGCCAGCAGGGAAACCCGCAGCAGCCCGCTGCCGCGGCGGCGAAAGCGCCGTTGCTGGTGCTGCCGGTGGTCTTGTCCTCCATGACGTAGGCCACCTCTTCGGGCAGGATATCCTCGCCCCAGCGGTTCATCAGGGCCGCCATCACCAGCGGCAGGTCCATGTCCCGGCCAAAGCTGGGGTCATGGGCCGAGAGGCAGTATTCCGGTAAGTACAGGCGGCGGTTGATGGGGTGGCCGCTCTGCTTATCCCACGCAAGGGGGCGGACCGCCGCCGCCAGCAGCCGGAGCGCCGGGGTGACTTTGTCGTCGTTGGTCGAAAGATTGACCTGAAGCTGGACGCCGGTGCCGCCGCCGGGCAGCGCCACCGTCACGGTGTCGCCCATCAGGAAGATGAGGCCGTCGTCGCTGTGGGTGCTGATGCTGGCCCGGGGGTAATCCGGCGCCCACTTGCCAAAGCTCATCCAGCCCGTCCAGCTGCCGCCTGCGTAGACGCGGCAGCGCACCTCCATCATCGTGTTCTGGGGCGCGTGGGCGTTCCAGCTGACGTTCAGGTTGCAGAAGGCCGGCATGGCGAACTCGGGCGTCGTGTAGCTGCCGTATTGCAGGTACCGCCCGGCCACGCTGTCCAGCACGACGCTGCCGTTGTCCAGCGCCACATTATCGAGCTGTCCGCGGGAAAATGTCTCCGTGCCCTGCAGCACCAGATTGTTCCGCTGTTCCATTGCACGCATCCCCTTTGTGTCGTTTATTCCTCGTCGCCGCTGCGCTCCTCGGCCATCTCGGCTTCATACTCGGCGTCGTGGAGCCTGCGGATGTTCTCCTCGATGTGGAACACCCGGTCGAGGTCGCCGTAGACGATCTGGCTGGTGATCTCCACCTGGAACCAGAAGCCGAACACCAGCATGAGCAGCAGGCCCAGCGGCATACAGAGGATGACGAGGCCCCAGAACAGCACCGTCACGAGAGACCCAGCCAGTGCGTGGGGCAGGAAAGCGATCATGCAGTTGACGCTGTTCTTGAGCGTCTGGCCGAAAGGCTGGTCCAGCAGGACCACCTGGGGCCACATGTAGGAGAACAGCATGTGGAAGATGACGAGGTTGAGCACCGTGGCCACCCACATCCCTACGCCGACGTTGGTGCCGTGGTAGAGCAGGTTGAAGCAGAAGTACACGAGGAAGACCTGCACCGTGACCACGACGCAGTAGAGCACGCCCGGCAGGATGCTGGCTTTGAAGTTCTGCCTGAAAGCCTTGCGGTAGGTGGTCCACCAGTAACCGGCCTCGTCGCGCAGAGCGCGCAGGACGGTGTCGTACATGCCTGCCAGCACCGGACCGGCCAGGATGCCGCCCATGGCGGCGCTGAGCACCATGACGGGCAGGCTGTTCATCAGAAAGCCGATGTACACCAGACAGATGACGGGCAGAAAGCCCAGACAGGTGAGCAGGTTTGCAAGGAACATCCCGCTCATATCCCGGCCCACCAGCTCGAAGAAGCGGCCCACGCCGGTCTTGCGGGGGGCGTCCTTTTCGACGCCCGGCCCGGACTTGAAATCGTTTGCAGAAGGGAACAGACTCATGTTGTGTGGATATCCTCTCTCGCTGTCCCGAAAGACGGCTTGCATTGCACAGCACGGTTTTGGCAGGAAACGCCATTGTGCTGGCTTTCTGATTATAAATATACCCGGATTTTGTGGATTTTGCAAGCCGCAAAGCCCTCCAAATGTAAAAAAAGTATTTCCTCTCCCTTTTTGGGGCGGAGTGTGATACAATAGAAACGGCTTTTTGAGCCAGAAGGAGGTATCGCTCTGTGAGCATTTTCCGCACCATTGCGTTATTCGTTTATCTGTTCGGGTACATGATCGTCCATTACAGTGTGCTGTGCAAAGCCGAGCGTGCGCTGGCCGCAGGCGACACCGAGACGGTGCGCCGGCTGGTAAAAAGGCACATCCCCCATTGGAGCAAAGGCATCCTGAACGTCACCGGCGTCCGGCTCAGCGTCGAGGGACTGGACAACATCCCGAAGGATGGCCCCTGCGTCTTTGTGGCGAACCACCGCAGCTACTATGACATCCCGCTGCTGCTGGCCGGCCTCGATGAGCCCTACGGCATCCTCGCCAAGGAAGAGCTGGAAAAAATTCCTCTGCTCAACCGCTGGATGAAGCTGCTGGGCTGCGTTTTCGTCCAGCGCGACGATGTCCGCGCCTCGGTGCGCGCGTTGAACGACGCCACCGCCATCGTGGAGAGCGGCAGGAGCTTCATCATCTTCCCGGAAGGCACCCGCTACAAGGGCGAAGAGGGCGGCGCTGGTGAGTTCAAGGCCGGTGCCTTCCGCATCGCGGTCAAGACCGGCGCGCCGGTGGTGCCGGTGGCCATCTCCGGCGCACGGGGCCTGTTCGAGGCCCACGGCAACCGTGCCACCCCCGGCACAGTATACGTCCGGGTGCTGCCGCCCATCCGGACGGCAGGCATGAGCCGGGCCGAGCAGAAGCAGCTGCCCGACGCCGTCCGCCAGACCATTCTGGCAGAGCTTTAAGACTTTGGAGGACACTGCCTCATGGCAAGCTACCGTTACGAGCGCGACATCGACCCGAAGGACATTGCCCCCCGCAAGGAAAGACAGTACACCCGCAAGGAGCGCTGGGCCAACTGGTGGGACTATAACCTGAAATGGGTCATCATCATCGGCATCGCCGCGGCCTTTGCGGCCTACAGCTTCATCGGACAGTATTTCTTCGTCACCAAGCCCGATCATAACGTGGCCGTGGTGGCCCCCTGCTATCTGCCCGAGGACACCGTGAACGCTTTGCAGGATGCGCTGGCCGCCTACGGCGAAGATCGCAACGGCGACGGCAAGGTGGTCGTGACCCTCAACGTCTACACCCTCGACTACTCCGACCCTGAGACCCAGACCGAGAGCGCCGCCTATCTGACCATGGCCGGCACCACCAAGCTGGCCGCCGACGTACAGGGCGGCCTCAGCTCTGTCTTTCTGCTCTGGGACCCGGCGGGCTTTGAGGAGAGCACCGGCTCGCTGCGGTATCTCGACGGCACTCTGCCCGCCGCCGACAGCGACGAGGACTGGTGGAACATGGTGTACAGGTGGGACGACTGCCCGGTCCTGGCTGGCCTCGACCTCGGTGACTACGGCCCCGACACCACCCAGAGCAGGAGTGGTTCCAGTCAGGAGTATATGTCCCGGTTCTATGTGGGAATGCGGGGCGCGTGGAACAGCGGCACGGCGGATAACCTCGCAGGAGGCGAAGAATTCTGGCAGAAGCTGACCGAAGGCGCTGTCTCCACGGCAGCCCCGGAGGGCTGAGCCATGCGGTACCGTGTTCTCTCCAAGGGGAAGGCAAAGCATCTCAGCATCCCTGAAAGGCCTGCCGAAAAAATTGCATCTCTGAAGGCTGCCGACCTCGACAACCCCTATGGCCGGGTGTTCGGCACCCCCCGCAGCAGGGAAGACCTGCGCAAATAAGCAAGAACGCCCTCTCCGTCATTGCCGGAGGGGGCGTTTTGGTTGCAATCTCTTCGCGTTGACGGCCCCGGATTTGAAATATTATCCACTCTCAAAGAGAGAAGGGCTTGTTGTTTCCTCATCCGAGTTATGGTATACTTACTAGGTATCATCACTGTAAGGATTGAAATTTTACCCAAAGGATGTGGAAGGATGGACACACTGGAACAAGCCCGCGCCGAGATCGACGCGGTGGACGCGCAGCTGGCCGCCCTGTTTGAGCGGCGGATGGCCGCTGTGCTCAGCGTCGCCCAATACAAACAGGCCCACGGCCTGCCGATCTTTGACGCCGCGCGGGAGGCGGCGGTGCTGGAAAAGGCTGCGGCCCGCATCCGGAACGCCACCCTCCGGCCTTACTATAAAGACCATGTCCAGAACATGATGGACGTCGCCAAGCAGTACGAAGCCGAGGTGCTGGGCCGGAACCGCGCCGCCTATCAGGGCGTGGAAGGCGCTTTCGCCCACATCGCGCTGCGGGCGCTCTTCCCCCACGCGGAGGCCGTCAGCTGCCCGACGTGGGACGAGGTGTTCGATGCCGTCAGCCGGGGCGACACCGCCCACGGCGTTGTGCCGTTTGAAAACAGCCACGCAGGCGACGTCTCCGCTGTCCTCGACCTGTGCTACAACCACCCCGAGCTGTGGGTGGTGGACGTCTACGACCTGCCCATCTCCCAGAACCTGCTCGTCCTGCCCGGCACCCAGCTGGCCCAGCTCAGGCACGTTTACAGCCACCAGCAGGCCATTGCCCAGAGTGAGACGTTCTTAAAGCAGTTCCGTCTGCCCGCCACGGCCATGCCCAACACGGCCATGGCCGCAAAGTTCGTGGCCGAGTCGGGCGACCCGTCCAAAGCCGCCATCGCCAGCGCCGAGACAGCCGCCCTCTACGGGCTGGAAGTCCTCGTCCCCAGCATCAACACCGACGGCGACAACACCACCCGCTTCATCGTCCTCAGCCGCGAAAAGCCCACCGTGGGCAACCGCTTCTCGCTGCTGTTCACACTGGACAACAAACCCGGCAAGCTGGCCGAGGTCATCCAGGTCATCGGCCGCTTCGGCTACGACATGGAGTCCATCAAGAGCCGTCCGCTGCCCCATGTCCCCTTTGATTATTATTTTTACGTCGAGCTGGTGGGTGACCCCTCCGCCGACGAGACCGCCGCGCTGCTGCGTGAGCTGGACCATACCTGCCGCACGGTGCGGCTGTTAGGAGTGTATACAAAATGAGTGGATTTATCGGCACCAAGCTCACCATGAATCTGGGTGAGCGCAGCTATGACATCATCCTGAAAAACGGCGCACTGGAAAATCTGTACCAGTTTGCCCGCCTCGACCGCCGGGTGGCGGTGGTGACGGACGCAGGCGTTCCCGCTGAGTACGCACAGCGTGTGGCCGACCAGTGCCGCGACGCAAAAATTATTACTGTCCCGCAGGGCGAGGCCAGCAAGAGCATGAAAATTCTGGAAAGCGTCCTGCGCCAGATGCTGGAGTTCAACATGGGCCGCGGCGACCTCGTCATCGCCGTGGGCGGCGGCGTCGTGGGCGATCTGGCGGGTTTTGCCGCTTCCATCTATATGCGCGGCATCGACTTCATCAACTGCCCCACCACCACCCTCTCGATGATCGATTCCTCCATCGGCGGCAAGACCGCTGTGGATCTGGGGGAGACGAAGAACATCGTCGGCTCCTTCTGGCAACCCAAGCTGGTCATCGTAGACCCCAGCACCCTCGCCACCCTGCCCCGCCGCCAGTACATCAACGGTCTGGCCGAGTCGGTGAAGGCCAGCCTGCTGGCCGACCCGGAACTGTTCGCCATCTTTGAAAAGGGCGACATCGACGAGCAGATTGGCGAGATCATCTACCGCAGCCTCCGCTTCAAAAAGAGCATCGTCGAGCAGGACGAGACGGAGCATGGAATGCGCAAGGCCCTCAATTTCGGCCACACCATCGGCCACGGCATCGAGGCCGTCAAGGGCGTCAAGGGGCGCCGCACCGTGGGCCTCTACCACGGCGAGTGCGTGGCTCTGGGGATGCTGCCGATGATCGAGTCCAAGGCACTGCAGAAGCGCGTCCGTGCGGTCTACCGCCGTCTGGGCCTGCCCCTGCGTACCGCCTGCAACAAGGACAAGGTCTACGCCGAGATGCTCCACGACAAAAAGGCACAGGGCGGCCAGATCACCGTCATCAAGGTGCCGGGCCTTGGCTGCTGGCGCGCGGAGACCATCCCGGTGGAGGGTCTGCGCCCCCTGCTGGGCATGGAGGACTGAAGCCATGAAAAACACCTTTGGCGGCGCATTGGCGCTGACCATCTTCGGCGAGAGCCACGGCAGGGCCATCGGCGGTGTGCTGGACGGCATGGCCGCCGGTGTGCCGGTGGATGAGGGATTCATTGCCGCCTGCATGGATAAGCGCCGCGCCCGGGGCGACGGGCTTTCGACGCCCCGCGTGGAGGCCGATAACGTACAGCTGCTCTCCGGCGTCGTGAACGGTCACACCACCGGCACGGCCATCGCGCTGATGATCGAGAACCGGAACACCCGCAGCGGCGACTACGCCAAGACGGCCGACCTTCTCCGCCCCGGCCACGCGGACTATACCGCCTACGCCAAATACCACGGCTTTCAGGACGCCCGGGGCGGCGGACACTTTTCGGGCCGCATCACTGCCGCGCTGGTGGCAGGCGGTGCCATCGTGCTGGGTGCGCTGGACCGCGCCGGCATCGACATCACCACCCACATCGCCCGCTGTGCCGGCATTTCCGATACGCCCTTTGCGCTGGACGATGCCGCCGCACTGGCCGCTCAGGTGAGCGTGCTGGAAAGCAGGGACGAGGGCTTCGCCCTGCTGGATGCTTGTGTCGAAGAGCCGATGAAAACGGCCATCCGTGCCGCCGGTTCGGAGGGCGACAGCGTGGGCGGCATCCTTGAAACAGCCATTCTCGGCCTGCCCGCCGGTGTGGGCGAGCCGTATTTTGACAGCGTGGAGAGCCTTATTTCCCACATGGCGTTTTCGGTGCCTGCCGTGAAGGGCATTGAGTTCGGCACCGGCTTCGGCTTCGCCGACCTGAAAGGCTCTGAGGCCAACGATGCCTTCCGCATGAAGGGCGATTCGGTGGTCACGGCCACCAACCACAACGCGGGCATCAACGGCGGCATCACCAACGGAATGCCTGTCGTCTTCCGCACCGCTGTCAAGCCGACGCCCAGCATCTACAAAGAGCAGGAGACGGTGGATTACATTGCAAAGCAGGACGCGCCCCTCTCCATTCAGGGCCGTCATGACCCCTGCATCGTGCCTCGCGCCGCCATCGTCCAGACCTGCGCCGCCGCGCTGGCTGTGGGCGATTTGATGACCGCCCGCTATGGCACCGCATGGATGGAGCGGCCCACCAGCTACCGCAGGGAGGGACTGTGATGGAATACGGACTCATCGGCTCGAAACTGGGCCATTCCTACTCGAAGATCATCCATGAGATGCTCTGCGGCTACCGCTACGACCTCTGCCCGCTTCCCACCGAAGAGGAAGCCCGGGCTTTCCTGACCAGACGGCAGTTCAAGGCCATCAATGTCACCATCCCCTATAAGCGGCTGGTGATGGAATACTGCACCTACATCGACCCCCGTGCCAAGGCCATCGGTGCGGTGAACACCGTGGTCAACAAGAACGGCCTGCTCTACGGCTACAACACCGATCATCTCGGCTTTGCCCACCTGTGCGACGCCCACGGCGTCGATTTTGCGGGCAGGACCGTCCTCATCCTCGGCACCGGCGGCACCCACAACACCACCAGCGCCGTCGCCCGCGACAAGGGCGCGGCCAGAGTGCTCACCGTCAGCCGGACGCCGGACGCCGCCAAAGGCCAGCTCTCCTATGAAGAAGCCGCTGCCAGCGGCGCACAGATCGTCATCAACACCACCCCCGCCGGAATGTACCCCAACGTGGGCGTGTGCAGTCTGGACGTGGCAAAAATGCCCGGGCTGGAAGCTGTGCTGGATGTGGTGTACAACCCCGATAAGACGGAGCTCATCCTCCGGGCCGAGGAGGCCGGAGTCCCGGTGGCGGTGGGCGGCCTCGAGATGCTGGTGGCGCAGGCCGTGTACGCCGCCGAATACTTCCTCAGCCGGAAATTCGACGACGCGGCAGGGGAGATCGGCCGCATCACTGCCGCGCTCCGCCGCGATATGCTGAACGTGGCCCTCATCGGAATGCCCTCCAGCGGAAAATCCACGGTGGGCCGTGCATTGGCCGAAAAGCTGGGCAAAAAGTTCATCGACCTCGACGAGGAGATCGTCAAGGCCGACGGCCGCAGCATCCCCGACATCTTCGCCGCCGAGGGCGAGGACGGCTTCCGCGCGAAGGAATCCGCCCAGACCGCCCGCTTTGCCAAAGAGGGCCGACAGCTGCTCTCCTGCGGCGGCGGCATCATCAAGCGGGGCGGGAATCTGCGGGCGCTGCATCAGAACGGCGTCCTGCTCTTCCTCGACCGGCCTCTGGATGCGCTGACGGTGGGCGGCGGACGTCCGCTCTCGTCCAGCACCGAGGCGCTGAAAAAGATGGAGGCGGAGCGCCGCCCCCTGTATCTCGCGGCGGCAGACGCCGTTATCCCGAACAGCGGCACGGTGGAGGACGCCGTGACCGCCGCAATGGAGGCACTGGATGAAATTTTTAGTCATTAACGGCCCCAACCTCAACATGATGCACTTCACCGAGCCGGGCGTGACCGGTCAGTTGGATTACAACGGCCTGCTGGATTACCTCGAGCTGTGCTGCACCCGGATGGGCATGGAAGTGGAATTTTTCCAGTCCAACCACGAGGGCGACCTCATCGACGAGATCCAGTCTGCCGCAGGCCGGGCCGACGGCATCATCCTGAACCCGGGCGGCTACGCCCACTACAGCGTCGCCATCCTCGACGCGCTGCGCCTCTGCGGCGTGCCTGCCGTGGAAGTGCTGCTCAGCGAGCCCGACGAGCACGAGCCCTTCCGCAAGACGGACATCGTCTCGTTCGGCTGTCAGGGCCATTTCATCGGCGAGGGCATCAGCGGCTATCTCCACGCTGCCGCCTATCTGGCCCAGCTGCTGCGGCTGGACGGCAGTGCGCACACCCATTTAGTGATGTGAAAATTGACTCTCTTCTGCTGGAAAGCGGAGCAAAGAGGTCGTGGAAAAGAAGGATAGAAAGGAAGAATTTTATGATCATCTCCACCAAAAAGGGCACCCCGAAGGAAGAACTCGAGAAGATCGTTGACCGCTTCGAAAAGCAGGGCCTCGACGTCACCCTCATCACCGGCAAGGACTACAATGTCTTCGGCCTCGTGGGCGATACCACCAAGATCGACGAGCGCGACGTCCTCGCCAACCCCTGGATCGACAACGTGACCCGTGTTTCCGCCCCCTATAAGCGTGCCAACCGCCTCTTCCACCCGGCAGATTCCGTCATCGACTGCGGCGGCGTCAAGATCGGCGGCAAGGAGAAGATCGCTGTCATGGCCGGCCCCTGCAGCATCGAGAGCGAAGAGCAGGCCCTCCGCATCGCACAGGGCGTCAAGGCCGGCGGCGCGACCCTCTTCCGCGGCGGCGCTTACAAGCCCCGCACCTCTCCCTACTCCTTCCAGGGTCTCGAGACTGAGGGCATCCTTGACATGGTGAAGGCCCGGGAGGCCACCGGTATGCCCATCGTCTCCGAGCTGATGAGCGAGGAGCGCATCCCCGAGTTCGAGGAATATGTGGACGTGGTGCAGATCGGCGCCCGCAATATGCAGAACTTCCAGCTGCTCAAGGCCGTGGGCAAGATGCACAAGCCTGTTCTGCTCAAGCGCGGCCTCTGCAACACCATCGAAGAGTGGATCATGAGCGCCGAGTACATCATGGCCGGCGGCAATGAGCAGGTCATCCTCTGTGAGCGCGGCATCCGCACCTTCGAGAAGTACACCCGCAACACCCTCGACCTCTCCGCCGTGCCTATCATCCACGAGAAGACCCATCTGCCCGTCATCGTGGACCCCAGCCACGCCACCGGCAAGGCAAACCTTGTGGAGCCCATGATGATCGCCGCTGTCGCCGCCGGTGCCGACGGCCTTGAGGTGGAAGTCCACTACGACCCCCGCCACGCATGGAGCGACGGTGCACAGTGCCTGACCCCCGACGCCTTTGCGCAGGCTATGGCAAAGTGCCGCCAGGTCGCATGGGCCATCGGCCGGGATATGTAAGGGAAGTGGGCTAGCCCTCTCCGTCTTTGCTTCGCAAATCCACCTCTCCCAGAGGGAGAGGCTACAACGTGGCGGCTAGGCGAGAGGCTCTCCCTTTGGGAGCAACAATGATGACCGCCGCCGGTGGCGGAAACAGGGAATCATTGTTGGGGCAGTGGCCAGCAAGACGCAAGTGCTTTTTAAGCACGAAGCGGATGCTGGGTGCCGCAACCCGGGCAGTGGCATTGCGTGAGCAATGACTGAGAGGGCAAGCCGCCTAAAGGATGATTATGTTAGTAACGATAAAACAAGCCTCCGGCGGCATCGGCGGCACCATCACCGCGCCGCCCAGCAAGAGCATGGCGCACCGTGCGGTGCTCTGCTCGGCGCTGGCCGAGGGTGCTTCCCACATCGAAAACCTTGAATTCAGCAAGGATATTTCTGCCACCCTCTCCGCCGCCGGGCAGCTCTGCGCCAAAGTGCGCACCGGTGCGGATCGTGCCGTCGTGGAGGGTCTGGGGAGCTTTCTGCCCGTCAGCGCTCCGGTGGACTGCTGTGAGAGTGGAAGCACCCTGCGCTTTCTCATCCCCATTGCCAGCCTCACCGGGCAGAAAGTGACCTTTGTTGGCCGCGGACGGCTGATGGAACGCCCTCAGACAGTATACGAGAAGTTGTATCAGGAGCAGTCTCTCCGCTTTGAACAGTCCCCGGCGGGCCTTGCCGTCGAAGGGACTCTGAAAAGCGGCGAATACGAGCTGGCGGGCAACGTGTCCAGCCAGTTCATCAGCGGGCTGCTGTTTGCCCTGCCGCTGCTGGCGGGCGACAGCACCCTCCACCTTATCCCGCCGGTAGAGAGCCGCAGTTATATCGAGATGACCCGGGCGGCCCAGCGCCGTTTCGGCGTCGAGAGCCGCTGGCAGGACGAAAACACCCTCTTCATCCCGGGCGGGCAGAAATACCGGCCTTGCGATTACATCGTGGAGGGCGATTACAGTCAGGCGGCCTTCCCGGCGGTGCTGGGAGCGGTGCAGGGCGGCGTGACCCTCAAAGGATTATCCGCCGACACCCTGCAGGGCGATGCCGCGATCCTCGACATTCTGCGCCGCTGCGGTGCAAGCTTCCGCACCACCGATGCAGGCATCGTGTTCGAGAAAGCACCTCTCCACGGTGTGGACATTGACCTTGCCGACTGCCCCGACCTCGGCCCCGTGCTGATGGTCCTGGGCCTGCTCTGCGAAGGGACCACCACCATCCGCAACGCGGAGCGTCTCCGTATCAAGGAGAGCGACCGCATCGCAGCCATGGAAGCCGAACTGCGGGCCTGCGGCGGCGTCCTCGAGAGCAAGGGCGGCACCATCACCATCCACGGCTGTGCAGACAGGCTCTACGCCCCCGCCGTGCCGCTCCACGGCCACAACGACCACCGTGTGGTGATGAGCCTTGCGGTGCTGGCGCTGGCTGCCGGGCTGGAACTCTCCATCGACGACGCCGAGGCCGTGCAGAAGAGCTGGCCCCATTTCTTTGAAGCCATCAAGCCGTTAGGCGCGGAGGTAGAATATGCTGGATAAAACAAAGCGTTATCTGATCGTGGGCCTCGGACTGCTGGGCGGCAAATACGCCCTCGAGCTTTCCAAAGCCGGATTCCATGTGGACGGCATCAACCGCAGCGAGGGCCACTTACAGTACGCTCTCGACCACGGCTATATCGCCAGCGGAAAGACCCACGATTTCGAGGATCTCGTCTCGCAGGCCGACCACATCATCTTCGGCCTCTACCCCACGGCCCTCATCGACTGGTTCAAGACCTACGGCCATCTCATCAAGTCCGGCTGCATCTTTACCGACGTCTCCGGCGTCAAGACCGGCCTTGTGGAGCCGGTGCAGGTCATGTGTCCGGAGGGCGTGGAGTTCATCGCCAGCCACCCGATGGCAGGCCGTGAGACCTCCAGCGTCGAGCACGCCGCCGAGGTCAGCTTTGCCCCGGCCAACTTCATCATCACCCCCACCGAGAAGAACACCCCCGAGGCCGTCCAGTGGGCAAAAGAGCTGGCCGAGGTGCTGGGCTTCCGCCACATCTGCACCTTGACGGTGCAGGAGCACGACAAGATGATCGGCTACGTCAGCCAGCTCTGCCACGCCATCGCCGTCAGCCTCATGTGTGCAAACGACAACTCTTCTCTCTGCGAGTACACGGGCGACTCCTTCCGCGATCTGACCCGCATCGCCCGCATCAACGAGAAGATGTGGGCGGAGCTGTTCCTCTGGAACAAGGAGAACCTCATCGCCGAGATCGACCAGTTCGATTCCGCTCTGGACCAGCTGCGGGACGCCCTCGCGGCCGACGACCGGGACAAGCTGGAAGAGATGTTCCGTCTGTCCACCCAGCGCCGCGCCGCATTCGACAAAAAGGACTCGTGACCGTAAAGGAGGCCGCCCATGCCCAAGCAGGAGGGACAAAAATCCAAACTGTTGGCGCTGCTGCATATCTTTGAGCAGCAGACCGACGAGGAGCATCTGCTGAATGTGCCTCAGCTGGTGGAGCTGCTGGCCCGGCAGGGCATCCTCTGCGAGCGAAAGAGCGTCTACAGCGACATCGACGCGCTGAACGCGCTGGGCTATGACATCCGGCTGCGCCGGGGCCGCAGCGGCGGCTATTGGATGGCGACGCGGCCTTTCGAGCTGGCGGAGCTGAAGCTTCTGGTGGACGCTGTCCAGTCCAGCCGGGTCATCTCAAAAGCGTCCAGTGATAAGCTCATCCATAAGCTGGAAGGGCTGGCCTCCCAGTATGAGGGCAGTCAGCTCCAGCGTCAGGTCTATGTCGATGGCCGCCCCAAGAGCGCCAACAAAGACCTGCCCTACAGCGTGGATGCCCTCTTTACGGCCATCAACACCGGCAGGATGGTGCGCTTCCGCTACAAAAAGGCGGGACGCCCCGCGCCTTACACCATCAGCCCCTGGCAGATGGCGTGGGAGAACGGCTGCTACTACCTCATCGCCTATCAGGACGAGAAGGAGCCGGTGGGCATCCGCCATTACCGGGTGGATAAAATGGCCGGCGTCACGGTGCTGGACGAGCCCCGCCGCGGCAAAGAGCAGTTCGCGGATCTCGACCTGCCCGCCTACCTGAAAAAGCACTTCCAGATGTTCGGCGGGCCGGAGCATAGAGTCACCCTGCGGTGTACCTCCGACCTTGAATCAGCCATGCGGGAGCGCTTCGGCGCTTCGCCCATCTTCGTGCCGGAAGGGAAGGAGCATTTCCATTTCGACGTCCCCGTCTGTGTCAGCGACCAGTTCTACGGCTGGGTCTGCGGCTTCGGCGGCAAGATAGAAGTCGTCTCGCCCGCCGAGGTGCGGGACGGCCTGCGGGCGCTGAACGAGCGGCTGGTAAAAATGCATCAATAAAAAATAAAGAGGCTGCTGCAAAACAGCTTCATGAAAAAAGAATGCACAAAACCCGGAACCTTTTCGGGGCCAGAATGGCTCAAAAAGGGTTCCGGGTTTCTGATTTTGTGCTATTTCTTTGTGCGAATTGCTCTCGCATTTTTATTTTGCAACAGCCCCACAGGTGCAGAAGATCAGCCCTCGATGAGCTCGACGGTCTTCATCTTGACGGGGGTCTTGGGCTTGTCGTTCCAGTCGGTGGGGACGGATGCGATCTTGTCCACGACGTCCATGCCGGCGACGACCTTGCCGAAGGCGGCGTACTGGCCGTCCAGATGGGGTGCGTCCTTATGCATGATGAAGAACTGGCTGCCGGCGCTGTTGGGGTTCATGCTGCGGGCCATGCTGATGACGCCGCGGACGTGCTTGATGGGGTTGTTGACGCCGTTGGCGGCAAACTCGCCCTTGATGTTCCAGCCGGGGCCGCCGGTGCCGTTGCCCAGCGGGCAGCCGCCCTGGATCATGAAGTTGGGGATGACGCGGTGAAAGGTCAGGCCGTTGTAGAAGCCCTGATTGACCAGCTTCTTGAAATTCTCACAGGTGATGGGGGCAGCTTCCTCGTTCAGCTCGATGTCGATGATGCCGCCGTCTTCCATAGTAATGCGAACCATAGTTTTAACAATGCTCCTTTTATCATAGCCCGTTTCGGGGTGGGTGCGGCAGATGCTCTGCCGAAGCTCCCCTTTAGTATACCATACCTTTTGCAGAGCGCAACGGCGCAGATGCAACCTTTTTGTAAAGAATCACCGCATTTCTACCATATCCTGCCAGAAACGCTTGGGACAGTGGGTCATCCGGCCCTTTTCGTTGTGGCGGGCCTTGATCTCCAGCGTGTCGTAGAACTGCTTCCAGAGGGCCTGAAGCTCCTGTTCCCGGGCACTGGGCGGGGGCAGCTCCAGCGGCGCAGCCAGCTCCAGAAGCTGGGCCTTGTGCTCCTGATAAAGCAATACCGCCTGATGGACTGCGTCGTATATCATGAAGCTCTCTTCCGGAAAGCGGGAGCAGAAATGCCCCCGCAGCAGAGGCAGGATATAGTTTTTGGGGTGGATGACCGCACCCAGCATCCCGTCGTGCTCCTCGAAGCGGACGAAGCCCTGAAACTTGTCCACCTCCCAGTCGAGACTCTTTTTCATCTCGTAGAGCGGGGCCACATCCGGGTGGCCCATCCGCTTGACCGTGCCGGGGCCGAGGGCGAAGGCCAGATGCAGGAAGCGGATGAGCAGCAATTCCTTATCCTCCTGCCCGGAGAGAAAATCCCGGCTGACGAGATATTCCGTCTCCCGGCCCAGTTTCCGGCCAAGGGCCGAAAAGACCCGCTGCGCTCTGGCAGAGTCCGTCTCGATGTCCCGGACGGGGTAGAGGGTGGCCGTCTCCCGCTGGGGCGTCCAGATGGCGAAGGGGAGCTCATGCTGGGCGAAACTCTCGAATACACAGCACAGAAAGCCCTCAAAGCTGCCATCGTAGAGGTAGACCACATCGGCGTCGTGGAGCTTCCGGGGCGGCATCACAGTGCTCTCGCCAGACATTGCACCGCCTCCTCCCGCACCATCCGCTGGGCCGCCCGGGGCGGCACGCCCTGCTCCACCAGCCGGTCAACGGCGGGCGGTGCGAACATACTCAGCTGCTCGGCCCCGGCGCTGAAGACGTTGGGGTCGATGAGCGCCCGGGTGATGCGCTCCCGTCCGGCGCTGCCCCGGCCCGGGTGCGCCCCGGAAAAGCCCCGGCAGGTGATGAAAAACTGCGCCCGCTTGAGCACGACTCCCATCCGCTTCAGCTCGTCGAGGCCGAGGGCCGACAGCCGCCGGGCGTCCCGGATGCGGCGGGCGCTCTTGGGGCCGATGCCCGGCACCCGCAGCAGCATCTCGAAGGGGGCGCGGTTCACGTCCACCGGGAACAGCCCGTAGTGCTGGACGGCCCAGCTGCATTTCGGGTCGAGATAGGGGTTGAAGCTCTGGTTGTCCTGATCCAGTATCTCGTCGGCCTTGAACTGGTAGAACCGCAGCAGCCAGTCGGCCTGATAGAGCCGGTGTTCCCGCAGGAGCGGCGGCTTCGTGTCCAGCGCGGGCAGGCGGGTGTCGTCCGACACCGGGATATAGGCCGAGTAGAACACCCGCTTGAGGCCGTATTTCTGGTACATCCCCTCGGACAGCTGCAAAATGTGGTAGTCCGTCTCGGGCGACGCACCGACGATCATCTGGGTGCTCTGGCCGGCGGGAGCGAACTTGGGCGCGTGGCGGTAGAGGGTCAGCTCCTGCCTGCTCTCTTCACCTGCCACCGAGATCTGCTTCATGGGCCGGAAGATGGAGTGGCGGCCCTTGTCGGGGGCGAGAAGATGGAGGCTCTGCTCGCTGGGCAGCTCGACGTTGACGCTGAGGCGGTCGGCGAGGTAGCCCATCTGCTGGATGAGCTCGGGGCTGGTGCCGGGGATGGTCTTGGCATGGATGTAGCCGCCGAAGTGATATTCGTTCCGCAGCAGCCGCAGAACGGTGAGCATCCGCTCGGTGGTGTAGTCGGGGGTCCCCAGCACGGCGCTGGACAGGAAAAGTCCCTCGATGTAGTTGCGGCGGTAGAACTCGATGGTCAGTTCTGCCAGCTCCCGGGGCGAAAAAGTGGCCCGGGGAACGTCGTTGGACTTCCGATTGACGCAGTAGCTGCAGTCGAAGGCGCAGCAGTTGCTCATCAGGATCTTCAGCAGGCTGACGCAGCGGCCATCAGCGGTAAAGGCGTGGCAGCAGCCCGGCGCATAGCAGCTGCCGATAGTGCCGCGCTTTGCCGGATGGGACGCGCCGCTGGATGTGCAGGCCACGTCATATTTTGCGCTGTCGGCCAAGATGGTGAGCTTGTCCATCAGGGACTGTTCCATAGAAAGATACCTCCCAGAAGGGGATATCTCCCCCTTACCCCCACAGCTGCTGATCGGAAGCGCCGTGGGGCAGGGGAGAGACTCACCACTTGGCCTTCGTCTCGACCACGCGGCCCGCGATGTGCAGGTGATTCAGGTCCTCACCCTTGATGACCAGCTCATTGTAAGCGGGGTTGAAGGGCTGCAGAACGACGCAGTTGCCCCGCTGGATATACCGCTTGAGGGTGCCTTCGCCCTCGTCGCCGTAGACCAGCACGCCCAGGTCGCCGTTTTCCAGCGTGTCCTGCTTGTGGACAAGGGCGAGGTCGCCGTCCTGGATGCGGGGCTCCATGCTGTCGCCGCGCACGACGAGGTAGAAGTAGTTGGAGGGGTCCTTGACGCGGGCATACTCCTGCCCATAATCCTCCTCAAAGGCCAGTGCGCCGTACCCGGCCTTCACGGTGCCGATGACCGGGATGAGGCTCTCGGCGTAGTTGCCGAAGAAACGCTCCTCGGGGGTGGTCACGTTGGATACCGGACGGTAGAGCCCCAGCAGGAAATCGGCTGTGGTGCTCAGGATCTCAGCGATGCGGGCCACCGTGGCGGGGTCGGGGGAGGATCTGCCGCTTTCCCACTTGCCGACGGCCTGCTGGGTCACCCCCAGTTTGGATGCCAGCTCAGCCTGACTGATCCCCTTCTGCTTGCGGCACTGCTTCAAAAGCTCTGAAAACGACATGGTCGTACACTCCTTTACTCCGAGGTCAATATTTTATGCTTTTATTGTACAACAAAAAGATGTTTTTGTAAAGAGAAAAGTGAGCGGCCAGCCAAAAAAAGGTTGTCGCGTGAGAGGGATCTGCAGGGCTGGACGAAAAAAGTTTCAATTTGGGCTTGACAGAAGGCCGGAAATCTGGTAAATTAAATAGGCATTCGGTACGGCGTGTGCGAGTGCCCACGAGGAGAGATGTCCGAGTGGTTTAAGGAAGCAGTCTTGAAAACTGCCGTACGGCAACGTACCGTGGGTTCGAATCCCACTCTCTCCGCCATTTTTTTGAATAAGTGTAACGCACTTTGCTCTGGAGTAGTACTCAAGAGGCCGAAGAGGCGCCCCTGCTAAGGGCGTAGGTCGTCTAAACAACGGCGCGAGGGTTCAAATCCCTCCTACTCCGCCAAGAAAAAGCTCGATGGTTCGTTGAAACCACCGGGCTTTTTCCATTGTTGCACGCTTTTGTGAATTTTCGGGGGCGGATGATTTACTTTTGCACCCGGATTTCTTATAATGGGATAAAACGGAAATGCCGGAACAGGAGGAAACGAGCAATGGCACTCAAAAAAATTGCCCGCAGGGACGTCATCCTGCCCGCAGTGGTCTTCCTGCTCACATTTGCGGCGGCCCTGTTTTCGCTCCGGCTGCTCTCGCTCAATCAGGAAAAAGACGAGCGGCTGCGGGCTGTCTATGCGGCCGAGTCCACCATCAGCCGTGTGTCTTCCCAGCTGAACCGCTATCTGGCAGAATCGGACTTCATCAAAAAATATATCGAGTCGGGCCATGTGCTCCGTGAAGAGGAGTTTGCAGGTATATCCGGCAATATGCAGGATGGCAGCAGCGTCATCAAGACCCACGAGCTGGCGAAAGACGGCGTCGTCTCCCAGGTGTACCCGGTAGCGGGCAATGAGGCGGCCATCGGGCTCGATGTTCTGCATAACCCCGCCCGCAAAAAGGAAGCAAACCTTGCCAGGAACAGCGGGATGTACACCATCGCTGGTCCCTTCGAGCTGGTGCAGGGCGGAACGGGCGCGCTGCTGTTCGACCCCATCTATACCTATAGTAAAAAGGGGGAGCGCTCGTTCTGGGGCTTCTCCATCCTTGTTTTACAGTGGGACAACTTCATGGAGGAGGTCGAGCTGGACAAGATGGAGGATGCGGGCTACCGGTATCAAATCTGGAAAAAAGACCCCTATACCGGCGAAAAGATCGTCATCGCGGAGAGCGAAGAGGATTTCCCCGGCAATGCGCTGGAAGTTGCGTGCAGCGTCCCCAACGATACCTGGTATTTTGAGATCATTCCGAAAGCCGGGTGGTTCTCGGACCAGCAGCTCTCGCTGGACATCTCCATCGCTTCCATCATCGGCATGATGGCGGCCTATGCCTGCTGGGAGCTCATGAACCGGCACCAGAAGGACCTGCAGCACGAAGCGGCCCTTGAAAAGTCTGCGCAGGAGGCCCGAGCAGCCAACGAGGCAAAGACCCGCTTCCTGTTCAATATGAGCCATGACATCCGCACCCCGATGAACGCCATCATCGGCTTTTCGGAGCTGCTGGAAAAGCACATCGACGAGAAGGACAAGGTGCTGGATTACACCGAGAAGATACGCTCGTCCAGTGCTTTCCTGCTCTCGCTCATCAACTATGTGCTGGAAATGGCCCGCATCGAGAGCGGCAAGGCTGTGCTGAAAGAAGAACCCGGCGACCTGTGCGCGCTGATGCAGACGCTCTCGGACGTCTTCGAGCCCTCTGTCCGGCAGAAAAAGCTGACCTGCACCTACCATACGGATGTCGAACATCCCTATATTGTGAGCGACCGCACCAAAGTGCGGGAGATCTTGCTGAATGTCATCAGCAACGCCATCAAGTATACGCCCGAGGGCGGACATATTGCGGTGTCGGTGAAAGAACTGCCGGCTGAGAAGCCGAAGACGGGCCGCTATACCTTTACGGTTCAGGACGACGGCATCGGCATGAGCGAGGAGTATCTACCCCATATCTTCGAGGAGTTCACCCGTGAGCATACCAGCACCGAGAGCAAAGTCATCGGCACCGGCCTCGGCCTGCCCATCGTGAAGGCTCTCGTGGAGTGGATGCACGGCAGCATCGATGTGCAGAGCAAGCTGGGCGCAGGAACCACTGTGACCATCACCCTCGGGTTCCCACTGGCGGATGAGGTCCAGAAGAGCGTAGAAGAGCAGGACGCAGAGGGCGGCGCAGCCCAGCTCAGGGGCTGCCGCATCCTGCTGGCCGAGGACAACGACCTCAACGCAGAGATTGTCGTGACCATTCTGGAAGAGAGCGGCCTTACCGTGGAGCGCACTGCCGACGGTGAACGCTGCATCGAAGCGCTCAAGGCCCACCCGGCGGGCTATTATGATGCCATCCTCATGGACATCCAGATGCCCAACATGGACGGCTATCAGGCAGCGAAGATCATCCGCAGTCTGCCGGGCAATTACCGCACCATCCCCATCATCGCCATGACGGCCAACGCCTTCGACGAGGACCGCCAGAAAGCCCTCTCCGTCGGCATGGACGCCCATCTGGCAAAGCCTGTTGATGTGAAGCGGCTGTTTGGGATTCTGCGGAACGTGATAAGATGAGCCTATCGTTTCATCTGTCAAAATCTCTGAAAATGAGGGCAATGGCGGAGTGCTCGGAAAGGAGCGTTATGGATGCAGTATCTTCTTCTGAACAAAGACACGGTCTGGCTGGAGTTTCATTGCGAGCAGAATGAATATCTTGAGACCAGCGCGTGGGAGGATAACTGGCATACCGGTCTGCGTCCTTTCGGGTATACCAATTTGACGGATTTTCTGGAACGGCGCAAAGCCCCGAAGCACCGGGCTTACATTGCACAGCTGCTCCGGGAATATGGCTGCGACACGCTGGAAGGCTATCTGGATGTAGCCCACGCGCTTTCCCTCAATGATACGTTCTGGGTCAAGAAAGCCGATTCTGCGCTGTGCTGGAAAGACGTTTCCCTTTATCGCAACCCCTTCAATGAGGGCATTTCCAAAGCGGCTTTTGACGGCTCTTTCTCAAGTTCCATTTTTTCCTCTACCTCCCCGGAGTTCAGCACGGACGGCCAGTATGCAAAGTGCTGGGTGCGGGAGGGCGCAGAGATACAGCTCTACAAAACTGGCGGCGTGTTCGGGTTGGAACCGGTCTCGGAGTATCTGGCCGCACAGCTGGCTGCCGAGCTCTGCCCGGAAAGTGTTCTTTATGACCTCGGTTTTTACCATGGCGAACTTATCTCAAAGTGTCCGCTTTTCACCAGCGAGAAGTACGGCCTTGCAAAAGCCGCTGTGCTGACCAAAGACCGCACGATTTCTGGTTTTCTGCGGTATTTTGAGAGCATCGGAAGCGGGAACGCTTTCCGGCGGATGTGCATTCTGGATGCGCTCATCCTGAACACCGACCGCCACAGCGGGAATTTCGGCGTCCTGTACGACAATGACACGATGCAGGTGCAGAGAATGGCTCCGGTCTTCGACAATAACCGCAGTCTCTTGTTCGATTTGGACAGTGAGCAGCTGAGACAAACGGAATGGTGCATCCACCATTGTGCGCCCCGGCTCGGTTCGGATTTTATCGCCACGGCCAGGGGGCTTCTGACAGATGTGATTCGTTCGGACCTGAAAAACCTGAAGGGGTTCCGATTTGAAGCTCATCCGAGCATCCTGCTCGAAGCGGAGAGGCTCGACCGGCTGAACACCATCGTTCGGTTCCAGCTCGACAAAATTCTTGCGTGATAAAAAGAGTGCAGCAGAAGGTACTCGGGAAACGGCAGCTTTCTTGGTAGACGTTCCTGGCCGTTGGGACCCGCGCACTAATCGACAGCCCACTGGGCTGTCGGTTGCCGCCTGCGGGCGGCCGTGCTTCTTCAAGTCCGCTGGCCCGAGATAACAAAAAGAACCCCGGCCTAAGCCGGGGTTCTTTTTGTTATGGGCCAGGCAGGACTTGAACCCGCGACCAAGCGGTTATGAGAACGTCGCTAATTTTGAAATCCCATTTTTCTTGTGGAATCTTGTGACTATCTCATAGTTCTGCAAAAACACCTTTGTGTACTTTGACGTAACTTTTGGTGTCTTTTAGTGTCTAAAATGGCTCTTTGTACCCAGAACCGTACCCAAGAATTTTTGGGTACGAAACTCGACACTTACTGTTACCATTTTACCATGCCCATATAAAAACCTGAACATCCTGTGGGTGTGTCGTTCTTCATAAGGGTACATCATTTCTGCCGTAAAAGCAATATCTATTTTTACATGGCTCACTTTCAAAAGAAGGTGAGCTTTTTCTTTTGCAGAAATCGAGAGGAGGTTTTCCACATGAACACACCCATACAGTTGAAAATCCGAGGTCACACCAAATGACGCTGGATTACTTCTATGGTCAGTCAGGCGAATTGTTCTCCTACTTCCGCATCCCCAAAGCACTGTTCCAAGACCACCGTTTCCGGCAGATCTCCACCGATGCCCGGACACTGTACGGCATTCTGCTGGACCGCATGAGCCTATCTGCAAAGAACGGCTGGCTGGACGAGCAGGGGCGGGTGTATATCATCTACACCGTCCGGGAAGTGCAGGAATCCCTCTGCTGCGCCGAGCACAAGGCGGTCAAGCTGTTCCGGGAACTGGAGGACACCGACCTCATCGAGCGTAAACGCCGTGGTCTGGGCAGACCCAGCCTGATCTACGTCAAGGACTTTTCGTCTGGACTGCCAAAAGCGCAAGTACAGAATTGCCCAAACAGCAATTCAGGCGCTGCCGAAAGCGCAATTCTGGTGCAGCCAAAACCGCAAGCAAATAAGACTGATAAGAATAAAACTGAGTGGAAAGATCCTGACCCTATCTATTCCGGGGGCGTCCGGGAGCAGCTTGAGGATTATTTTTATCAGGCATTGGAGGTAGACCTCCTGCTTCGACTCTGCCCGGATGATAAGGATACTATCTACCAGATCGTAGACCTGCTTGTGGATACCTGTTCCACCAAACGCAAGATGTTGCGGATCGCCGGAGATGACAAACCTGCCGAAGTGGTACGCAGTCGGCTGAAAAAGCTGAACGCTGACCACATCCGTTTTGTGCTGGATTCTCTGGCAGAAAACACCGCCCCGGTGCGGAACATGAAGCAGTATCTGCTGGCGATGCTCTACAATGCGCCCACCACCATGAACCTCTACTATCAGAACAAGACGAACCACGACTTTGCGCGTGGTTCACCGAAAGCGGGGTGATGTTATCGCAAAGAAAGCTACGATTATCGCAGTCACCAATCAAAAAGGTGGTGTGGGGAAAAGCACCACCTGTGAAAATCTAGGCATCGGGCTGGCAATGGAGGGCAAGAAAGTCCTGTTGGTGGATACCGACCCACAGGGTTCACTGACCATCAGCATGGGCTGGCAGCAGCCCGATGAACTGCCCACCACCCTTTCCACCCTGATGCAGAAAGCCATGAACGACCAGCCCATCCAGCCCGGCGAGGGCATTCTTCACCACGCAGAGGGCGTTGACCTGATTCCAGCAAACATTGAACTGGCAGGGCTGGAAGTTGCCCTTGTGAACAGCATGAACCGGGAAAAGATGCTGAAGCAGGTGCTAGACAGTGCCAAACGGGAGTACGATTTTATTCTGTTGGACTGTATGCCCTCGCTGGGGATGCTCACTGTTAATGCATTGGCGGCGGCAGACGCTGCCCTGATTCCCGTGCAGGCGCAGTACCTGTCTGCGAAAGGTCTGGAACAGCTTTTGCAGACCGTGCAGAAGGTCCGGCGGCAGATCAACCCGAAACTGAAAATCGAGGGCATTCTGCTGACCATGACCGACAGCCGCACCAACTACGGAAAACAGATTAGCAATCTGATCCGGCAGGCATACGGAAAACACCTGAAGGTGTTTGAGCAGACCATTCCCCGTTCCGTCCGTGCGGCAGAAACCAGTGCGGCAGGCAAGAGCATCTTTGCCTATGACCCCAAGGGCAAGGTGGCAGAAGCCTACAAATCTCTTGCAAAGGAGGTGCAGGCGGATGCCGATCGACAGCGGAAACTTAGCTCTGAAAGGGCTAGATGACCTGTTTTCCACCGAGGAAAACCGACAGGAGGAACAGCAGGAGCAGGTACGGCAGATTCCTATTGATGATCTGCACCCCTTCACCAACCACCCCTTCAAGGTGCTGGACGATGAAGCCATGACCCAGACGGTAGAAAGTATAAAGCTGCTTGGTGTTACAAATCCGCTGATTGTTCGTCCCCGTCCAGAGGGCGGATATGAGATTATTTCTGGTCATCGCCGCCAGCACGCGGCACAGCTTGCTGGGCTGGATACGCTGCCTGTTATCGTTCGTCAAATGGATGATGATGCCGCGGTTTTGCTTATGGTTGACTCGAATCTTCAGCGTGAGAGCATTCTGCCCAGTGAAAAGGCATTCGCCTATAAAATGAAGCTGGAAGCTCTGAAAAATCAAGGTGCTAGGTCAGATTTAACTTCGTCCCAACTTGGGACGAAGTTGCGGGCAGATGAAAAAGTAGCCAAAGATTCTGGAGATAGCCGTAATCAAGTTCAACGGTATATTCGGTTGACGAACCTTGTTCCCGAACTGCTTGCCATGGTGGACGAAAAGAAAATTTCATTTAACCCTGCGGTGGAACTGTCTTATCTGGATGAAAAACAGCAGCGAGATTTTTTAGAAGCTATGGATGGAACACAAAATGCACCATTTTCTATGCTTTCACAAAGCAGAAGCAGAAAAAGAAGGCCGAAAAAGAAGCCCTTGACCCCGATGCAAACTACACCGAGGACAAGGGCGATTTTGAGATTCCGACCGATGTGCCGGACGAGGACGAAACCCCGGACGAGCAGGACACCGAATCCATCTGATTTTAAGGCGGCATTTGCCGCCGTACATATTGCAATCCAAAACAGATTGGAGGGATTCTTATCACAAAATTAGTCGTGGCGGAAAAGCCGTCCGTAGCCATGTCCTACGCCAAAGTCCTCGGTGCTACCAGCCGTCAGGACGGCTACCTTGAGGGTAACGGCTATCTGGTAAGCTGGTGCGTGGGACACTTGGTGGAGCTGGCACCACCCAATGTCTACGATGCCAAATACGTTAAGTGGAACATCGCAGACCTGCCTATATTGCCGGAAAAGTGGCAGTATCTGGTGTCTGCCAGCACCAAAAAGCAGTTTGGCATCCTGCAAAAGCTGATGCACCGCCCGGATGTGGATAGCATTGTGAACAGTTGTGATTCCGGACGTGAGGGCGAACTGATCTTTCGACTGGTCTATGAGCAGGCTGGATGTAAGAAGCCTGTTTCCCGCCTGTGGCTGTCCAGCATGGAAGATAACGCTATCCGCGAGGGTTTTCAGAAACTCAAACCATCAACTGAATACGATGCGCTGTACAATGCAGCACTCTGCCGGGAACGTGCCGACTGGATGGTCGGCATCAATGCGTCCCGGCTTTTTTCGTGTCTGTACGGTCAACCGCTGGCGGTGGGGCGTGTTATGACCCCGGTGCTTGCTATGACGGTGGTACGGGAAGCCGCCATTGCCGCCTTTGTGCCGGAGAAATTCTACACGGTTGCCCTGACCCTTGCGGACGGCGGCACTGCATCCAGCAAGCGGTTTGCCCAGAAAGCGGATGCCGAACTGCTGCTTTCCAAATGCCGAAAGGAGGGGCGTGTCACGGTACAGAAGATGAAACGCAAGGAGAAATCCGAAAGCCCGCCGCAGCTCTATGACCTTACTGCATTGCAGCGGGATGCCAACCGTTTGCTGGGATTTACGGCACAGCAGACCTTGGATTATGCCCAAAGCCTTTACGAAAAACGGCTCATCACCTATCCCCGAACGGACAGCCGCTTTTTGACGGAGGATATGGCGGCATCCCTTCCGGGGCTGGTAACGGACACGAGCAAGGCGTTTGCCGTGGAGGAACCGCTTCTCATCTATGTGCAGCAGGTCATCAACGGCAGCAAAGTCACCGACCACCATGCGCTGCTGCCTACGAAAAGCATGGTAAACGCAGATCTTGCCGCCCTCCCTGCCGGGGAGCGGAATATCCTGCGGCTGATTGCCGCACGGCTGCTCTGTGCCGTAGGCGAGCCGCACCGCTATGCAGAAACTACGCTCACCACCATCTGCGCTGAAGAGGAGTTTTCCACAAAAGGCAAGGTGGTGCTGTCCGACGGATGGAAAGCCATGGAACGAAAAATGCTGGGGGAACTTCTGGGCAAGCAGAAAGAACCGGTTGTTCTGCCGGATGTGCAGGAGCAGAGCCAGTGCAGCATTGCCGGTGCCGAACTGAAAGAGGGTCAGACCTCCCCGCCGAAATCCTACACGGAGGATACCCTGCTGCACGCTATGGAAACCGCCAGTGCAGACAGTATGCCGGAGGGTGTGGAACGTCAGGGCATCGGCACCCCGGCAACCAGAGCCGCCACTATTGAGAAATTGGTACAGAAGGGCTTTCTGGAGCGCAAGGGCAACAAGAAAACCAAGGTGCTGCTGCCAACCGACAAGGGAAAAGCCCTCATCACCGTGATGCCCGAAGAAATCCAATCCCCGGAAATGACCGCCGATTGGGAAACAAAGCTGCTGCAAATCGAACGTGGCGAAATGGAGCCGAGCGAATTTATGACCGAGATCAATACGATGATTACCGAACTGGTAAAGAACACGGAAATGAAAAAAGGAGCGAATGCGCTTATGAAAAACAAAATTATTGGTGTCTGCCCGAATTGCGGTGCAAATGTTGTAGAGCGTGAAAAAGGCTGGTTCTGTGAATCCAACCCTTGCCGTTTCGTGCTGTGGAAGGACAATGCGTTCTTCAAGCGTCTGGGCAAGCGTCTGGACGCTCATGTGGCAGACAAGCTGCTGCGGGATGGGCGTGTCCGCCTGAAGGATTGCAAGAGTGCCAAGGGCAAGACCTACAACGCCACCGTCCTGCTGTCCTGTGAAGCTGATGGTCGCAGCAAGTTCAGTCTGGAATTTGAGGGTGGTTGCTGATGGAACAAACCAAAGAAGCTGTTTATCTCATCAATGATGACAAATACTTGCATCTGCGAGAGAATGGCGCAGGCGTCGGCTTTGCCACCTATAACAAGGTAACTGGTGAGCCGCTGGAAAGTGGGCAGATCTCGGAAAAGAACCTGCCGCCAGATGGACAAAACACCATCCCTGCCGCCCGGAACTGGTATCTGTTTGAACTTTCGGACGATGACCGCAAGGTCATCCAACAGGAAAGCGTAAAGATCCTCGAAAACATCCCGCAGGCGGGCATCGGCAGACGGCGCATCTGGGAGCCGGAAACGCTGACGAAGGATATTCGTCTCATCAACAGCCACTATGACGACCTCTACCGCATTCCCGATGGCGGAGTGATTCAGGTGGATTACCCGGATGGGCGCAGTTTTACGGCACGGGTGGAACATCTGGATGATTACCACTTTGACATGGGCGGTCTGGGCAATGTGTTCCACATCTGCCAGTTTGCCGAGGTCATGGAGCGAAACCATGCCGACTTCTACCCCGAAATTCAGACACAGGACGAGCAGGCTGCATGGGAACTGGGCGGCAAAGGCTATCTTGCCATCCAGTCCTGTGAGGATGGATGGGACTACACCCTCTACCACAGCGATTATTCTGTGATGGACGGCGGGCAGTTGGATGCCCCGGAACTGACCATTCAGGAAGCCCGTGAGCAGATTCTGGAAGCACACCACATGGAAAAGGGGCGGCGGCTGTTGCAGGACTACGATGCCGTCATGGAAAAGGCAGCAGAAGCCGAGGAACTGGGGCTAAACCAGCGGTACTCCATGTTGGAAAAACTGGCGGCACTGGCCAAATGTGATGCCCCGGAGTGCAACCCCATCGTCTGCCGGAAAGTGAGGGATGAACATGAACTTTAACCATGAAGAACTGATGCTGATGATGCTCTACCACTCCGGCACCCGGCTGGGGCTTATCCACGAACTGCGGCTGATGCAGTGCTACCTGATGTCCGATGAGACCGCCCTGCGGGAATTGTCCGAACAGGTTATCGAGAAGCTGAAGCTGTTGACCGATGCGGAGTTTGACGAACTGGAATTTCCCCCGGACTGATTTTTTGCCGCCTGCGGGCGGCGTACATAGGCTCTTTTACAATGGAGTTCGATGTGATATACTGAAATCGACAACTCGGAATTGATAGAGTTCTTTAGATAGAGACACTTTTATCTGAAGGCCAAGAATATGTGGAAGAAAACTATAATGATTGGAGTTAATTATAATGAAACATAGAAAAGGAATCATTATTACAATAATTATTACAACTACAATCTGTTTTGTTGCGATTCCATTGGGTGTCAATTATGCATTTCACCATGTGGCACCTGTAGACATATTAGCTGCTCGTTGGGAGGCGTCAGATGCCCTTAATTATATTGCAACAACACTGGCATTTATAGGAACGTTTTTCTTAGGTTTGGTTGCATGGAAACAAAATACGGACTTGCAAAAAATCGAAACAAATAGGTTTATTGCAGATAACTCTTGTGAAGTCTTTTTGGAAAGTATTCAGTTAAAAAACCTCGATCAGACTGTATGTAATCTTAAAACCCAACATATGGAATCCATTGTAGTGGAGAAAGGTATACAAGGGTGTAATTATGGGAGCTTACAAATCGAAATCTGTCTCAAGCGCAAGTCCGGATATGCTACGCAGGTTCGAGTTAATGATATGCAGATATTTATTGGTGATGAGGAACCTGTAATTCCCATATGGACAAAACGATATGATGATACATTTAACATAATCGCAATTTCAGAAAAATACAATCGATTTAATGTTACTGTATTGCTAAAGACAGAAACCAAAAAGAAAATCATTGATCATCTAAATGATAATTGCAAAATAATGATAGATATGAAAATAGAACTTGTGTCTGCAAGCTATGTATCTACACAAATAAACTGTCGCGGTGATTTCATAAAATCGAATTCAGATAGCTTTGAAAATAATTTCATACTGTCTGACAAAGAACCAATATGTTTTTGGGGAGGAAATATTGTATATTCGGAGAAGGATGTGTCTGCAAGAATAAAAACTTGATGGGCACCTCGACTCATAAACGGCATTGGACTAAAACAGTCTCTTATATAGGCGATAACACAGATTCCAAAGCGAGTGACCTAAAAAGGCCGCTCGCTTTTTTGTTTACCATGAACTTGAAGGGAGGAACGCTATGCCAAGCAAAACCGAAGAATATCTTGTCCTTGCCCAGCGCACGGCAAATGGCTTAACCCGGTACTGGGAAAGCTGGACGGATTACCTGACCACCGCATCCCGGCTGTACAAGTACCCCTTTGCGGACCAGCTCATGATCTACGCCCAGCGCCCGGATGCCACCGCCTGCGCCGACTTTGACATCTGGAACAACCGGATGAACCGTTATGTCAGACGTGGCTCTAAGGGCATCGCTCTGCTGGACGAATCCAGCGGATTTCCTCGTCTGCACTACGTCTTTGACGTAAGCGACACCGGGGTGCGCCGCAATTCCCGTGACCCGGAGGTGTGGCAGTTTAACGACGACCTGAAACAACCGGTTTCGGAAATGCTCGCCGCCACCTACGGCATCAGCGGGGAGCGTGTCAGCCAGCAGCTTGCAGATGTTGCCGGGAAGCTGGTGGCAGATTACTGGGACAACAACGGTGGCGACATCCGTGCCATCGTTGACGGCTCGCTCCTGATGGATTATGATGAAGCCGGGGTGGAGATGCAGTTCAAGTCTGCCGCCGCCATCAGCGTCACCTACACGCTGCTGGAACGCTGCGGCATTGAGCCTGCCGGGTGGTTCGACAAGGACGATTTCCGAGCCATCCACGAGTTTTCCACCCCGGATAGTGTCTACGCCCTCGGCGCAGCCGTCAGCGACATGAGCCGGGAGGTGCTGCGTAACATCGAGCGCACCGTAAAAACAACCATTCGCCGCCGCAATGCAGAAAGGAGCCAATATGAATACGAACAGCAGGAACGTGACCTACTCGACCGTCGGGGACTACCAGCTCCCGAACCTGACCTTGAACCAGCCCCGGAAGCCGCTGGGCAAGTACGGCAGGCTGCGCCGGACGTACCTGATGAACCATCGCCCGGTGCTGTACAACACGATGCTCCTGAACGGGAGCCTGTACCCGCACCTGATGGAGGTGGAGCAGACGGCAGAGAGCCGGATGCAGCAGACCATGGTGCAGCTTCTGAAACAGAACCCGTCCCCGGACAAGGAGCGGAATCAGATGGCATGGGTGCAGCACATGAACGGCCTGAAAGCGCAGGCCGAGGAACTGGTGCTGACGGAGCTGATCTACAGCTAAGTTTTCTGGATGTGAACATCCCCACCGAAGCCCAGCAAATTGAAAAAATCGACCGAGCGGAGAGCGAAAAATCGCCCTCCGCTTTTGTTTTGTCGCAGGCGGAGATTGAAAATGCGCTGCGGAGAGGTTCCAATGTTGAAGGCAGCAAACTTCGGATATGGAAAATTTATCAGTTGCAGCCTGTCCGAAAACTCCGGGCAAAAGCTCTTGCCAACGAATATGCACCGTATGGCCCCGGCGGTTCTTCACACACTTATCTGGACGGAAGCAGTGGTTGGCTTGACCATGACAGCAAGGGTCTGACGTTTGAGCATTATCCCGACCATCAGAAAGTGCTTCTCCGCTGGGATCGGGTCGAAAAATATATTGACCTGATGATTCAGTCTGACCGCTACCTGTCGGACAAAGAAAGAAGAGCCATCGACTTTCCCCTTGAACTGAACGCCGCCAGTGCAGCCGAATACACTGCATTAAAGGCGCAGCACCCGGATACTCTGGTTGGATTTGAAGCTGGCGGCAATTTTATGTTCTATGGAGAAGATGCTGCCAAGGTCGCAAAAGTTCTCAACAGTGCTTTGTTTACGAGAGAAACAGCACTGGGCGAAGTTCAGGTCACAGGCTTTCCACCTAGCTTATGGGCAAGAAAGTCAAAAGAATTGTGGTCTGCGGGCAATGATGTTTACCTTGCCGGATTGAACGAAGATGGGACTCATCACCAGACTAAACATCTGCACAAAGAGGACTATCTGCCCATCGGCTCCATCATCAATATGGATGGCCGGAAATTTCGGATTGACGGAGTGGATTTTGATAAGGGCAAAGTTTCCTTGCAGGATATGGCACTGGCCGACCTGCGGATGCCAATTTTTCAGGAAGAGCCGCTGGCGGTTGTCCGGGAGTTGTACGAGCAGGAACAGGATGTGATGGAACACCCCTTGCCCGATTACAAGGTCGGTGACAATGTTATCGTTGATCTTCCTAGCCGAACCATCGAAGGCAAAATCGGCTATGTAGGCGAAACGGATGTACGCATCGACACCAGCGCACAGGGGCAGTCGTGGGATAACGAAGTTATCAGCAAACGACAATTCGAGGATGGCTTGCGGCAGGTTGAGCCGGAACTTTCCGATGAGGAACTGGACGAACTTCCCATCTCTACGGTGGTGGACGGAAAAGTGCAGACCTTCCCGGATGCCACTGCCTTGGATGAAGCCCTGAATGCCGAACCTGCGCCGGAGCCTGCTGGGAACTTCCGCATCACGGACGACCATCTGGGCGAGGGCGGTGCAAAGCAGAAATACGCCCGGAATATTGCAGCTATCCGCACCCTGTTCAAGCTGGAAGAGGAGCACCGGGGTGCCACCGTTGAGGAACAGCAGGTGCTTTCCCAGTATGTAGGCTGGGGCGGTCTGGCAGATGCCTTTGACCCCAACAAGGACGGCTGGGCAAAAGAGTACACCGAACTGAAAGGGCTGCTCTCCGAGGACGAGTACGCCGCCGCCCGTTCCAGCACTCTGAACGCCCACTACACCTCCCCGGTGGTGATTCGCTCTATTTACGATGCGGTCGAGAAGATGGGCTTCCAGTCTGGCAACATTTTGGAGCCGTCCATGGGCGTGGGCAACTTTTTTGGTATGTTACCAGATTCTATGCAGAACAGCCGACTGTACGGCGTGGAACTGGACAGCATCACCGGGCGTATTGCGAAAAAACTGTACCCGCAGGCTGACATTACCGTAGCCGGTTTTGAGACCACCGACCGACGTGATTTCTACGATTTAGCGGTGGGCAATGTTCCCTTTGGTCAGTACAAGGTCAACGATAAGGCGTACAACAAGCTGGGATTTAGTATCCACAATTATTTCTTTGCGAAAGCCATCGACCAAGTGCGTCCGGGCGGCATCGTGGCGTTTGTCACCAGTCGCTACACGATGGACAGCAAGGACAGCACCGCCCGCAAGCACATGGCAGAGCGTGCCGATCTGCTGGGTGCTATCCGTCTGCCCAACAACGCTTTCCGTGCCAACGCTGGTACGGATGTTGTCAGCGACATTATCTTTTTGCAGAAGCGTGACCGCCCTGCAGACATCGAACCTGCATGGGTGCAGCTTGGCAAGACCGAGGATGGTTTTGCTATCAACCAGTATTTTGTAGACCACCCGGAGATGGTTTTGGGAGAACTCACCACCGAAAGCACCCAGTATGGACGGGAGGAACTCACCGTTGCACCCATCGAGGGCACCAGCCTTGCCGACCAGCTTGCCGAAGCGGTACAGCATATTGAGGGGCAATACACCGAAGTTGAGGTAGAAACACTAGATATTGCGGATGTCGAAAATGAGAAGCATATTCTCCCGGCTGACCCGGATGTAAAAAACTTCTCCTACACCGTGGTGGACGGCGAAGTGTTCTACCGGGAAAATTCCGTGATGACACAGGTGGAACTGTCCGACACCGCCAAGGGGCGTGTCACCGGCATGGTGGAGCTGCGGCAGATTGTCAATGACCTGATCGACCAGCAGTTGAACGACTACCCGGACGAGGACATCAAGGCAACACAGGAGCGTTTGAACGCCGCCTACGATGCCTTTGCCGCCAAATACGGTCTGCTGAACGACCGCAAAAATGGGCGGCTTTTTGAGCAGGATTCCTCCTACTATCTGCTGTGTTCGCTGGAAAATCTGGACGAGCAGGGACAGCTTAAATCTAAGGCGGCGATGTTCACCAAGCGCACCATTCGCCCGGAGCGCACCGTCACCAGCGTGGATACGCCAAGTGAAGCGTTGGCGGTGTCCATCGGGGAGCATGGCAAGGTGGACTTGCCCTATATGGCAGAACTGCTGGGCACCCCCGGCGAATATGGGCGCATTACTACCGAACTGTCCGGTGTGATCTTCAAAGACCCTGCCGCCGACCCCACCGACCCGGAAGCGGGCTGGCAGATGGCAGACGAATATCTGTCCGGCGATGTCCGGGCAAAGCTGCGAATGGCGCAGTTTGCCGCAGAGACCAACCCGGAATTTGCCGTCAATGTCACCGCATTGGAAAAAGCACAGCCCAGAGAGCTGGAAGCATCTGAAATTGATGTACGGCTGGGTGCTACTTGGTTGGACCCGGACATTATCCAGAAGTTTATGACCGAGACCTTCCAGATCCCCTACTATCTGCGCCATGCAGTCAAGGTGAGATATTCTCCCTATACCGCAGAATGGCGTGTGGAGGGCAAAACTGCCACCGGGCGGGGCGATATTATTTCCTCTGAAACCTACGGCACATCCCGTGCCAACGCTTATAAGATTCTGGAGGAGACCCTGAACCTGAAGGATGTCCGCATCTACGACACCATAGAGGATGCCGAGGGCAAACCCAAGCGTATACTGAACAAGCGGGAGACCATGCTGGCGCAGCAGAAACAGCAGGTCATCAAGGACGCTTTTGCCAACTGGGTCTGGCAAGACCCCCAGCGGCGCATTACGCTGGTTCGGCAGTACAACGAGCTGTTCAACTCTACCCGCCCCCGTGAATACGATGGCTCCCACATCCATTTCGTCGGCATGAACCCGGAAATCACCCTCCGGGAGCACCAGCGCAACGCCATCGCTCATGTGCTTTATGGCGGTAATACGCTGCTTGCACACGAAGTTGGCGCGGGCAAAACCTACGAAATGGCGGCATCCGCTATGGAAGCAAAACGGCTGGGGCTGTGCCAGAAATCGCTGTTTGTTGTGCCCAATCACCTGACGGAGCAGTGGGCAAGCGAGTTTCTGAACCTCTACCCCAATGCGAAACTGTTGGTGGCACGGCGCAAGGACTTTGAAACCGCCAACCGTAAAAAATTCTGCGCCCGCATCGCCACCGGGGACTACGATGCCGTCATCATCGGGCATTCGCAGTTTGAGCGCATTCCGCTGTCCTTTGAGCGTCAGGAGCGTATCATTCAGGAGCAAATTTATGAAACGCTTGCCGCCATCAATGAGTTGAAAGTCCACGCAGGCGAGAATTTCTCCATCAAGCAGATGGAAAAGACCCGCAAAACGCTGGAAACCAAACTGGAAAAACTGCGCTCCGATGAGCGCAAGGACGATGTGATCACCTTTGAGCAACTGGGCGTTGACAGGCTCTTTGTGGACGAAAGTCATTTTTACAAGAACCTCTTTTTGACCACAAAAATGCGAAATGTCGCAGGATTATCCACCAGCGAAGCCCAGAAGTCCAGCGATATGTTCGGCAAGTGCCGCTATCTGGATGAGATCACCGGCGGGCGGGGCGTGGTGTTCGCCACGGGTACGCCCGTGAGCAATTCCATGACCGAGCTGTACACGGTCATGCGGTATTTGCAGTACAGCACCTTGCAGCAGAAAAAGCTGACCCACTTCGACTGTTGGGCATCCACCTTTGGTGAGACCACCACCGCCATTGAGCTTGCCCCGGAAGGTACAGGGTACCGTGCCCGCACCCGGTTCGCCAAGTTTTTCAATCTGCCGGAGCTGATGTCCATGTTCAAGGAGGTTGCGGACATTAAAACCAGTGACCAACTTCATCTGCCTGTGCCGGAGGCAAAGTTTGAGACCGTGGTGGCAAAGCCGTCCGACCTCCAAAAGGAAATGGTGCAGGAGTTGAGCAAACGTGCTGCGGAAATTCACTCCGGCAATGTGGATGCGTCTGTGGACAATATGCTCTGCGTCACCAACGATGGGCGCAAGATTGGTCTGGACGTTCGCCTGATGAATCCCATGCTCCCGGACGACCCCAACAGCAAACTCAACGTCTGTGTGCAGAACGTGCTGAAGATCTGGGAGGAGGGCAAAGACCAGAAGCTGACCCAACTTTTGTTCTGCGACCTCTCCACCCCGAAAAACGATGGCAATTTCAACGTCTACGATGATATTCGCAAAAAGTTAGTCGCCGCCGGTGTGCCGGAGAACGAGATCGAGTTTATCCACAACGCCGATACCGAGGCGAAAAAAGCGGCTTTATTCTCCAAAGTGCGCTCCGGCGATGTGCGAGTTTTGCTTGGAAGTACGGCTAAAATGGGAGCAGGCACCAACGTGCAGTCCCGACTTGTGGCGGTGCATCACTTGGACGTTGGCTGGAAGCCCAGCGACATGACCCAGCGCAATGGTCGCATCATCCGGCAGGGCAATATGAATAAGGAAGTCAAGGTGTTCAATTACGTTACGGAAGGGACATTTGACAGTTATTTGTTCCAAACTTTGGAAAACAAACAGCGATTTATCAGCCAAATCATGACTTCCAAATCCCCGGTGCGCTCCTGTGAAGACGTGGACGAGCAGGCACTTTCTTATGCGGAGATCAAGGCACTGTGTGCCGGTAATCCGCTCATCAAGGAGAAGATGGACTTGGATGTGCAGGTGGCAAAGCTGAAGGTGCTGAAAGCCGACCACCAGAGCCAGAAATTTCGTCTACAAGACAAGCTGCTGACCAAGTTCCCGGCTGACATTCAGGAAACGAACGCCCACATTGCCGGGCTGAAAGCCGATGCACAGCTTGCCGCCGCCCATCCGCAGGGCAAGGAGGAGTTTTGCGGCATGGTCATCAAGGGCGTGACCTACGACGAGAAAAAGACCGCCGGTGAGCGGCTGGTGCTTGCCTGCTCCGAACTGCCCAACGCCGAGGAAAAAGTCATCGGCAGTTACCGGGGCTTTGAGCTTTCTCTGCGGTTCGACGCTTTCCGCACGGAGTATCAGGCACTCTTGAAAGGGCAGCGGAAATACACGGTGCCTTTGGGCAACGACCCGCTGGGCAACATTATCCGTCTGGACAACTCCTTGAACAATTTCCCGGAGCGCATTAACTCTGCTGAGAATGAACTAGCCACTCTGCATCAGCAGCAGGCGGCGGCGCAGATCGAGGTGGAAAAGCCTTTCCCGCAGGAGGAAGAGCTGGCAGAGAAATCCGCACGGCTTGCAGAGCTGAATGCCCAGTTGGATGTGGACGAAAAGAGCCACGAGCCGGAACAGGACGAGCAAGAACAGGAGGATGCCCCTCGCCGCCCCTCGGTGCTGGCGGCACTGGAAGAAAAGTCGGATAAGCCGGAGCCGGTGAAACCTTTCCGCAGTTATTACGACAAGGACGGTGATGCCCGGTGAAGGAAAAGCGGGATGAAATCATTATCCTGAGAACCACAAAAACCGAGAAGAACCGCATTTATGAGAAAATGCTGGGCATGGGCATCCGCAGCCTGAGTGCCTATATCCGTAAGATGGCACTGGATGGTTACTGCCTGCATCTGGATTTGAAAGAACTGCGCCGCATGGCGTATCTGCTCCAGATGTGCAGCAACAACCTCAACCAGTATGCCAAATGTGCCAACGAAAGCGGTCAGGTCTACGCCGCTGATCTGGAGGACTTGCGCATTCGGCTCGATGAGCTGATCTCCATTGGCAAGCAGATTCTCGCAAAACTGACCGAACTATAACAATACCCGCAGTTAGATGCTGCGGGTTACATAGATTTACCACTCACTTTCGTCCTCATCAAGCAGAAAATCTTCAAAGTCACCCAAATCATTCGGCACAAACTGCTCTGGATGAAAACGCGCGTTAAGCTGTTCTTGTGCTAGCTCTCGAATCTCTGGCCGCTTGTCATGAGCTTTGTTATGCAACCATTTGACTTGTTCTTTAGAAAGTCTCCATGGTAGAGAAAGCAGTTTGTTTTCAATCATCTGCGTTGAACGCACATCAGGTGGCAATGCGGCGCATTTTTTGCAAATATGTGCCGCATGACCTTTGCCCGAAAACTTTTCATTCGCCTTATACTCACCGCAGACCTTACAATAGTGTCCATGTTTTTTCATATGAGCATTCCTTTCGCCGCCAATTTTATATTAGCATATCAGATTTCAGCTGCAAATCCAACTTGATTTTGAGAAAAAAGGAAGGGGAGAGTGCCGATGGCAGCAACCCGATTGATTGCACTGCACAAAAACAAGGGAAAATCCGTTGCGGCCTGTCTGAAAAGCCGCACGGATTACGCCCAGAACCCGGACAAGACACAGCAGGGCGAACTGGTCAGCAGTTACGAATGCAGTCCCTTGACGGTTGATGAAGAATTCATGCTCTCCAAACGCCAGTATGAACTGATGACTGGGCGCAGGCAGAAAAACGATGTGATTGCCTATCAGATTCGGCAATCGTTCAAGCCCGGAGAAATCACCGCCGAGGAAGCCAACAAAGTCGGTTATGAGCTTGCCATGCGTTTTACAAAAGGCAAGTATGCTTTTATCGTTGCGACCCATACAGACCGGGAACACATTCACAATCACATCATTTACAACTCCACTGCACTGGACAGCACCCGGAAATTCCGGGATTTTTTGTTGTCCGGGCTTGCGGTACAGCGTCTGAGCGATTTGATTTGTCTGGAACATCAGCTGTCTGTTATTGAAATCAAGCCGTACCGGGAACGGCAGAAGCGTACCCTTTACCCACCCAGAGAAAGCAACCGGGATAAGCTGTGCGCCGTAATCGACAATATCCTGCTGAACGAGAAGCCCACAGACTTTGAAGCCTTTCTTCAAAAGCTGGAACAGCAGGGCTATGAGATCAAGCGAGGAAAGCACACTTCCGTCAAAGGCACACGACAGAAACGCTTTATCCGTTTTCGGACGCTGGGCGCAGGGTACAGCGAAGATGAAATCAAGGCGGTCATTGCTAGAGAAGCCGAACACCGTCCGCATCAGAAGCAGCCGCCAAAAGAGCAGCCGTTCCATTTGTTGGTGGACATTCAGGCGAAACTCTCCGAGGGCAAGAGCGAAGGCTATGCACGATGGGCAAAACGCTACAATCTGAAAGAGATGTCCAAGACCCTGATCTTCTTGCAGGAAAATAAAATCGGCAGCATCGAAGAAATGCAGGAGAGAGTAAATGCGGCAACTGCACAATACCATGAGTTGGGCGATTCCATCAAGGCCGCAGAGCAGCGCATGGCGGAGATTGCCGTCCTGCGGGCGCACATCATCAACTATGCCAAAACAAGACCTGTGTATGATGCCTACCGTAAGGCCGGGTACAGCAAAAAGTTTCTGGAAGAACACCGGGAGCAGATCACACTGCACCGGGCGGCAAAAGCCACTTTTGACGAAGCTGGACTGAAAAAGCTGCCAAAGGTAAAAGAACTGAACACAGAATACTCCACACTGCTTTCTCAAAAGAAAGCTGCTTATCCAGCCTACCGCAAGGCGCGTGATGAGATGCAGGAACTGATGAAAGCACAGAAGAATGTAGAGATTTTTTTCACAGAAGAAAAGGCCACCAAGGAAAAAGCGCAGACCCGATAAGCAGAGAACACCGAGGATTCTTCCCATTTTTGGGGGAGTCCTCGGTGTTCTTTTTTGTTATAGAAGCATTTGGCACAAATGCGCAGCCTGCATCCAGCGGATGCAGTACACAAAGGGTTTGGGACTATCCCAACAAGCATTTTGCAACGCAAAAATGGCATTTGTATATACGAATGCCCTGCTTGCCGGTACAATGTCATCGATGAAACAAAAACAGTTTCATCAAAGACGGTTATATGGTTGTGCCGATTTCCAAAACATAGTAATATTGAAGTACTAACTGGGGCTGAAAGTGGCAAAACTGCTTGCTTGGTTTCCATTCAGGAATTACTAACAGCGTAGACCGTCCGTTCGCTTCGTGAAAGATTCAATGTTTTGATTGGTTGGGTCGGCACAACCGTTACCCGTGTCAATAACGCGCCTGTTACTTTTGCGAAGAAGTGAAACTGCCCTGAGAGGAGATGTGTATATGAATTTTTGTCCAGTAGCAGGAATCGACGTAAGTAAACGGTTCAGTGATATGTGTGTTTTGTCACCAGATAACAAAATTTTTGCGCAGGAAAAAAATTTATCACGATGAAACATCGATAAACAGAGCAAACGCCCTGCTCCAGAAGGCTGAGCAGCTCTTCTCCAGCAAGCCTGTTATTGTAATGGAATCCACCTCACACTACCATCTGATTCTCTTTCAGTTCTTCTCAGATCGTGGATATGACGTGATCGTGGTAAATCCACTTCAAAGCAACTCCATGAAGGATTTCTCTATTAGAAAGAGGAAAACAGATCGCGTAGATGCCTTTAAATTGGCAATGATGTACCGAACAAAGACACTGCGTCCTTCTCAGATTCCTCAGACTGCAATGCGTGCATTACGCCAGCTCTGCAGAGAACGGGTGGAGTTTTTGAATGATATTACGCGTTATAAGAATCGATTAACCGCCCTTCTGGACCAATCCTTTCCAGGCTAGCACACTATAGGAAGCAAAAGCCAACGTCAGTGCCCACAAGACAGGCTATCGTTTTAGTCGTCCAAGGCGAAAAAGGAGATAGCAGAAAGGGGCTAACAACATATCACCAAGGTACACTTCCATACACAAACATGAGTCGGCAAATATGATAAATCTTTCCGAGCAAAACCATGCAGGAACACCCGATGGATACTCCTGCATGGTTCGTACTATTGCCGTCAGCGCCGAATCCCCAGTACTTCAAATCCGGCAGATTCAACGGCCTGTGCCAGTTCTTCATCACTGAGTGGACGCTCAAAGGAGACTCTTGCCGTGCCGTTTTCCAGACTGACCTTTGCAGCAACACCATCCAATGCATCCAGTGCCGCCGTTACACTGCGGCGGCAGTTTTCACAGCGCATCCCGCCGATCTTTACGGTCAGGCTGCCAATGGGAGCGGAGAGCTTTTTTGCCCGGATGCGCGGCTGCTTTTCCGTTCCGCAGCAGGTCTTTTTGCTCGTGAATCGCCGGATCAGCGACCATATGCACCCACCAACGATCAGAACCGTCAATGCGATCCAGACAGCCTGCATCTTATCTCACCCTTTCCCAGTAGACTACGGAAGCAACACTGCTTTTCAGCCCACTGCACCCATGGCATTTTTTGCAGTTCCCGCCGCAATCGGCGGACATGACGGTTTTCTTTACATAGCCCAGCTGCGCATACCGTTCCAGCTTAGCCTCCACCATTTCCGGCGTCGTACCGAGTTCGGTGGCAAGCTGCGCCGTGGAATGAATGCCCGGCGCGTCCAGAAGTTCCAAAAGGGACATGGCTACCGCCTCCTCAGAAGAACAACCCTGCAATATGATAGGTCAGGCAGGAGATGATCAGCGCGGTGGCAATGTAGTACAGGGCAATGCGTACCGTCCATTTTGCGGAATGTGTCTCATGCAGCGTGGCATTCAGTGCCATCAGGCAGGGAACATTAAAATTTACGGCAAGAATAAACGCCAGTGCCTCCGGCTTGGAGATGGAGGCGGCGATGATCTGACCGATATTGGCGTCTGCCGCACCGGTAGCCGTGGCTTCCCAGATAGAACCCGCACCGGTGAACAGAACGCTGGTCACGCCGAGCACCGCTTCCTTGGAGATCATAGAGGATACGAAGGCAAGGAAGGTCTGCCAACCCATACCGAAAAATTTCGTCACAGGCTCGATGGCTTTTCCGAATTTATAGAGTACGCTTCCTGTCATATCGCCGCTGCCGGAATAGGCCAGCGCCCAGAAAACGGCGGCCACAACGACCACCACCACAAACGCCTTTTTGAACACGTCACATGCACGTACAACGGTGGTGCGAAGCAGGCTTCCCCAGCGGGGCTTATGATAGGGCGGCAGCTCCATGATCAGTCCTGTGCGATCCTCCACCGGACTGAGCTTGCGCCCGAAGATTTTGGCGGTGATCATGATATGTAAAAACATAATGGCAAAAATCAGCAGCATGACTCCGATTGCGCCCATGCCGCCGAAGATTGAGGAGGCGAGCGCCGGGATCACGGCAAAGGTCGCGCCGCAGGGCACCGCCCACGCAAGGGCAATGGTCAGGATGCGCTGACCGTAGGAATCGATGACACGGGTTCCCGCTGCACCACCGATGGTGCAGCCGAAGCTGACCAGCATGGGCATGATGGATTTGCCCTGGAGTCCCAGCTTGTTCATGGTATTGTCAAACACATAGGACACACGCGCCATGTAGCCGACCTCTTCCAACAGGCCAAATACGAGATTGATGCCGAACACGAAGCCTGCCATGGAGAATACCCACCCCAGCGCCGTGACGATGGTACCGTTGATGAATGAGGTCAACCACGCAGGCAGCCCTATGCTTTCCACCAGCGGATACAAAAGTGTTGGAATCTGTCCGCCGACAGTCATGATAGGCGCGGCGACCACCATGGACAGGATAATCCCCAGCAGCACGATGCCAATAGCGATTGCCTTGCCCCAGCGCTTGGAGATAGCAGCGCGGTCAAATTTGGTGAGGAGTTGAGAATCCTTCCTTGTTTTTGTCACGACGCCGAAGAGAACGCTCTCGATCCAAGCGAATTTGCAGTCGCTGGTATAAAGGCTGCCATCGGGATTTTCTGCAAAAAACGCCTTGACAGCCTCCTTATCGGAAACGGCGGACACCTTGTGTGCCACGACGCTGTCCCCCTCCAGCAGCTTTGCCGCCAGCCATGCCGTCGAATACTGATCGATCCCGTCTGCGGGTACCAGAGAAATGGCCTTTTCATATGCCTTTTTCTGTTCACCGCTTTCGTATAATGCGGTAAGCGCGTCCGCCGACAGCCGCTTCGGGGTTTTCATTGATTCTTCCAACGCCTGATAAAAAGAACCGTAGCTCTTTTTGTCCGGAGCCACCAGGGAAACTACAGGGATGCCAAGCTTTTGCGATAGCTTTTCTGCATCCACGGACTTGCCCTGTGCCGTGGAGACATCCGTCATGGTCAGAACCAGCATGGCAGGGGTATTGATGCCTGCATAGTCCGCCAGCATGAACAGGCTGCGTTCCAGCTGCGAGGCGTCGGCAAGGATGCAGGTCAGCTCCGCGCCGCCGGAGGCGATATAATCGCGGGTCACGATCTCCTCATCGGAGTTGGCGGACAGACTGTAGGTGCCGGGAAGATCAGCGACAAGGTATTTGACACTGTTTCGCGTAAACTCACCTTCGACCTTCTCCACGGTCTTGCCCGGCCAGTTGCCGACGTGCTGGTGTGCACCGGTCAGGGTGTTGAAAACAGTGGATTTGCCGGAGTTCGGCTGACCGAGAAGGGCGATTTTTCTTTCGTTTGCCATCACGCCTGCACCTCCACCTGTATCCGTTCGGATTCCGCCCGGTTCAGTGCGATCATCGTGTCGCGTCCGTAAACCAGAACGGGACGGTTTTTAACATTTTGGAGCATTTCCAACGGGCAGCCGATGTTCAGCCCGATGGAGGTGATGCGGGAAAGATAGCGCCGGTCGCCGGTAATGCCGGTGATTCTGGCTTTCTGCCCCTCCCTGAGATCGGTGAGCTTTTGCATGGGAATATACCTCTCTTTCCTGAATTTATATAAATCCCGCTTACACAGAGTGCGCGGCTTGATTTAACCGGCCTTGATTAGCCTACTCTAACTGATGCGTAAAATTTTAAGGATCATAAGATCCCCAAAATTTTGTACCATCCGGCAGTGTAAAAATCCTGCAAGATCGAGATATGCCGCAGGGCAACATCCATTGGTGCATCATGTGCAATGATCTCAAATATGCCAGTGAACATGGAGCTTACCACAATGTGGATCATCGTATCGTCCAAGTCAGAGCTGAGTCGCCCGGCCTTCTGCATCAAATGAACCAATGCGGCGCTGGATGCCGTCTCGATTGCAATAAGGCGCTCTGGATAATCTTCGTATTTTGTTCCGGCTGAACAGCAGACAATGAGTTTGAAGGCATCATAGTTCTGATAAATGTATTTCAGAAAATCACTCGTACCGCCGTCTGAATCGCGGGTAAGCTCGGGAAGGTTCGCCAGCTGCTCATCCAACTCCTGTCGGGAATATGCTTCGCTGAAGGACTTGCATTGATCATACAGGTAGTCGGCAGGGCCGGATACCAGAGCATCGAACAGCGCTTCTTTGTTGGCATAGTAGCGGTAAAGCGCACCGGTCGTTACGCCGACGGAAGCGGCAATGCTGCGTACCGACGCCTGACGATAGCCCTTTTCAAGAAACTCGGACTTCGCTGCCTCCAGTATTCTTTCGGCGAGTTCATCGTTTCGTAATTGCATTTGCCCACCCCCATTCGATAACGAGGTTATTCAATAACACTGTTATTATATTGGAGAAATTCTCCTTTGTCAATAGGAACACAGTATTTGAAAATAAATTTGATAGCCACGACCGCTTTCCCCGTGAATAGTAACTTACAGCTACGTCGGTTGAGGGCGGCTTTACGGTGGACTTATGAGTGACAAATAGAGAATGAAAAAGGCTCGTATCAGCGTTTGACTGATACGAGCCTTTTTATGTCGGGAGAGCGTTTACAGCTTCCAGCCTTCGGCCTGCTGGCGGATGGCGGTAAAGCGTTTATATATGCCGCCCTGGGCGATCAATTCCTCATGGGTGCCGCATTCAGCGATGCGGCCGTCGTCCACCACAAGGATCTGGTCGGCGTTCCGGATGGTGGCCAGGCGGTGGGCAATGGTGATAATGGTTTTGCCCTTTGTCAGCTCTGAGATTGCTTGCTGGATAAGGTGTTCGTTCTCCGGGTCGATGCTGGCGGTGGCCTCATCCAAATACTTTCTTAGACAACAAGAGCGGAACCTTTTGCAAGGCTCCGCTCTTATTGCTGCTGTTACGCAAGTGATGAAAATGAAGGAGATATATCTTTCAAAACTGCCCATGGACTGCTACGGCGATGGGGAGCCGCAGCAAACCCATCAGACAGGCTTTGGAAGAAGCAAAAAGACTTGGGAGAAATGCACTGTCACAGGTTGATGGCGACCCCAAGGATCACGAACAGAACCGACAGACAGATGCAGCTTACCCCGTTTCTTCGTTCCGTGAAAGCGTCTAAGGAGCATTGACGGATCTGGAGCAGCATGGATACCTGCAAAAGATCCCACGCTACCGTGACAATGGGAGCAGCACATCCAACCTGTATTCCGTGCAGTAAGGCCGCAGAAAAGCGCAGTCCTCCGCCAAGGGAGGACTGCGCCCATTTGATGGACCCAGGGGAGGTTCATGATGGACCTCCCAGAAGGACTCACTCCATCGGAGATTTAACACAGAGAAAGAAACAAGCGTCACTTCCAGAATTGCTCTAAAACCCTCTATGATATGCAAACTATAAAAGAGCGTATTGGTTATCCGAAGTATAAGTATAACTCTTATTGGATATTCTCAGCATATCGTAATTCTTTGGATTCGCGATGGCATCGTAGCAAAACTCAGCACCCATCATTAGTTGGCGCTGACATTCGCCAATCTCAGGAACCACATCAGCATAGATGCTATTATTTACATAGCACATAGAACATGATATGGGATTTAACTCTACAATGTCTATATACGAATTACCGTTGCTGTCAATAAATTCGCCTAAATCTAATGCGTAGTTAGCTGGGAAAACGCCCAATCTTCTAATGTGATCTACCATATGTATGGCAATATTTTTGTGTGATTTTGGCACGGTGTGTTTGAGTGAATGGAGCGCCCTGGATGAGTTGACAACCTGATTATTCAAAATAATGTGCCTGATTTCGCGTGTGCCTAACTGCATGATTAACGCTCGCTTTAGATACATTCATGTACTCAGCAACCTCTACTGAACGAACTGAACCATGTTGCGCTTCAAGAATAAATATGGCTTTTAGATAGTCTTCTCCTGAAGAATGAAGTCTTTCTTTTGTGACCGCCTCAGCCACACTGCTGGACATTATTTCACATGAACAGATGCAATGTCTACGTAGCTGGCATCTGTGTAGAAGTCATAGCCAGTTATCTTATCAGTATTCCACAGAGCCAGATCGTGAGTGCCGGTTACAGGCACCAGAAGATTCTGATCTGCAATACCATTCAGAATCATTTCATAGATTTCCTGCACACGCTGAAAATCAGAAGTGGAGTCCAATTCTGCGAAAATTTCAGGATTCTCAAAGAAAGCAGAGAACTGGCAGAGGATCGGATCACCCATAGCGCCAGGAGCCATATTGCTCATATCTGTTGCAGGGTCAAAGGAACCGCCAGCAGTATTGTAGAAGGTCAGATCATATTCGCCAGCCATCAAGGCTCCATACCAGGTGTTCATGTCTACTGCATCAATAGTAACATCGAAGCCGAGTTCTTTAAGAGAAGCTGCAATAGAAAGAACTGCATTGTCAACACTTGCAAGGCTCTGAGAATAGTTGAAATGAATGGCGAGAGAAGTTCCGTCCTTCTCCAGGATACCGTCATCATTGGTATCCTCATAGCCGGCTTCCTTCATGAGCTGCTTTGCCTTTTCCATGTCGGTAGGATAGGTCTTAACCTCCACACCGCAGTTGGGCTTTTCATTCGTAAAGAGGGTTTCGGCAGCAGTCTCCAGACCATCGAAAACAGAGGTTTCCAACTCCTGCTGATTAACAGCGTAGGATACTGCTTCCCTTACAAGAGGATCATTAAAGGGAGCCTTATTCAGGTTCATACCCAGATAACGAGTTTGGTTGGTGCTGTCATCCATGGCATGACCGAAAGCGGCATCCTGGGAAATTTCCGTGTAGCCTTCTGCGCTAAGTCTGCTGGAGCCGAGAATTGCATCGATTTCGCCGTTGCGCAGAGCAAGAATTTTTGCAGCATTATCAGGAATCACTTTGACTTTGAACTCGTCCACTTCAGGAGCTTCGCCCCAGTAGTAGGGATTGCGGATAAAGGTATAGGTATCTCCCTCGACCCGGTCAAACATATAGGGACCAGTACCCATAGTTGCACTCACGCAATTCTCATAAGCCTTTTCTACGCCGCCTTCAAAGGCTGCGGGATTCACAATACCAAGAGGCAGCGCCATGGTCAAATTGTCAAGAGCAGCGTAATAAGGGGTCTTCAAAATCATTACAAAGGTTTTTTCATCCGGGGTTTCCAGCTTGTCAAACAAAGTAGTGAGCTTACCGAAGGCACCATTCTGGGGACCCAGATGGGTTACTACTGCTTCAAGGGTCATCTTTACTGCCTCGGAAGTCAGAGGAGTACCGTCAGAAAATTTGACACCATCACGCAGATGGAAGGTGTAAGTCTTGCCGTCATCACTGATTTCCCAGGTTTCAGCCAACTCGCCCTGGATCTTCCCGTTATCATCGTAGCTTACCAGAGTGTTGTAAAAATTACGACTCCAGAATCCGGCACCATAAGTGCTGGATACCATAGGCGTGATGACAGGATAGAAGCCTACAGAAAAGTCCCAATTCTCGGTGACAGTGATTGAGACCGGCTCTGCATCGGTCTGAGAGGTGGATTCCTCCGGTTTCTCGTCAGGGTTCGTGCCGCAAGCAGCCATAGCAAGGCACATCACAAGTGCGAGTCCGAAAGCTAAAAGTTTTTTCAGTTTCATGTACAAAATCTCCTTTATTTATTTTTATATCATGCTTTTCAGCAGGGTATACGTATTTATTGAATGGTTTAACCCAAATATGGAGCAATAGAATGCAGCAGAAGCTTGGTATACGGATGTGTAAAGCAGTCTGTCGAACCGTGAAATGTACGGTCTTCGATAATCTTACCGCAGCGCATCACCATCACACGGTCTGCAAGATATAGCGCAACGTCCAGGTCATGGGTAATGAAAAAGCAAGTCATTTTTCGCTCCTGATGGAGTCGCTTCAGCAAATCAAGAATATGTTTACGAACCAGGACATCCAGCCCACTGACTGCTTCATCAAAAATCAACACATCCGGTTGAGCCGCTAACGCTCTTGCAATACATACACGTTTTTGTTGTCCACCGGATAGCTCATGAGCTTTTCGCAGCTTGATCTCTTCGGGAAGCTCCATCATGGTAAGAAGATCATTGATTTCCCGTTCTTCTTCCTTTTTGCTGAGTTTTCTGAAATTGCGAATTGGCTCTGCAATGATTTGATATACCGTAAAGCGAGGGTCCATTGCTCCCTTGCCATCCTGAAGAATCAGCTGTATTTTAGATCGCAGTACCTGCTTTTGCTTGCCCCGGCAGAGGGAAATGTTTTTTTCTTCAAACAGTACCTCTCCAGAAGATGGAACCAGAAGACCGCACATGAGCTGAGCCAAAGTGCTTTTACCAGATCCGCTTTCTCCTACCAAAGCGCAAAATGAACCATTCTGAATAGTAAAATCTACATGATCAACGGCCAGAAGCTCGTTGCTTGTGCCTTGTTCGTGAAATTCTTTTGATAGGTTGTTGACTTTAATCATGATTCCGCCCCTTTCGTGAAAGCACAGGAAAGGGAGTAAGCTTCAATCAGCGACCTTGTATAAGGTTCTGTGGTATGATCGAAGACAGATTGAACTTCACCGGATTCTATAATTTTTCCTTCTTTCATCACCAACACGTTTCCACCTAATTGAAGAGCTGTTGCAAAATCATGAGTTACCATAAGAATCCCAACTCCATTTGCTTTCATCTGCGAAAATAAATCTATGATTCCATTTCTGTGAATCACATCCAAAGCAGTTGTCGGCTCATCGGCAAGCACGAATTTTGCATCAAGCATCATAGCCATTGCGATAATGACACGCTGAAGCATTCCTCCGGAAAGCATATGGGGGTATGCTCTGTATACCCTGTCAGGATCATCTAAGCCTACATCATGCAGAAGCCGCAGAATATAGTTGTAACGCTGCTGGCGGGATTTGTCGGAATGAAGCCGTAGCGTTTCATCCATCTGTCTGCCAATACGCATAGAAGGGTCCAATGCAGTCATTGGATTTTGCGGGATATAGACAATCTGGTTTCCGTATATTCCTCGTCTCTGCTTTTCTGACGAATTCAAAAGATCAGTCTCGCCGAAGAAAACGGAACCCGACACCTTAAATTTTTTAGGGTCCAATAAGTTTAGCACCGCACTACAGGTCATTGTTTTGCCGCTGCCTGACTGGCCTAACAAGATCAAAGACTCTCCTTCTTTGATTGCAAAGGATATTTCAGAAACCAAGTTATCCGTGCCGGACCGAAGATTAATGCTTAAATGATCAATCATAAGTGATGGCATCATAGGCTGTCCTCCTCCGGCGTCAGAATATCACGGAGTGCTTCTCCAAATAAATTGAAGCCTGCTGCCGTTACGAAGATGCACAAGCCTGGATAGATTAGCAATTCCGGATGAGAGTAAAGCGCTGTCCTGGCATCATTTAACATGGCACCCCATTCCGGTGTGCCGGAAGGAAGGCCAAGTCCGAGGAAAGCAAAGCTGGAAACCATAATGATGGAAGAAGCGACACCAGTGGAAACATACACAAGAAACTGTGGCAGAATGTTAGGAATCAGATGTCTGAAGACCAGCTTTCCTGTATTGCACCCAGAAATCCGGGCTGCCAGGATATAATCTTTACCCATTTCTTGAACGGAATAAGATCTGACAATACGAACAAACCAAGCCCAGGTCGCTATCACAACAGAAACGGCAATGTTTTGGAGTCCGTTCCCCAGAACGCCTATGACAGCAATAGCAATGATAAGAGAAGGAAAAGCAATAAACACATCACAGAGTATAGTAATGAAATGGTCTGCTTTTTCTCCAGCACAGGCGCTAAAAGTACCGACAATCAGACCAATCACAGACAAAATCAGCAGCACAGGTAAACTGATTCCGATGGAATATCTGGCTCCATACAGCAGCCTTGATAAGGTACACCTGCCCAATTGATCTGTTCCAAGAGGGTATTCTGCGTCAGGCTGAGCATACTTTTGCGATAAATTCACCAATTCAGGGTCGTGAGGCGAAAAAGCAGGTGCTGCAATCGCAATTACAATCACAATAGCAATCAGGCACAGACCGATGATTGCCTGCGGCCTTTTGAGTAGCTTATGTATCATTTTCTTCCCTCACCATCCATGGACAAAGCAGACGATTGATTATGTCTGCCATGAAATTTGCGACGACAAAAATTGCTGCAATGACGACTATACAGGTAGAAACTGCAATCGTATCTGCTGCAATCACACTGTCCACCAGATAAGTTCCGATTCCCTTGATTGAAAAAACACTTTCGATTACCGCCCCTCCGGCAATTAGAAAGCCGAATTGCTGAAAGAAAATTGTAACAACAGGCGGTAAGGCATTTCGCAGAATGTGGCATACCAGAATTCTGTTGGCAGATAGTCCACGGGCTTTTGCAAACCGAACATAATCAGAAGATAATTCAGCCAGAAGAGAGGAACGCATAATTCGGATGAGTGAACACGAACTGGGAACCGCCAGGGCAAATGAAGGTAGTAAAAAGCCCCTCCAACCTGGACTTGGTAAGACACTGAACCATTTCAGATGAATCGCAAAGAACAGTAGAAGAAGGAATCCCAGCCAGAAAGTTGGCACACAAATACCGCAGATAGTAATGCCTCTGGTAACCTGATCGAAAAGGCGGTTCCGCTTTCTGGCACAGAGCAAACTAATCGGAACGGTGAGCACGATAATCCATAGAATGGCCATCCCTACAAGAGATGTGGTCGTAGCCAGATACTTGTGCAGATCTTTTACAATCGGTTGATGAGTGGTCAAAGAAGTCCCAAGTTCTCCTGTAAACATTCCGGAAAGCCACTGAATATATCGCACAGGGAGAGGTTGATCCAATCCCATTTCCGCCCGAATCATCTCAATCTGTTCCGGCGTAGGATTGGATACGCCTCGGTGTGCAATAATTTCTGCAGGATCTTTTCCGGACCAAGCAATCAACAAAAAACTTAGAATGCTGACGCCTACCAGCACAATGAGGAAGCTAATGATCCTTTTTCCAATATATTTCTTCAAATAATGAACCTCCTCACATCAGAAATCAGTTAGAGATAGTTAACTAAATGCCTTTATGTTACCCTTCAGTGCAGTCTGCATCTGAAGGGTAACCTGCTTAGTAGTTAAATTTCTCTGCCAGATTGGACTTTTCAATCATCTTTCTATATGTGGGCGACTGTTTCAGCAGATGAGCATGTTTTCCACAGGCTTCTACCGTACCTGCTTTCATAACGACGATCTTATCTGCATTTTCAATAGACTTCAGTCTGTGTGAAATAACAATCACGGTCTTGCCTTGAATCAAATGATTTAATCCAGTCTGTATCTGGACTTCTGTTTCCACATCTAACGATGCAGCAATCTCATCCAGAATGATAATTGGAGCATCCTTCAGGATTGCTCTGGCAATGGACAGCCGCTGACGTTCTCCGCCGGAGAGTTTGGCTCCATTTTCCCCGATTATTGTCTGGTAGGTGTCTGGCAGACGGCTGACAAACTCATTGCAACCAGCCAGTTTTGCAGCTCGTATTACTTCTTCGTCAGAAGCATCCAGCCGCCCAAGGCGAATATTTTCCATAATAGAAGTATTAAATAGAATGACTTCCTGAAAAACAATGGAAACATACTTGAACAAGCTATCAGTGTGAATTTCTCGTATGTCGGTTCCTCCGATCCGAACGGTACCGGAATCTGCATCATAAAGTCTGCTGATGAGCTTAAGCATTGTTGTTTTTCCGCAGCCGCTGGGACCGACCAATGCGGTTACCTGTCCTTGCTCCGCCGTAAAGGATGCATGGCGAATCACCTGGGTGTCTTTCTGGTAGGAAAAACAAACATCCTTTATTTCTACATTGAAATCTGAAAGGACTGCCTTTTCTCCGCCCTGAAGTTCATGATTCTTGATTTCACCAATCCGGGCAATTCTTGCGTCCAAATAAAAGATTTCCGTCAGATAGAGCAAAACACCACCCATGGCCCCGCTGAGTTTCGCCGCCATAATAATATAGCCCAGAAGAATCAGGATACTTACCTGACCGGAGGCGAGCATTGAAAGGCCAACAGTCGCCGTGATTCCAATAGGAAGAATAGATAAAGTCTGGCCGATTGTAACAGGAATCGTCTGGGTGATCTGAGCTTTCCATTGAAGATTTTCTGACTCATCCAACTGCTGGTCCATTTGAGCTTCTACTTTTTCTTTCAACCCATAGCTTTTAATTTCCTGATTCAGTTCGATTGCATTCTGAAAGCTTTCGGAAATATCTCTCAACTTATCATAATGTTTATTTACATCTCTGACCTGCAGTTTCTTTGTCAGGAAAAGAACCGAAGCAGAAGTAAGAACGGGAAGCAATACACAGAGACCTAATTTCCAATTCATGATCAGAAGGGCTACGCTGATAACCAAAAAGTAAATTGCAAACCCTATGGAATTAGCCACTGCGTTCGCAAAAGCATGCTCAATCGAAGCCACATCTGCCATGATTGTTTGAGCAAGGTCAGACAAATTGTGCTTTGAAAAATAGGATAGGGGCAGTTTGGAAAGCTGTTCCGCCAGATCAATTCTTAAATTTGCAGATTCTTGGTAGGTTTCATCATAGGTCGTTTTATAGTTATAGTTAATAACTAAGTACATCACCAGGGTCGCTGCCAGCATAAAAAGGAGATATACCACCGGTTTCCCGGTATTTCCATTCAACAGCCTGTCTGCAAACAGAAAAACACAGATCATCGGCGGTACAAAAGAAACATAATAGAGAAAGAATGACCAGATTGATTTTGCAAGGCCCTTCACACCCGAATCACTCAGCTGGAAGGCTCTTTTTAGATATGTCTTCATCATGCCAACCTCCACTGATTTGCCTTGCAGTATACATCCTGAAAATCCTTATAACGTCCATTGCAGGCCATCAGTTCATTGTGGGTTCCCTGTTCCACAACTTTTCCATTCTGGACAAACAGGATCTGGTCTACATTCTGAATAGAGGACAGCCTGTGTGCAATCATGATAACTGTTTTGCCCCTCATCAGTTTTTGGAAAGCCTGCTGCAACTCGTATTCATTTTCCGGATCTGCAGCTGCAGAAGCCTCATCCATAATGACGATATTCGCATTCTTTAGAATAGCCCTTGCAATGGCGATCCTTTGCACCTCACCACCGGAAAGGTATACGCCCTTTGCCCCTATGACGATCATCTCCCGCTGGGGGAATTTGTCAAGGATGGATGTGCAGTTCGCTGCGTCAAGTGCATCCATAATCTGCTGCCGTGTTGCCTGAGGATTTCCGATTCGGACATTTTCGTAAATTGAGGTCTTTAGTAATTGACTGCGCTGGAAAACAAATGCGATGTTCTGAATGAGAGCTTTTTCAGAATAACTCTGAATGTTCTTTCTACCAATCAGAATTTCGCCGCCATCGACAGGATAAAAACCTGAAATCAGCTTTGCAATGGTAGATTTTCCTCCCCCGGAAGACCCGATGAGCGCATAAGTTTTATTCTGATGAAGTGTCAGGCTGAAATCCTTCAGCACGAAGTTGTCATCATACTTAAAGTCAACATGACGAAATTCAATATTGAAATCTTGGAAGGTCTCTTCGTTTCCATGTGGAAGCTTTGCCTGATCCATAGAAGTAGTCAGCTCATCAAGCTGATTCAGCGTATTTTGTGCGCCAAAGTTATCCTGCCCCGTAAACATGATCGATGTGAAAGAAGTAAATACAGCTCCGGAGAACACAGCAAAGAAAACAATCTTTGCCAGGATTAGCATAGCAGGTTCTCCATAGCTGATGAATACAACTGCGGGTGGTACAGCAAAAGCATAAAACACGTTGAACAGAACCTGGAATCCGACGTAGGGATTCTTACAGCTGAGGCTATACTGATAGACGTACTGTTTGTACTCTTTGATCGAGTTAATCAGAGTTTTGTAATACTGTACAGTTACACCGAAGATTTTTATGATCTGCATTCCTCTGACATATTCTACTGTTGCCGCACTCATTTTTTGAAGCGCCGCTGAATAGCCAGACAGAAATTCAGTACCACCGGACATTTTACGATACTGAAGAACACCAATCACAGTTGTAAGGATCAGGAGAATACCAAGGCGATAGTCTATTGCAAACATCAGCACAAACATTAACACCGGCGTCATAACAGCAGTGACGTTGTCCGGAATCAAATGGGCCACTGTTTTGTGTGTTTCTGCTGCGTTATCATCAATAATTTTTCGAATCTCTCCAGAGCTGTTATGGTCAAAAAAGGAAGAAGAGGCATCCAATAATTTATGAAGCCCATTTTTCCTTAAGTTTGTTTCAAGCCGGAAGCCTAAGTAGTGGGAACACGTTGCCGATGCAATGTTGAGAATGCCTCGTAAAATCATAAGTATGACTACAATAATTGCGTCATACATAGCCTTCTCATATACGGGAATAACCAGAATAGACACAATGGACTGCCACAGAAACCAATATGCTCCCATATATGAGCAGACGGCAGCGGCAGATAGTGCCATGGAGAAATATGCCCAAATTCTTTTATCTTGGACATAATGAAATAGTTTTTTATATAAACTGCGCATTGACTTCAAATATACACCTCTTTTTGCTTAAAAACGGTTTGACATACATCACCTCTTTCATTATAATTAGTTTTAGCTAACCGTAAAGGGCAAAACAGATATAAAGTCTAAACAAGGTATTAATAAATCTAAACGAGGTATCTTTGGGAGGAGCCAATGATAGAAGTTAAACGAGACGATTTCTTTGTTGAATCGATAAAGAATCCAATAGAGTACGGAACATATTATAAGATCAACCCAAAATATGGAACCGGATTTCAATGGACGAGTGAGGTTCACCACGATTTCATCATTACAGCGACAGATATAAGATTTAACCAGGAAACTATGGTCGGGGAACATATTGGGTCTGGTTATGTACTTGCTCTCTATATTAGTGGCGCAGGAGATGAATTCTATCCGTATCAAAATATTTCTCCGAATACATTGCGCTGCTATGAACCATCTGAAAAGTATAAAGCTATTTATCATCCTCAGATTCCATTAAGATGTATTACCGTGCAGGTTGACCAGGAATTTATTGATCAGTATCTCCAGGAAATTTCCGGTGATCTTGAAGTGAACTTTTCTGATTTTTTCAAAGAAAAAGGGAAATTCTATTTACCAAATGTTAATCATGCTATGCAAAGCCTATATGAGTATCTGCTTTCCATGAAAGCGTCCAGAATTACAGTAGAAGCAAAAATATATGAAATCATCTCGTATCTTGCTTCATATTTGAAAGAAAACAGACTAAATGAAGAGAATGGCCAGCCCATTAACAAAACAGATTTGCAGGCATTAGATGAACTAACGCATTACATGGACGAACATTACAGTTTTAATATTACGTTGCAGACGCTTTCCACCATTGCATGTATGAGTGAAAGCAAAATGAAAAAGCTATTTAAGTCGGTTTATAATATGTCCATTACTGAATACATTCAGAGGAAAAGGATCTCTGTAGCCGAGCATATGCTTATTCAGACCGACCTCACCATTGCGGAAATCTCAAGAATTGTTGGATACTCCAACCCCAGTAGATTGATTGAAATATTCAAAAGGTATTATGGATTTACTCCCTCAAAATACAGAAAATAAAAGTGTTATTCCTAATTAGAGAAAAATTATTGGTTGTATCTGATGGTAAACGTAGATCTGATCCATCGACTGCAAAAAGACGATACCCTCGAAAGGTCATAGTCGGCATCGCCGATGCGACAAATTCGTTGAATATCATTTCGATAGCTTTGGAGCGGATTTTATTGCGTTGTTGGACAAATGCGGAAGCAGTTGCTGTGCTCGATGTGTATCCAAACCAATCATATAATTCTTTTGAAAGGCTTCCGCCTCCCATGCCGATCAGCATTAGCAGTACGATGAACAGCTTGCCGCAGAAAAACAGCGCACGGAGCGTGTGACGAGGCGCATTCTGACGGAAGAAGAAATATCGGCTCTGTCGGATCGGCTGATGCAGGTCACAAAGGGCATGACCATCACGGTGCGGTACTTCAAGGAGGATACCGCCCACCCGAAGATCCCGGCGGTGGGCAACTACCTCACCCTGACCGACAAAGCAGACCGTATCGACCCGGTGTTCCGCACTCTGCAGGTGGGAGACACCGTGGTGCCCTTTGAAGATCTGGTGGAGGTCAGCGGGGAGGGCATCATAGAAATCGACAAGTATCTTGGTATAGCCGAGGAATGAAAGAACGCTCATCAGCCTAAAACTGATGAGCGTTCTTGTTATTTATAACGTATTACTGGAAGCGGTTTTACCTTCATGCCAACCTTCTTGCGCCCATATTGCAATCACTGGAGCTTGGCAAGGATTTCTTCGGCGGTCATACCGTTGGCAAGCAGCTTTTTCAGCACATCTTCGGCTTCGCCCTTTTTGGCTTCTTCAGCAGCTTTTTTCTCGATAGCAGCTTTCTTGGCTTCAGCCTTAGTCAGGTCTTTGGTAGCTGCTTTCAGCTCGTCTTTTTTCGTTTTCAGCTGTGCCTTCAGATCGTCAATGTTGGCAATCAATACAGCGACCTCAGATTCGATTTTTTCCTTTTCAGCAGTCTTTTCTACAACGACGGCTACATAATCAACAGTGGATTTTACAGCACGGGTCTTATTCTTGCTTCCCTTGGGTCTTGCCATGATAATGTCCTCCCATACAGTGAAATAATTTGATACTTACAAGTATATTTCCAAATAGTCAGAATTGCAATAGGTAACCTGAGCCGTTTTCAACTGCCAATGCAAATCTTGTTCGGTATGCCCGAAAGTCGTCGCAAATGTACGTCTAAAAGGATTATAATTTTTCTTTTTCTACGGTATAATGAGCGCAAGTTTTACGGCAGAGGAGGCTTTTCGGTGAAAAATGTCTTGGGCACGATAACATCTTACCGTGAAGCTCGGCACTGGTCGAATTATGATTTGGCATCTCACGCCGGAATCAAGCCAACTACCATTTCCTCATGGTACAGAAAGAACATCGTCCCTACTGTACCGACGCTTCTGAAAATCTGTGATGCATTCGGAATCACATTGACAGAATTTTTCTCAGTGGTTGAATCCGGCGAACGGGAAGCTGTTGTACTTACTCATGAACAGGCAGAAATGCTTGAAAAATGGTCTGCGTTGCGTCCAGAGCAAAAAGAAGCAGTCGTTCATTTGCTGAGTACCATGCCGTAAACAGCCGTATTTCCCTTTTTATCATGGATAGCAATAGGGATTTATCCCTTTTACTATCATGGAGAGCGCACTGTGCGTTCTTCATGCTCCGCCCGCCTTGCCATCATCGACAAAGAAAGGACGAAGAAACATGAAAAGTAGATTGATTGAGTACAAACCGAGCCCCGGCAACCAAAACTTAGTTCGTCGCCGACTGTATCCCTGCACTCTGATCCTGTGGTGTGGCCTGTGGCTGCACTCCCGCATGGTCGGAGGGCTGGCTTATGTACTTTGATTCTTACGCCGTCGGCAAACGTATCCAGCACCTGCGCAAGGTCAATGGCATAACGCAGGAGGAGTTGGCAATCAAACTGAATATCAGTGACCGCCACCTCCGTCGAATTGAACGAGGGGAAGACGCACCGTCGATTGACCTTTTTGTTGAGATCAAGGAGACTTTTCGTACCACACTGGACTACTTGATTGTGGGACAGTCTCCCTCTGAGGAAAAAGAACTGTTAAAAAAGAAAATCTGTACAAAATTGCATCGTATCGCGCGTAGCTTAGATGCCGTTGCGGACGATTTATAATTACATAGAACTGCCCTTCTGGATAGTCGGCTCAAATCAAGGCTACCGATGCCGAGATCACCGCTTTGGCGCAAACCCCAAAAGAAGAAATCCCAGCAATCATCAAGGAGCTGCGCAAACCCAAGAAGGACCGGAAAGCAAAGAAGCCGATAAGCCCGGAAAAATCTGAGGTTGCTGCCGACGATGCTCCTGATTCCAATGAAGTCCATACCGAGAATAAAATCGAGCCGGTAAGCAATTCGCCCCCGGATTTCAAAAGGAGTATCCAAGGTCACAAACGCTGTCTTACAGACGAAGATCGAAAACGACTTCGGCAATCCATTGATAACCGCCATCATAAAACGACCGTTGCGAACGGTTCGATTATGATGTGCGAAGTTCAGGGCGCAAAGGAGGATTTTATCCGCCGCTGGAATCTCGTATTCAAAGACTATCCCGATGTTTTTGAGGACAACGACTGCCGAAGTGCCATTCTTTTTCTGATTGATGACACTTCTGCCTATCTTCAGACGATAAAGGAGAGAGTGCTATGATGATTTCTAATCTGAACCTTGCCAAGCTGCCCGAATGTGTTTGCGAGATGCGCTACATCGACAGCGCACTCTTGACTCCGTGTGCTGAATACCAGCGTATTTTGCGCACCAGAAAGGTGGAGGAGATTTCTGCCACCTTTTCGGAGTACGTTGCCAACGAACCGAGAGTCAGCTACCGTGATGGTCGGTACCATGTTTTTGATGGTCAGAACACCATCGAAGCGCGTATCGCCTGCAACGGCGGTCATGACCTCCCGATTCTCTGCAAAGTCTTTCACGGCCTATCCAAAAAGGATGAAGCCCTTTTGTTTGCCGTTCAGACGGGCATTTCCACCGATCTGACTGCAGGTGAGCGGCTTCGTGCTGACATCGTGGCAGAAGATGAGGATGCCTGTGCATTTGTTGCAGCCACCGAAGCAACTGGTGCTACTTTTGCACTGGATGGCATCCGAGCCGAGTGGAAGATCTACTGCATCCGCTCTGCCTATTATATTTACAAGAACTATGGCTCTGACATCTATCAGGAAGCCCTGAAGATTATCGTGGAGGCATGGTGGGGCGATTCCGATTCGTTCCTCTCCGGTATCCTCCACGGTGTCACCCGCTTTGTGGCAATGTACCGGGATGAGTATAGCCGGGAGCGTCTGATCGCACGGCTCTCCACGGTGCACCCCAAAACCATCACCAAAAATGCACGGAAGGACACGGGCAACACCGCCGACCGCCATATGAAGCAGATTCTGGAAATCTACAATGGCTCCAGCCGTTCTCTGAGCCTTCCTGTAAAACGTTGATGCTCTCGCCTTTATCGGCATACTCCTTTTTCCTGCAAGAGCCGCCTGCCATAAACGGGTGGCTCTTGCTACATATAGAAGGATAGGAGGTCTGATAGCTATCATACCAAAAGACTGGAAATACCTCAGAGGGGATATTTACTATGCGGACATGGAGCCGCACATCGGCTCCGAGCAGGGCGGCACCCGTCCTGTGGTGGTTCTGCAAAACGATGTAGGAAACCGCTATGCGCCTACCCTTATCGTGGCGACAGTGACTTCCCGCACCGAGAAAAAGAAATACCAGCCCACACACGTTCTGATAGCCCACAATACGGCCTTTGAGAAGCCGTCTGTGGTTCAGCTGGAACAGATCTTTACGATAGACAAAAGCCGCATACAACGCTTCTTGGGGCAGACTACACGGAACGAAATGCGCCGGATCGAAGAAGCCCTGATGAACAGTTTGGAAATCAATGAATGGGACAGGAGGAATGCCGATGAGTGAAAAAGTGATGGTATCGCCGGAGATCCAAACCGAAGCGGTTGTTCTGCCGCAGATCATCAGCATCAAGCAGGCAAGTCAGCGTATGGGCTTGCCTGAATATTACATCCGCCGCCTTTGCCGGGAGGTGCCGGGCATGGCGTTCCAGTCAGGCATCAAGTGGTACATCAACCTTGGCAAGATGGCTGACTACTTCAACGGTGGAACGACAACTTTGTGATTTGTCAAGGATGCGGGCGTAAACTGCGACATCCTAAAAATTAACCGCCCGAACTGCTATACTCATCGTGACAGAGATAACCACCACACAGAAAGGACGGTAAATATATGGCATCGTTTGAATTGCGAGAACCCAAAAAGAAGCCTCGTTATTATAAACTCATCGCAAATGTTCTGGTGAACGGCAAAATCGAACGCCGTTATGGTCGGTTTGATTTTGACCCCACCGAACTGAAAAACGCTCGTGCGCGCAACGCTGCTGCGAAAGCTGCTGCCGCCGAATTTGAGCGGCTGGAACAGGAAAAGACGGACAAAGAAGCCAGCAATGCAGGAAAGACCTTTGCAGTAGTGGCGCAGGAGTACATAGCTTCAAACCGTTCTCGTATGGCACCTTCGGTTCGTCTGAAGGGTGACTATGATAGCAACAGGAATAAAGAGAACACGAGTCTGAAAAAGGAAAAATATCTTCAGCGCATTCAGTGTTATCCGGAGTTTTCTGAAAAGCCGATTGCGTTAATCACAAAAAAAGATTGTGATACGATGATTCGTTTCATTGAGGACAGTGACGCACGAGTTTACAAACGTGCAGTTTTGAAATCAGAAGCGAAAGAGTTCAAAACGATGTCCTGCCCTAAAATTGCGAAGAAATGCACCATCCGTGAGGAAACCATTGAGCGTATCTTCCGTGGTGAAACGGTTTCTTTGGATTCGGCACAACAGGTGGCGGCGGCTCTGGGCAAGACCGTTGAACAGATGTTTGAGGTAGAGATTGATCGCCGTCCCATGACGAAAAAGACGATGCGAGAGTACAATCTGTTCATTCGGTCAGTTCTGAACTACGCCAATGATAACTATGGAACTTCACTTCAAATGCCAATGATAAAGGCATCTGGGCGGAAAGGAAAATCTGTGGACTGCTTACATAGTGATGAAGTAGAAGCCTTACAAGCAGCTTTGAAGGAGTGCTCCATGCTGGAGAAAGCAATCATTTTGTGCTTGCTGAACACTGGTGTCCGGCGTGGAGAACTGGCTGGCCTTACATGGAAAGACGTGAACTTCCGCGAGGGAACGATCCATGTGTCAAAATCCCTGTTGGTGTTCCAGAATTATGGCTATCAGCTTACCACAACCAAAGAGAGCAACATCCGTGATGTGGATGTTGCCCCGGAGTTCATGGCTTTTTTGAAGGACTATCACGAACAGTGGAAATCCAGAAAAAAGCTGATGGGTGCAAGCTGGCAGAAGAATTTGGAGAAGAAAGGCTCCAAGTACGCACAGTCGCTTCTGGATTTGCGCGGGAACGACTTTGTAATTTGCAACGACTACGGTTTCCCCATCAACCCGGACAGCTATGCAGCACTGGTACGCCGTGTTGGAAAAAAAGCGGGCATTGAAAAAATTCATCCCCACATGTTCCGGCACACCTTCGTCAGCATTCTGTTGTCCAATCCCAATATCGGTGTGGCGACAGTAGCAGCAGAAGCCGGACACGCGCAGCCCAGTACGACCCTTGCGATTTACACACAGGTCTACGATAGGCGGCGTGATGAGATTCGGAAACAGATGAGTAAGGAATTGTACAAGTGACAGGCTCTGATAGGCAAAAGAAAAGCACGAGACCGAAATCTCGTGCTTTTTTGGTGGGCCATGAGGGGCTCGAACCCCCACTCCTGCGGTTATGAGCCGCGTGCTTTAACCATTAAGCTAATGGCCCTTATGATGTTGTTTCAAAGCTCTGTAAAGCAGCTTTCGTACCCAGAAAATACCCAAGTCCGATTTTCAAGCCGCCCATAAACCAAAAAACAACGGAAAATCGCTGTTTGGAAAAGGCGGAAACGGTAAGGTCTGGCGGTTATGAGCCGCCAGCTCTGACCAACTGAGCTACTGGCCCACGAAGGCGGCGGTCTGCCACACATGGACTAACTATAAGTATACCAAAAAATCAGAAAAAAGCAAAGCCCTTTGCCGGAATTATTTTGTGCGGAGGGCGTCGAACTTGCGCAGCATGAACTCGTCCAGCATCGCGGGCTGGAACAGCGGCTCTTTGTAGCCAAAAGCTTCCCGGAGGAAGATGAGGGTCACGATGGTCTGGCGGCCCGGGTCGAACCGGAGGGTGTAGAGAGTGTCCAGCGGCTGCTGGGTGGGCTGATGGAGCGTCAGGCGGAGGGTGAAGCCGCCGTCGTTCTCCCGGCGGCACTCGTAGGCGAAGACATCGTCCGGGCTGTGCTGGTCCAGCCGGTCGAAGCAGTCGTCCAGCGGCAGGTCGGTGCGGAACTCGGACAGGCCGCTGGGGCTGTACTGGCTGCGGCGGTTCTGGTCTTTCTTAGACAGCAGAAATACGATAAAGCCCAGAATGGCCGCGAGAAGAAGGACGGAAAAAACAGCGTTCATGTGCGCCTCCCGATGGAATTTGTGTCGAGTTTTCCTTATTGTAACACAACACGCCCCAAAATGTGTTATAATATTTGAAAAATTCCAAAAACTGATGGGGAGCCTGCGCCCTTTCTGCGGGCGGGAGGGACGATATGAAACTCAAATTCACGCGAAAGACCTGGTATTTCCTGCTGCTGGTTTCCGCAGCGGCCTCCATGCTCAACGGCTTTGCCGTCCTGAGCGGCACCAGCTTCAGCCTCATCGAGCAGATCGCATTCGCCGCGGCGGGCATCGCGGCTCTTTTCCTCGCGGCGGAAAAAGGCTCGGCAAGCTGGGAAAAACGCAACTTCACCGGCGTGTTCGTGCTGCTGATGGTGAGCTACATGGTCAACGGCTGGGCGGGCTACCTCTGCTCTGCGCTGGCGTGGCCGCTGCTGCTCAGCACTGAGTACAAGCGCGGCATGGCCGTCCAGCGCCAGCTGCAGCTGGTGGGTGCCGCCGAAGCGCTCCACCTGTTCTTCCTGCTGATGACGAAATACGGCGGCATGGCCGCGCTGGGCTTCTGGACGAACCTGCTCTGGGTGCTGCTGGCCTGCGCCCGGGGCTGGGCGGCGCTGAGCCTCTATAAGATGCAGGAGGACGCATGACCCAGCGGGGGAGAAGACGCCGCGCCCGGCGGGGCCGGTTCGGGCGGCGGGCGTTTCTGGCCGGGGCCGGCTGCGCCGCGCTGGCCGGGGCAGCGGTGCTGCTGGGCCGGGGCCAGACGGCCTCGGCATCGTCGGTGCCGCCGACGGACGAAGCAGAGCCCAACGCCGCCCTGCCCACGGGTGAATGGCGGGCCGTCTGGGTGAGCTATCTGGAATGGGCCGGGATGGACTTTTCCTCCGAAGAAGCCTTCCGGGCCGGTGCGGCGGAGCTGATGGACAACTGTCTGTCCATCGGGCTGAACACCGTCATCGCGCAGGTGCGGCCTTTCGGGGATGCGCTTTACAGGAGCACCCTCTTCCCGTGGAGCCATCTCTGCACCGGCGAGCAGGGGCAGGACCCCGGCTTCGACCCGCTGGACGTCCTCATCACCGAAGCACACAGCCGGGGCCTTTCGCTGGAAGCGTGGGTGAACCCCTACCGCCTCCGCTCCTCGGCGAAGATGCCGCCCACGCTGGCGGAAAATAATCTTGCCAATGTACATCCCGAGTGGGTCTGCGCCGTGGGCGAGGGGCTGTACCTGAACCCGGCCATCCCGGAAGCCGCAGACTATGTGGTGCAGGGCGTGGCCGAGCTGGTGCAGAACTACGCTGTGGACGGCGTCCACTTCGACGACTATTTTTACCCCACGACAGACGCTGCGCTGGACGCGGCCCAGTTCGCCGCCAGCGGCGCGGGGGATCTGGCCGCATGGCGGCGGCAGAACGTCACCGCGCTGGTGAAAGCGGCCCACGACGCCGTCAAAGCTGCCGACGCTACCCTCCGCTTCGGCGTCAGCCCGCAGGGCAACCCCGACAACGACCTCGGCCAGCAGTACAGCGACGTGAAAGCATGGCTGGCCGCCGAGGACGAAAACGCCGTGGTGGACTACCTCTGCCCGCAGATATACTGGGGCTGCGGCTATACCCTCCAGTCGGGCAGCACCCGCTTCGCCTTCGAGAACATCGTGCCGGAGTGGCTGGCCATGCCCCGGGCGGCATCCACGGCCCTCTACTTCGGGCTGGGGGCCTATCGCATCGGCGAGGGGGACGGCGGTGCCAACGAGGACAGCCGGAGCCAGTGGTGTACGGGCAGCGCTCTTGCTCGGCAGGTGGAACGTCTGCACAGCCTCGGCGCGGGCGGCTGGGCGCTCTACCGGTACGATTCGCTGTTCCGGTCGGCCCGGCCGGAGCTTGCCGACGCCGAACGTGCGGCGCTGGCCGCTCTGACTACAGCCTGAACTCTTGTATGGGAGCATAAAATGCGGTATACTATTAAAGGCTGTTTTCGTAAGCGCTGCGCACCGCCTGAGCGGTCTTTTTGCCTGCACACTGCGTTGATTTTCCTTGCGATCCGCCAGGGATCGCTTCGGAAAACCGCCTTGTCTACCGACAAAGATTCTCGTCATTCGGCGCACCCTGCTTGCGAAAATAACTTTTAAGAATCGTGTAAAACCTCGTGTTAAAACAAAATTTGAGGATAAAAGATCATGAAAAAGATAAAGCGAATCGCCCTGCTCGTCGTGGCGGTGCTGGTGCTGCTTGTGGCTGCGTCCGGCGTCAAGACTGTGCTGGACATGAAGAACAGCGCGGACAATGAGGTGCAGGAAGAGGACAGCACCCGCTGGGCCGAACCGACCAGCGACCCGCTGAACATCGAGGGCATTGCTGACGCCTCGGCCAAGTATGCCTCGGCGGCGGTGAACGGGAGCCTGAACCTCGTGTTCAACGGCATCTGGAGCCGCCAGACCGACTACTTCACCGTCCCGGGCGGCAGCCTGACCATCACCGGCTACGGCACCGCCGAGGGTACCCAGCGGTACAAGGTGTCCGTCTGGCAGAAGGTGGCCGGCGGCGCACAGTACGTCAACGGAAGCACCTATTATATCAAGACCGACGGTCAGAACTACCGCTGCGTCATCTCCGGGCTGGACCCGGCGGCCAGCTACCGCCTGACCATCTCCTACGATTCCAGCCGCTACTACCTCTATGGAGGACTCAAGGTGGAGGGCATCGCAGGATGAAGACACAGACCAAACATTCGCTCATGCTGATGCTCTGCGCCTTTATCTGGGGTACGGCTTTCGTGGCCCAGAGCGCAGGCTCCGGCATGGGGGCCTATTCCTTCCTCGCAGGGCGCAGCTGGCTGGCTGTCCTCGTGCTGATCCCCACCGTGTTCGCTTTCGACGCCGTGCGCAAAAAACAGGGCCAGCCCTACGGCTGGCCGAAGGAGAAGCCGGAGCGCAAGACCCTGCTGGGGGCGGGCCTCGTCTGCGGCACCTTCCTGTTCGCGGCCTCAGCGGCTCAGCAGATCGGCATCACCATCAACCCGTCCACGGCCAAGGCCGCGTTCCTGACGGCCATGTACGTCGTGCTGGTGCCGGTGTTCGGCCTCTTTCTGGGCCGGAAGGGCAGCGCGCAGCTCTGGGTCAGCATGGTCATCGCCGTGGCGGGCCTGTACATGCTCTGCATGAAGAACGGCTTCGGCGGCATTGAGACCAGCGACTGGATACTTCTCAGCTGCGCCGTGCTGTTCAGCTTCCAGATCATGTCCATCGACCACTTTTCGCCGCTTGTGGACGGTGTGCGGCTGAGCCTCATCCAGTTCATCGTGGTGGCTGTGGAGAGCTCTGCGGCGGCGCTGATCTTCGAGACGCCCACGCTGGCGGAGTACGGCGCAAACCTTCTGCCGGTGGCCTACTGCGGCGTCATGTCCAGCGGCGCGGGCTATACGCTTCAAATCCTGGGCCAGAAAAATCTGAACCCGGCCATCGCCAGCCTTATCATGTGTCTGGAAAGCGTATTCAGCGCGCTGGGCGGCTGGCTGCTGCTGGGCCAGAACCTTTCGATGCGGGAGAGCGCAGGCTGCGCCCTCATCTTTGCCGCCGTCGTGCTGTCTCAGCTGCCCTTTGCGGAGCTGCACAGATGCAAAAAGGGCGCGTGATGCTGCGGGTGGCCGGGGGCATCCCCTATGAGCTGACGCGGGGGCGGGTCAAGCGGCTCAACCTCCACGTCCGGCGGGACGGCACCGTGGCCCTCAGCATCCCCCTGCGCACGACGCTGGAAGCGGCGGACGCCTACGTCATCGCCGAGGCGGAGTGGATACGGGCCGCACAGGCCCGGCAGGCTGCCCGCGAAAAGCGGCAGAAGGAACTGCCCGACAAGGCGGCCGCCCTGGCCCACTTCACGGCCATGAGCGACAAGGTCTACCCGGCCTTTGCCGGGGTGCTGGGCGGGCAGAAGCCCACCATCAAAGTGCGCAGCATGACCAGCCGCTGGGGCGTCTGCTGCATGGCGAAGCGCCAGATCACCTTCGCGCTCCAGCTCTACAATATGCCCGAGGCGGCACAGATCTATGTGGTAGTGCATGAGTACTGCCACTTTTTGCAGCCCAACCACAGCCCGGCTTTCTGGGCCGAGGTGGCGAAGCTGATGCCGGACTGGAAAGCCCGAAGAGACTTATTAAAAGGATAACGGCCTAGCCCTCTCAGTCAGCCCCTTTCGGGTCTGACAGCTCCCCCAAAGGGGGAGCCTTTATGCCTCTCCCTTTGGGAGAGGTGTCACCGAAGGTGACGGAGAGGGCAAGCTAGTAAAAAATAGAGGAGAAAGCCCTTTGGATAACGAAAAGACCTCCGGCGGCGATAAATATTCGAAGCTCGCCGGCAATACCATCATCTTTGCCATCAGCAGCTTTTCGTCCAAGCTGCTGACGCTCATCGTCCAGCCGTTCCTGACGTACGCGATGGCCGAGATCTCCGACCTCGGCCTGTCGAAGATTTTGAGCCAGTACGCCAACCTGCTCATCCCCTTTGTGTCGATGGGTATGTCCAACGCCATCATCCGCTTCGGCCTCGACAAGGGCAACAGCGAAAAGCAGGTGTTCACCAACGGCCTGCTCACCATCCTCGGCGGCTTCGGCATCCTCGTGCTCTGCTGGCCGGTGGCGCAGTTTTTGCCCGATATGGCCCAGTACGGCCTGCTCATTTATATTTATGTCCTGATGAGCTGCCTGCGCACCCTCTGCACCCAGTTCGTGCGCAGCCGCCAGTGGAACAAGCTGGTGGCCGTGGACGGCGTGCTCTGCACCGTGGCGACCATGGCGTTTTATGTGCTCTATCTGATGGGCTTCAAGTGGGGGGCCAACGGCTATCTGCTGGCCATCATCAGCGGCGACCTCGTGAGCGTGCTCTTCCTGATGTTCACCGGCAGGCTCTGGAACTTCATCGAGCTGAAGGGCATCAACAGGACCCTCTGGAAGCAGATGCTCCACTTCTCGCTGCCCATGATACCGGCCCAGATAAGCTTCTGGATCATCAACGCCTCCGATCTGTTCTTTGTGCGTGAGATGTGCGACGGCCTCGACGGCCACAGCGGCGACGCATGGAGCGGCCTGCTCTCCACCGGCTACTTCCTGCCCACCATCCTCACGACGCTGGGTCTTATCTTCTACGACGCATGGCAGCTGTCGGCGGTCACCGAGGAAGAGGGGAGAGCCAGGTTCTTTACCCAGATCTTCCGCACCTATTCCAGCGTGCTGTTCTGCTGCGCGGCGGGCATCATCTGGCTCTGCCGCCCGGTCATGCACATTATGAAGTCCAACTACTATTACGCATGGCACTTCGTGCCGTTCCTCGTGCTGGCGTCTACCTGCAGCTGCTTCAACCAGTTCATGAACAGCGTCTATGTCGTGAATAAGAAGTCCCAGCGCAGCATGGTCACCATGATGGCCGGTGCCATCAGCAACTGCATCATGAACTACTTCTTCATCAAGTGGTGGGGTCCTGTGGGTGCGACCTATGCATCCTTCCTCGGCCTCGGTCTGGTGTTCACCCTCCGCGCCATCGACGCCCACGGCATGATCGGGATGCGCGTCCACCCGGGCCGTGTCCTCGTCAACGCCGCCGCGCTGGTATTCGAGGCTTTCGTGCTGCTGGCCGATACGCCGCTGTACGGCCTCTGGACGGGCATCATCACCGCTCTCATCATCCTGTACAACTTCTCCGGTGTCTGGTCCATGGCCCGCATCCTGCTGCCCAAGATTCTGGGCCGCCGGGGCAAGGCCCTTGTGGCTGTCGTGGACGGCTGGGCAGCCAAAAAGTAAAGAAGAAAAACAAAAAAACGGGGCTGTTGCAAAACAGCCCCGTTATGTTTATCAGATCTGTTTGTTCAGCCAGTCGGCGATGTCCGCAAACACCTCGGCTTTGTTCGTCTCCACCAGCAGCTCGTGGCGGGCGCCGGGGTAGAATTTCGACTCGATGTTCCCGACACCGGCGTCCCGGAGGCTCTGGATAGCCCGCCGGACTCCGGCGGTGCGCTCGCCCACAGGGTCGGCGTCACCGGCGAGGAAGAGAAGGGGCAGGTCCTTCGGCACCCCGGCCAGAACGGTGGGGTCGTACAGCCGCAGGATGCCTGTGAACATGCTGTAGTAGGCGTTCAGGGTGAAGGTGAACGTGCAGCGCTCGTCGGCGCGGTACTTGTCCACTTCGCCCTGGTCACGGTTGAGCCAGTCCTGAGGCGTGCGGCCCTCGAGACCCCTGTTGTAGCCGAGGAAGGAGAGGTTCGCCACCAGCTTGCTGCGGTGCTCCCAGCCGAAAAAGACGGCCAGCACCCGGCAGAGCGCCCGGGCCGTAGCGACCAGAGCTTTGGGCTGGAAGCCGGTACCCATGATGATGGCTCCGTCAAGCTCATCGCCCCACTCGCAAAGGTACTGCCGGGCGTAGAACGAGCCCATGCTGTGGCCCAGCAGAAAATAGGGGACGCCGGGATAGAGCTGCTTCGTCAGCGCAGTGACAGCGTGAAGGTCGTCGAGGACGGCGCGGTTGCCGTCGGGCTGGGCGAAATAGCCGTAATCCGCCTTGGTGCGGATGGAACCGCCGTGGCCCAGATGGTCGTGGCCGGTGACGAGGATGCCCCGGGCGGCCAGATACTCGGCCAGAGGCTTGTACCGGTCGATGAACTCCACCATGCCGTGGGAGAGCTGCAGGATGGCCCGCACCTCACCCTCCGGCACACAGCGGAATGCATGGAGCGTCCGGCCCGGTACGCAGGAGGGCAGGGTGAAATCGGTCATCTGACTCATGTGATTCTCCTTTTCCGTTTACAGGGCAGCGATCTTGGCCCGGCAGGCGGGGCAGATGCAGTAACCCTCATACTGGGCCATGTCGGCCGCCAGCTCGCCGCAGAAATCGCAGCTGCCGGCGGGACGGTGCTTTTTGAGGATGATCTGATCGCCCTCCACGAAGATCTCGAGCTTCGAGTCCTTGTCGATGTGCATATTGGTGCGCAGCTCCTTGGGGAGGACGATGCGGCCCAGAGAATCGATGCCCCGAACGATGCCAGTTGTTTTCATATTCATTTCTCCTTATCAGTGTGTCCGGAAAGATGGCAGAATGAGCATCTTTTACGCCGACACAACGCAAAAAATGTTCCTGTGCAGGAAAAACAGGAAAATTCTGTCAACTTTGCTCCTGTTCAGTATACAAAAAGTTGAGTCATTCGTCAATCGAAACGGGCAGATTCGACAAAAACTTCTCAAAGAAGCAAAGAGGGGCGGCCAAGGCCGCTCCTCTTTGCTGTCTCCGTTGACAAACAGGGCCGGAGAGGGTAAACTTAGGCAGAGATATTTGCAATTCATTTGCCGATGATAGATTATAGCAGTTTGCGTTTTTAATGCACAAGCAACATCCGCAAACTGCATATCGCAAATATGCTATTTTGATAGGCACTATTTTTGAAAATTGCGATAAAAGGAGAAATCATTATGCCGAACAATAATATCCGCACCCGTTTTGCTCCCTCGCCTACGGGTTATATGCACGTTGGCAACCTGCGCACGGCCCTGTACACCTACCTGATGGCCAAGCACGATGACGGCACCTTCATCCTCCGCATCGAGGACACCGACCAGGGCCGCTACGTGGAGGGCGCTGTGGATGTCATCTACAACACCCTGCGGGAGACCGGCCTGCTGTGGGACGAAGGCCCGGACATCGGCGGCCCCGTCGGCCCCTACGTCCAGAGCGAGCGCATGGGCATGTTCAAGCAGTATGCCGAGCAGCTGGTGGCTGAGGGCAAGGCCTATTACTGCTTCTGCACCGAGGAGCGTCTGGAAGCCCTCCACGCCGAGCAGCGCGCCCACGGCGAGATGACCCACTACGATGGCTGCTGCCGCGACCTGCCCAGGGAAGAGGTGGAAAAGCGCCTCGCCGCCGGTGAGCCTTACGTCATCCGCCAAAAGATCCCCCGCGAGGGCGTGACCGGCTTCGACGATATGGTCTACGGCCACATCGAGGTCAACAACAGCGAGATGGACGACCAGATCCTCATCAAGACCGACGGTATGCCCACCTACAACTTCGCAAATGTCGTGGACGACCACCTCATGGGCATCACCCACGTCATCCGCGGCAGCGAGTATCTGTCCTCCACCCCGAAGTATAACCTGCTGTACCAGGCTTTCGGCTGGAGCATCCCCAACTATATCCACTGCCCGCCGGTCATGAAGGACGCCCAGAACAAGCTGTCCAAGCGCAACGGCGACGCCAGCTATCAGGATCTCGTTGCAAAGGGCTACCTGACCGAGGCGATCCTGAACTACATCTGCCTGCTGGGCTGGAGCCCCAAGGGCGAGTACGCCGAGCAGGAGATCTTCTCTCTGGCGGATCTGGTCAAGATCTGGACCCCGGACGGCATCTCCAAGTCTCCCGCCATCTTCGACCCCCTCAAGCTGCGGGCCATCAACGCCGAGTATATCCGCCGCCTGTCTCCCGAGGAGTTCCTCGCCAAGGCCGAGCCCTGGATCGACAGCGCCGTCCATACCCCCATCAACAAGAAGCTGCTCTGCGCAAACCTGCAGCCCCGCTGCGAGGTCCTGGGCGAGATCCCCGAGCAGCTGGACTTCTTCGACGCCATGCCCGAGTATGACGTGAGCCTCTACGCCAACAAGAAGCAGAAGACCACCCCTGAGTCCGCAAAGGAGGCACTGGAAGCCCTGCTGCCCGTGCTGAGCGACGAGGCACTGGACTTCAATGACCGTGACACCGTCTTCGACGCCTGCAAGGCCAAGGCCGAGGAGCTGGGCAAGAAGAATGGCTGGCTGCTCTACCCGCTGGGCATCGCCCTCTCCGGCAAGCAGCGCACCCCCGGCGGCGGCACCGACCTCGCCTGCATGATGGGCCGTGAAACGACCCTCGGGCGGGTGAAGGCCGCCATCGAGAAGCTGAATGGCTGAAATACCTTATAATAAAAAGTGAGGAGGCAGTCTGTATGATGTATCCGTTTATGACGTTGGACGATAACACCGAGGTCGTCCATTCGGAGATGCTCCCGGATGGCCGCGTGAAGGTCTATTTTGAAAAGCCGGATGCAGAGGACTGCTTCCATTCTGCTGTCTGCTATCTTCCGGACTACAAATGGGAAGACATCAACGGCTTTACCCCGGAGGAAATTGCCCGGTATCAGGAGCTTGTGGAATCTACGGCTCATCTGATCCTGCAGTTCTCCAAAGAGGGAGGGGTCGAAAATGCCGCAAGTTTTTAAGATAGGCTCTTACTGGGTCTATTTCTGGGCCAACGAGAACGAGCCGCTGGAACCGGTCCATGTTCATGTGGCACAGGGCGCACCCAGCGCAAACGCCACCAAGATATGGATAACACGAGCCGGAAAGTGCTATCTGAGTAACAACAATTCCCAGATACCGCCCCGCATTTTGCGGAACATCATGGCCATCATTGAGGCGCGAAGTGCCGAGGTGGTCGCAAAATGGACGAGCTTTTTTGGCGAAGCGCACTACTTCTGCTGAGATTTTATCCCATCCCATCACCCCGCCAAAAACTGCGCGCGCCCTGCGCTACAGTATACGCAGAAGGCGCGGGAAACAGAACAGCACAGCGTGATATTGCAAAAGATCCCCGCCGGAAAGCGGGGATTTTTTCATGCAGGTATCTTTTCGGACGATACAGCTCACGGACGGGAAAAAGCGGGTGAACGGTGCGCTCCGGGCGCGGGCGGCAGTGCGGCCCGCCCTGCGGCAGGGGAGCGCGTTCCTGCTGGGGCTGGCCGGAGGCTGGGCCGTGCTATACGGTGCGCTGATGCCTTTCGGGCTGGGGCTGACGCTGGGCTTTGCGGAGGACTGCTTCGCTGTGGGAGCCGCCGGGGCCGCACTGGGGGTGCTGGCCCGGAGCTTCGGCACGCTGACCGTGGAGAGCGTCTGCCTGCTCTGCGCACTGGGCGCGGCGGTGGCGGCACGGTGGCTCTGGCCCGGCCGATTCGTCCCGGCGGTGGCGGCTGGCTGCGGCACACTGGTGGGAAGCGCAGTCTGCTTCGCGGCGGGGGAGGAAAACGGTGTTCAGACCATCCTGTTCTGCGGCGGCGACGCCCTGCTGGCAGCGGCGGCGGGGTACGGCCTGCGGCGCTTCCCGCCCGAAAAACCGGGCATGGGCAGCCTGATCTTGTCTGCCGCTGCGGCCGCCGCACTGGGCGGGATGAGCTTTGGCTTCTTCCTGCCCGGGGTGATGGCCTGTGCGGCGGCAGAGCTGGCCCTCTGCTGCAAGGGCCTGCCGCTGGAGGCATTGGCTTTCAGCGGGGTGACGGGTGCGGCTCTGGCCGCGTCAGACCCTGCCCTTGCGCCTGCCGCCGCCGGGCTTGCCTGTGGGTGTGCCGCTGCGGCGGTGCTTGCCCCGGCGCGACGGGTGGAGGGGCTTGCGGCCTATGCGGGCGGCTGTGTGGCGGGGGTGCTCTGCGTCCAGCCGCTGGCGGGGGCATTCAGCTTTCTGCTCAGCGCCGGGGCGGGTGCGGGGCTCTGCGCCCTGCTGCCTGCGGGCTGGCTGATGCCCGCCCTCAAAGAGGACGACCCGCCCGGCGACGAGCGGCCGCGTCTCTCTGCCGCCGCGACCCGGCTGGAAGCGGTGGCCGAAAGCCTCTCCTCGCTGGCGGAGACGGTGAATGAGGTGTACGACGCTTTTCCACGCCGGTGCGAGGGGTTCCGCTGGGTCATCGACAACATCCACGACGGCCTCTGCGCCAACTGCGGGCGGCGGGAAGTCTGCTGGAAGCAGGAGCACGCCTCCACCCTGGAAGGAATGGAGGCCCTGCGCCCCATTCTGGAAGAAAAAGGCCATCTGGAAGCGGCGCTTCTGCCCGGTCAGCTGGCGCGGTGCATCCACCCGGCGGCGCTCTGCGCGGCGGGGGACAAGGCGTTTGCACTCTACCGCAGCCGCCGGGAGGCCCGCGTCCACTCCGAGGCCATGCGGACGGCCCTCACGGAGCAGTACAGCGCCGTGGCCGATGCACTGGGCGTCCTCAGCGAACAGCTGGGGCGTCCCGGAAGCCCGGAGCCCTACAAGTCTGGCCGGGTGTCGGCGCTGTTCGCTCAGCTGGGGACGCCGCCGCTGGAATGCGCTGTGACACTGGACGATTTGGGCCGCACCCGGGCGGCGGTGACGCTGCCCCGCACCCGCTTCAATGAAAAAGAGCTGGCCGCTCTGGCCGGGGAGGTGGGGCGCATCTGCCGCCGCAGCCTCGAGCCGCCGCAGGTGCTCTCCTGCAAGGGGATGACCACCCTGCTCTTTGCCGAAAAGCCCCTGCTCCGGGCCGTATTCGGGGCAGCGGGCACGGCGGCGCGGGGCGAGATCTCCGGCGACGCGGTCCAGCAGTTCTGCAGTGCGGCAGCGGCCCAGATGATACTCTGCGACGGCATGGGGACCGGACGTCCGGCGGCAGTAGACGGCAGCCTCGCGGCAGAGCTGACGGCACGCCTGCTCAAAGCGGGCTTTACCGCAGAGCTTGCGGCCCGGCTCGTGAATGTGGCGCTGGCCCTCAAGAGCGACGAGGAGAGCGGCGCGACCCTCGACCTCGTGAGCGTAGACCTCTATACCGGCACAGCCCGGCTCTTCAAGGCCGGTGCGGCCCCGGGCTTCCTCGTGCATGGGGGCAAGGCCCGGGCTGTGGGCGAAGCCAGCCTGCCGATGGGCATCCTCGGCGGTGTCAGCGGACAGAGCCGGGTGGTGCATCTGGCGGCGGGGGACTATGTGGTGCTGGTGTCGGACGGCCTCCTGGTGGACGGCCCCGGCTGGGTGATGCAGCAGCTGGAACTCTCCGCTGCCAAGGCAGAACAGCCCGACGTTCTGGCGAAAAAGCTGGTGGAAGCCGCCCGCGCCCGGGCCGTCCAGCGGGGCCGTCCCGACGACATTACCGCCGCTGTTCTCCGGCTCGAAAACAGTTGAGTTGCTTTTTAGGCGGCGAGAGGGTATACTTGTCAGTATCTGGAACGATCATAGGAGAAACATATATGCTGACAGTTACAGTTGCACAGGACGGCAGCGGCGACTTCGCGTCCATCGCGGAGGCGGTGCTGGCTGTACCCTACGAGGAGGAAGCACTGGTGCAGGTCGGCCCCGGCATTTACCGGGAAAAGCTGGTCTGCGAAAAGCGCTGCATCACCCTGCGGGGGGCGGGTGCAGATAAGACGAAACTCGTGTGGGGCGACGGCGGCAGGCTGCCCCACAAGGACGGGCGGCCCACCCATACCTTCCGCAGCTACACCGCCTTTTTCAGCGGCGAAACGCTCTGCGTAGAGGACATGACGATCGAAAACGACGCCGGCCCGGGCGCGAAAGCCGGGCAGGCCGTCGCGGCCTATGTGGACAGCACCCGGGCGGTGTTCCGCCGGGTCAAGCTGCTGGGCAGTCAGGACACGCTCTTCTGCGCCCCGCTGCCCGAAAAGGAGCGGGAGAAGGACGGCTTTCTCGGCCCGCGCGGTCTTGCGCCCCGCAAACCGACCGCCCAGTACTACACCGACTGTGAGATCGCGGGCGACATTGATTTCATCTTCGGCGGCGGCGACGCCCTCTTCGAAAACTGTGTCATCCGCACGGTGGACAACCACATCCCCCACAGCTATGTCACAGCTCCTTCGGGCAAAGCCGATGGACTGGGCTTTGTGTTCTGGAACTGCGATCTCGTGTCGGACTGCCCGCCGGGCAGTGTCTATCTGGGGCGTCCGTGGCGTCCCGAGGGCAAGACGGCGGTGCTGGACTGCCGCCTCGGTGCCCACATCGCGCCGGAAGGGTTTATCGCATGGAATGACCGCACCGATACCGGCCTTGCCAGCTTTGCGGAAGCTGACAGCACCGGCCCGGGCGCAGCAGAGCGCCCGGCGTGGGTGAAACAGCTTTCCGGGCCGGAGGCGGCGGAACTGCTGGCCCGCGCCCGCACCCTCTGCCGACCGAAAACCAACTGAGGATGTAACAAATGAAAAAACTGCCGAATTTTGTAAAGTGGCTCATCATTGCCGTGGTGCTGGCCGCAATGGCCGCGATGATGGCGGCCGTGAACGACCGTGCCTCCCGGGTGGAGATGCCCATGCCGGACAACAGCCTGGGCATCTACCGCCAGACGCCTGCCACTGGAAAGTGAATCAGAAAACGAGACGGGACTGCTGGAAGGCGGCCCCGTTTTTGCATGATACCGCCGCCTCCCGCATATGCTGTACGGACAAATCTGAATGGGTGGGAGGCAAGGGTATGTTTGTGGTCACACTGAGTAAGGCAAGCGTCAAGAAGCTGGGCGTGGGGGCGATGTGCTGTGCGCTGGTGGTGTTCAGTGCCATGCTGGGGCGGTACATCAGCACCCGCTCGGTGGCTGTCGCGGCGGCAAGCAATAAAATCGAGAGTGCGCAGGACATCCAGACCTGGTTCACGGGCTACGGGCTGGATGTGGACGGCGCGTCCATCACCGCCGATAAGGTCAAGATCCCCCGCAAGTGGGACGACAGCTTTTCGGCCTTTAACGGGGTGGTGCAGCAGAGCGGCATGGATCTGGCCCGCTACAAGGGCAAGACGGTGGAGAAGTGGACGGCGCTCATCCCGGCGGCCAGCCGGGGCGATGTGAGCAGCTACGGCGTGCTGCTGGTCTACAAGAAAAAGGCCGTGGGTGCGTATCTGTTGGAAAAGCCCTCCGGCACTGTCACCGGGCTGAAAGACGCCCAGACCGCGATGGCCCTGCAGGAGGCCGAACAGGTGTCCGGCGAGGACTTCAGCGGGGACTGGGGCGAACGGCACGACGGCGAGCTGGGCGCGGAGAGTCAGGCCCAGCAGACCTCGGGCGAAGATTTCAGCGGCGACTGGGGAGAGCGCCACGACGGCGAGCTGGGCGCAGAGAGTCAGGCCCAGCAGACCTCGGGCGAAGATTTCAGCGGCGACTGGGGAGAGCGCCACGACGGTGAGCTGGGCGCAGAGGGTCAGGCCCAGCAGACTTCCGGCGAGCCGGACGCTGCACAGGAGCAGCCCGTGCAGTACACCGACCTGCCGCTGGACGCCGAGGGATACCCCGTCGAATAACCGTCATTCTGTACAAAAAAGTGCGATGAAACAGAAAAATTGTGCAGTAGTGGTATTTTTGCAGAAAGATTCTGTTCAATGTTACTAAAATTTTTGATAAAAAATCGGCAATATGAAAGGGTGAAAAAAGAACGACTAAGGTTTATAATAAAGGTAGACATCCAGCAGCCGGAAGGTTCGAGTGCTGCGTCCCGAGGGGCAGGGTGAGCTGCCCAGGAGGACCGGATGAAGTAAGGAGAAAATGATCATGAAGGAATTCCAGTATACCGTTAAGGATGCCTGCGGCATCCATGCCCGTCCCGCCGGTCTGCTCGTCAAGGTGGCCAAGGGCTTTGCCAGCACCGCCACCCTCGAAAAGGGCGGCAAGACCTGCGACCTGCGCAAGCTGATGGCCCTGATGGGCATGGGCGTCAAGCAGGGCGACACCGTCACCATCAAGGTGGAGGGCGATGACGAAGCCGCCTGCGCCGAAGCTATCCAGAAATTCCTGAGCGAGAACGTCTGATCGCCCAGCGTGATGAGAAGCCCTTGCGGGGAATGTCCTGCGGGGGCTTTTTGTTACGGAACACAAAACAGCAAGAATAAGGAGAAATTGCGATGCAGGTAGGTACCGGTAGAAGCATCCTGAATGGCATTGCCATCGGAAAGCTGAAGATCTATAAGAAAAAAGATACCGTCATCTCTGCCGCCGAAGTGGCCGACACCGCCGCTGAAGTGGCCCGTTTTGAGGACGCCCGCGCCAAGGCCATCGACCAGCAGACCGCTCTGTACGAGAAGGCTCTGGCCGAGGCCGGCGAGGACATCGCCGAGGTGTTCAACATCCACGCCATGATGCTGGATGACGACGACTTCGTGGACGCCATCAAGGAGATCATCAACGGCCAGCACAAGTGCGCTGAGTACGCCGTCAAGACCGCCGGCGACAATCAGGCCGCCGTCTTCGCCGCCATGGATGACCCCTATTTGCAGGCCCGCAGCGCCGACGTCATCGACATTGCACAGGCCATCCTCGACATTTTGCAGGGCGTGGACAACGCTACTTTGCAGGGGACGGAGCCCAGCATCCTCGTGGCTGAGGACCTGGCCCCGTCCGAGACGGTCCGCATGGACAAGAGCCTGCTGCTGGGCTTCATCACCCGGGAGGGCAGCTCCAACAGCCACACCGCCATCCTCGCCCGCAGCATGAACATCCCCGCCCTTATCCAGTGCAAGGTCATCCAGGACGACTGGGACGGCAGGATGGCGGTCGTGGACGGCTACAACGCCTGTGTCTACGTTGACCCCACCCCCGACCTGCTCAAGAGCCTGAAAAAGCGCCAGCAGGAAGACCAGAAAAAGCAGGCCCTGCTGCAGGAGCTGAAGGGAAAGTCCAACACCACCCTCGACGGCAAGACCATCAACGTCTTTGCCAACATCGGCGGCATGAGCGACGTGGGCGCTGTGCAGCAGAACGACGCCGACGGCGTCGGCCTCTTCCGCACCGAGTTCGTCTACCTCAACTGCAAGGACTTCCCGACGGAGGACTACCAGTTCGAGGCATACAAGCAGGTGCTCGAGAGCCTCGCACCCCGCAAGGTGGTCGTCCGCACCTGCGACATCGGCGCAGACAAGACCGTGGACTACATGAAGCTCGACCACGAGGAAAACCCCGCGCTGGGCTACCGCGCCATCCGCATCTGCCTGACCCGGAAGGACTTCTTCAAGACCCAGCTGCGCGCCCTGCTCCGCGCTTCCGCTTACGGCAACATGAGCGTCATGTTCCCCATGATCACCAGCCTGCGGGAGCTGCAGGACGCCAAGGCCGTGCTGGACGAGTGCCGCGCGGAACTGCGGGCTGAGGGCAAGAAGTTCGACGAGAAGCTGGAGGTCGGCACCATGATCGAGACGCCCGCCGCTGTCCTCATCGCCGACGAGCTGGCCGAGGAGTGCGACTTCTTCTCCATCGGCACCAACGATCTGACCCAGTACACCTGCGCTCTGGACCGCCAGAACGCAAAGCTGGAGCCCTTCTTCAACCCGCACCACCCCGCTGTGCTCCGGGCCATCAAGATGACCATCGACGCGGGCCACCGCCACGGCATCTGGGTGGGCATCTGCGGCGAGTTGGGCGCGGACACCGCCCTCACCGAGACCTTCCTGCGGATGGGCGTGGACGAGCTGTCCATGAACGCCAAGAGCGTGCTGCCCGTGCGCAAGATCATCCGCAGCATCGACTTGAGCAAGCCTTCCGATAAGTAAGGAGCGCTTGGCCCCCAAAAACGCCGCCCCCGGCAGGGAACTTCCCCGCCGGGGGCTTTGCATACCCGAAAAATTTTACCGAAATACTTCAAAACCATAAAGTGCAGTGCTATACTGGTAGCATCGAAATACCTGCTGAGAGGGAATTTTATGACACAACTGCTCATCCGCCTGTTCGTCCGGCGCCCGGACGATACCAAGAACGCCGCCGTCCGCACGGCCTACGGCAATCTGGCCAGCCTCGTGGGCATGGCCTGCAATCTCCTGCTCTGTCTGGGCAAGCTGGCGGCGGGGACGCTGTTTGGCTCTATCGCCATCATGGCCGACGCCCTGAACAACCTTTCGGACGCCTCGTCCAACGTGGTGAGCCTTGTGGGCTTCCGTCTGGCGGCCAAAGGCCCGGACGAAAAGCACCCCTACGGCCACGCCCGGTACGAGTATCTGGCGGGCCTTGTGGTCTGCGTCACCATCCTCGCCATCGGGCTTTCGCTGCTGAAAGAATCCGCGCTCAAAGTGCTCCACCCGACGGCAGTGGTGTTCAGCTGGCTCAGTGTGGGGGTGCTGGCGGCGTCCATCGGCGTCAAGCTCTGGATGAGCCGCTTCAATAAGACCATCGGACAGCGCATCAACTCCGAGACTCTGATGGCCACCGCCGCCGACAGCCGGAACGATGTGCTGACCACCAGCGCCGTGCTCCTGTCCACTGTCCTCTCCCACCTGACGGGCTGGGACGTGCTGGACGGCCTCATGGGCGTGGCCGTGGCGGCGTTCATCCTCTGGTCGGGCTGGGGGCTTATGATGGACACCCTCAGCCCCCTGCTGGGCGAGAGCCCCTCGCCGGAGCTGGTGGAGCACATCGAGCACACCGTCATGAGCTACCCGGGGGTGCTGGGCGTCCACGATCTGATGGTCCACGACTACGGCCCGGGGCATCAGTTCGCCTCGCTCCACATCGAGTTCCCCGCCGAGGCCGACCCGCTGGAAGCCCACGACATCATCGACAACATCGAGCGGGATTTTCTGAAAAAAGACCACTTACAGGTCACCATCCACTACGACCCCATCGTGACGTCGGACGCCGCCGTAGGCATCCTGCGGAGCCGCTTGATGGAAAAAGCCCGCCAGATGGATCCCCGTCTGTCCATCCATGACCTGCGCATCGTGCCGGGGGACAGCCACACCAACGTGCTGTTCGACCTCGTGTTCCCGGCGGGCTACACCGGCGACAAGGACGCGCGGCTGGCCGAGATGTGCAATTTCGTCAAGGAGCAGGACCCGGGATACTGCTGTATGGTGAAGGTGGAGCAGAGCTATGCTTCTGCCCTGCCGGAAGAGGATTAATAAAAAAAGAGGGAAGGTATTATGCTGAACGAGACTTACCGCGCCATGCTGGGCCACAAGAGCGTCATCCGCGAGACTTTCATGTACGGCAAACAGCGCGCCGCCGAGATAGGCTGTGAGAACGTGTTCGACTACTCGCTGGGCAACCCCAGCGTCCCCTGCCCGGACAAGTTCACCAAAGCCATGCAGACCCTGCTGGCCGAGGAAGAGCCTGTCGCCCTCCACGGCTACTGCCCCAGTCAGGGCGACCCGGGCTTCCGCACCGCCGTGGCGGCCCATCTGGCAAAGACCTTCGGCCTGCCCTATGAGCAGAAGGATATTTTCCCCACCACCGGTGCGGCGGGCGCTATCGCCCACGCCATCCGCGCTGTGACCAAGCCCGGCGACGAGGTGCTGACCTTCGCCCCCTGCTTCCCCGAGTACGGCCCCTATGTGGAGGGGACCGGCGCTGTGCTCAAGGTCGTGCCGCCTCAGGCACCGGCTTTCCAGCCGAATCTCGACGCCTTTGAAGAGATGCTGACCGAGAACGTCACCTGCGTCCTCATCAACACCCCGAACAACCCCACCGGCGTCGTCTACTCCGCCGAGACCCTGAGCCGTCTGGCCGACATCCTGACCGAGAAGAGCAAGGCTTTCGGCCACGACATCTTCCTCGTCAGCGACGAGCCCTACCGCGACATCGCCTTTGACGGCAAAAAGGTGCCTTACCCGGCAGCGTTCTACCCCCACACCCTGACCTGCTTCTCCTTCTCCAAGAGCCTGAGCCTGCCCGGCGAACGTCTGGGCTATGTGGCCGTCCGGCCCGGCTGCGAGGGCGAAGACGTGCTGGTGGACATGATGGCCCAGATCTCCCGCTTCACCGGCCACAACTGCCCGCCCAGCATCATCCAGAAAGCCACTGCCGAGTGCCTCGACGTCACCAGCGATCTGTCCGTCTACGAGACGAACATGAACCTGCTGTACGATAAGCTCACCGAGCTGGGCTTTGAGGTGGAGCGCCCCGGCGGCACATTTTATATCTTCCCGAAGGCGCTGGAAGAGGACGCCAACGCCTTCTGCCTCAAGGCCCGGGAGTTCGATCTGCTGCTGGTCCCCAGCGACACCTTCGGCGTCAAGGGCTATGTCCGCTTTGCCTACTGCATCGACACCGAGAAGGTGAAGCGCAGCCTGCCCGCACTGGAAAAGCTGGCCGCAGCCTATAAAACCTCTCAGTCTCGCTGACGCTCGCCGGCTCTCCTGTTTCAGGAGAGCCAAATCGGACTGGCTTATGAAAAAGAGGTATTAAAATGCATCCGCTCCCCGAATATCCCCGCCCGAGCATGCGCCGGGACAGCTACGTCAACCTGAACGGCCCGTGGGACTACGCCATCACCCAGAGCTCGGAGTTCCCGGCAAAGTGGGACGGCGCTATCCTCGTACCCTATTCGCCCGAGGCGAAAGCCTCCGGCGTGGGCCGGACGCTGCAGCCCGGCCAGTGGCTCCACTACCACCGCACCTTCACGCCCCCGGCGGGGGAGGGCGGGCGCGTCCTGCTCCACTTCGGGGCGGTGGACTACGCCTGCGCGGTGGAGATCAATGGCCGTCTGGCCGGGGGACACCGGGGCGGCTACTGGCCCTTCACGCTGGACATCACCGACCTGCTCCGCCCGCAGGGCCGCAACACCCTCTGGGTGGCCGTGCAGGACCCAACCGGCACCGGAACGCAGGCGAGAGGCAAACAGACCCTCCGGCCCGGCGGGATGTTCTACCCGGCCCAGAGCGGCATCTGGCAGACGGTCTGGCTGGAGCGGGTGCCGGAAAATCACATTGATACGCTGACCGTCACCCCGGACTACGACGCCCGGACGGTGACGGTGAAAGTCCATACCTCGAAGCCCGGCGGCGCGGTAAACCTCTGGGCCGTGGTGCGGGCCGGCGGCGTGACCATCGCCGAGGACTGGGGCAGCGACGAGGCCGACCGGGACGGCGAAGTGACCCTGAACATCGCCGAAGAGCATTTCTTCCCGTGGAGCCCCGACAGCCCCTTCCTCTACGATTTGACCGTCGGCACGACCCAGGGCGAAGAAGAGGGCTTCGACACCGTCCACAGCTATTTCGCCCTCCGCAAGTGGGAGTGCAAAGAGGATGCAAAGGGCATCCGGCGGTTTTTCCTGAACGGCAGGCCCATCCTGCTCAACGGCCTGCTGGACCAGGGCTATTGGCCCGACGGCCTCTACACCCCGCCCTCCGACGCTGCCGTGGAGCACGAACTGCACACCGTGCGGGAGCTGGGCTTCAACCTGCTGCGCAAGCACGCCAAAATCGAGCCGGAGCGATGGTACTACCACTGCGATAAGCTGGGCATCATCGTCTGGCAGGATATGGTCAACGGCGGCGGGGCCTACCCGATGTGGTACGTCACCTACCTGACCAACGCCTTACAGCCCCTGATGCGCCGCGCCCCGGACGGGAAGCTGCTGTGGGGCTTTCTGGGCCGGGGCAGCGCCCACAGCCGGGAGGAGTACGCCCGGGAGCTGGCCGACACGGTGGCCGCCCTGCGCCGGCACCCCTGCATCGGGTGCTGGGTGCCGTTCAACGAGGGGTGGGGGCAGTTCGACGCACGGAAAGCCACCGAGACCCTCCGCGCCCTCGACCCCTCCCGTCCGGTGGACGAGGCCAGCGGCTGGTTTGACCGGGGCGGGGGAGATGTGCATTCCATCCACAACTACTTCTATCCGCTCCGCATCCGCCCGAAGGTGCGCACGGTGGCCCTCAGCGAGTACGGCGGCATTGCATGGCCCATGCCCGGCCATGAGCCGCCCCGGAAGACCTACGGCTACGGCACGGCCAGAAGCTGGGCAGAGCTGACCGAGCGCTACTGCGATTTGCAGCGCAAGACGGTGCTCCCGCAGCTGAAAAAGGGCCTGTCGGCGCTGGTGTACACCCAGCTGACCGACGTGGAGGACGAGGTGAACGGCCTGTTCACCTATGACCGCACGGCCATCAAACCCGATGCCGCCGCCGTCCGCGCCGTCAACGAGGCGCTGGAAGCGGAGTTTGAAAAGGCAGTAAAAGAATGAACGGGCTCTCGGCCATTTGTCCCTGTGCAGGCAGAGCATTTTGCTGTTTTTCACGGCTCCTGATTGGCTAAAATGTCGAAAATAATACCATATATTGACAATCCTGTAAAAATGCACTATACTGGACCCATCGAGGCAGACCACGAAGTCCTTGTATATGAAAATGTTCAGGATAACAGCATGTTTGCGATATGCAATTCAACGCTGCTGCATTAAAAAGTTGAATTGCTGTAAAACAGGTATTACAGGCACACGGCCTGTAATGATAAACATTATATGTTCGCGCATGTAGTGATTTATCTCACATAGTCTGAGGGCGAGGTTCCGCAAGGGACCTCGCCCTTGGGCTTTTTATAGGCGCTGGGCTATTGACATTGGAGAGCGATTCCTCTATAATCGAGGTGCAGACCAGTCGAAGAGGTATGGGCTGGAAAATTATGGGAACTAAAAACACAAAAACTGCCCATTCTGAGATGCTCTAGAAGGCGAAAATAACGCCGAAATATAAGAAAAATGATGTATCTGCATTGTTTTTGAGAGAATGGATAAAAACGTCGGATTGCATCAGAATGCGTTAGAAAATGTCGGGCCGCCCGCCACAGCCTGAGAAGGCCGAAGCGGGATCTGAAAAGCAGTATGAGTACAGAAAAGCTCCGGGGACCAACAGATCCCCGGAGCTTTTGTATTATTTTAAGGAAAATTACTGTTTGTTCTTGATTTTGGAAGCCGGCATCTTCTTCATGGCGGCAGAATCCAGAGCGTGGGGCAGCTGGGCGCCATAGGACTGAAGGCTGTCCTGCAGCTCGCCGCTCTTCATGTCGGAGAGGGCCTGTGCGCGGAGGCTGTCCAGCGTGTCAGCGTCCAGCGGGTCGAGACGGACGAGGAGCATCAGCGCATAGCTGGAATACTGCACGGCGGCAGCCTCGCCGGGCTTAAGGGCGCGGACGACGTCGGCGGAGCCTTCCTCGGAGAAGGTGGAATCGATGTTGTCAGAACCCAGCAGGGCAGTGGAGAGGGAAGACGCGTCGGAAGAGGGCTCACCGTCCAGCACCGCGTAGATGTCGGGCAGGGCGGCGGCGACGGCGGCGCTGAAAGCGGAGGTCTGGGCGCTGGCCCCATCGGGGATGGCAGCGTTGCAGCTCTCGGCGGCGGTCTGAGCCAGCTCGAGCATCTGGGTGCGCTGGTCGTCATCAGCAAAAGCGAAGGTGCTGGTGTTGTAGAGCGGCACGACCACATAGCGGATGTAGACCATCTCATCCTCGAGGTGGCTGGTCAGCTCTGCGTCGGAGACGGGGGTCTCGCCGTCGGTGCCGTAGCACATCTCGAGCAGGTCGTTGCTTTTGATGAGGATGCGCTCAAACCGCTTGAGGGTGTCGAGGCCGATGCCGTTGGCCTTGTAGAGGTCGCCGTTCTGCTCCATCAGCTGGGAGGCGTAGCTGTCGGCCTGGGTCTCCTCGTCGAGGGTCAGAACGCCGCCCAGCTCATCGAAACGGGTCTCGATGGCGGCGTAGGACTCGAGGTTCTCGAGGGTCTTCTGGGCCACATAGTCGCTGACCACGGCGGTCTCGCCGGTGGCGTCATCGACGGTGATGGTGGCCTTGAGGAAGCTGGACACCTTGGTGGCGTCCTGGTCGTCGGAAGCGAGGTCGGCGGCGGTCTGGTAGGCATCGAACTGGGCCAGCAGATAGAGGCCGGAAGAGATGTCCACGTTACCGATGGTGCCTACGGAATCCGGGGTGGAGAGGCTGCAGCCCACGAGGCCGACGGCCAGAGCGAGGGCGCAGACGAGCGCGATGAGTTTCTTCTTCATAAGTGTACTCCTAGTGAAATTTATTTTTTGCCGGTGTTTTCTTCCGGCGGGGCAGCAAGGATGTCGGCCATCGCCTTGAGGATGCTTTGCAGCAGCTCCAGCGGCTTTTCGTCGGGTTGGAGAGCCACCGAGAGGTAGGGCTTGGTGCCGGCTCCTGCCGTCACCCGGCCATTGAAAGCGATGAGCAGGCCGCGTATCATGGCCAGGTCCAGCGTCTCCACCTGTAACAGCAGGGTGTCCTTCTTCTGGGTGACTTCGTAGACGCCCACGGCGGCGGCCTGGACCCGCACCAGCGAGACGTTCACGAGGTCACTGACGGAGGGCGGCGGGTCGCCGTAGCGGTCGATGAGTTCGTCCAGCACGTCGGCGGCGTCCTCGGGGGTCTGGATGGCGGCAATGCGCTTGTAGGCCTCGATGCGGCCCGGGCCGTCGGCGATATACTTCTCCGGGATGAAGGCGTCCACCCGCAGGTCCACGAGGCATTCGCTCTTGTCCCGCTGGATGGGCTCGCCCTTGGCCCGGGCGATGGCCTGACCCAGCATCTTGACATAGAGGTCATAGCCCACGGCCTCCATGTGGCCGTGCTGGCTGTGGCCCAGCAGACTGCCTGCGCCGCGAATTTGTAAGTCGCGCATGGCGATGCGGAAGCCGGAGCCGAAGGCTGTGAACTCCCGGATGGCTGAAAGCCGCTTCTGGGCGATGTCGGTGAGGGTCTTGTCCCGCCGGAAGGTGAAGTAGGCGTAGGCTTTCCGGCCCGAGCGGCCCACCCGGCCCCGGATCTGGTACAGCTGGGCCAGACCCATCCGGTCGGCGTCCTCGATGATGAGGGTGTTGCAGTTGCGCACGTCAATGCCCGTCTCGATGAGGGTGGTGCAGACGAGGATGTCGATCTCGCCGTTCAGCAGATGCTGCCAGACGGGGTTCAGCTCTTCCTCGGTCATCTTGCCGTGGGCGATGCCCACCCGCGCTCCCGGCACCATCTGGCTGACATGGGCGGCACAGGACTCGATGTTGTCCACCCGGTTGTGCAGGTAGTAGACCTGACCGCCCCGGGCCAGCTCCTTCTTCATGGCTTCGGCGAGGATGACGTCATTGTATTCCAACACGAACGTCTCCACCGGCTGGCGCTCGATGGGCGGCTGCTCGATGGTGGAGAGGTCGCGGATGCCGCTCATGGCCATGTTCAGGGTGCGGGGGATGGGGGTGGCCGAGAGGGTCAGCATGTCCACGCCGATGAAGTTCTCTTTCAGCTTCTCCTTGTGCTTGACGCCGAAACGCTGCTCCTCGTCGATGATGACAAGGCCCAGGTCGTGGAACCGGACGTCCTTGGAGAGGAGGCGGTGGGTGCCGATGACGATGTCCACGCTGCCGGCCTGCAGGCCCCGCAGGGTCTCTTTCTGCTGTTTGGCGGTGCGGAAGCGGGAGAGCAGCCCGACTTTCACCGGGAACGCCTCCATGCGGGAGATGATGCTGTTGTAGTGCTGCCACGCCAGAAGGGTGGTGGGGGCCAGAATGGCGCACTGCTTGCCGCCCATGACGCACTTGAAGGCCGCACGGAAGGCGACCTCTGTTTTGCCGACGCCCACGTCGCCGCAGAGCAGGCGGTCCATGGGCCAGCCCTTTTCCATGTCCTTCTTGATCTCGGCGGTGGCGGTGAGCTGGTCGTCCGTCTCGTCGTACTCGAAGCGGGACTCGAAATCGCTCTGCCACTCGCCGTCGGCGGGGAAGGCGTAGCCCGTGGCCTGACGGCGGCGGGCGTAGAGCTCGATAAGCTCCTGGGCCATCTCTTCGGTGGCCTTTTTGACCTTGGCGCGGGTGCGCTGCCACTCGGTGCCGCCCAGCTTGGCAAGCTTCACCTTTTCCTCGTCGCCGGGGGCGGTGTAGCGGCTCAGCAGATCGAGCTGAGTCACCGGCACATACAGCACGTCGGAGCCGGAATACTGGATCTTCAGGTAATCTTTTATCGCGCCCTGCACCTCGAGACGCTGGATGCCCGCATACATGCCGATGCCGTGGCTCTGGTGAACCACATAGTCGCCGGGCTTGATGTCCGAGAGGCTGGACAGGGCGTTTTTGTTCTTCTTGCGCTTTTTGTTCTCGGCGGCCTCGTCGTCCAGACCGTGACGCCGGGACGAGATGACCGCCACGCGGGCGAACGGGAAGGTGCAGCCCGCCGTGAGGTGGCCGGGCAGTACCTGAACCAGACCTTTCGCGGGCCGGACGTCCCGGCTCATGCTGACGGCATAGCCCTTGTCAGCCAAATCGCGGGTAAGGGCCGCAGCACCCTTGGGCGTACCGGCGAAAAGAGCCACGGCGTACCCCTGCTGGACCAGCGGGTCGAGGTCTTCCCGCAGGGAAGCGAGGTCGCCGCCCCAGTTGGGGGCCGCGAAGGCCTCGGCGTTGATGAGGTCCTTCAGCTTGAACTCGTTCATGCCCCGCAGGAAGTTCTCGCAGAGCAGGGTGCTCTGGTCCTGCGCCGCAATGGCGAGGTCGTCCATCGTCTGGTAGAGCACATCGAGGCCGGGGCAGATGACGCCCTCCTCGAGCAGGCCGGTCAGCTCTTCGCTGCGGCGGAACTCGGTGGCCTTCTGGGCGTCCCGGATGCCGCCCACCTCGTCGAGGATGAAGATGGGGCGGCTCAGGTGGTCCAGCAATGTGGCGGGCGTCTCGTACCGCAGACCGTAGTATTTGTCCATGGCCTCGGGCATGACGCCGCTGTCCAGCTGGGCGAGGTCGGACTCCATGGCCTTTTCGAGGGCGGTGCGGCGCTTGCCCTGGGCTTTCTTCTGGGCGGCGCGAAGGGCCTCCGCCGTGTCGGCGGTGCTGCCGAACAGCACCTCACGGGCGGGGGAAAGATAGATCTTTTCCAGCGCACCGTCCCGCCGCTGGGTGAGCAGGTCGAAGGAGGCGAGAGAGTCTATCTCGTCGTCCCAGTACTCCACACGGGCGGGCTGGCGCATATCGGGGGCGTAGATGTCCACGATGTCGCCCCGGACGCTGAACTGTCCCGGGCCGTCCACCTGACTGCGCCGCACGTATCCGGCGGCGAAGAGCCGCTCCACCAGCGCTTCGCGGTTGTAGACCATGCCGGGCTTGAGGGTGAGGGTGTTCTTCTGGAACTCATCCTGCGGCACAGTGTATTGGAGCAGGGCCTCGGCGGGGACGCAGACGGCGCTCAGCCGTCCGCCCGCCAGCGCGCCCAGCACCGACAGACGCCGGTACTCATACTCGCGGCCCGCGCCCTCGACGGGGCGGAGCATGAAGTCCCGGGGCGGGAACACCGCCGCCGAGAGCCCCAGCGTCTTGAGGTCGTCGGCGAAATGGGTGGCCTCGGCCTCGCCGGGCGTGACGACGCAGAGGATGCGGCCCGTGTCCTTCTGGAGCGCGGCGTAGAGCAATGCCCGGCCTGCCGGAGGCAGACCGAACAGCGCCGCCGGGCCGGGGGAGGCGAGGCTGGCCGCTATCTTCTGATATTCAGGGGTGTTTTTCAGGAGCGCTTCGTACATGGTGGACCTCCTTTCTAGTGAAGATGGACGTAATAGCCTCTCCCTTTGGGAGAGGTGTCACCGCAGGTGACGGAGAGGGCAAGCTCGGGGCGAAAGAGCTGCCATACAGCGATAAGCAGACTCTTTGTCAGAGGAATGTTATCGCTGTGTCTGTGCTCTTTGTCAGCGGCCTTGCCCTCTCAGGCGCTTCGCGCCAAGGCCGGGTTGCGGCTCCCAGCGTCTGCCTCGCTGTTGCTCACATCCTGCTGGCCGCTGCCCCAACAGCTCCTCCCTGTTTCCGCCACTGGCGGCGGTCGTCGCTGTTGCCCCCAAAGGGGGAGCCTTACCCGTTATACTTGCTCTGCGCCAGACCCAGCTTGCCGTCCATGATGAGCTTTGCGGCGGCTGCGATGTCGGGGCAGCGGTCGGCGAGGGCCTTGGCGTCGTCGGGCGGGAACCTGCCCAGCACCCAGTCGGCCAAATCGTAGTCCGGGCGGGGCTTTGCGCCCACGCCGATGCGGATGCGGGGGAAGTTCTCGCCGCCGAGGCGGGCGATGATGCTCTTGAGGCCGTTGTGGCCGCCCGCAGAGCCGGAGGGCCGGATGCGCAGCTTGCCGGGGTCCTGGGTGATGTCGTCGCACAGGACGATGACGTGGTCGGCAGGGATCTTGAAGAAGCCCGCCAGCGGGCCGATGGAGTCGCCCGAGAGGTTCATATAAGTCAGGGGCTTCAGGAGCACGACCTTGTGGCCGTCCACCTCGCCCTGCCCCCACAGACCCTGAAACTTGGTCTTGGAGACGGAGATGCCCCACTTGCCGGCCAGATAGTCCAGCGCGGCAAAGCCTGCGTTGTGACGGGTGCCGTCGTATTTCGGCTCCGGATTGCCGAGGCCGGCAATGAGCCAGATGTCATTGGTATTCATACGATATATTCTGCCTTTTTTACGTTGGATCTGTTTTCGAACAATATGTTATTATAACATACGCGCGCGCAAAAAGATACACAAAAAACATAAAATGCCCCGGCGCACGGATGCGGAACGTGCGCCGGGGCAGAAGAAAAGCGCCGGATGCGGAACCGACGCTCTGGGCAGAGTCGGAGGGGGAGCAAAAACGGAAACCTTAGCCCTGCTCTTTTTCGAGTTTCTGCTTTTTTATAATGTACGCCTCCATTTTCGGTTCAGCCCAGCCGTCGAGGTTGGTCTGACGCTCCCGGGCGATGCCAAGAGCCTGCGGGGGAACGTCCTTGGTGATGGTGCTGCCGGCAGCGGTGTAGGCCCCGTCGCCGATGGTGACGGGGGCGACAAGGTTGGTGTTGCAGCCGATGAAGCAGTAGTCGCCGATCTGAGTGCGGAACTTGTCCTTGCCGTCGTAGTTGCAGGTGACGGTGCCGCAGCCGAAGTTGCAGTACTTGCCCACGTCGCTGTCGCCGATGTAGGTCAGGTGGCTGACGGTGTTGCCCCGGGCGAAGTTGGAGTTCTTCGTCTCGACATAAGCGCCCAGATGCACACCGCAGCCGGTGACGGTGTTGATGCGCACATGGGTGAAGGGACCGATATTGTTGTGGGGGCCGAGGTGGCTGCTGTAGACCTGGCTGGCGTTGACGGTGGTGCCTTCGTCCACGGTGCTGTCCTCGATGAGGGTGTTGGGGCCGATGACGCAGCCTGCGCCGATGGTGGTCTTGCCGCGCAGGATGGTGCCTGCGAGGATGACGGCTCCCGGGGCAATGACCACTTCGGAGCCGATCTCCACATTGCGGCTGCGGATGTCCACGCCGTTTGCGATGTGGCGCAGCAGCACCTCTTCGCGCCGGGCCTCGGCAGCGTCGAGCTTTGCCTTTGCGGCAGCCAGTGCGGATGCATCGATGTTCTGCATAGAGAAAAACCTCCTTCAAAACCGCCTCTCGCAGAAGCTGTGCAGACCCCTGCGGAAGAGGAAATGTTGTATCCAAGATAGAAGAAATTCGGAAAGATGGAAGACAAACAAGAACGGCAGAAAGTTTAATGGATAGAAAGTTGTATCCAACTGCCCAAAAACGGCATCAGAACTCGAAAATCCTCTTCAAATCTTTCCCATTTTATATTACCCAAAAAGTGAGTAAAATGCAAGGGTTTGCACAAAAAATATCAAACAAATTCGGTGATTTGCCCGATGGAATAGACGTGAAATTTTGGTATAATAGTTTAGCATTCACAGAGAAATGTTTATCGTATGACAAGCAGAGCAACGATAAGACCGCCGTGCTTCACGCCAGCGGCTACCATTTGGGAGGTAAACACGCATGAGCAAAAAGTATCTGTACTACTTCAGCGAAGGCAACGATGCCTTTGGCGGCGACAAGGTCACCATGAAGAACATTCTGGGTGGCAAGGGCGCTGGTCTGGCTGAGATGACTGCAGCCGGTATGCCGGTGCCGCAGGGCTTCACCATCACCACCGAGGCCTGCACCCAGTACTACGCAGACGGCCGCCAGATCAACGACGAGATCACCGCTGACATCTTCGAGCACGTCAAGGGCCTCGAGAAGATCACCGGCAAGACCTTCGGCGACAACGAGAACCCGCTGCTGGTCTCCGTCCGTTCCGGCGCACGTCAGTCCATGCCCGGCATGATGGACACCATCCTGAACCTCGGCTTGAATGACGAGGCTGTCGAGGGTCTGGCCAAGAAGACCAACAACCCCCGCTTCGCATATGACTGCTACCGCCGCTTCGTGCAGATGTTCGCCGACGTCGTCATGATGGTCCCGAAGAGCCTGTTCGAGGTCGAGATCGACAAGCTGAAGGAAGCCAAGGGCGTCAAGAACGACGTTGACCTGACTGCTGACGACCTGAAGGAACTGGTCGGCACCTTCAAGAAGATCTATGAGGACAACGAGGGCAAGCCCTTCCCCCAGGACCCCAAGGACCAGCTCATCGAGGCTGTCAAGGCCGTCTTCCGCAGCTGGGACAACCCCCGTGCAAACGTCTATCGTAAGATGAACGAGATCCCCTACGAGTGGGGCACCGCTGTCAACGTCCAGCAGATGGCGTTCGGTAACTCTGGCGACCGCTCCGGCACCGGCGTTGCATTCACCCGTGACCCCGCCACCGGCGCTAAGAAGCTGATGGGCGAGTACCTCATCAATGCACAGGGCGAGGACGTCGTTGCTGGTGTCCGCACCCCGTCTCCCATCAGCCACCTGCACGAGCAGATGCCTGAGGTCTACGACCAGTTCGTCGAGATCGCTACCCGTCTGGAGAACTACTTCCGCGATATGCAGGATATGGAGTTCACCATTGAGGACGGCCACCTGTATATGCTGCAGACCCGTAACGGCAAGCGTACCGCTCAGGCTGCTCTGCAGATCGCATGTGACCTGGTGGACGAGGGCATGATCACCGAGCAGGAGGCTGTCCTGCGCGTGGAGCCCAAGCAGCTGGACACCCTGCTGCATCCCCAGTTCGACGCAGCTGCCCTGAAGGCTGCTGAGGTCGTCGGCAAGGGCCTGGCAGCTTCTCCCGGTTCTGCCTGCGGCCAGATCGTCTTCACCGCCGAAGAGGCTGAGGAGATGGTCAAGTCCGGCAAGATGAAGAAGGTCGTTCTGGTCCGTCTGGAGACCTCTCCCGAGGACATCGTCGGTATGCAGGTGTCTCAGGGCATCCTGACCGTCCGCGGCGGCATGACCAGCCACGCAGCCGTTGTTGCTCGTGGTATGGGTACCTGCTGTGTCTCCGGCTGCGGCAACGACAACGACGTGAAGATCGACGAAGAGGCTAAGACCTTCGAGCTCAACGGCCACAAGTTCGTCGAGGGCGACTGGATCTCCATCGACGGCTCCACTGGCAACATCTACGGCGAGCAGGTCGCTACCGTCGCCGCTACCGGCAACAAGAACTTCAACCGCTTCATGGGCTGGGCAGACGCCGCTCGTCAGCTGCTGGTCATGACCAACGCCGATAACCCGCGCGACGCACAGCAGGCAGTTGACCTGGGTGCTGAGGGCATCGGCCTCTGCCGTACCGAGCATATGTTCTTTGCTGAGGACCGCATCAAGGCCGTCCGTGAGATGATCTGCGCACGTACCGTGGAAGAGCGCGAGGCTGCTCTGGCCAAGGTCGAGCCGTTCCAGCAGGGTGACTTCGAGGCGATGTACCGCATCATGGGTGAGCGCCCGATGACCATCCGTTATCTGGACCCGCCTCTCCACGAGTTCCTGCCCAGCAAGGACGAGGACATCAAGGAGCTGGCTGCCGACATGGGCATGACCTTCGATGACCTGAAGAACGTCGTTGCTTCTCTGCATGAGTTCAACCCCATGATGGGCCATCGTGGCTGCCGTCTGGCTGTCACCTACCCCGAGATCGCAGCAATGCAGACCCGCGCTGTTATCAAGGCGGCTCTGAACGTCTCTGCTGAGACCGGTTATATCATCACTCCGCACATCATGATCCCGCTGGTCGGCGAGGTCAAGGAGCTGAAGTTCGTCAAGGACGTTGTCGTCAAGGTCGCAGACGAGCTCATCAAGGCTTCCGGCGTTGACATGAAGTATCTGGTCGGTACCATGATCGAGATCCCCCGTGCAGCTCTGACTGCCGGCGAGATCGCCAAGGAGGCTGAGTTCTTCAGCTTCGGCACCAACGACCTGACCCAGATGACCTTCGGCTTCAGCCGTGACGATGCTGCCAAGTTCCTGGGCGCTTACTACGAGAACAAGATCTACGAGAGCGATCCGTTCCAGCATCTGGACCAGGTCGGCGTCGGCAAGCTGGTCAAGATGGCTGCACATGACGGCCGTGAGACCCGTCCCGACCTGGGTCTGGGCATCTGCGGCGAGCACGGCGGCGATCCCTCCAGCGTCGAGTTCTGCCACAAGGTTGGTCTGGACTACGTCAGCTGCTCTCCCTTCCGTGTGCCTATCGCACGTCTGGCCGCTGCTCAGGCTGCTATCAAGAACCCCCGCAAGTAATCGCGTGAGAGCTTGAAAAAGCACAAGTAAAGTATATGAACCGCCCCGGTTTCCGAAAGAGGAAGCCGGGGCGGTTTTTTGCGCTCACGGAGGGGCAGATGAAAAACGCAGTATGAATATATACCATACAAAAATGAATATATGCTAAAATTTCGGGAAAATACTTGCATTTTCATTAAAATGGGTGTATTATGACACCTGCCGACGAAATGCCGACAATCAACAAGAGAGGGATCGATACTATTATGTCTTTGAAGAAGAAAATTGCTGCGGCTTTCATCGCTTGTGCGATGACGTTTGCCGTGGTTCCTTCCGCCTTCGCCTGTACGGCACTCTATGTCGGCAGCGACCTCACCGAGGATGGCACCACCATGTTTGGCCGGATCGAGGATCTGGGCACCAACGATTACAACAAGCTGTTCAACATCAGCCCCGCCGGGAAGCACACTGCGGGCGAGGTGTACGAGGGCTGCTACGGCTTTACCTACACCTTCACCCACGACAGCTACCGCTACACCGCCCGCCGGGACGACAACGGTCTGGGTGTCTGCCCGGACTGCGACAGCACCCACGAGCACACCCCCTATGAGGAGGCCGGCGCCAACGAGAAGGGCGTCATGGTCTCTGCCACCGAGTCTCTCTACGGCACCGACGCCGTGCTGAGTGTAGACCCCTATGTGGACAACGGCATTGAGGAAGCTGAGATCACTACGGTGCTGCTGAGCGAAGCTTCCACGGCCCGCGAGGGTGTTGCCCTGCTGACCTCCATCTACGACAACGCCGGTGCGGCCGGCGGCTCCGGCGTGTTCATTGCCGACCAGAATGAGACCTGGTTCGTGGAGAACCTGACGGGCCACACCTACCTTGCCCTGAAGCTCTCCTCCAGCGTGGTCTTCATGCAGCCCAACATCGCCGCTATGGGCAAGATCGATCTGGATGACACCGACCATGTGGTGGCCTCTGCCAACCTGATCTCCGTGGCCCAGAAGGCCGGTACCTTTGTGGGCGACGCCGCTGCCAATGTCATCGATCTGGATGCCTCCTACAACGGCGACATCGCATCGGACCGCATGGCAGCCGGCCTGAACTACCTGTACGGCACCGACACCTTTACGAAGGACAACTACAGCGAGACCGACTTTGCTATCAGCAACGTCGGCGAGAACGGTGCCATCGTCCCGGTCTACTCCAATATCCAGCTGACCAAGAAGTTCTCGGTGGAGGATTCCATCCACTTCTTTCAGACCGAGCCCATCGGCAAGACGGGCAATGTGGAGACTCATCTGTTCCAGGTGAGCGCCACCGGCGATCTGAACACCGCCATTACCGAGTGGACCGCTTTTGACGACGACGTGTACAACGCCTTCGTCCCTTACTATCCGATGCTGACCACCGACACCGCAGATGTCTACAAGGTCTCGGTCCATAAGGTCACCCGTTCCGACGAGCAGCCCACCGAGGGCGTCTGGTATCAGGATGCCAAGGGCGGCTACTACACCTACCCGGACGACTGGACCGACTCCTTCTACGGCGTGCGTGACGCCCTCTCCAACCTGCTGACCTACGGCGATGTCTCCGAGAAGGACAAGGCTGCGGCCAAGGCAGACTATGCCGCTCTCCAGAAGGACATCATGAAGGAGTTTGCAGAGATGAAGGCTGCTGTCGCTGCTGCCGATACGAAGGAAGCAAAGCAGGCTGCCGCCACCACTGCAAGCAACAAGATGAGCGAGAAGGTCTACGAAAAGACTGTCAAAATGTACAATAAGCTTCAGAAGAAGCAGGAGACCCGTGCATGGTTTGGGTCTCTGCTGAATAAAAACTTTTAAACTGAATCAGAATCGACTCCCCGAGAAGCGGAACAGCTCCCCCGGGGAGTCCTTTTTGTACAAAGAAATACCCCGGCCACCCTGCATCTGCGCAGAAAGCCGGGGTAAGGAGAAAAGGGAGAATGAAAAATGAAGAAGGTAACTTAGAATAGCGTTTTCGTATTCTGATAAACGGCCTTATACTTCTGGTAGGCCTTATCATAGACTTCTACCGCTGCGGAATCGGGGTAGAGCACCTCGCTCTCGGCGGCGAGCTTCTTGCCGAAGTCACGGCTGACTTCAGACAGGCCGACACTCTCGGCAGCCACGATGAAGTCGCCCAGCGTCTCGGTTTCACCGCTCTTGAGGCGGACGATAGGGCGGTTCAGTACATCGGCGAAGATCTGACACCAGACCCGGCTGTTAGCCGCACCGCCGCCCAGCGGGATGGGAGAAGCGGAGGTCTTGGCGGTGGGCATGATTTCCATGCAGTCGCGCATGGAAAAGGCCACGCCTTCCATGATGGCGCGGACAAAGGCACCGTAATCGGTGGAGAGACTCATGCCGAAGAACACGCCCCGGGCGTTGGAATCCCAGATGGGAGATTTCTCACCGGCGAGATAGGGTAGGTAGATCAATCCGTTGCAGCCAGCCGGGACCTTTTCTGCAAGGGTGTTCATGTAGTCATAGACAGACAGACCAGCATCCTTGGCCTTCTGCTCGACTGCGGCCCCAAAGACATCGCGGAACCAGCGCAGAGAGATCCCGGCATTGTCCGTGCTCTGCAGGATGGTATACAGACCCTGATAAGGGCTGCGGCAATTCAAAAGGCGTTTGTCATAGATCGGCTCCCTGCCGATGTAGCAGATGCGGCCGCTGCTGCCGATGGTGAGTGCGACATCGCCCTCGTTCACGGCACCAGCACCCAGCGTGGCGGCAACGCTGTCGAGACAGCCGGCGGAGACCGGAGTGCCTGCTTTGAGTCCGGTCAGGCGGGCAGCCTCCTCCGTGACGCCGCCCACGATGTCGCAGGGGTCGTAAGGGGTAGGCAGCAGCGAGAAGGGAATCTCCGCCTTTTTGGCGATCTCGTGGCTCCACTCGCCGGTGCGGATGTCGGACAGCGAGGTGAGGCTCATCCGGGGGCGGTTCATGGAGAACTTTCCGGTGAGCTTCTGGATAATGTAGCCGCTGGGCATCAGCATTTTATACGCCCGAGCCACCAGCTCGGGGCGGTTGTCGATGAGCCAGCGCAGGGAGGGTAGACAGAACGAGCCCTTGTCCAGTTTGTTCGCCGTAACGCGGAGGACGAGATCCTCACCGACACGCTCACGCAGCCACGCCACCTGCGGGTCGGCGCGCTTGTCATGGTGGCCGATGGCGTTGTACACCGGCTCGCCTGCCTCGTCTACCAGCGTCATGGCGTTGGTGCAGCTCAGGCCGATGGAGGCGATGCGGCTGCTGTCGATGCCCTGCTGCTCAAAGCAGTTGTGCAGATTCGTCTGGACGGCGTTCCACCAGCGATGGGGATCCTGCTCGGCCCAGGACGGCTGCGGGTATATCATGGAGTACTCCTGATAGGCGTGGGCAACAAGCTCACCCTTCAGGTCATAGATCGCACATTTTGTGCCGGTAGTGCCGATGTCGATGCCCAGCAGCAATGTTTCGTTTTGAGTCATATCCGAGGCTTTCCTCCTTTACCAATCAAAAGCGCAGTCCGTGGGAGGGCAGAGCGTTCTGCTGTGCTTTCGTCATAGCGATGCCACGGTCACCCAGAAGCAGGAAAAGCTTCGCCTCGTCCTCGATCTCCTCGATGATGTTCAGCGCCTCCTCCATGCTGCGGCCCACGGCCAAAGGACCGTGATTTGCCAGAAGCACCGAGTTGCGCTCTGCGATGAGAGGAAAGACGTGGTCGCACAGCTCTACCGAACCGGGCGTCATATAAGGAAGGAGGGGCAGCTCGCCCACGCGCATGCTGTAGCCGGGGGTATACACCGGGATAGCGCAGGAGGAGTCTGCATCCTTCATACAGGAAACGGCCACAGCATTGCTGCTGTGGACATGGACGAGGGCCGAGACGTCCGGGCGGGCGTGGTAGCAGGCCAGATGCATCCGCCACTCTTTCGACGGGATGCCGCCGTTGGGGCAGGTGCAGCTTCCGTCCATCTGCAGCAGGACGAGGTCTTCTTCCTTTAAGGATTCCAAGCTCCGGCCGGAGGGGGTGATGAGTATGCCGTCGTCGCAGCGCAGGCTAATGTTGCCGCCGGAGCCGCTGACCAGCCCCTTGGCGTGGATGAGGTGGCAGGTATCGAGAAAAAGCTGTATAGAGCCGGTATGGTTCATAAAAGTAGCCTCTTTTTTTTTTCGGTGCCTTTCTATACTATACCATAAAAGACGTGCCGTGCGCGAGTACAGGACAGAAAAGGCACAGGATAGGGCCGGACGGGAGGTCCGGCAATGAAATGCGAAACGAAAGCGAAAATTTTTAGGTAAATTCTGAATTGATTGTAGCAAGTTGCAGGACAAAACGCAAGCGGCAAAACGCTCAAAATGGTGGTCTTTCTCGAAGCGATTTGCACAAAACGACGCGAAGGAGGCCGTCGGATCGGCAATATCCACAAGAAATTTTTGATTTTCTTGTGAAAAAGACATCTTGTGCCACTGCGCGAAGGTGTGATATGATAAGGCCAGCGAAATATTTAGGTAAATTTGGGGAACTTTCATGAACACAGTACAGAACATCGAGTGCATTACGGATCTCAGCCTGCTGGTCAATACCTCTTTAGTAGATGTGGTGGCAGACAAGATCCGGCAGAATATTTATACCGGCAAGTATGAGGCCGGCAAGAAGCTTATCGTCCGGGAACTGTCCGAGGAATTTGGTGTGAGCCATACGCCGGTGAAGGATGCGTTGAACCGTCTCATCTCCGAGGGCTATGTGGAGGCGCTGCCCCGCCGTAGCATGGTGGTGCGTACCTACACGAACGCCGAACTGCTGGATGCGCTGGAAGCTCGCATGATGTGCGAGGTTTTTTACGCAGATGCGATTATTGAGATGTCAAAAGGACACCCTGAGCTGGTGAAGGAGCTGGAGGAAGTGATGGCAACGACCCGCCGTTTGGTGGCGGAGCGCGGCGAACACTTCAACGCCGATTGGGTCGCAAATGAGGTGCGGTTTCATCGCTGCTATATGCTTTACTGCGGCAACGCCCGTGTGGTCAAAATGCACCAAGACCTTGGGACCAACCGCATCACATTTCTGGCCTATCTCGGTGTCAACCATACTCCGCTCAAGCTGAGTACACTGGAGTGCAACCTCATGGAGCATCAGGCCATCGTGGATGCTATCGCAGCTGCAGACTCTGCCCGCTTCATCAATGCAGTCACCCGCCACATCGCCCGCGCCACCGACGACTACGCCACCGATGACGAATGCCGTGCCAAGGCTGCCCGTATCAAGGCACTGAAAGCAAAATACGAAGTTTGATACAGATTGATTTTTATTTTTGGATCAAATGCAGGAGACCTGAATAGAAACGGGTCTTTTCACTCTAATATTTACCCAAAAATTTAAAATTTTAGAGCGGGATATAGCCTGCGCGCAGCAAATACACTGAACCCGACCTGTTGAGAAAGACTCCGCAGGTTCAAAAAGGAATAAGAAAATTTAGGAGGATATCGATTATGAAAATCTCTCGCAGAAATTTCCTGAAGGTTCTTGGCTCTGCAACAATGGCAGGCGCTCTGGCAGCCTGCGGCGGTTCTTCTTCCACCAGCGCTGCTGTCTCCGGCGCAGCATCGACTGCCGCAGCGGCAGCGCCCGGCACTACTTATACGATGAATATCGGCTCGGTCATGAGTGCATCTCACCCCTCCATCGTCGCGCTGCAGAGCTTTGAAAAGGCTGTTGAGGAGCGCACTAACGGCGGCATTCAGGTCGAGATCTACACTGATAGCGCGTTGGGCGGTGAGAGCGACCTGATTGAGCAGGTGCGTGGCGGTTCCACAGAGGCCTGCATGCAGATGGGGGCTGCAAACTTCGAGGGCATCAACGCAGAGGTCAACGTGGCCCTGTTGCCCTTTCTGTTTACCAGTCTGCACAATGCTCGTAATGCATGGGGCGGCGACTTCGGCGCTCAGTTCTCCGAGAAGCTCATCGAGCCCATGGGATTCAAGGTCCTGTCCATCTGGGAGAGCGGCTACCGTCACATGACCAACAACACCCGCCCGCTGAAAAAGCCCGAGGATCTGAAGGGAATCAAGTTCCGCACCAACGAGAACAGCATGAAGGTCGCCATGTACGACGCACTGGACGCTTCCATCGTCATCATGGCCTTCTCGGACGTCTACACCGGCCTGCAGAACGGCACCATCGACGGTCAGGAGAACCCGCTGTCCAACATCTACTCTGCCTCTCTGCAGGACGTGCAGAAATACCTGTCCCTCACCGGCCACATGTACGATGCCGCCCCCTTAGTCTGCAATATGGACTGGTTCAACAGCCTGCCCACCGAGTATCAGGAAATCTTGATGGAAGAGGCCAAGAACGCCCGTGAGGTCGATCTGGAAGAGAGCGATGAGAACAAGTACCTCGAGCTGCTGAAGGAAGCAGGCATGGAGGTCAACGAGGTCGATAAGGAAGCATTTCAGGCCAAGGTGGACGGCGTGTGGGCTGATTACGCCTCTCAGTACGCCGACGGCCAGAGCTGGATCGATCTGGCTACCTCCTTCAATAAATAAAGATGGGCACCTGTCAATCTCCGAGAGAAAGGAAGGAATAGATTTTGGCAAAGAAACTTCTCGATACCATCAAATTCCTGCTGCGGCTCATCAGCTGCATCTCGATCTGCCTGCTGGTGGTCATCGTGTTCATGCAGGTCATCAACCGCAACTTCTTTGACCACTCATTTACTTGGGTGGAAGAGGTTGCCAGCATGGCGATGGTCTTTATTACCTATCTGGGCGCGGCCATGGCCACTATCAACAACGGCAACACCCGTATCGACTTCTTTATCCGCAAGCTCCCGACCCCGGTGTATAACGCCTTCGAGCTACTCGACGACGTTATCTGTATCGCGTTTCTGGTCATCGTGTCCACCATCGCCTATAAGCAGATGATGACCAGCTGGCCCATGCAGACCCCCGCCCTCCGTCTGCCTCAGGGCATCAATTATCTGGCCATCCTGCTGGGCTGCGTGCTGATGATTGTCTTCTATGTGGTTTGGGCCATCCTGCACCTGATGAAGTTGATGGGCAGGGATACCTCTAAGGAAGAGGAGGAATTGAATCGATGAATACTGGATTGATCCTGATGTTTGTTGCGCTGGCGGTCTGCCTCCTCATCGGCGTGCCGGTCGCATTCTCCATCGGCATCAGCTGCATGACTCTGCTCTACGTCAACGGCGGCCCCTCGATGGATATTCTGCTGCAGCGTATGGTCAGCGGCGCAAAGAGCTTTAACATGCTGGCGATGCCCATGTTCATCTTTGCCGGTGCCTTGATGGTCTACGGCAGTACACCGCGATTGATAAAGCTGGCGAATATGCTGCTTCGTAAATTCCCCGGTGGTCTGGGTGCAACGGCTATGGCTGCCTGCGGCTTCTTCGGTGCCGTTTCCGGTTCCGGTGTCGCCTCTGCTGCCGCCATCGGCAAGATCATCGGCCCCTCCATGCTGGAGGAGGGGTATCCCAAGGGCCTGACGGCCGGCCTTATCGCAGCCGGCGGCACGATGGCCTGCATCATCCCACCCAGCATCGTCATGGTGGTCTACGCCCAGTCGGCCAGCGTCTCCGTGGGCGATATGTTCCTCGGCGGCGTGGCCCCCGGCCTGTTGACCATCATCGCCCTCATCGTCCTGAATAGCTTCTTCGCTGTCCGTCGGCAGAAGAAGGAGAACAAGGACCCCCACGAGTACACCGCCAATGAGCGCATGAAGATCATTCTGGATGCTCTGCTGCCCCTGCTGATGCCCGTGGCCATTCTGGGCGGCGTCTTTTCCGGTCTGTGCACCGCTACCGAGGCCGCTGTCGTGGCTGTGGTCTACGCGCTGTTCCTCGCTGTGTTCGTCTACCGCGAGCTGACCCTGAAGGACTTCTTCAAGGTGTCTGCTGACGCTGTCGTTTCCACCGGCGTCATCATGCTCATCATCTCCGTCGCTTCTCCCTTCGGCTGGCTCATGTCCACTCAGAAGGTGCCCCAGATGTTTGCAAGCTGGCTGATGAGCATCACCGACTCCAAGTTCCTTATCCTCGCCTTCATCTTCCTGCTGCTGATGATCCTTGGTATGTTCATGGAGACGGTCTGCATCATCATCCTGACCACCCCCATCCTGTTGCCCATCGCGGTATCGGTCGGTCTGACTCCGCTCCACTTCGGCATCGCCCTGCTGATGACTCTGATGGTCGGCAGCCTGACCCCGCCGCTGTCGGTCAACCTGTTTACCTCCTGCCGTGTGCTGGGCATGAAGGTGGACGAGGCCTTCCCCGATACGCTGTACGTCATCGGCACGGTGACACTCATGGCGATCCTGACCTTCGCTATCCCCGGATTGGCGGAATTTCTGCCCGCTGTTCTGGGCGGCTAATAAAAATGCAGCTGCGCTACCATTGCATGACAAGTCCCCGGTCTCTGTTTTCAGAAGCCGGGGGCTTTTTGCGTCTTCTCCGCTGCATTTCGCCCGAAAGTATGTTTCAATAATGGTGCTGGAAAATCCACATTTGCCCGGTGTCTATGCGGATTGGAAAAGCACTTCAAGGGAACAGTGCAGGATCAGAGCAAGACTTATTCCAGAAAAGAACGATTGAAACTCTGCTATATGGTCATGCAGGATGTGAACCACCAACTCTTTACCGAAAGTGTTCTGGATGAAATTCTGCTCAGTATGAGAACTGAGGATATGTCCCGAAAGAATCGAAGCCCGGAAGAAAAAGCCCGTAGAGCAAAGATCCGTGAACTGCTGCAGATGGCAAACATCGACAGCATGGATGACATCCAGAACTTGTTCAAGGAAACCATTGCCGAATTCATGGAGAATGGTCTGGAGGCTGAACTGGATGAAAACCTTGGTTACAGCAAATACGACTATAAGAACAAAGCTACGGACAACAGCCGGAACGGCCACAGCAGCAAAAATCTGCGGACCAGTTTCGGCGATGTCGAGGTTTCTGTTCCCCGTGACCGGAAGGGTGAATTTGAACCGCAGCTTCTGAAAAAGAACCAGACCAGCATCAGTCAGGATATCGAAGAAAAGATCCTGTCCATGTATGCGAAAGGCATGACGACCGGTGACATCGAGGCGCATATTCAGGATATCTACGGGCTGTCTGTGTCTGACACTACGGTAAGCCGGATTACGGATAAGATCCTGCCTGTGGCGAAAGAATGGCAGCAGCGGCCTCTGGAATCGATCTATGCCGTAGTTTTTCTGGATGCGATCCACTACCATGTCCGTAGTGAAGGGCAGATCGTAAAGAAAGCAGTGTACATTGCCATCGGCCTTGATCTGGACGGCCGCAAAGATGTTCTGGGCATGTGGGTCGGCGAGAATGAGAGCGCAAAGTTCTGGGCGACCGTACTGAATGGTCTGAGGAATCGGGGCGTAGAGGATATTTTTATCGCATGTATAGACAATTTGACTGGTTTCGATACAGCCATCCATGCAGTGTTCCCGGAAACGGAGATTCAGAACTGCATGATTCATCAGCTGCGGAATTCCAGCAAATACGTTTCTTACAAAGACCTGAAGGCTCTCATGTCCGATCTGAAAGCCGTGTATGCAGCAGTGGACGAGCAGGCCGCTCTGGACGCTTTGGAAACTTTCGCGCAGAACTGGGACAACAAATATCCCAAGATCGCAAAGTCGTGGCGAGAGAACTGGGCTAACCTCAGCACCTACTTCAAATATCCTCAGGAAGTCCGCCGTCTGATCTATACCACGAACACGATTGAGGGCTTTAATCGGCAGCTGCGGAAGGTCCCAAAATCCAAGAGCGTTTTCCCGACAGACGACAGTCTGCTGAAAATGCTGTATCTGGCAATGATGGATATTACGAAAAAGTGGACAGGTCGCCGGCAGGACTGGAGCCGCATCCATGCGCAGCTGTCCATCTATTTCGCTGAGCGTATGCCGGATTAACACCCGCTGCGGAGGAATGTCAAGGGTATATGAACGGCTTCGCCGCCCTTGACATTTCCCCTTGCCGGCGTTATGTTGTTGTTAAGGCGACAGCCGGTTTCGCCGTCTGCCGCCTCATATTAAAATTGCTCTTGTTTTATGGCTGTCTGGACTTTACACAAAATTTGGGAAAGACCCGGCAGCCGATGAATATCACATGGCGGCTGGATTGCCCGATTCCAGCGAAGTTTTTGAAGAAGACGAATAATAAGTTGGTAGTGGGCCGATGTACTTTGCATGATTTAGAGGAGATTTCTATGGACGCACGAAAGCACTTAATCATCATAAAAGGAAAAGACCA
>ERZ1026901.30-NODE-30-length-117889-cov-33.861509_pt1 | contig 117889 bp, 103 predicted proteins | sample MGYA00380179_ERZ1026901 | MGnify/ENA primary metagenome ERZ1026901 (study PRJEB33269, sample SAMEA4719815) | human gut metagenome | biome: human-associated habitat; feature: organic feature; material: feces | place: Cameroon | collected 2013-10 ... | reverse complement strand
TTGGCTGGGTAATATGCAATTGTTCTGCTGCTTTTGTAAAGCTCTGTTCTTTTGCTACGGTCAGAAAATAGCGTAATAGTCTTAATTCCATATCTTTAATATTCCTACAAATTTTTTATTGTATCCATTCTTGCTGCGAGCACTTCTGTCTTGCTGATCCCACCAAGGAAAAATGCTTCATTAATGGATACACCCCTTTTCTTTAAACATCTGCTGCATATAAGACAGTTTTGTCAGGAAGTTAGCAAAAGGACCTTTCGCCATCGGCGTGTTCGCATTTGCTTTCTACTGTATAGAATTAAAAATACGAAGACATGTATTTGCATTATTCCGTGACATAATAATCACTTCCACCAGTCTTCCAAATTCTGTATTATTCAGCTCTAAAAATGCTTTGATCAATTGAAATGCTGCACCCTTTTGAAGGTTCTCATTCTCATGTGCTACCTGATAAGCTTCATATGCTTCAACACCTTGTTCTTCGAATATTTTATTCTCCTGTTCAAGATTAACACTGATACGATCTGCAGCGTTTGTATATGATCATTCGAAAAAATATCGTAATAGTCTTATTTCCATGTTTTCTATTTCTGCATATTATTTTTCTACCAATATATATTCCATTTGTCTTTCTTTCGTTCGCATTCCCATTTTTTCATAAAATTTCTCTGCTGAAGTATTTCCCGCCCATACATTCAATGTCACTTCATAGCACCCTATCTGTTTCGCTTCATTTTTTACATATTCAAACAGACTTTCGCCAACATGCTGACCTCGAACCTCTTGACTGACACAAAGATCATCAATAAAAAACGTCTTAAACGGAACCATGTTGTTTGAAAAAGGCTGCTCTTGTAATTGACAAAATGCATACCCTGCACAAACATCATCCTCATCCACCGCAACATATATTGGCTTTTCTTTATGTTTCAAAAGCTCTCTCAATTCGTCTATCGTATATTTGGTCGTGCCCGGAATAAAAATATCAGGCCTTATATCTGCATGAATTTGTAACACTTGCTCTAATAACTCTAAAATTCTCGGAATATCTTTTTCTTTCGCTTTTCTGATAATCATTTTTACCTCCATCCATTCTCATTCTTCTGTAAAACATTTATCTACTGTTCGTTTATCACGCTCTATCTCGTTATATCAAACATTTCCCTGCAAATCATTTTTCCACATGATGTTTTGAAAATATTATGATAGGCTTTTAAAGCCGCTTCTTTCGATAAACCATCTTCCATAATATTTACCAGGAAATCAGCCTCTACCAATATCTGATAATCTATACCATCAATATTATTATACGTATGATGATGTGCGATCAAATACTGCACCCGCTCCGATACCTCTTGTTCAAATCCTAATTTTCTAAGCAGCTTTTCTGCTATTGCAGGCCCTTCTTTTTCTTGTAGTTTTCCATTGCAATCACCATATTTTTCTTCACAGAAATGAATTCCAATATCATGTGTCAAAGCCGCCGCTTCAATGGTAAACAAACATTTCTTATCTACATTTTCCGTTTCTGCTATCAATTTTGCATAACTGTGCACTTTACAAAAATGTTGAATTCTCTTTGAATCTCCTCTATATAACTCAATCATTGCTAAATGTAATTTATTTATCATCTAAAATTTTCTCCTCTTGCACATTATAATAATTCTCAAATTGATCCTATATTTCCCTTAATATACATCACATTTTCCTTGTTGAATCCACATCATTAGAAACCATTAATTCAAAGTGCTTTCGATTTGTTTTTATAAAACCTTCTTTTTGTAACTTTGATATCTCCGTAGACATTGCTGCACGGTCAATACAAAGATAATCTGCTAACTGCTGCCGGTCAAAAGGAATATCAAAGGATAAAGATGAATGTCTGATGGATTCGGCTGACAGATATGACAATAGTTTATCTCTTGTCGTTCGCTTGCCAACATGTGTGATCTTATCGTTCAAGATCAGTATCTTATTTGCCAGGACACTGACCAGGTTACGAATCAACTTCTGATGATGCTCGCATGCAGTTGGACAAGTAACCAGAAGCTTCTGGACATTTAGGAAAATAATTTCACAGTCCTCATCTGCTACCACACTGATATTCAAAACAGCACCCGGACTTGCCGCATATGGTTCTCCGAAAAAATCACCGGCATGACATTTTGATAAAATATTTCGATGCCCCCAAAGGTCTTCCTGGATAACAAGAACACAGCCTGACACCACAAGTCCCATTACTTCTGTAGAATCTGCTGCTCTGAAAATATAAGAATCTCTCTCTTTTGAAACTGTTGTTGCCTCTACACAGTGCAATATGGATAATATCTCGTCATCCGTAAGACCTTTAAAGAAAGGACTGTTCCTTAAAATGGGTAAAAATTTTTTCAAAATTGTTCCTCCTGTTGGAAATCAAACATACAAGTTGCATTTATTATACTATGATTCTAACAGAAATAAAAATTTTATGCTATAGACGGAGGGTAAAAATGATAAGAAAGATTATTCGAATTGATAAAGAAAAATGTAATGGATGCGGTGCCTGTGCAGATGCCTGTCATGAAGGTGCCATTGACATCATTAACGGAAAAGCAGAATTGGTAAGAGAACATTTCTGTGACGGGCTTGGCGATTGTCTCCCGGAATGTCCTACAGGTGCCATTTCTTTTGAAGAAAGAGAGGCTCCTGCATATGATGAAGAAGCCGTAAAAGAAGCGCAGAAAAAAGTATTTGCCAAAAATCAGGCAATGTCTACACACACCGGCTGTCCTGGTTCTAGAAGTATGCAGATTCAGCGATCCGAAACACCTGAAACCATAAAATCAACTCCAAGCGTAGAGCAGCTATCAAAACTTCAGAACTGGCCAGTACAGATTAAACTGGCACCTGTAAGTGCACCATATTTTAACGGCGCAAAACTATTAATCGCAGCCGATTGTACTGCTTATGCATATGCAAGCTTTCATCAGGATTTTATTCGGAATAAGGTAACATTAATCGGCTGTCCTAAATTAGATCAGGTAGATTATAGTGAGAAATTGACTGCAATTATTCAAAATAACAACATTCAAAGTGTAACAATTGTAAGAATGGAAGTTCCTTGCTGTGGTGGTCTGGAAATGGCAGCAAAAAAGGCGCTTCAGGATAGTGGAAAATTCTTACCATGGCAGGTTATAACGATAAGTATTGATGGAAAAATTATAGAATAAAAAAGGAGAATATAATAATGGATAAGAAAATGTTTTGCTTTCAGTGTGAGCAGACCGTCGGATGCGCCGGATGTACAGGAAATGCCGGTGTCTGTGGAAAAAAGGCAGATACAGCCAGATTACAGGATGAACTGACAGGTGCCTTGATTGGTCTTGCAAGAGCTGTCGATAGTACAACAGCTATTTCCAAAAGAACCGGACAGGTCATAATTGAAGGACTGTTTACCACAGTTACAAATGTAAATTTTGACGATGCCTCAATTGAAAACATGATACAAAAAGTCCGAGCTGAAAAAGAAAGACTGGTTCCTGACTGCAGCAAAGGTCAGTCACCTTGCGGTAAAACAGGCGAATACGATATGCAACAGCTGTGGAATGCCAATGAAGATATACGCTCTTTGAAATCTCTTATTCTTTTCGGAATTCGTGGAATGGCTGCCTATGCCTATCATGCAAATGTTCTGAATTATGAAGATACTGAAGTGAATCGCTTCTTCTGTGAAGCATTATTTAAGATTGGTTATGAAGAAAGTGCAGATGCACTGCTTCCTGCAGTACTAAAAGTAGGAGAAATCAACCTGAAGTGTATGGCACTTCTTGATAAGGCAAATACAGAAACCTATGGGACACCAGAACCAACCAATGTTACACTTACAATAGAAAAGGGACCATTTATTGTTGTAACCGGACATGATTTGAAAGACCTGCAGATTTTACTTGAACAAACAGAGGGCAAGGGAATCAACATCTATACTCATGGTGAAATGCTCCCTGCCCATGCCTATCCACTCTTAAAAAAATTCTCACACTTAAAAGGGAATTTTGGAACCGCATGGCAGAATCAGCAAAAAGAGTTTGATCATCTTCCAGCTCCGATTCTCTACACCACCAACTGTCTGATGCCGCCAAAAAGCAGTTATGCTGACAGAGTATTTACAACAGAAATGGTTGCCTTCCCCGGTGCTGTTCATATTGATGAGAAGAAAGATTTTACGCCGGTTATTGAAAAAGCGCTGGAACTTGGTGCTTACAAGGAAGATCAGGTACTCACCGGCATCAATGGCGGTACAAAAGTGACAACCGGTTTTGGTCATGCAGCCATCCTGTCCCATGCAAACACTGTAATTGAAGCAGTAAAATCAGGTGCAATCCGTCATTTCTTTCTGGTTGCCGGCTGTGATGGTGCTAAACCTGGACGAAACTATTACACAGAATTTGTAAAACAGACACCTTCTGACAGTATTGTCCTTACTCTGGCATGCGGAAAATTCCGTTTCAACGATCTCGATCTTGGAGAAATCGGTGGTCTGCCACGACTAATGGATATGGGGCAGTGTAATGATGCTTATGGTGCGATTCAGGTTGCTGTAGCACTTGCAGATGCATTTGGATGCTCCGTAAATGAACTTCCTCTTTCCTTCGTTCTCTCCTGGTACGAACAGAAGGCCGTCTGCATCCTGTTAACACTTTTACACCTGGGTATCAAGAACATTCGTCTTGGTCCTTCTCTTCCGGCATTTTTGTCTCCTAATATTTTGAATTTTCTGGTAGAAAATTACGGTATAGCACCTATCACCACGCCGGAAGAAGACATCAAAACGCTGATGAATTATAACAAATAAATTTCTTTAAATCTCTATGGAATCTCCGAAGCCGATACAGGATTCAAAAATCCTGCATCGGCTTTATGATCAGATTACTTCTGTTGCAAAACCTATGTTCCTTTCTTATAACAACTCTCACCGATTATCAACCCTCTCCGGAAACATATCATGATTACTCATACGATTCCAGGCAACCTGCTCCCAATCTGTCCCCGGCTTTCCGTAATTACAATACGGATCAATGGACAATCCTCCTCTAGGAAGAAATTTCCCCCAGACTTCTATATATTTCGGTTCAAGAAGCTTGACCAGATCTTTCATAATTATATTGATTACATCTTCGTGAAAATCTCCATGATTTCTAAATGAGAACAAATATAATTTTAAGGATTTACTCTCCACAAGACGTTCATCCGGAACATAAGAAATCGTAATTGTTGCAAAGTCCGGCTGTCCGGTAATCGGACACAGGCTTGTAAATTCAGGGCAGTTAAACTTGACAAAATAATCATTTTCAGGATGTTTATTCTGAAATGCCTCTAATACGGATGGATTATAATCCATACTGTACTCTGTTTGCTGATTTCCCAATAGTGTTAAATTTTCTTTTTCTCTCATCGCTTTCTCCTCTATCTCAACGCCGGATCTTCCATTTGATTTGCCTGAAATGCCGCTGCTCGATCAATGCATGTTCCACATTTTCCGCAAGGCTTCTCTCCGCCTTCGTAACAGGACCAGGTCAACTCGTAAGGAACCCCCAGTTCTAATCCAATCCTTACCACTTCTGCTTTGGATACATTAACAAAAGGTGCTTCTATTTTAAGCTGATGTCCGGAACCTTCCCATATTGCTTCATTCATAGCCTGATTGAATACCGGTGAGCAATCCGGATATGCAAAACCTGCAGAATCATCTGCATGAGCCCCATAATAAATTACCTCGCAGTCCTTGCTCAGTGCAATACTTGCCGCCGAAGAAAGAAATAATCCGTTTCGGAACGGTACATATGTGCTTACCGGCTTATCGCCATTTGTTTTTGAAATCTGTTCTGCGTAACTCTCCTCTGGAATATCCTCCGTAGACTGTTGAAGTAATGAACAGTTACTATATTGGAATATCTTACTTAAATCAAGGAACAAATGCTCCACTCCATAATATTTTGCAACTGCTATTGCAGCTTTAATCTCTTTATCATGCTTTTGTCCATAGGAAACCGAAAGGGCAATCACCTGGTCTTTCCCATACTTATTGATTGCCAGTCCCAATGCCGTTGTTGAATCAATTCCTCCACTAAAAAGAACTAATGCTTTCATCTCTATCACCTCTCTATTTATACTCCCCGTTCATCGGGATCCCAGATTACTTTATGCATCTGTATCTGCAGCCGCACACTATTCAACCGATGTTTCAACATAAATTCTACTATTTGCACCGGTTCTATTGCTCCAAAAACAGGGCTAAGATAAACATGACATCTATTTGTCAGATCGTAAGTCCGAATCAATTCCAATGCTTTCAATAAATCTTCCTGACTGCCAGATACAAATTTTACAGTATCATTCTTTTGAAGCAGTTTCATGTTCTCTGTTATCATATGTTCTTCGCACCCGCTTGATGGTAACTTATAGTCCATTGTAAATACCGGACGTTCTTCACAAAATGCAGCCAAAGCGACTGCTCCATTTGTCTCAACTTCAACTTGCAGCCCCGCTTGTAAAAGAAGATGGATTAAAGCCCTGATGTCTTTTTGCAGCAGCGGTTCTCCTCCTGTTAGTGTCACATTGTGAATTCCAGTTCCAAGAACATAATTTAATATTTCTTCTGGGGTTTCCTCGTTATATGGGCACTCAGGTTCATTAGCCCACAGAGTATCACAATAACTGCATCGCAGGTTACACCCTTTAAAACGAACAAATACTGCAAGTTCTCCTGCGCGCGTGCCTTCCCCATTAATACTGGTAAATTTCTCTACTACCTTCATCTACTCTTCCTCATAAACTGCACAATTATTAGGCGTCTCATATACTTCCACACAATGAACTCCATACCCTGAATCCGTCAATTTTTTGTAGAAATAATATGCGAAATTTTCTGCTGTCGGACGAAAAGAGACTTCTTCCAAATGAAACTCTTCCTTCTGAAGTGCAGCTACCGTTTCTGCTTTCAGAGATCCTGTCTCGTAAATCAGACTATGGTCAAAGTAATCACAAAATACTTTCAGGTCGTTTTTCAGATTACCAAAATCCACTACCATTCCTCGTGTCTGTCCTTCTCGTTCTAACTCCTGACTCTTGATTTTTGCAACAACATTCCAACGATGTCCGTGGATGTTTCTACATTTTCCCTCGTATTTCCAGAGAAAATGTGCTGCATCAAAACTGGCTTTTGTTTGTAAATAATACATATTTCAACTCTCCTGTATGTGAAATGTATGTACCTGTTAAGAGCTATGCATCCTAAATGGAGCAGTTTTTATATATCAGAAAAATCCATATCTAATATACAAAAAGCTCTGCGTGTATCTTCGCACGCAGAGCCTGAAATCCTCATGATTAGCCCCGGTTTTATTTTTCGACAGGAAGGTACAAATGAACTGTCGGCTGTTTTCACAGCATGAAAATTATACCACAAAACATCATATTGTCAAATTGATTTATGATGTTAATATATATATCTTCATCAGTAAGACCTTTAAAAAATGAACTGTTTCTTAAAATGGGCAATTTCATTTGAAGAACGGGAAGCGCCTGCATATGATGAAAAAGCCGTGAAAGAAGCACAGAAAAAAGTATTTCACAACTGGCCGGTACAGATTAAACTGGCTCCTGTCAGTGCACCATATTTTATCCAAAATAAAGTAACATTAATCGGCTTTCCAAAATTAGATCAGGTAGATTACAGTGAAAAACTGACTGCGATAATCCAAAATAACAATATTCAAAGTGTGACAATTGTAAGAATGGAAGTTCCATGCTGCGGCGGTCTTGAGATGGCAGCAAAAAAAGCACTTCAGAATAGCGGAAAATTCATTCCTTGGCAGGTTGTAACGATAAGTATCGACGGGAAAATTATCGAGTAAAAGCAAGCCCCACAAAAATACGGGGCTTGCTTTTATTCTGGTTATATAAATCAATCCTTATATACTTTATTTCGCAGGTAAGAATCCCTTACTCGTCTTCACGATCACCTTATCAAATACCATGAACATCGACGGTAATACAAAGATGACTACGATCATACTGATGATTGCACCTCTCGCCATCAATATACACAACGAGCTGATCATATCAATATTTGAATACAATCCGACACCGATTGTTGCTGCAAAGAAACTCAGCGCACTTACCATGATCGACTGCGCTGATGCACGGTGTGCGGTAGTGATCGCATCGTATTTCTCCGCTCCGTGATTGCGTTCTCTCTTATATCTCGTTGTCATAAGGATCGCATAATCCACCGTTGATCCAAGCTGGATCGTGCCGATGACAATCGATGCGACGAATGGCAGTTTCGTTCCTGTATAATACGGAATTCCCATATTTACAAAGATGGCAAATTCAATAACACCAACCAAAATAACCGGAAGCGAAATGGATTTAAATAATATCAATATGATCACGAAAATGATACCAATCGATACCATACTGACTGTCTTGAAATCCGTATCTGTAATATCGATCAGATCTGCTGTCAACGGTCCTTCACCAATCAGCATACCACCTTTGTCATATTTATGTAATATTTTATTCAGATCTTTGATCTGGTCATTCAGTTCATCCGATGCAACCTTATACTCAGAATTGACCAATAGCAGTTGATACTTATCATTCTTCAACATATCTGTTACAGAATTTGGGATCATGTCCTGCGGAATTGCCGGTCCGATCAGTGCATCCAGTCCAAGTGCCCATTTAACGCCATCGATATCATCCATCTTATCAATCATTTTTGCAACATCTGCCGATTCTACGGAACTGTCCACAAGAATCATATGCGTCGTATTCATGTCATAATCTTTTTTTAGCTTCTCATTTGCAATAATACTTGGAAGGTCTTTTGGCAGTGTCTCATCCAGATTGTAATATACGGCTGTATGGTTATTTCCATAGATTGCAGGGAATAAAAGTACAAGGAAAATGATCACATAGATCATATAACGCTTTGTAACTTTATCTGATATCCTTCCAATATCCGGAAGGAAAGGCTTATGCATCGTCTTCATGATCCATTTGTCACAGCACAGGATCATAGATGGCAGGATTGTCACACAGGCAATCACTCCGAGGATGACACCTTTTACCATAACTACACCGATATCCATACCCAGTGTAAATGTCATAAAACACAGGGCAATAAATCCTGCCACTGTCGTAACCGAGCTCCCGATTACAGATGAGAATGTCTGCGATATCGCATGTGCCATTGCCCGTTCTTTATCACCGTTGTAACGGACCTGCTGTTCTTCATAGCTGTGCATCAGAAAGATCGAATAATCCAGTGTCACTCCGAGCTGAAGTACTGCTGCCAGTGCCTTCGTAATATACGAGATCTCTCCAAAGAAGTAGTTGCTTCCCAAATTATACACGATTGCCATTCCGATACTCAGCATAAAAAGTAAAGGAATAAAATAGGAATCCATCGTAAGACCTAATACGATCACTGCCAATACGACTGCGATCAGTACATATAACGGTGTCTCCTTCTCAGCCAGATTCTTTGTATCCGTAACAATTGCTGACATACCACTTAAAAAGCACTGTTTTCCTGCCAGTTTACGGATCTCCCCAATGGCTTCCATCGTTCCGTCAGATGAAGTACCCTCGTCAAAAAAAATCGCCATCATCGTTCCTGTATCGGAATTGAACACCTCATAGACATCCTTTGGGATCATGCTCTTTGGCATACTGATATCTGCCAGCGAATCATACCATAAAACTTTCTGAACATGTTCCACGTTCTCAATCTTTGCTTTCAGGGCCAATACCTTTTTATCTTCCATTCCATCCACAATGAACATGGAAAATGCACCGGTTCCGAAGTCTTTTACCAGAATATCCTGTCCCTGCATCGTCTCTATATCTTCCGGCAAATACGTCAGCACATCATAATTGACTCTGGTATTCACATATCCAAGTCCCGCCGGAATCAGGAGTAAGATACTGATGATCAGTATCGGAATTCTGAATTTTACTACCTTTTTGCCAAATGCGACCATATTCATAACCGCCCCTCCTTTATGACCGTTGGTCATTTTTTTGTATCTAATTGCAATATACATCAAAAAAGACCAACAGTCAATACAGTTTTTGACTATTGGTCATTTTTATTCTTATACAATTTTCTCAGATTGTATCGCTGCATTTTCGGATTGACATTTTCCTATATTTCCAGCATTCCAAGTCTTGCCAGAACCTTCAGATCCATGTTCTTTACATTGTCTCCAAACTGTATCCGGATGTGATCACCCTCCATGTCTACCACGACACCCTCACCGAATTTCTTATGCTTTACAATCATGCCTTCTCCAAGTGCATCTGCGAGTTCCTGATAGCTTTTTCCCGGTTGCTTCTGAGAACCATGATACATTCCATTTTCCTTTACGCCATATGTTTCCGCCGGACTATAATCTCCCCATTTCTTTATTCCTGCATATTCTTTTTGCCGATTCTCTCTCAGATTCCTCTTTCCCAGCAGCTCACTGCAGAATTTAGACGGCTTATTCGTCGTAAATACATTCAACTGATTCTTTGCCCTGGTCACACCTACATAGAAAAGTCTTCTTTCTTCCTCGTAAGTTTCAAGTTCTTCTTTCGATGCCGTCCGCGGATTTACCAGAACTTTTTCCGGCAGTATCCCATCCATAACATCCAGAAGATAGACGGTATCATATTCCAGTCCTTTACTCGCATGCATGGTAGACAGAATAAATGGACAGTCGCTTTCCGTCTTCTTTTCCCGGATGATCTTTCTAAGCTCTTCCAGACGTTCCAGTAATTTTTCCGGAGAGTCTACCCTGCTTCCAATCATCTTGACAATCTCTAATTTATTTGCATTCATGCCCATTTTCTTCAGATAATCCTGATAACCCATATATGTCAGTATCTGATCAACCGCCTCATCCCCTGTCATCTTTAAGACGCGTTCCATCTGCCGTCTCAGATTACGGATATTATCCTCCTGATACTTTTCCAGATTATCATACTTAAGTACCGCATCCAGAACCGCCATATCTTTCTCCTTGCTCAAGTTAACATATCTTAAAGCATCTTCCTTACGGAAGAACAATTTCAATCTGTAATATATCTGCATGAATCTGTCAGTATCTTTCGGATTCATTGCAAACCGTATGATATTCTCTACATCCAGAACCGTACGGTGTGTGAAAAAAGACAGCTCTGCATTCCGCATCCTGTACGGAATATTCTTCCTCTCCAAAAGATCTATCAACGGAATAGCACACTCGTTATCCCGGTATAGAACCGCCGTCTCCGCTTTCCGTGCATCCATACCGTTCTTTTGCAGGCTGTTTTCCCGGGTCATACATTCCTGTGCTACCCTCATCAGATATACATACTCTGCCTTTCTGGATTTTAAAGAAATTTCTCTGATATCCGTCCCTGCCTCTCTTGCAGACTTCATATGTTTTTCATGACGAAGCGTATTTTTCTGGATGAATTTATCCGCTGCCTCCACAATCTTCGCATTCGATCGGAAATTTTCTTCCATCAGAAGTACCTTTGCACCTTTATGATTCTTTTCGAACGACAACAACGCTTCCGGATAAGCCGCCCGGAATCCATAGATACTCTGATCCTCATCTCCGACCATAAACAGATTTCCCGATTCTGTCGCCAGCAAAGCAATGATCGCATGCTGGATTTTTGATGTATCCTGTGCTTCATCTACACAGATATACGGATACAATTTCTGAAAATACGCCAAAAGTCCAGGATCCATTCTCAGCATCTTATATGCATACAACATCTGATCATCATAATCCATCAGATTCTGCGAACGCATCTGACTACAGTATTCACGGTAGATTCCTGCAATCCGGATATCCGACTCTTCTTCTAACTTCTGAAGTTCTTCTTCGGTCAGCATCATATTTTTTATATATGTGATCAACGTTCTTACATTCTTAAGATCACTCTCCGTCGGATATCCCATGCCATGATCCTGACAGATTCTGATCAGCATCCCTGTCGTTGTCTTTTCATCCTTCACCAGTTCGAATGGTGTCTTTCCAATCCGTCTTCCGTAATACTGGATAATCCTCGCACAGATTCCGTTGATCGTCCTAAATTCCAGTCTCTTTGCCATATCCTCGCCAAAACGGACTGCAAATCTTTCGGACATATCTTTTGTCGCTGCCACCGTATATGTAACCGTAAGTATGCTCTCCGGAGGAACATTCCTACAGTAGATCATATAACCAAGACGTGTCACCAGTACCGTGGTCTTTCCTGATCCGGGTACGGCAAGAAGCAGTACCGGCCCTTTTGTGCTCTGTACTGCTTCTTTTTGCTGTTGATTTAATTTTACCGAAAATATTGTTTCAAATTCTTTCCATTCCATACTTCTTTTTATGTTAATTTGTGAATCCACTTATAGCTCCTAAATCGTAAAAATACCGGAATTCCTTTGAACAACTGATCCGACTGCACTGCAGCCACAACCAGTTCCACCGGGAGTTTCCACACGAATGCCGCCAAAAATGACAGCGGCATCACGATCCCCCATGTAGAGATCAGATTCATATACATGGAGAACTTTGTATCTCCCCCACCTTGAATGACACCTACCGATACCGGCATCTGATATGACATTCCTACCATAACTATGCTCATGATCATAATGAAATGATCTGCCAGGACTGCTGCCGTATCTGTCAGTTTATACATGGATAACAGCGGTCCTCTCAATACAAATAGCAGAGAAGCAAGCACTACACCAATCAGAAGATCAATCACAGAAAGCGTTCTTCCATCAGATTTTACTCTTTCAATATCTCCCTCTCCGATATCTTTCCCGATCACAACTGCAGATGCAGATGATATGGCGATTACGATCACCTTCAGATACTGGAAAAATGTGCTGGATACAGAATTTGCAGCAATTGCATCTGCAGACAAATGTCCGAGAATTGCCGTCTGCATCGGTACCGAGATTGCCCAGATCATCCCTGAGCACATGATTGGAAATGCAACTTTTAAGAATGCCCTCCATATCTTTCCATTCTCCGGCGCAAATATGATTCTGATCAAATTAACGTCAAATAACCGGACTTTCGTATCTATCTTCCACACATACACCACAATGATCAATAGTTCCAGCATTCTTGCAGTTAACGTTCCCACTGCTGCTCCCTTGATCCCCATCTCCGGAAATCCAAAATGTCCAAAAATCAATGTGTAATTGATACAACCGTTTGTGATCAATGACACTATTGATATGACAAATGAAATCTTCACTACCTCTACACTTCTAAGCATAGCAATCAGCAGATTACTTATCATGAAAAGTAAAAATGTCCACTTCAGGAGTCCCAGATATGCCTTTCCTTCCGCAATAATCTCAGGTGACGTCGTAAATATTCCCAGGAGCCGCTCCGGCATGCACATACAGGCTGTCACGACCACTGCTGCGATCAGAATACTGAGTGCCAGTGCTGCTCCTGTCAGCTTCCGGATTTCCTCAGTCTCCTGCTTTCCCCAGTACTGAGAACAGATTGCTACCAGTGCATTTCCAATAGACAATGCCAGCTGGTTCACAATAAAGAATATCTGGTTCACCGTTGCCGCACCGGACAATGCATTCTGGCTGTAACTTCCAAGCATAATATTATCAAGCATATTCACACTGTAAGCCACCAGATTCTGAAGTGCCACAACCAGCATCAACCGGAAAAATGTCTTATAAAAATTTTTATCTCTTGTAAAAAATGTTGTTCTTGCAGTTTTCATTATCTTAACAGATTTCTTACCATTTCTGCATCAAATGTAACAGATTTCACATGATCTACCTCAATCTGATACAGGGCATTCGCCGCAATGTGTTCAGCCGCCTGCTCCAGATCACGGATTCCGGATGTATTAGAATATAACTTGATCAATTCATCCAATCCTTCCTCGCTCATGATACACTCGTCTTCCTTAAGGCTCATTCTCTTTAATACCTTCGGAAGTGCGAATTTGGAGAAGATCACTTTCTTCTCTTCCGGTGTGTAATCAGGAATATCGATCACGGCAAATCGTGACATCAGCGGTGCACTGATCTGAGACTTGTCATTCGCAGTCGCAATCGGGTATACTCCTACGGTCGGAATCATACACTCGATATAGTTATCTGTAAATCCAAGGTTATCCAGTAATGTCAGAAGTACATCGGCCGGATTGCCATTTCCTTTTCCGGAGGCTGCTTTATCCAGCTCATTAATGATGAATACCAGATTTGATTCTCCTGCCATGGCAAATGCATCCATGATGATACCTGTCTTTGCATTGGCATAGATACGAGAACTTCCTGTCAGCTGCTCAGGATCATTGATCGAACTCATATCCAGAGTCGTCCATGGAAGCTTCAGGATACGTGCCACCGCATAGGCAATCTGTGATTTACCGGTTCCTGCCGGTCCTACTAACAGAAGTCCATATGCCGGCAATGTATGTGTACGGTTGATCTGGATTATGGTCTCGATGATTCTCTGCTTTACGCGCTCCATTCCGTAAAGTTCTTCATCAAGAATTCTGCGCGCTTCATCCGGATCGATCGCTTCAAAATAATTGCTCTTCCACTGTACATTCATCATAATAGAAAGCGCTCTCTGTGCATGACGTCTTTCTTCCGGTGATACTTCATGAGAACGTGCCACGGCAAGATTACGTCTTGCCCAAAGGCGGATATTATCCGGAAGGGTTCTTCCCGCACAGTTCATGAAGTCTGTGATACTCTGAAGACTGGTAAGCTTCATATCATCTCCTGCTTCGTCTTCATCTTCATCATTCTCCTCTTCTGCCGGTGCATTACTTGCCAGAAGACGCTCGATCATAAATTGCAGGAATCCATCTTCTGCAGATAACTTTGTACCGCCGCCAAATGCAATCTCGCGGATCTTATATACTGCATATCCTTCTTCTGTATTCTCTCCTGAGAGACGCACATTAATATGATTCTCTCCAAGCCATTTTAACAGACTTACAAATCTTGCATCGATCTTTAAGATGTCTGCACTTACGGTTCCGTCTTCCTGCTGAAATTCGAATGATGTCCTCTTGATCGGATTGGTAAATACGCCGCAGGAATGATGTTCCCATTTACATTGCTTATTATCCAGGATCATCATTGGTTTTTCTATAGTTGCTTCATTTTCATTAGAGCGGATTACCGTATATGTACATTCCGCTGGTTTCTTCTCGTCCGGTGTTGCGTTAAAATCAAAAACTGGCATCGTTTGTTCTCCTTTTTGTATATTCTTACATTGTCATGCATAATTATTGTTCTTACTGCATTAGTGTAACATAACATACTCGCTTCTTCCAGCGCTATTTGTCAGGCAGCCTGCCTAACTCATTGCGCCTCCTCAGCTGGAACCTGCCCCTGCTGTACATGCATAACAATGCTTATCCATCCGGATTTTTCTCACCTGATATGGCTCTCCAGTCACATCAAATATAGTCTGTCCGCCGTTCACAGGCATTCCCGCAGCTAGGTTAAAATCGCAGTCATACAGCTGTCCGTCATAATCTACTGAAAGTTGTGTCCTGCACATCAAAGCTTCCACTGTATCTGCATTGAATGCATCAAATAATTTCTTCATATAACGATTCAGATTCCCTGATTTTCTTAAGAACGCTCCGAATCTTCCCATCGGATTATTATACAAAGTGTAAAGACTATTGAATTCAATTCCGAAATCCTGCAATAGCTTCTGCTTATATTCTTTTTCCATTGCTTCCTGATCAGGCGGAAAGAAAGCTCCTGCCGGATTATAGACCATATTCAGTACGAGTTCCGGATTGCGCCCATATCCCATTGCATTCAGATGCCGAATCACTTTGATTGCTTTATCAAACGCTCCTGCACCGCGTACTTTATCCATCTCCGGTGCACGGTAATACGGAAGCGAACACACGATTTCTACCTTATTCTTTGCATACACTTCTATCAGATGTTCATATTCTTCATCTAATAATATGACCAGATTCGTTCTTACGATCACATGGTTACAGATTTTACTGCTTTCTTCTATCAGATATTCCAGATAGGGATTCATCTCCGGTGCCCCTCCGGTAATATCTATCGTTGTAATGCCCTGTTCCTTTGCAAATGTAAGGCAGGCATCCATCACCTCTTTTGACATCTCTTCTGTTCTTGCCGGTCCGGCATTCACATGGCAGTGTTTACAGATCAGATTACATTTCCGACCGATATTCATCTGTAATACATCCAAATGGTCCTCTGTATCCATATATTTCTTATCCGGCACCATCTCCTGAAATGCCGGGATCTCGGTCAGATCATGAAAGTCTTTAATGATATCATCCATTACATAACCTCTTTCAGTATCTCGATCGTATCTTTCACTACTTCCGGGCAGAAATCAAACAAAAGACCTTCAGCCAGTATCTTCTGCATATCTTCCGGATCCGCAATATCATGCTTTAATAATCCTTTGCAACTGCACGAAGCATATTTTTTTCCGAATTTTTCCAGAAATTCTGCTCTTTTTGCATTCATAATCTCTTTCTGTTCCATGTGTTCTGTGTCAAAATGTCCATATTTCATTCCCAAAACGATCATTGCACCGACTACTGCACCGCAAGTCTCGCCGATTCCCATTCCGCCGCCAAATCCTGCAGCCATCTTATATGCTTCTTCCTGTGTGATCCCCAGTTCTTCTGCAAATGCCCCTGCTACAACCTGAGAACAGTCAATTCCTTTCATAAAAAGTTCTGCAATTCTTTCTTTTTCCATCTCTTTTCTCCTTACTCACACTTACGTTATTGTTCCAAAAACATTTCTATTTTTTCTAAAAATCCATCACTCAGATAATCCTCCAGCTTCCGATATGTAGATTCATTTATAATCAGTTTATCCGGCTGCTGATACTGCACCCATGCCATTGCGCACCAGGTGATTCCTCTTAAGCATGTAATCTCCATAAATACTTTCGTTCGTTCTTTTAATCCCGTTATATCAAAACGCGCCCCCACACATTTCAGATATTCATTCAGAAAATTTCCTATCTCTTCTTCCCTCAATATCACATCCGTTTTCCAAAACGTCGTTGTCGGTGCAAGGAAATGTCCCAGATCCTGTGCCGGATCTCCAAATAACGGCTTTTCCCAATCAATGAGATAGTTCGACTTTCCTTCTCCTCCAATCAAGAAATTCGTGGAATTCAGTTCTGTATTAATGCAGCATTGATACGGTGAATCTTCCATATGGAATTCTTTTGCCTTTTTCCATGCCTTATCAAGCAAATCTCGGATTTTCCTTTTCATCCTGCCTTTTCCAAGCGGTGAATCCATATATATCTTCACCATCTCTTCGCACTCTTCCAATATTGCGGTCAGTGGATTCTCTGGCCGAATCAAACCCGATTCTGATTCCGGTATTCTGACACTATGTATATCAGCCAGACACTCTGCCGCATATTTTAAATCCGTATGATAGTCTAATGCTTTTCCCGGCAGATATTCCATTACCAGTACTCCGTGATCTAAAAATTTCCTGCTCCCATCTACATAAAGCACTTTTGGCGTTCTTCCCGATGCTTCCAGCAATTGCAGTGCATGACATTCATACCCAATCTGATTTTCCAGATGCATCTGACTCCCACAATTGACACGTAACAGAAGTTTTTTCCCTGTCTTTGGATGCGTGAAGCTGTAATTAATATTATACTCTCCCTGTGCAAGCATTGTATATTCTTCTTCCTGTTCATTCGGAAGATTTAATGCTTTCCTATACTTTTCATTTTTCACATATTCATTTAATCCTTTTATACGTTCCATAATCCCGATCCCCTATTGGCTATATTGTTTCCTGACATTTTATCTTACATCTTTATATAACTTCGATATCGTCTCTATCGGCACACCATCCCGGTACATTTTTCTTAGCCGGTTCATCTTCCACATCACTTTTAACTGCGGAATCACCTTTTTAGGGAATCTCCGGTCTGACGTATAGATTCTGTGCCTAGCAATGCCAAGCTTTACTCCCATTTCCTTTAACGTAAGCGAAAACTGGTAATCTTCCATAATCGGAAGAGCCGGAAACATCCCCGCTTTGAAGAACAGTTCTCTTGTGATAAAAATCCCCTGATCTCCAAACATCACTTTTCTGTCTTTTATCCTATGATTTGAAATAACTCTGCATGTCCACATAAAAAACTGTCTGGAATGAAATGCAATGCCAAAGCATCCTGCTTCATGATCTTTTATCACTGCTTTGATTTCTTCCAGCGGTCTTTTCGGAAGTTCACTGTCACTATGAAGAAAGAAAAGAATATCTCCGGTACTTTCTTTTGCGCCAAGATTCATCTGGTTCGCCCTGCCTTTTTCCGAATGCAGTACTTTAAATCCCGGTCTGATCATCGACAATGTTGCGTCTGTACTCCCACCATCGACTAGAATGATCTCACACTTTCCCTGTAAGTTTTCTAATTGCTCCTGCAGTTTCTCTATCGTTGTCTCTTCATTATAGATCGGCACAATGATAGAAATCTTCTGTTTTTTTAGCAGGTAACGTCCAGTATGTGTGTTCTGAAGTAACTTCTGCCTCCTCATCCGGCTCCGATACGCCGTAATATCATCTCTGTCATCCATATCCTGCAATCTTCTTACATATCCGATTGTCAGTCCCATTTCCTGTAATGGCTGCACGGTCTGCTCCAGTACATTTCCTGTTCCATATGTCTTCTTTTCAAACACTTCACATACCGGTCTTTTCATTCCGACCAGATAATACCCTTCGTCTACGGTGGGACCAAAGACTACATCATTTACATCCAAAAGCCTGAACGCATACTCCAAATCCGAACATTTCAGTTCCGGTATATCCGTTCCTATTAATACACAGGAATCATACCCTTTTTCCAGTACATATTCGATTGCCTGATACATCCTTTCTCCCAGACCTTCCCCTGTCTGGGAAATATATTCTTTTGCTTTCCTGAATAATTTTTCCAGATATGCTTTCCCTTTTTCCGGTGTGTAGCATACGAATATGTCAGCATTTACTTTTTCGCATTCCTGTGCAATATCTTTCAGAAAATTTTCATGAAGTTTTGCACATTCTTCCGGCGAAAAATATGGCATCATTCTTGTCTTTGTCTGTCCCGGAATGGGAACTCTGGTAAATACGATCACTGCCCATTTCATTTCCGTCGTTATCCCCTTATATAAATTTTGTTTTCATCCTATTCAACATCGATTTCCCTGTATCGGCTTTTTCATCTGTTTCTAATATTTCTGTCAAAATATGAGTGACATTCTTACATCCGTTCCGATTTAGATTGCCTGCACAGGACGCACAATAGCTGTAAATCTTCTGCCCGCCACTGTTTTTTAACGCTGCTCCCATATTTTTTGCAAGTTCTGGTTCTTTTACAGGGGCACAGCCACCTAAGCCACAACACTGTACCTCTTCGATTGGAGTCAGCTTTCCTTCTATGTATTGCTCTATCTCTCCTAACAGTTCTTTCTTTTCCCTGTCAGGACATGGAAGGAACACCTTTGCCGGAAGCAGATTCTTCTTTCCGATTCCGAATTCCTCAATCTTTTCATAAATGCTTACAACCTTTACTTCTTCCATTCTTGGTTTTAAATATGCATAGCAGTTCGGACAAAGCATGATTACTTCTTTGATTTTTCTTTTATGCAATTCTGATTGTATCTGACTTATAATCCTTTTTTCATCCTCTTTCATGCCAAGTTCTACAATCGGCTTTCCACAGCAGTCATATGCCACTCCTATACCATATTTTTTCAGTTCATTTACCAGCCTCTTGGTCGTCTTTGGATAAAAAGAAGGAAAATTACATCCCGGAAACAGAATACTTTCCCCTTGTGCATGTCTGTAATTCCGATATATATAATCTTTTTTTTCTTTTAACAGCATCCCATATCCTTTTTCTTCCAAAGTTCCACCGGATTTTTCTACTTTTTCTCTCCGGAGATTTAGAATATACTCTCTTCCATCAATATTCTCAGGGCATACCTCTGTGCACTTTCCACACAGGAAACAATGATAAGAAAGCTCTTTTAACTTCTCTGTATCTCCGATATCTATTCCGTACTTTTTCAAAAATTCACACTGATTCTGGCAGACGTGACAATGGGTACACGCTTCTACTGTATTGTTATCCTTCATTTTTTTCCTCCTGCACATAATGCTTCTTAAGGAACGCACCAAGCCCTATTACAATCCCAGCCAGAACAATTGCTATCCCGATATAAAGAATACGGTTCTCTTTGTCTGCAAGTCCTGCCATTCCAACCGTATACATAGCTGTTCCCGGAAGCATGAAGATCAAAGAACAAATGGAATATGTTGAAAACTTAATATCTGTCACACCATAAGCAAAATTCTGCAGATTATACGGAAATAATGGAACCAATCTTGTGATCATCAGAATAAATACTTCATTATTTCCAGACTCATCAAATAACCATTTTTTTAAATATTTGTTCTTCATCGCCATCGGCTTAATAATGTCCTGTAAGAAAAATCTTCCTGCAACAAATGCTACCATAGCCCCAAGTGTAGTCGCTACGGAACAACAGATGGTTCCAAGTACCGGTCCAAATACCAGACCTGCAACGATTGCAAATGTCACCCCCGGAAGTGCAAGTACCACACAGCTTATGATGGTAAGTATGGTATAGATGCCAATCGCCAACACTAAATTTTCCTGTACCATGTTTTCCAGGAATTTCAGATTCTCTGTATTTCCCAGATAAGAAGACCAGCCAAATATGTGATTTAATATCAAAATCAGAACAATAATTCCGATAAATATCCACAATTTTTTATTTTTCATTCTTTTTTGTCCCCACTGCAATTCCATTTCTGATAATCTGCATCAGTGTCGCTGCCCCAAGAAACGGCATTAAAAAGTAATATGCCGGAAACGATTCTATAGATTTCAACACCGTAATTCCCAAATAAATAATTCCTAATATCTGCATGATCAAGATCATTACAAAATCTATCTTTCCCAACAATTCTTTTTTCTTCCTATATCCCACAATAATCAATACGATAAGTACCATAGCAGCAGCAACTGTAATATATTTCAATATATCATAAACATGGTTCTTCTGAAGCTGCATATTATGATAATTCACCCACCGGAGCATCCCCAGTTTTTTTCTTGTAAAATATTGGAACGCATATCCTCCGATCAAAAACACTATGGTTAATAAATCTAAACATATATAAATAATTTTTTTCATTTTTCTCCTTAATACTACCAAACGCTGTCACCGATATCCAGTGACAGCGCCCATAACCTTTGTATTATATTTTCGCAGAAATTCTCTACACTTTCTGCTATGTTTTATTTTGCAGCTTTTCCTGTAGGAAGTTCTCCAACTGTTGTGTGAACACAATCATCACTTGCCGGATCACCAACCTGTACCGGATAGTCATCATGCATTAGCCATTCATACCATCCACCATCATACACAGAAATGTTATCATATCCATTTTCATAAAGTACAAGGAATGGTACTGTTGCTCTCCAGCCTGTTCCACAGTAGAATGCAAGATGATTGTCTAATGTGAAATCACAGTCTTTCCATACTTCTTTGAATCCGTCCAGGTTCTTTACTGTTCCATCATCATTTGTAAAGTCTGCAACATCGGCTGCTGTCTTAGCACCTTTTCCCCATACAGCGCCGTCCGGCTCGCCGGCTTTGTCCATATAGTTGTAACCACTTGTCTTACCAAGCCACTCATCTTCGCTTCTGATACTTACCAATTTGAAATTATCATCATTAGCAACTTTGTCTTTTGCATCTTCAATTGACGTCCAGTACTCCGGATGTGCAGGTACCGTTGTTCCGAAATCTTTTGCTTCTGTTCCTTCGTTTGTCTTTTTCTCTGTCTCATATCCAGCTTTCTTCCATGCATCGATTCCGCCATTTACAATCTTGACATCTTCAACACCTGCCCAGATATAAGCATAAGCAACACGTGCTGTTCCTGAGATATCTCCTCCATAAAGAACAACCTTTGTGTCTTTTGTAATACCATGTGAAAGAAGATTTTTCTCAATTTCACTTGCTGAAAGAAGATTATATGCTCCTTCTTCTGATCCTGTAGCATCTTCTACTTCAACATCACCAACATAGATTGCTCCAGGAATGTGCCCTTTCTGATAAGAATCACAGTCTTTTGCATTATCACCATAAGCAACTTCTGCTACAACTACATCTTCATATCCTTCCTGATTACCATCCTGTGCACTCTTCAGCCACTCTGGTGTGACATAGACCGTTCTCTGTTCTACAGATTCAACGTCTTTTGTCTCTTCTTTCGTATCTGCTTTTTCTTCTGTCTTTGTCTCAGATTTAGTGTCATCTGATTTCGAATTTGAGCCACATCCAATTGCAAGGGATGCGACCATTGCTGTACTTAACAATACAGCCAGTACTCTCTTTTTCATAATTGCTTCTCCCTCTAAAATATATATCTACAGAACCTCTCCATAACAGATTCTTTCGAACACCTATCTTTACTCTGTTACAAAAGCTGCGGATACATCACCGTCTTTTGCTCCATTCTCAATGATAAACAAATTATCTGTATCAAATCCTGCATCTTTCATTACTGAAATTGCTGTTTTTGCACATTTATTACCACTGTAGCAGAGAATATATACAGGCTCGTCCTTGTCCATCTTGTCTTTTGCAAGATTGTACATCTCTGTCTGTGCTTCCGGTGTATCAAATTCCTTCAGGCTGCACTGAAGTGTTCCTTTCAGATGACCTGCTTTATAGGTATCATCATCACGAACATCTAAAAATTGTACATCTTTATCTCCTACCTTGTCAACGGCATCCTTTCCTGATACATATTTCCAATCGATATTTTCTTCTGTACGGTCTGTGGTCAATGCCCCATTTTCTTTACCAAGTGCTTCTGCTCCACCTTCTACTGTATAGATGGATGTTGGTTCAATTCCTGCATCTCTTAATACAGCTGTTGCTTTTTCAGCTCCACGTTTTCCACTGTTGCAGATAACATAGATATCTTTTCCGTCATTCAGATGATCTTTGGCATAAGTTGTCATCTCATCTGCCAGGGAATCATCCTCCAATGGGAAGATTGGACACCACTCTGAATTTGCAACTCTTCCTTTGGAATAATTTTCCCATTCTCTTACATCTAACACGTGAACTCCGTCTGCACTTACTGTATCTGCCGCGGATACATACTGGTATTCATCATCTGCCAGTTCTTTCTTTTCCTCTGTATCCTTTTTATCATCCGTCTGTTCTGTCTTCGTATCGGATGTCTTATCATCAGCCTTGGATCCACATCCAACAACCATTGTTCCTGTCATTGCAGCTACCAGTAATAATGTCACAATTTTCTTTTTCATCTTATTTTTCCTCTTTTCTTCTTTTTTAATTAAAACTCAAGTTTCTTTACAATATTTTTCATCTGTACCCCGTGTACAAGACTTGCTCCGCCACGGATCGCCGCTGCTACATGTACTGCCTCTGTCATCTGTTCTTCGCTGACGCCTTTATCCAGGCAGTCGTTCGTGTACGCATCAATACAATATGGGCACTGTACGGTATGTGCCACTGCAAGTGCAATCAATGATTTCTCTCTTGCAGTCAGGGCACCCTCTTCGAATACCGCATTGTAATAAGCAAAGAATTTCTCTGCCAACTCTGATGCTTTTTCCCCGATTGTCCCAAACTTTGCAAGATCCTCCGGATTATAATACGTTTCCATGTTCTTTTTCCTCCCTGTTTTTTTATTTTCCGGACTGTCTGTCCATATATATCTTTCTTAGCATAAAAATGAATGCTGAAAGAGCAAACAAAATCAATAGAGCTGTGACAAGAAGTTTCGCTCCGCCGGTCAGCATACCACCCACATAAGAGTAGACGATGGTTGCCGGTAACTGTCCGATTCCTGTAGCAACAAAGAATGAAACAAATGACATCGAAGTAAGACCTGCCGCATAACTAACAATGTCAAATGATACAAACGGAAGAAGACGACAGATTAAAATCGTATTCTTTCCATAACGTTCAAAAAATTTATCAATTTGTTCAAGACCTGTTTTACTTGTTAATTTTTCCGCCACGTCACGTCCTAATATTTTTGCAATATAAAAGCATACTGCTGCTCCCGCCATTGCACTGCTCCATGAAAGGATTGCACCTTTCCACCATCCAAACAGGCTGGCATTGGCAAATGTAATTAAAAATGCCGGAAGCGGTGCTGCGATTGATTGAAAAATCATCAACAAGAAAGACATCAGTGCCGCATATACCCCATATGACGCAACAAAATCTCTTACAACTGTAAAGTCTCCGCTTGCAAACATCTTAAATATCCGGTTCATTGTCTTATGTATCCCCGGTACCCATAAATATGCAGCAATGCATACCAGTAAAACTATGATCAGGATTCCCTTTTTTATCCAATCATTTTTCTTTTTCATATATTCCCCCTTCATTCATGACTTACATACTATCATTAAATATTATTTTATCAATAAATAATCCATCTGTCTAATTGTGTTTATTGATATGTTTTCATTATTTATATATTATTTCTATATATACATACTTTCATTAACTCCCTGCCTTATACCGGACACAATGCAAAGCACACAGAAAAATCGAATCTTTAAGATTTTTCTATGTGCTTATTTTTTACTTATCCTTATTCAGTTTCTTTCCAAGCCTGATTTTTTCCATTTTCTTCACAAATTCCTCATCCGCATGGTCAAACAGATAGTTCCTGTCACTGACCCGTTGTTTTTCATTATCTTCTTCAATCAATTTCTTTGTATATTCCATCTCTTCTAAGAAATCTCTGGAAGAAATACGGGTTCCACCCTGCCCCATCGTGATTACCTGCTCTACCCCATCGGAAGTCACGACCGTCACATGATACTTTCTTCCGATATGATGAACGACCTTTTCAATGTACTGATCGGCAGTTTCGGCTTCTTTGGTATATACGACATGGATATTATGATACTTCTGGATCTCCAGTGCATAGCCTTCTACCTTGTATGCGTCAAATACCAGAATCAGGACACATTTCTTATACCCCTGATAATTACACAGGATATCCATCAGTTTGTCTCTGGCAGCCTCGATGCTGACTTTTGCCAGTTCTTTCAGCTCTTCCCATGCGAAAATAACATTGTATCCGTCAACCAGCAAGTATTCCTGCATAGCCTCTTCTTTTCTGCGCTGCTTTTTCGCATACTCACTCTCGTAAGTTTTTGGTGTCAGTCCACCTTTTCTTTCTACTTTTCCATATGTGCGGATAAAGATTTCTTCCAGTTCTTTTTCTGCTGCTTTAGAATAGACTCCCGGTGTTCTGGCCGCTCTCGGTACCTGTCTTGCTGCCTGCTCGGACTGCCTCTTTGCTTCTTCTAATGCCTGTTCTTTTTCAAGCTGATTCTCCAAATGCATGTACTCTGGCACTTGATTCCATGGAACGTTAAATCCTGCACCATGGGAACAGAAGACGGATCCTGTCGGATTCTCGATATCGCGCTCCGGATCATAACCAATCTCTTCGATCACTGCCTCTGCGTTCCGGCAAGGTTCATAGCCGCGGAACGTACAGGTCAGATGTCCCTGTCCTCTTGTATAGGAATTCACTTCCATCTGATAATCCCGCATACCTGTAACCGGTGCATATCCCTCGATCGTCGTCATCTCTCCTTCTGTCTGCGGTGTACCGGTCTCCCCATTCATCCGCTGAATATCTGTAAGTGCCCGTCCGATCATTCCCGATGGAATTTCCAGCTGAAAATCATAATACGGTTCCAGCAGTATACTTTCGGCCTGCATCAGTCCTTGGCGCACCGCACGGTAGGTTGCCTGCCGGAAATCCCCGCCTTCGGTATGTTTCAGATGTGCCCGTCCTGCCGTCAGTGTGATCTTCATATCCGTGATCACAGAACCTGTCAGCACACCCCTGTGTTCTTTTTCCAGAAGATGGGTAAGGATCAGACGCTGCCAGTTCTTGTCTAACATATCCTCACTACAATCCGTTCCGATCACAATACCGCTGCCTCTTTCTCCCGGTTCCATCTTCAGATGCACTTCCGCATAATGCCGGAGCGGTTCGAAATGCCCCACACCTTCCACTGTATTCTGGATGGTCTCTTTATATACGATATTTCCCGTATCGAATTCCACATCTACACCAAACCTGTCTTTGATCAGACTTTTTAATATCTCGATCTGGACTGCTCCCATGAGTTTTGCATGAATCTCTCCCAGTTCTTCATTCCATACGATCTTAAGCATTGGGTCCTCTTCTTCGAGTATACGTAAATTTCCGAGCATTTTGTGGACGTCACACCCCTCCGGGAGTTCGATCTTGTAGCTTAAGACAGGCTCCAGTGCCGGTGCTTCGGAATCGCATTCTATGCCAAGACCTTCACCTGGATAAGTATAATTCAATCCGGTTACTGCACATACCATGCCGCTTTTTGCTTCCTGTACCATCTCATATTTTTCACCGGAATAAATGCGGATCTGATTGACCTTTTCTTCCCAGTTATGATCGGCACCCTCTGTTTCACCTGAGTGACCGTTCTTCCGCATATCCCCTTTTAGGATATCTTTCACTTTCAGTCTTCCGGATGTTACTTTCAGATGTGTCAGGCGGTTCCCTGCTGCATCCCTGGAAATCTTATAGGCTTTTGCACCAAAAAAACCTGTGCTTTTTCCTTTCATGTCACTTTTACCGGATACCGGATCTGTTTTTCTCTGCTGATTTTTCTCTATGTAACCAGTCATCCCATCCATGAATTCCTGTACGCCTTCCATCTTCAGCGCCGAACCAAAATAACACGGATATGCTTTCCTGTTACCGATTATCTCAGCAATTGTATCCTCTTCTATTTTCTCCGACTCCAGATACTCTTCCATCGCTTTCTCATCACACATGGCAAGACTGTCATACGTTTCTTCCGTTATCTCCGAAAAATCGATACATCCTTCATCCAGTCTGTTCTGCAGATCTGCCAGTACCTTTGCCTTATCCGTTCCCATCTGATCCATCTTATTGATAAATATGAACGTCGGTATCTGATATCTTTTGAGCAGTCTCCAAAGCGTACGCGTGTGTCCTTGCACCCCATCGGCACCATTGATCACCAGGATTGCATAATCCAGCACCTGTAAGGTACGTTCCATCTCTGCCGAAAAATCCACATGTCCCGGTGTATCCAGAAGAGTTATCCCCAGATTACCCATCTTTAATTCTGCCTGTTTGGAAAAGATCGTGATTCCTCTTTCCCGCTCCAATTCGTATGTATCCAAAAATGCATCCTTATGATCCACTCTTCCGAGCTTTCTGATCTGCCCGCTTAAGTAAAGCATGCATTCCGATAATGTTGTCTTTCCCGCATCCACATGTGCCAGGATTCCAATTGTAATATGTCTCATAATTTCGTTCCTTACTGTCTTTTATTTTGTCTTTTATTTTTATCTTCTTCCTGCTTCTTATTTTCTCTGATTTTGCTCTTATTATCTGTCATTATCAGTCGTTATTATCATTACTTATCAGTATTCTTTTTTACGATATTCTTATTATACAACATAATTTATATTTTGTACTTTTTTTCAAAATTTTACAATTTACTATTGTTTTTTCCCGCAAAATCTGGTTGACTATTAGTGAAGACATATTAAAAAAAATAATAAATAAGCGAGGTATTGTTATGAAACCAATAAAAGAAGGTAAAGTCCGTGAAATTTATGATAACGGAGACAGCCTGATTATGGTTGCCACAGATCGTATCAGTTGTTTTGATGTTATTCTTAAGAATATCGTTTCTAAAAAAGGAACTGTTCTGACCCAGATGTCTAAATTCTGGTTCGACCTGACAAAAGACATTCTTCCAAACCACATGATCTCTACTGATGTAAAAGATATGCCTGAATATTTCCAGAAGCCAGAATTCGACGGCAACAGCATGATGTGTAAAAAGCTGGAAATGCTTCCGATCGAATGTATCGTACGTGGATACATCACAGGAAGCGGCTGGAAGAGCTATCAGGAAAATGGTACTGTATGCGGCATCAAACTTCCGGAAGGCTTAAAAGAATCTGACAAACTTCCAGAGCCAATCTATACACCATCCACAAAAGCTGAGATCGGAGATCATGACGAAAATATTTCTTACGAGCAGAGCATTGCCCACCTTGAGAAATATTTCCCTGGTAAAGGCGAAGAATATGCAGCCAAGCTTCGTGACTGTACGATCGCTCTCTATAAAAAATGTGCAGACTATGCATTAAGCCGTGGTATCATTATCGCAGATACCAAATTCGAATTTGGTCTTGATGAAAATGGTAATATGGTTATCGGTGATGAGATGCTGACACCGGACAGCTCCCGTTTCTGGCCTGTAGAAGGTTATGAACCGGGACACGGACAGCCGTCGTTCGACAAACAGTTTGCACGTGACTGGCTGACTTCTCACCCGGATAATGACTGGAACCTTCCGGATGATATTGTCCAGAAAACAATTGACAAATATCTTCAGTGCTACAAGATGATCACGGGTGAAGAACTTGCTTAATTCCCCTGTATTCAGAGATAACGAACTCCTTGCCGTTTTCTCGATCATCTGATCAGGTAGCAATGCAGAGGATCTGCCAACGGCAGTTTCTCTTGCATGTTTTAGTATAAATACTCCCGCCGGGACTGCCACTCTGACAGCTTCTGCGGGAGTTTTATTATAATACATGAACTATCTTTGAACATTATTTCTTCATCTTCGGCTCAAAGACAAGCGATGCCAGATAGCCAAAGATAAGTGCTGCAGATATTCCAACGGCACTTGCCTTAAATCCGCCCATAAATATCCCGATGAATCCTTCTTTATCTACAGCTTCTTTGACACCTTTCCACAAAAGATTACCGAATCCCAATAATGGTACGCTGGCACCGGCTCCTGCATATTCCTGAATCACCGGATATATCTTCAGTGCTCCTAATACAGATCCGCTGCACACCAAAAGCACCATAATCCTTCCCGGCATCAGCTTTGTCCGGTCCAGCAATATCTGTGTCAGTGCACAGATCAGACCTCCCACCCAGAATGCATTGATATAATCCATATTATGTTTCCTCCCTGTATGTTTTTGTCTAACAGTGTTCCAGCACGATTCCATGTGCAATTCCCGGAACACTTGCTCCCTCATTGTAACTGACCGTCGACATCAGTGCTCCTGTCGGAACGAACAGTACCTTCTTCCACTCACCGCTTGCAATGGCAGGCAGGATATACGCCGATAACGTTGCTGCAGCACATCCGCAGCCACTTCCTCCCGCATGGGTATCCTGTCTGCTCTGATCAAATATTGTCATCCCACAATCCATATGTCTTTCTTTGATATCGTATTCTTTTTCCCGCATAAGATCAAATAATATACTCTGTCCCACATATCCGAGATCTCCGGTAATGATCCGGTCATAATCTTCTTCTTTTCTTTCAAAATCTTCCAGATTCTGGATGATCGTATCGCAGGCTGCCGGAGCCATACATGCGCCCATATTCTGCGAATCCTTCAAGCCATAATCCACAATCTTACCGACCGTCACTCCGGTGATCCTCACATGACTCCTGTTCTTTCCAACAATAAATGCTCCACTTCCGGTCACCGTCCATTGTGCAGACAGCGGTCTCTGATTCGCATAACTGAGCGGAAAACGAAATTCCTTTTCTGCACTTCCGAAATGGCTGGATGTCACTACGAGCATCCGCTCTCCGTATCCTGCCGCCACACACATCGATGCCAGGGCGAGTGCTTCCCCTGACGTTGAACATGCACCGTACAGACCAAACATCGGTATCTGCAGCTGTTCAACTCCAAGTGATGTTGCCACTCCCTGCCTTAGCAGATCGCCTCCGAACAGATACCGAATGGCTCCTGCCGTCAGATGTGCTTTACCAAGTGCCAGCTGACAGGCTTCTTTCTGCATACTGCTTTCCGCTTTTTCCCAGGTGTCCTCCCCGAACATATCATCCAGACCCACCATATCAAACCTGCTGCCAAGTGGTCCTTCCCCCTCTTTCTTACCGACGACAGATGCACTTTCCTCAATATACGGAGATGCCTTAAATGCTATACTCTGCTTTCCTTTTATCATATTCTTATATCCTCCTGCTATATTTCCATACAGATTATCCTGCAACTCCTGCCACTTTTAGCAGCCAATAGAACAGTCCAAGCAGCCAGCTTGTAAATATCCCATACAGGATCACCGGTCCGGCAATGGTAAATATCTTGCACCCGATTCCTATAACCTGTCCTTCTTTCTTGTATTCAATCGCCGGTGCTGCCACTGAATTGGCAAATCCCGTAATCGGTACCAGCGCTCCTGCACCGCCCCACTTTGCGATCTGCGGATACAGATTGCATCCGGTAAGCACTGCACTCAGAAGCACCAGAAGCATCGAACACCAGCTTCCACTCATATCCCTGCCCAGTCCCGCTTTCTCGCAGATATTCAGAATGCCTTGCCCGATCACACAGATGGCACCGCCTGTAACGAATGCTTTCGCCATATTTACCGGCAGATTATGCACCGGTGTTTTCTGCCTGACATAATTTTCATATGACTGTTGTTGTTCTTTCTTCTCCATATCATCACCACCTCTTCCAGAAAAACAATAATGCGCCCAGACCTTTTCCAAATGCGATTCCAATCATCACCGCTGCAATCCCTCTTACCATACGGATTCTCCTGATAAAGATCGGAAACAGATCCAGCATTTCCGTCAAAGCCATTGCCCAGCAGCCCACAAAGATTCCTCCGAACAGTCCCATAACCGGAAGCAGACAGCCTGCGAACGGAACCGCCGGATGATACACAGAAATAACGGCGCCCAGGCTTCCTCCGGCTGCAACCGCATCTTCATATAACATAACCTGTTCTCCTGTATGTGTCCGGTCGGCAAAGTCCGATATCACACCCAGGCCTATGATAAAAGAAAAAAGTCCGCCTGCCGCCGTAATCCCTGCACTAAATCCCAGTAGTGCCAGACATATGTTTTTCGCCAACATCCAGTTCTTTCTCCTTTCTAGAATATGTCTCTACCAGCGTTGTCTGTATATCATTCTCGTAAAGACGCATCTCCACCTCCATCGGTGTCGGATCTACAGACAATCGTTTTTTTCCGAAATGATTGAAGAATGTCAGAATTCCTATCACAATACCAATACAGTATGTGAACTCCAGGATTGTAAATCCATCTGACTTTGTACCAGTTAAAAGTTCATATACCTGTCCAAACATTCTGGTCACACCTACATCATTATTGAATGCCATTGTTGAAAATGCTGCGCCAAAGAAACTGATCAGTACTACAGCCACAATCTTAACGCCATGGATGATCCCGCCTTTTCCATCCTGCTCCTCATACGTCACGATAAAATCCGTTTCTCCGATATTTTCTACTGCTGCATCCGGATAGATCTCATGGATCTTCTGTATCACTTTCAGAAGTGATACCACTGTTCTACGCTGTCTCTTATCATCCGGATGATGAAAGGTCAGCAGATGAATGCTCCGGATCCTGGCAAGCATTGCCGGGTCTGTACACTCTATCTTCAGCACATCACCGATCATCACGGATGTCTTTGCCACCTCAACATTCCGGTCTGCCTTTATATATACAGTGCCTGCCTTCCCTGCCATCTTTCTTCACCTCCGTTTTTTCATCCTGATAGTATACCGTCTTCTTTACCAACGTTCCTTCATTTACTCCGTGACTGCCTTTTACATCATGAAAATAATAAATAAATCCTATGATCACTGCTGCTGTAATAACAAAGATCAGGCACATCCTGATCTTCTTTCTGCCTTCTTCCAACATTCTCACCCTTTCTTCCCATGCTTTCTTTTACCGGATCTCATGAGTTAGTATGCCGGATTCTGACAATTCTATGCATGGATTCCATACATAGAATCGATCCCTGACGTGCCTGTTATAACTTCTCTCTTAAATTTTTTAATATCTTCTTTTCCATTCTGGATACCTGAACCTGTGAAATTCCAAGTTCTTTTCCTACCTGTGTCTGTGTCTTTTCCGAAAAATATCGTAGATAGATCAGCTTTCTCTCGTCCTTATCCAGATTTTTCAGCAGTTCTTTCAATAGCAGATGATCTACAACTCTTTCTTCTGCCACATCAGCCTGACCGACTTTCTCCATCAATGACATTTCCTGTCCTTCTTTTTTACAGACAGGTCTGTGCAGTGATTCCACATCCGTACATGCATCCATTGCCATCGTCAGTTCTTCCGGTGCGACCTTTAAATCTTCTGCAATCTCTGCAACCGACGGCTCTCTTCCCAGCTCTTTTCCGAGCCTTTCCTGCGTCTGATACGCTTTGTATGACAGTTCTTTCAGTGAACGGCTGACCTTGATCATTCCGTCATCTCTCAGGAACCGCTTGATTTCACCGCTGATCAGCGGGACTGCATAAGTTGAGAATTTCACTTCAAAACTCAGATCGAACTTGTCAATTGCTTTCAGCAGTCCGATCGTTCCGATCTGGAACAGGTCTTCCATTTCTGTTCCGCGCCCTGCAAAGCGTCTTACGATGCACCAGACCAGTCCCGTATTTTCCTCCACAATCTGTGCTCTTGCTTCGTCATCCCCTTCGTGAGATTTCTGAATTAAAGCGATTGTGTGGTCCATATCTTTCGTCCTTTTCCAATTGTCTTTTTCATTTTCACAATAGTTCCTTTTCCCGGTTCGGAACTCACTTCAACCTGATCCATGAATGCTGTCATAAAAGAAAATCCCATTCCTGACCGATCAAGCTCCGGCCTGGTGGTAAATAACGGCTCCATCGCTTTTGTCACATCTTCGATTCCTTTTCCATGGTCTTCCACTTCTATCTCCAATGTGTCTTCACAGGTTGTACATCGGAGGAATATCTTCTCCACCCGGCATTCATAGCCATGAATCACCGCATTCGTCACAGCCTCCGACACAGCCGTTTTTACATCTGCAACTTCCTCAACTGTCGGATTCAGTGATGTCATAAATGCTGCAACGGCAACTCTGGCAAATGATTCATTCGAGGAATAACTGTCAAAAATAATCTGCATTTCATTGGTATTTTCCATTTTATTTCTCCTCCTCATATATCTGCATGATTTTTGTTACCCCTGACATAGTCAGGATCTTACGGATCCGTTCGCTGGTATGTACCGCACAGACTTCGCCGCCCAGCATATAGATTTTACGGTAACGTCCCATGATCACTCCGATTCCCGAACTGTCACAGAATTTCGTATCTGCAAAATCAAAGATCACATACCGGATATGATTATGTTCAATCAGATGATCGGATTCCTTTCTTATCTCTTCCGCATTGTGATGATCCAGTTCCCCCGGTAAAAATATAGTCAGATAATTCTCCTGTACCTGATACTTCATGTTATAACTCCCCATTTACATCTTTCTATTATTTTGCATAGTGCATAAACAAAAAAGGACATACACCTCTTACGTGTATATCCTTCTCTTTTTGTATTTCTGCCATTTCTATACCAGGACAACGCATATCCTAGTTATTATTCTTCTTACTCTTCTGTGCATTCTGCGTATCAAGTGCTTCCTGTGCATCGGTCGCAGCCTGTGTTCCCTCATGCTCTTCTATGATCTTCTGATAATACGCATTCGCCTTATCCTGCTCACCCTGTTTTTCATAAGACTGCGCAAGCAAAAGCATGGCCTCTCCGTCCTGGTATCCCTCATCCATCTGTACCACCTGCTCCAGATTTGTTACCGCCGTATCATAATTTGCCACTTGATAATTCTTCTGGGATGTTGCATACAGGCTTTCACAGACTTTTGGATAAATCTTCTCTGTCAGACTGTCATATTCTTCTTTTCCGGATGTGCCAAGTGTACCTGCATTAATCTTCAGCAGTTCTTCTGCCAGCGCAGAATTACTCATATCTCCGGTTGAATAATGCGATACAACCGTCATCAGTGACTCATAACTTGACTTTGTTACCTCCGCAGTCTGTTTCTGTTCCTCTGCAGCTTTGGTATCTGTACGGTATGTTTCCAGTTCTTTTTTCAGTGCACTGATCTGTGACTTCTGCGTTGCAATCTGATCACTGAACTTCACCGTCTGCTTGTTCACCTTGCTCTGTCTGGATGCAGATACTGCCGGCATGACCAGGAAAGCCATAACCGCAACTCCGACAGCTACACCAATTGCAATATTTATCATTGTGTGCAATCCGACATTATCCTTAAGACCGGATGCGACAGGCTGGATGATCGTTTCATTTCCGATATTATAAGTTACCGTCTGTCTTCTTTTTTTCTTCTTTCCTGTATCTTTATCATCGACCAGGCGCACATTCCTTGACTTCCGCACCTGATTCAGTTCATGCATATAACGCATGGTGATATCATCTGTCTTGTCCAGCTTGTGTGCGATCCGGATATTCTTTCTCGCCTCAGAATACTGTTCATCCATAATGTAAAGCAGTGCCAGAAGCTGATATGCTTTCACATATGTCGGATGCATCTCAATTGCTTTCTTAAGCTGGAGTACAGCCAGATCCTCACAGCGCTGATAACAGTAATCCAGTGCCTGATTGTATCTTTTGATTGCCTGATTGATCTGATCCAACTCGTCTTTTTTCTCTTTTATCTTTATAATATAATAATTGGCAATGTTCTCTTTCGGCTGGAGATTCTTGCTTAACACCCATTCCGTCAGTGCTTCTACCACATCACCTCTTCCGTAATAGACAAGTCCCAGAAGATTTCTCGATGCGATGTTATCTCTGTTATATTGTAAACTCTTTTTCAGCGATGTGATTGCTCCGGTCAGATCCCGGATGTTCGCTCTTTTAAGCCCGTCATTATACCAGTAGTTCGACTGATACGCCAATTTTGTTGTATAATCCATATACTTCCCTCTATATTTCCGTTACTGTTCATACAGCGCTGAGACTTTCCATTCCGGAATTCTTCCCTGTGAACTGTAACCGCTTTTCTTTGCCGCAGTTTACTGTGGATCGTCCTGCTTTGTCTGTTCGATCACTTCTCTTAAAAGATCTGTCATATCTGTCAGATCATCCTGGTAAATCGCATCTCCCAGTTCCTCTACTTCCAGACTAGGCTGGAATTTCTTTAATTCTTCTTCAAAATCAAGCATCTATGGCACCTCCTGCCAGTAACTTTTTTATCATCCCTACAAGGTATAATGAACCAAGACAGTATATCTCTCCTGACTCCCCCCGTTTATCCAGTGCCGTTCCGACGGCATCTTCCAATCGTTCTTTACAGTACACCGGTCTGTCTGTATACCGGCGGAAGATATCTGCAAGTTCCTCAACCGGAACACCTCTCTCGTCTTCGATCTGTGTGACGATATATGCTTTCACATCCAGATTCCCGCACAGGTATTCTATCATCTCATCGTACTTCTTATCCGATACTGCGGAAAATAATAATATCATCTCACCGCGTTCAGACTCATCCAGTGCCTTTACGCTTTCTACAAACGCCTGCATTGCACCCGGATTATGCGCACCGTCTACCGTGATATGTGCTCCGATCCGTTCCATACGTCCTTCCCAGTGAAGCTGTGCAAGTACCTGTTTCCACCGGTCCATATGTATCTCTTCTCCCGCAAGCAGATATTCCGACGCTTCCAGTGCAAGTTCTGCATTCATCGCCTGATAGCATCCGCACATCGGCACCTGAAAGATAACATCTTTATCATACGCACTCCGTCTGGAAAATGCAATATATTTCCGGTGAACTTCCCGGATTTCATACGCATGATTCGTGACTTCTCTACAATATACGCCCAGTTCTTCTCCCTTTGTTCGGATTACTTCTGCCGCTTCTTTATTACTTCCGTCAAAGAATACCGGAACTTTTGGCTTAATGATTCCGGCTTTTTCAACTGCGATCTTCCTGATCGTATCACCAAGAATCGCCGTATGATCCAGACTGATAGACGTAATGATGGACAGTGCCGGCTTCTCAACCGCATTTGTTGCATCCAGTCTTCCGCCCAGTCCGGTCTCCAGGATAATATATTCTACATCTGTTTCTGCAAATGCAGTCATCCCCATTCCGAATAAAAATTCAAAATAAGACGGATGTTCGATTCCATCTTCCACCATCCGGCGGACTGTTTTTAAAACCTTGCGGAATACTTCAAGAAATGTCTTATTATCTATCTGTACATTATCCATCCGTATCCTTTCATTTACAGATACAAGATGAGGGGATGTAAAGAACCCGGTTCTCTTCCCCTCTGCCATAAGTATGGCCTGTAAGTATGCACATACAGACCCTTTTCCATTGGTTCCGGCAACGTGGACGATTTTCCTGTCCACTGCCGGATTTCCTAATCTTTTTAAAAATAATTTTGTGTGCTCCAGCGTATGTTTTTTTGTAAATTTCGGAATTTCTTCGATATATGCGGCTGCATCTTCATATGTGAACACTTCTGGTTCTTTTTTATTTAACATCATATTCCTGATCCACCCAAGATTTGTTCTTATCGGTTGCTGTACCTTCCTGTTTTACAAGCTGTCCGTTCTGATAAATATATTTATCGGACATCCGGAAGATTGTATCACTGGAACCAACCTGTCCGACCTGTATTACATCTCCGTCTTGCAATTCTGTCTCTGATAGATTAATACGTGTATTATTCAGGAAACTGCTCTTCTGCTTTTCTCCATTCACATATACGCGGCTGTATTTTGTAAAATTCTCGCCGTACAGACTATATCCGCTGCTGAGCTGCGGAACAATACTGCTCAATGACACATCACGGATTCCCATTACCATATGCCCTTCCGTGATCGGAGGATGATTGTTATAAACGTACTGCTTTCCATACAGGATATCATACTGCAAAAGTTCCAGGTCTGAAAGATAATTCTTCGTTCCTTTTCTCTGCTGATGGTAATTGAACACTGTACCGGAATGAATATCCAGTCTGTTCAGAACCTCTGACATCAGCTGGTAAGCAGGAATATTCTTGTCCTGTTTCTGAAGTCCGACATTGTCCCAGATTACATAATTTGTATTATATAAATAACGGCTCTTTAAGTCTTCTGCTTTCAGTCCCATGGTTGGAAGATGATCCCCATAAAATACAACTACAGACGGTTCCTTTCTTGCTTCCACTGCCTTGATCAGATCACCAACAAACTGATCCATCTCATAGACCTGATTCACATAATATTCCCATTTATTTTTTAGTGCTTCATCTTCAATTCCTTCAACCTTGATCTTTGGATTTTCGATTACCTGCGTCTCCGGATAGTTTCCATGTCCCTGGACACTGACAGTGAATACAAAGTCTTCCTGATCTGATGTATCCATGGCTTCCATGATATGCTGTGTCAGGACCTCATCCTTCGCCCAGCCGTTCTCTGTCGTCTGAAGGACATTCATGAACTCCTTACTGGTAAATGTATCAAATCCCATATTGTTAAAGACATTGGCACGGCTATAGAAGTTACCTGTATTATCATGCAATGCATGTGTCCCGTATCCAAGTGCGGCAAGTGCGGTTGCAGCACTCTCTGTCGGATGTTTCTTCGAGTATGTCTTATATGGATATTCTCCCGGTCCGAAGTAACGGAGATTCATTCCTGTCAGTACTTCAAACTCTGTATTTGCCGTACCGGCTCCCACTGACGGTACCTTGAAATATCCAGATGAATAATTCTGGTATAAATTATGCAGGTTTGGACACGCATCTTCAGATGTGGTAAAGAACTCTGCATTTGCCACATCAAAATATGACTCCAGCTGTACTACAATAATATTCGGAAGTTCATCGGAAGAACGGCTTGTTGTGCTCTTATTCAGCTCTCCGTTTTTATTGATCTTTGCCATTTTTTTCTTTGTGTACTCGTTTGGCTCACTGATTCCGGTATTGAACAGACTCGCCGAAAAACAATATGGAAGACCGTAATCCTCATAGGCAAATGCAATATTTCCAAAATACGTAGATACTACTCTTTTGTCTATTGCTGCATTCGTAACAAATGTGTAAAGTATGCAGCACACAACAATTCCCAGCAGCGATGCTACGTGGTGTACCTTTCCTGTATACTGTCCGCCGCGTCTCCACATCGAGACCAGCCAGACCACAAGCGCAGCTGCTCCGATAGCGATCACAACGACTTCAAAGCCATTACAATAGTTATTGATCAGCGCGATTCCGTCTCCCGCGATCTTAAGATCCTGTGCATTAAACGGTGTAACCCTCTTTAGCAGAATATATCCGTTGGCAATTCCGAGGATAATCCACAATGCGCTGATAATGATACGGACAAATATCCTTCGCTTGAACAGATATACAATAGAAAAGGTTACGAAGATCATAAACGTATTGTACAAAAATACCAACGGTGTTCCTGTCATATAGTTCCAGGCAGCAACAAGCGAATGTCTGGAAATTGCTTCTATTGTAAAGTTAATGATGCACGCAAGCAGTGCATGAAATATCAAAGAGAATCGGTTCATGAATGCATAGACCGGCTGCATCTTCTTTGCAAATGCACTGTTACGTCTTGCTTCCAGTATTCTCTCGCGTCGTTCATGTCTGCCTTTCCAGTATGCAATGACATCCTCTTTCTTCAAATTTCTTATTTTGCGGATTTTTCCCTTGATATCCGGTTTCTTTAACTGAAATTTTTTCATATAATCCCCTTTGATATCTAATCCGCAGCTATCCTGTTACTGATAACTGCGGAAATATATGGTTGTCTATAGGTTTTAATATATATAACTTTCTTCTCTTAAGACTGTTTTGCTTTTAATCCTTCCAGCCTTTCTTTTACCTGAGCCATCATCTGCTGATAAGTTTCCAGTTTTTCTCTTTCTTCCTGAACCTTTGCGGCCGGTGCTTTACTTACAAATTTTTCGTTGTTCAGCATTCCGTTTGAACGTGCGATCTCTTTTGTCAGTCTTTCCTCTTCTTTCGTCAGACGTTCGATCTCCTGTTCAAAGTCGATCAGCTCTTCCAGTGGAAGATATACCGTTGCGTCCGGAACTACGATAGATACTGCATCTTCTGCAATGCCTTCTGTCGTCTTCTTAAGTACCAGTTTGTTCAATGCTGCCATATTCTGAGCTGCATTACTTAACATTGCAAGTCCTGATCCGAGCTGTTCATCTTCACATACAACATAAGCAGTTGCTTTTCTTGAATTTGGAACATTCATCTCTGCACGTACGTTACGGATACCGCGGATGATCTCTTTGTAGTGATCAACAATGTTCTCTGCAATTGGGAAGTTCCAGTCTTTTTCATATACCGGCCAGTCAGACATCATCAGTGACTCTTCTTCCGGTACCAATTTGCTGTATATTTCTTCTGTAACGAACGGCATATATGGATGAAGCAGTTTCAATGATTTTTTCAATACTTCTTTTAATGTCCATAATGCATCGTTTGCTCCCTGTGGATCTTCCTCTGCATGGTAGATACGGTATTTTGCGATCTCGATGTACCAGTCACAGAATTCGTCCCACAAGAAGTCGTATATCTTGGAAAGTGCGATACCAAGTTCGAACTTGTCCATATTTTCTGTTACATCTTTTACAAGGTTGTTGCACTTGGACATGATCCATCTGTCAGCCGGACGGACAGTAAAGTCAGCCGGTTTTTTCAGTTCTTTATCGCCCAGATTCATCATGATAAATCTGGAAGCATTCCATACTTTATTTGCAAAGTTACGGCTTGCTTCTACACGTTCATTATAGAAACGCATATCATTACCAGGTGCATTACCTGTCATTAATGTCATACGAAGTGCATCTGCACCATACTGATCAATGATCTCCAACGGATCGATACCATTTCCAAGGGATTTACTCATCTTGCGTCCCTGTGAGTCACGGACCAGACCATGAATAAATACTGTATGGAACGGTGCTTTTCCAGTATGTGCATATCCTGAGAATACCATACGGATTACCCAGAAGAAGATAATATCATAGCCTGTTACCAGAACATCTGTCGGATAGAAGTAATCCAGATCCTCTGTCTTATCCGGCCATCCGAGTGTTGAGAATGGCCACAGTGCTGAACTGAACCATGTATCCAGTGTATCTTCATCCTGTGTAAAATGTGTGCATCCGCATTTCGGGCATTTCTCCGGTGCGCCGTGTCCAACTACTACTTCACCACACTCGTCGCAGTAATAAGCCGGAATTCTGTGTCCCCACCAGATCTGACGGGAAATACACCAGTCACGGATATTCTCAAGCCAGTGCAGGTAGATCTTATTGAAACGTTCCGGAACGAATCTTAAGTCGCCGTTCTTGATCGCTTCAATCGCTGGTTTTGCAAGGTCTTCCATCTTAACGAACCACTGCTGCTTGATCATTGGCTCTACGGTTGTATGGCAGCGGTCATGTGTTCCTACATTATGTGAATGTGGAACCACTTTTACCAGGTATCCCTGCTCTTCCAGATCAGCTACCATCGCTTTTCTTGCTTCGTAGCGATCCATTCCGGCATATTTTCCGCCGTACTGTTCGTTGATCGTTGCATCATCGTTCATGATATTGATTTCTGGCAGGTTGTGGCGTTTTCCAACTTCGAAGTCGTTCGGGTCATGTGCCGGTGTGATCTTAACCGCACCTGTTCCGAACTCTTTGTCTACATAGTAATCGGCAACGATTGGGATTTCTCTGTCTGTCAGAGGCAGTTTACACATCTTTCCTACGATGTCTTTGTATCTTTCATCATCCGGATGAACTGCGATCGCAGTATCTCCAAGCAATGTCTCCGGACGTGTCGTTGCGATCTCCAGATAGTCATCTGTCCCAACGATTGGATACTTGATATGCCAGAAGAATCCGTCCTGCTCCTCATGTTCAACTTCTGCATCAGAAAGAGAAGTCTTACATACCGGACACCAGTTGATGATTCTGGAACCTTTGTAAATATATCCTTCGTTATATAATTTGATGAATACTTCTTCTACCGCCTTGGAACATCCTTCGTCCATTGTAAAACGCTCTCTGTCCCAGTCGCAGGATACACCTAATTTTTTAAGCTGTCCTTCGATCGTTCCGGCATATTCTTCTTTCCACTGCCATGTTCTTTCCAGGAATTTCTCTCTTCCTAATTCTTTCTTGTCAATTCCTTCTTCTTTTAACTGGTTTGTAACCTTAACTTCTGTCGAGATAGCTGCATGGTCTGTTCCCGGAATCCAGAGTGCATTGTATCCCTGCATTCTCTTATAACGGATCAGAATATCCTGCAGTGTATTATCAAGGGCATGTCCCATGTGAAGCTTACCTGTAATGTTCGGTGGCGGCATTACTGTGGTAAATGGTTTCTTACTTCTGTCAACTTCGGCGTGGAAATATTTGTTATCACACCATTTTTCATATAACTTTGCTTCAATCGCTTTGGGATTGTAAGTCTTTTCCAGGTTTTCGCTCATAGTTTCCTCCTCATTTCACACTTTTTTCACATTTTTTTATTACATGAAAAAACCCTTTACATTACGTAAAGGGCGATTGTAGTCGCGGTACCACCTTCATTATACAGGAAAACTCTTCCCCATATATCTCATCTTATTCTTTAACGGGAACGACTCCGGGATGAACTACTACCGTCTTATCATATGTCTCAGGTTCACTCATCCGGCTCCGAAGCTACCTTCCTACGTCTCGTATTCCTTAAGTGTCTCTCAGCCGATGGATCACTCTCTCTGGTATGGACGAACTTACGTGTACTCCTCTTCATCAATGCCTTTACGTATAAACTACTGAATATGATAGCCATCGAATCCCCATTTGTCAAGGATTTTAGGGATTTTTCAGAAACTCTTAAGGAGTTACACCAGACCGAAACATTTCATGATGAAAAGCCATCCCGTCAGGGTAAATGCGCTGCACATGGTCGTCAGCATCACTACACTGGAAGACAGTACTCCCTCATGTCCCATATTTTTTGCCATGACAAAACTGCTGACTGTCGTTGCCGAGCCAAGCATGACTAAGATTGCAATTAGTTTCTCTCTTCGGAATCCGATTACAACTGCAAGCGGCATGAACACTGCGACAAATCCCACTAATTTGATAAATGCGGCGATCACGGTCGGTTTGATTTTGCCAAACGCTTTCTTAATATCAAAGGTTGCTCCCATTGCCATCAGTCCCATCGGTGTTGCTACGCCGCCGATACTGCTGACCGCCTTATGTAAGATCACAGGCATCGGAAGTTTCAGCGCTGACCATAACAGACCTGCTGCAATACCGATGATGATCGGATTCGTAATGATGCCGGTCAATGTTTTTTTGAGCAGTGCTTTATCCATACCATTTTGTCCCGGTTTGAAAAACGACAGCACAACCACCGCCATAATATTATAAAGCGGTACACTTCCTATGATCATAAGTGGTGCCTGTCCGGAATTACCATAGATATTCTGGATAAATGCAATTCCAAGAAGCGCCGCACTGCTTCTGTACGCTCCCTGGATGAATTCTCCCTGGATGCTTCTGTCTTTCAACAGGCAGGAGATTCCAATTGCGATCGTGATACTGATCAATGTAATAATAAAACAAAAAATTACGAATTTCGTATCCCACGCTTCCTTGATATCTACGACCGCCAGATCGCCGAATAATAATACCGGCAGTGATATCCGGAAGACGAATTTGTTCATCTTATTGGCAAACTCTTCGTCCATCCACCCGATCTTATTGAAAAACAGTCCCAATACCATCATTAAGAAAATGGGAACTGTTGCATTTAAACTAAACACCAGACTGTCCATTATACTATATCCTCTCTTGCTTTGAAATCAGAAAATATCTGACTCCTTATTCCAGATATTTTCTGATTTCAAAATATGCTTCATGGAGCTGCTCATACGATGTTCTGCAGTTTGCCGGACTGGTGGATGGTAACCCGATTGCCATAATCCCAGTCTTCGGATAACAGAACTTCTTATATAATTGGAACGCTTTCGTTCCCGTCGTAAAGATTGCTTTGATATCAGCACATTCAAGTATCCTGCTCATATCATTCGGCTGTGGATTGCGGATACTGCTGTCATCTGCTCCTTTGATATCACATCCCGCCAACACATCCCATACTGCAATACCATTTCTTAATGCAAATGTAATCTTATCTTCTCTTGTCTCCGGATACGTTTCTCCACAGACATCCGATACAACTTTCCAGAATCTGTTTCTTGGATGGCCGTAGTAGAAGCCGACTTCACGGGATTTCGGAGACGGCATGGTTCCGAGCATCAGGATTTTGGAATGTTCATTGTAGATTGGTTCGAAATTGTGGATGATATGTTGTGTTTCCATGTCTGAATCAGCTCCTGTCTTCAATCTTTTAGCTTTTTATCTGTCATCTTTCCAGCTCACGATCAGCCCTGCAAGCAGGAATACCACTCCTGCTCCGGCAGAGATACATCCCATCCAAAGGAATGCCTTCAGATTCACATCAATCGTACGTCCAAGTATTCTGTCCGTCAGTAAGCTGAGTACCTTATTTCCCATAAGTCCGATTCCCGGAGCAAAGATAATACCGCAGATCAGACCTTCTACACCAAGCGAAAAGAGACCTCTGTATCTTGGATAGCCCAGTAGAATCGTCAGAACCGCAAGAATCAGGATTGCTGCTCCCGCTGCCACACGGCACGGCATAGACAATAATATGGTATAAAGCTTTGCAACTTTTCCTTGCACCGTACTGGTATCGTTCATATTATTATACAGGTTTGAAGCATAGCTGTTCAGCACATCCTGCACATCAACCAGTTCTTCTTTCAACTGCTGTTTCATCATTACCAGCATATCGTCATTTAATTCCGGATTCGTATCCTTAATTTCCTGCATACTGTCATCCAGAATCCGATTCAGTTCTTTTGTTACATCTACGTCTTTGTACGCTTTTCCGCTGGAAAGATCCTCTGTTATCTCGTTCATGACCTTTTGTGTAATTGCCTGTACTTCTCCGTTTTTCTCGATCTTGTTCTGTATCTTTGCGATCCATTCCGTATCATCCGCTCCTGCATAACCGAATACCGCATCCATCATCCGGTGTGAAATTGCAGTATCGACTCCTGCCTGACTGATTGCATCCACCAATACCTTTTTCGCCAGAAAACTTGATCCTAATACCGTTACACTTATGATAAACAACAGTCCGATCAGTACATTTAATATTCTTTTGCCAATTCCCATAATTTGTTTCCTTTCCTTTTTATTTATGCTGCCACACTACATTCCAAAGTTTCCAATAATTTATTGTCTACTCTTATTAATTAGTATGATATACTATATGGAGATGATTATCAACAACCAGCAATTAAAGGACAACTATAAATGAATACAGATAACCAAAATCAAAAAAGTTTCATTGATAAATTACACAAGGAACATACACTTACCAAAGAAGAATGGATCACACTGATCGAGGGACGTACTCCGGAACTTTCCGAATATCTCTTTTCCCTGGCACGCAAAGAGCGCCACCGCTATTACGGACACGACGTCTACGTGCGCGGACTGATCGAATTTACCAACTATTGTAAAAATGACTGTCTCTACTGCGGCATACGGAAAAGCAATGGAAACGCACACCGGTATCGTCTGTCAGAAGAAGACATCCTGAATTGTTGTAAAGAAGGATATGACCTTGGCTTCCGTACCTTTGTCTTGCAGGGTGGAGAAGACGGATATTATACAGATGAACGTATCATCCATCTGATCCGGATGATCAAAGAGCAATATCCCGACTGCGCCATCACCCTCTCCATCGGTGAAAAATCAAAAGAAAGTTACCAGGCTTACTTCGATGCAGGCGCCGACCGTTATCTTCTGCGTCATGAAACTTATAATCACGAACATTACAGACAGCTTCATCCATCAAACCTTAGTCCCGGCCACAGACAGCAGTGTCTGCGTAACTTAAAGGACATCGGTTATCAGGTCGGCTGCGGATTCATGGTGGGATCGCCTTATCAGACACCGGAATATCTGGCGGAAGATATGCTTTTCATGAAAGAACTGAATCCACACATGATTGGAATCGGTCCGTTCATCCCACACCATGATACCCCATTTGCCGGAGAAGCTGCGGGAACACTGGAGCTTACCTTATATATGCTTGGTCTGATTCGTCTGATGATTCCAAAGGTTCTGCTTCCGGCCACAACTGCACTTGGAACCATCCATCCGAAAGGACGTGAACTCGGAATCCTTGCCGGAGCCAATGTCGTAATGCCAAATCTCTCACCGACGGAAGTCCGGAAAGATTATCTTCTATATGATAATAAAATTTGTACCGGAGATGAATCCGCCCAGTGCAGACATTGTCTGGAAATGCGGATGAAATCCGTTGGATATCAGGTTGTAACAGACCGTGGAGATTCCCTGAATATTTAATCATTGAAACGATACCGCAGATTCATACAGTTTTAACATTTTTATATGGTCAGCTTTACACATAGCTGTCAGAAAGCGAGGAATACATCATGAGTTTAAACAGCACACCCTCTTCAGAACGTACACATATCGGAATCTTTGGCAGGCGTAATGCCGGAAAATCAAGCCTGATCAATGCACTTACCGGACAGAATCTGGCAATCGTATCCGATGTACGCGGAACCACGACCGATCCGGTGTTCAAAGCCATGGAACTACTTCCGCTTGGTCCGGTTGTCATGATTGACACTCCAGGTCTCGATGACACAGGAGAACTCGGAAAACTTCGTATCCAGAAAGCCTATCAGGTCTTGAACAAGACAGATATTGCTGTACTTGTAGTTGATGGAACCACCGGAATCACCCCACAGGACAATGCAATTCTTACACGTATACAGGATAAAAAAATTCCTCTCCTGCTCGTCCTCAATAAAGCTGATCTGGTATCCGAACATGTACACCAGGAAATGATCGTATCCACACACCTGAAATATAAGATTCCTCTGGAAAATATTCTGTGGACCAATACCACAGAACATCTTCATATTCATGAACTGAAGGAACGGCTCGGATCTCTGGTTCCTTCTGAGGATTCTTCCAGATTCATTGTGCGTGATCTTGTAAAACCCGGGGATTTTGTCGTGCTGGTGGTTCCGATCGACTCGGCGGCACCAAAGGGAAGACTGATTCTTCCGCAACAGCAGACGATCCGTGATCTTCTCGATGCCGGTACAACTGCCATTGTGGTAAAAGAGACGGAACTTAAGAGCACTCTGGACTTACTGGGCAAAAAACCTGCGCTTGTGATCACCGACAGTCAGGCATTTAAAGAAGTTGACAAAGATACACCTTCTGATATCCTTTTAACTTCATTTTCTATCCTTTTTGCAAGATACAAGGGGAATCTGGAAACAGTTGTCAGAGGCGCACGTGCATTAGACACACTGGAAGACGGAGATACCATTCTGATCAGCGAAGGCTGCACCCACCATCGTCAGTGTGACGATATCGGTACTGTCAAACTGCCTCGCTGGGTATGCGAATATACCGGAAAAGACGTGTCCTTTGAATTTACCAGCGGAACCGAATTTCCTCTGGATCTGACTCGCTATAAGATGATCATCCATTGTGGTGGATGTATGCTGAACGAGCGTGAGATGAAATACCGCCTGAAATGTGCCGATGATGCAGATATCCCGATCACAAATTATGGCACTGCGATTGCATACATGAAGGGAATTCTGGAACGGAGTATCGAGATATTCCCACAATTACGAAAATAAACGAACGCTTTATATATAAAGGAGATTTTTATGCAGATCAGAAAAGCGACAATGAATGACCTCCCGGATATCCTTGCAATCTATGCCTATGCCCGGGAATATATGAAAGAACATGGAAACCCTGACCAGTGGAAGGACAACTATCCTCCGTTAGAACTGACTACACAGGACATCCGTTCCGGCTGCTTACATGTCTGTATCATCCGGGCAAATGACCGGGAACGGATTGGCGGTGTATTCTATTTTCATCCGGAAGAAGATCCCGATTATCTGAACATTGACGGTTCCTGGTTGAATTCCTGCCCTTACGCCGTTGTTCACAGAGTTGCCACAGCACCGGACACGAAAGGCATTGCCACCTTCTGCCTGAACTGGGCTTATGAACAGTTTCCAAATATTAAGATTGATACACACGATGATAATATCCCGATGCAGCATCTGCTCGCCAAATTAGGCTTCACATGCTGTGGGCATACTACATTGAAAAGCGGTGATAGCCGCCTGATCTATCAGAAAGCTGAATAAACTCAGCAGAGAGCAGCAGTTACACAGGGATAATTTTTTGGCTTTTACTGTGCTAACACCTTCTCAACCTCTTCTATCGGAAGTCTTATTGCTCACTTTAGATTTCCTACAGATTATCTTAAGATTTTTCATATTTTCTTTAGCCTTATAACACAAATTAGAAACATTTGCCATGTATTATATAATTATCAACAACAAAGAAGTCACTCAGGTATCAGAAATATGAAGCAACTTTTATCTGATCTGGCTTCGCCTAAAAAATCCTTCGGTTATTTAATAAAAGCTAACAACCGAGTTTATATATATCATTTTTCTTTTTCATAACTTTTTTCCTTTTGGGCATCCGGTGTGGATGCCCATTTTTAATACTGGCATGCGGACAAGCATCTGCTATTCTTTATTCTTTTCCAGCGAATAACTCTCTATTTTCACTTTCCTGTTTAAGATTCCCTTCTCCCAGATCATCAGATGAATCTGATAACCGATACTGTCTTTTGCAATCTCGAATGGTTCTTCTCTTAAAATAACAGAATCTTTTCCTTCCTTTTGCAATTGCTGTCTTCTTTCTTCCACCTTGTGCATCAGTTGCTGACATCTTACATCCATCTCTTCTCCAAATGAACGTTTCTTGTAGCCTGAAACTGTTTTTCTCAACTTTTCATCCAACAGATCAACCACTTTTGCATGCGCATTCCGGTGAAGCATTGCTGCAATTTTCTTTGCAATATATGGCTTTGGATGTTTCCGGTAGTTCTTTAATATCTTCAGCAATCCTTTATCATCCGCCTCTGCGGCCAGTTTCTCCATCACGGCAATTGCTTCTTCTGTCGGCACCCATGGCTCTACTCTTGGGACGATGTATTGTTCCGGCACTGCAGGATAACAGCAGTAATTAAGCGGCGGAAAATCCACCAGCATCGCAAGCTTTCGTTCCTCTGGTGTACAGTATTCCTCTCCCAGATAATCATACTTGTCTCTCATGATTGCCAGACGGTATTCCAGCTGCCGCAGATATTCATAATCCTTCATCCAGAAATGTCCGATCTCCCCATAATTATACAGATGGACATCTGTCAGCAGATCTTCGAAAAATATCGTGACGACAGAATCTCCCTGATGAACCACAAGAATGTACTCCGTATCTTCAAAGCTTATCGATGTCGATATCTCTCCTTCATAGTCCGGTCTGTATTCCCCTGTCATTCTGGCATTGTGAAATACAAGAAAGCTTTCCACCGCATCATTCATCAGATATACCAGTCGGATATCCGGTTGCCCTGAAATTGATTGCTTCGGAAAAATCAGCTCAAACTGTTCCTGCTCTAGGAGTTCTTGCAACATTACAAATGCATCCACTATTCTTTCTCTCCTTCATTCGCCTCTTCAACCACAACTTCCGGTTCCGCTTTCCCATGATCTTCTACATAATCAAATCTCAATACCGCCTGCGGCCAGTTCAAACTGATTCTTGCATTTTTCTGCTTTTCTTTTCCGGCTTTCCGGATTAGCTCCAGAAGTTCTTCCAAAACAGCTTTCGTCAGATAACCGCCCCGCCAGTGAAACGTAAATACTCTTCCTTTTTTTGCGGTCTGTAATGCTCTTTTATATACATCTTCTGTCTTTGTAAACGACAGTTTCTTCTCTTTATAATAGAAATGCTCCCCATCTTCGCACTTTGGTGCCGGAGCGATCAGCGGCTCATGATCTCTGAAAATGCTTTTGTCATCCAGGTTGAAATAGTCGTAACGGATTTCTTTTTTGTCATTTCCGAGTGTATTATCAAATGTTGCATCCAGATGATAATACTTTCCACCAATTCTTACGATGTTCCAGGTATGACGGTATTTGATTCCTTTCTCCGGATTGTTACCGCAGACTGCGATCATACACCAGATCCCGAGTGCATCGCACAGCACTTTCACTGATTTTGCAATTCCTTCACAGACCCCGACACCCTGTCCGAGCGGTCCGATGATCTCATGGGAATATGACTTTTTTAATTTATCATAGTGTACATTTGCACAGATGAAATCATGTACATATTTTTCCTTTTCCCATTCGGATTTATCTTTTACCGGTCTTACGAGCTTTTCTACTCTGGACTTCAGTGCTTTTTGATGTTCCTTTATTTTGTTTTTATCAAATAAATATTCCGGGATAAAAATGAAATTGGGCGAATCCGGATAATACTTGTACTTATACCCGGTTGCCCAGAAAATTTCCGGATGATCCAGACGCAGGCGGAAGAATCCATTATAAAGTTCCTCCGCCTCCATTCCTGGAATCTGTATTGAATCTGAGATTTCAAGCAGGCCCTGCCGGATGGCATGATAGGCTGTCTGCTGTACTTTGTTCATCTTGCTATAATAATATGGTTCCACGATCATCTCTCCATTTTTATTTTTTAATCTGAACCCATTATAGCAAATTTTTACATATTTTGTATATTTCTATGTATTTGTGCCGGTTGTAAATTCTATGCAGATTCTACGTTTTTCGTCGCCACAATATCCACACCGGTACCGGCCACATCCTTCACCAGTACATCTCCGATATGTACCGGTGCCGGAACTTCCACACTCTTCAGTGCTTTCACACATTCAAAGATTTTTCCTTTCGGAATATCTTCCTTTGTCTTCACCGATACCATATCCGCATCACCGCCGGATACTCTTACCGTAGAAGTTACGATTCTGGTCGGATTAGTCACTTCTTTTCTTGCATATACGTCTCCTCGTTTGCAGGTATTTCCTGTTACGCTGATCACTTCGCCGGCTTCCATTGTCACGATCAGAGGGCAGCCCATCGGACAGCCGATACATGTCAGTTCTCTCGTTGTTACTGTTCCCATCCTCTACGCCTCCTCTATCTTTACTGTAATTGTCTTAAGACCCGGATACTTCATAAGCTGTTCTTTCGTAAGTTTAATCTGCTCCATCTCTCCCGGTGCAACAACCGGACGTTTCTTATGTATCACACGTTCTTCATCAAAATATACACTTACATAACAGTTCTTGTATACACCGCCCACACGGAAGCGCACCGTAAGATTCTCATCCATATGAACCGGATTAATGGTACTTGGAACTGTATAACGCACGCCTTCTACCGGATTCAATACAATCTCCGCTGCCTCTTCCCTACTATGCTTATCTCTATCGTCGGTATCTGCCTGTAAGTTCTTCACATATTCTGCTGCATTTCTTCCCGCAGTCTTCGCTTCTTCCGACACAAAATCCACCAGGTCATGTACATGCAGTACATTTCCACATGCAAATACACCTTCGATATTAGTCTCCAGGCTTTCATTGACTTTCGGTCCGGATGTCACAGGATTCATATCTACGCCCATACCTCTGGATATCTCATTTTCCGGAATCAGTCCGCAGGAAAGTAATAACGTATCACAAGTGTATTCTTCTTCTGTTCCCGGAATCGGCTTTCCTTTACCGTCCACTTCTGACAGTGTGATTCCTTCAACTCTTTCTTTTCCTTTGATATCTACAACCGTGTGGCTTAATTTCAAAGGAATATCATAGTCATTCAGGCACTGTACAATATTACGCTTTAAACCACCGGAATATGGCATCAGTTCTGCTACAACTTTGACCTTTGCACCTTCCAGTGTCATACGTCTTGCCATGATCAGCCCGATATCGCCAGAGCCTAAGATTACAACTTCTCTTCCCGGCATATACCCTTCCATATTGACCAGCCGCTGCGCTGTCCCTGCTGAATAAATGCCTGCCGGACGATACCCCGGAATGTTCAATGCACCTCTGGAACGCTCACGGCATCCCATAGCCAGGATGACTGCACCTGCCTGTATTTCAAATAATCCTTCTTCCCGGTTCATCGCTGTTACAATTTTATCTGAGCTGATGTCCATAACCATCGTATGTAATTTGTATTCGATTCCAAGATCCATTACCTGTTTGATGAATCTTCCGGCATATTCCGGTCCTGTCAGTTCCTCTTTAAATGTATGAAGACCGAAACCATTATGAATACACTGATTCAGGATTCCACCCAGTTCTTTATCTCTTTCCAGGATCAGAATATCCTGGATCCCATTTTCTCTTGCTGATACGGCTGCCGCAAGTCCTGCCGGGCCTCCGCCAATAATTACTATATCGTATGTTTTCATAATCTATCTTCCTTTTTCTATTACAGCTGATCCTTATTCGTTCCTGTGATAATTTGGGATTTTCCGCCGGATTTCGTGATCTCTGACATCGGAATATTCAGTTCTCTTGCCAGTATCTCCATCGTTCTAGGGGAACAGAAACCGGCCTGGCACCGCCCCATACCTGCTCTGGTTCTGCGCTTTACGCCGTCTAATGACTTTGCTCCAAGTGGTCTATGGATTGCATCGATAATCTCACCTTCTGTGATCATCTCACATCGGCAGATAATATTACCGTATGCCGGTTTCTCTTTGATCAATGTCACTCTTTCTTCTTTAGTCAGAGTGTTCGGATCCAGGATTCCTTTTCTTGTTGCAATGAAATTTTCTTTTTCTTCCAAATGAAGCTTTTCTTTCAAAATTCCCGCAACCATCTCACCGATTGCCGGACTACTGGTAAGTCCCGGAGATTCAATTCCTGCACAGTCAATAAATCCTTTCGCATTTTCTACTTCTTCTATGATAAATTCATGCCCTTCTTCATGTGCACGAAGTCCTGCAAATGAGGTAATTACCTGACGCATCGGTATATCTTTTACATTCTGTCCTGCTTTTGTAAGTACCTGATCCAGTCCTTCTCTTGTCGTATTCGTTCCTTCTTTTTCTTCTATATCGATTGCTGTAGGTCCAAGAAGGAGATTGCCGTGTGCAGTCGGTGTAACCAGAATTCCTTTTCCGAATTCATTTGGCAGAGCAAATATTGTTCTGCTCACATGTGCGCCTGCTGTTTTATCTAACAGACAATAATCACCTCTTCTTGGTGTGATGTGTATCTTCTTTTCACTGACCATATTGTGGAATTTGTCTGCATAAACACCGGCCGCATTCACCACATATTTTGTCTTGAATATGCCCTGGTTTGTGTAAATTTCCCAGATATCATCCTTTTTTTCCAATTCCTGTACTTTGGTATCAAATTTGAATTCCACACCATTTTCACAGGCATTTTCTGCCATCGCAATATTCAATCCAAATGGACATACGATTCCGGCTGATGGTGCATAAAGTGCCGCATATACATTATCTACAATATTCGGCTCCATCTCGAGCACTTCTTCTCTGTTCAGGATCTGAAGTCCCGGCACGCCATTTGCCACTCCTCTGTCATACAATGCCTGCAATTTATCCATATCTTCTTCTCTCAGACAGATTACCAGTGAACCGACTCTCTGAAATGGAAAATCCAGATCTTTCGATAACTGTTCCATCATTGCATTTCCGCGGACATTTAACTTTGCCATCAATGATCCTTCTTTTGCATCATATCCTGCATGTACAATTCCACTGTTGGCTTTTGACGTTCCACAGCAGACATCTTCTTCTTTTTCTAATACACATACTTTTGCTTTATAACGGGATAACTCCCTTGCTGCTGCCGAGCCTGAGACTCCGCTTCCAATTATTATCACATCATACATATTTTTATCTCTCCTTATCTAATATCTGTATGATTTTTTGAAAAAAGAGCCTGACAAGTAAACGCATCACGAATATGCGGTTATCCTGTCAGGCTCTCTTCTCTCACGCCTCTTATTCTGTTTCTTTTGTTATTCTACCACGGAATAGCACCAAAAAGCAATACCGCAGCAACAGCTCCTATTACCGGACCTATTAATGTCACGATTCCATATCCCCAGTTTGAACTTCCTTTTCCCTTGATCGGAAGTACTGCATGCGCCAGACGTGGTCCAAGGTCTCTTGCCGGATTGATTGCATATCCTGTCAGGCCACCGAGTGACATACCTATAGAAACGATGATTCCAAATACGATAAATTTGCCAAGTCCGTCTGTAAGTTCCGGCACATTTGCCATTCCTTTGATTGCAAATACAAGTATAAATGTTCCGACTGCCTCACTGAAAATATTCAGACCAAGATTCGGAATCGATGGTGCAGTACAGAATACTCCAAGCTTTGTTGCCTGGTCTTCGGTCGCATCAAACTGTCCTTTGAACAGAAGGTATACTACTGCTCCTCCCACAAATGCTCCCGCAAACTGTGCCACAATGTATCCCGGAACCATAGACCATGCAAAGCTTCCGTCGATTGCAAGCGCCAGTGTCAGTGCCGGATTAAAGGATGCTCCGGATGCAGCTCCAAATATACATGCCGGCAGCATAACCGCAAGTCCCCAGGCAATGGTGATCTGAACTGTTCCCCCACCTTTCATTCCGGATTTATTAAGGTTTACATTCGCAACCACTCCATCACCCAGAATAATCAGTATCATTGTTCCTAAAAATTCAGCAATATAAGGTAACATAGAAATTTCCCCCTTTTTTCTATCTATCTTTATTCAGTTTTTAATCTTCTTTTGCCCAGCCGTAAGCGTATTTTACAGCCTTGTTCCAGCCTTTGATCATCTTGCTTCTCTGCTCATCATCAATCTTAGGCTCAAATGTCTGATCGATTGCCCAGTTCTTGATCACATCTTCTTTGCTTTCCCAGTATCCGACTGCAAGACCTGCAAGATAAGCAGCTCCCATTGCCGTTGTCTCTACGCACTGCGGACGGTTTACCGGTGCATTGATGATATTTGCCTGTGTCTGCATCAGGAAATCGTTGGCACTTGCGCCGCCGTCAACCTTCAGTGCAGCAAGATCAATTCCGGAATCTGCTTTCATTGCAACAAGAACATCATTTACCTGATATGCCAGTGATTCCAGTGTTGCACGGATAATGTGATATTTGTTCACTCCACGTGTAATTCCTACAATGGTTCCTCTTGCATACTGATCCCAGTGTGGTGCTCCAAGTCCTGTAAATGCAGGTACTACATAACATCCATTCGTATCTTTAACTTTCTTTGCCATATATTCAGAATCCGGTGCAGAATCAATAATACGAAGTTCATCTCTTAACCATTGAATGGCTGCTCCTGCTACAAAGATCGAGCCTTCCAGCGCATAATTTACTTTGCCGTCTAATCCCCATGCAATGGTCGTAACCAGACCATTTTTAGAAAATACCGGCTTTTCTCCTGTATTCATCAGAAGGAAACATCCTGTTCCGTATGTATTCTTTGCCTCTCCTGCATTGAAACATGTCTGGCCGAATAAAGCTGACTGCTGGTCTCCTGCTGCTCCTGCGATCGGGATCGGGCCTCCGAGATAAGACGGATCAGCCTCTCCGTAGATGCAGCTTGATGGTTTTGGTTCCGGTAACATACATTTTGGAATATCCAGTTCTTCCAGAATTTCGTCATCCCACTCCAGTGTATTAATGTTAAATAACATCGTACGTGATGCATTCGAATAATCCGTCACATGCGCTGCACCTTTCGTCAGTTTCCAGATCAGCCATGTCTCAACGGTTCCAAATAATAATTCTCCTCTTTCTGCTCTTTCTCTTGCTCCTGGCACATTATCCAGAATCCATTTTACCTTTGTTCCCGAGAAATATGCGTCGATAACCAGTCCGGTCTTTTCGCGGAATTTATCTGTTAATCCTTTTTCTTTTAAGGAATCACAATATTCTGATGTTCTGCGGCACTGCCATACGATCGCATGATGTACCGGTTCTCCTGTCTCTTTGTCCCAGACGATTGTTGTTTCACGCTGGTTTGTGATACCGATTGCTGCAATATCTTCTGCCTCTGCATTGATCATATTCATTGCTTCTACCGCAACACCAAGCATACTTGCCCAGATCTCATCTGCATCATGCTCTACCCAGCCCGGTTTTGGGAAATACTGTGTGAATTCTCTCTGTGCCACACTGCACATCTCACCTTTCTCATTAAACAGAATACATCTGTTACTGGTAGTTCCTGCATCCAACGCCATTACATATTTTGCCATATTCGTTTCCTCCTGATTTTCGCTTCATTTTACTTGTTACTTTTCGCATGCGTTCTATTTAAATTGCTCCCTCAGGCAATTAAATATTCTGTTTCATCTTATACAGTTATTACATCTTCCATACCTGATGATTGGTTGATGATACTGCAATTGCTCCGGCTGATAATGCAGCCATCACATCTTCTTTATCTGTGATCAATCCTCCTGCTATGATCGGTGTCTTCACTGAACCACAGATTCGTTTGATCACTCTTGGCATCACACCCGGAAGTACTTCTATAAAATCCGGTCTCACCATATGCTGTTGCTGTCTGATATTTTCAAATGCCATGGAGTCCAGCAGAAAATATCTGAGAACCGTATACATTCCAAGCTCTTTCGCTTTCTTGATCAGTGACGGCTTTGTTGATATGATTCCATCTGCTTCTGTATGTTCTTTCAGATATTCTACCGAAATTTCTTTCGGGCTGAGTCCGCTGATCAGATCTACATGTACCATCGCAACCTTTCCTGCATCTTTCACCCGCTTTACAATCCTGTCTATCGAACAGACATCTCCAAATAATATGAAAATCACCTGTATCTCTTCTATTGCACAACTTACTTCTATATCTTCCATGTTCTTCACAGCCGCAATAATCGGATTATTGCCAACCGCATCATAAAATATCTGATTCATTTTATCTGTCCTCATTTTGCTAAACTTTTATGCTTTGAACTTATTCTATTACACCCTGGATTATTTTTCAAAAAAAAAGAGTGCGCCTAAAAAGTAATCGTCTGATTACTTTGTATTCGCTCTCCTATCTCAGCTTGCTTGTTCAACTGCATTTACTATATCATAATGCCCAAATCATTTCAATGATATTTAGTCATTTTTCACCTTTTCAGCCAATCTACACAATTATTCTCTACTTTTCTTCGTCATTTTGCATTATTCTTGTGCCTTTTCAACAAATATTTTTAGTTATTTTATTAACATTCTCGTTGTATTTCTGACGAATTGAGATTTTCACGAAAAATACCCACGTATCTTCGCCTCATTCATCTCTTCTCCGATTACGATCACAACCTCCTGCCCTTCCGGAATCGGAGCAGTCCTTATCTCCTGATGCGTTGCGTTTAATTCCAGCCATTTTTCTTCTTTATCTTTCAGAAATCCTTTGACACGAAATACCTTGCCGCATTCTCCGTCCTCCAGGACTTTTTCTGCTGCTTCTGTAATCTCTTCTTTCGTCTTATCCAAATTCATAAAATACAGAGATTTGAATATCTCTCCCTCTTCGATATGCATTTTCCGGTAATTCTCCGATACATATCCGCAGGATAACAGCTTTTCATAATCCGTATTGTCGAATGTCTCCCAGTCTTTTATTATAATCTCATTTTGGAATCTCCGCTTGCACTGTACTTTTTCCATTGCATGATTCAGGTGCGCAACCGTATTTTCTATCTCTGCATCTTCTACTTCCTGGCTTCTGCTAAGTACGATACACCCTGCATTCGCAGCCTCGGATGCCAGAAGGTAATCTGCTTGATCTGACAGCTCCGGTTCTAATTTTGCGTCAACAACTGTGATCACGTTTCCTATCTCATACCATCTGTCGATCGGATCATCCCGTAATACATCGAAAAATTCATCCACATCATAGATACCCGACGGCTCTACGATCACACGGTCATAGCCGCACATTCCCATTGCGATCAGTTTTGTGCGGAAACGTCTTCTGTGGCATTCCGCATCACATCCTCCGGCAATCATCTCCAGTTCACAGTTCTCGCCTTCCAGATCTTTTAACAGCATCATATCTACGTTGACTGCACCGTAATCATTTTCCAGTATTCCGATATTTACTCCATTATCGATCAGATATTTTGCATATTTTTTTATAAATGTTGTCTTGCCGGAGCCTAAAAATCCGGTGATCAGATCTATTTTTACCATTTCACCCTGCTACCTCGAATATTTTCTTTCCTGCAAATTGCAATTCCCTAATTCCGGTTTAGCGATGCTTCCATATACATCTTATTATTAACTGTCATGTCAAACAAAAAAACATATTATAAAGTATAACCTTTTTTTCAAGGCAATGCAAGAACACAAAGAGCGGCTGCCCTACAACAAGCAGCCACTCTTTATTATTTTTTATTATTTTATTTATTTCTTTCCGCCAAAGATAAATCCCATAAATCGGATATAAGTATACACAACCAGAACAACCGCAATAATCGTCTCGATCAGTACCACATATTTCAAATACGGCATTGGATGTCCCATATTCATTGCACATGCCATCGTCTGTTTTGAAGCGATCGCACTGATGACAAACGGGAAAGTGAATGCCGCATAGCTTGGGAAGAATGGCATCTTCAAATAGCCGATTGCTTTTACAAGTGCAAAGATGTAGATCACCGTTGCAACTACAAACATTCCCATCAGAAATCCGTAAGATTTCGGCATGACAGACTGTACATATCCTGCGATACAGAGGCTTGTCGGTGCCGCATAGATACAGATCAATGGTTTTGCCGGATCCGGTACTTCTTTCACCGTCACATAGCGGTATGTAACCAGGAGCAGTAACAGGATCAGTGTCACAAATCCAAACCAGAATGCAGCACTTCCGATTGCAAGTTTCTCATAAGCAGGTGCCGTGACTGATGCAACGACAATTCCAACATATACGATATAATAACTTGCGAATACCTTTGGCATCTGCAGTTTAAATACAAATTTCACCGTAAAATAAATGATCAGCACGATATGTAATGCAATTGCAAACAGCCAGATATAATAAGCCGCCTGTCCGATAAATGGTTTTACATAAGTACTTAAGATCATAAGTGCCATCGGAAATGTTCCTGATACGCTTGCCATGATCGGATTCTTCATATCTTCCTTCACAGCTCCCGGAAACATAATTAACTTCAGAAGTGCCAGGATCAGCAGAAATGCTGCGAACACTCCACACACATAACGGATTCCTTCTGAATAGCTCTGAAGCAGGTTACCTAAGGCTGCCGCTCCAAGCATGACTCCGCAGATTGGAATCGGTACTTTTTTGATTACATCTTTCATAATATCTTGTCTTCCTTTCTAGTCTGTATCTATGTATTCTAGATATCTGCAATTGCACGACGTTCTGCCGGTTCATCAATTTCGTCCAGGTTCTTGATTCCCAGTTCACGACAGACAATCTGTGCTACTTTCCATGCGCACAGTCCTGTGAAAAAGATACACTGTTCTTTGTGCTCACCCTGTCCCATGTTGAATTCTTTTGTCAGAACTCTGCAGCAGATTGCATTCTTCCCATTCGCTTTCTTGAACCAGTCATGCAGTTCGTGAACCAGTTCCATACATTTTATGCTCTTTGGATTGGTTGGCCCGTCCTGCTCTGTTCTTCCGAAGAACAATCCAAGTGCAAGCAGACCTCCGTTGAATGCGCCACAGACACAGCCCGATTTTCCTGCTCCGACAGCCATACCGGATGACATTGCAATGACTTCTTTTGGTACATCCAGTTTAAATTCATCACGGATGGTGCTCATCAATGCCTCACAGCAGTAATACCCGCTTTTAAAATTCTTCTCTGCCACTCTTTGCACCGCTCTTGGGCTGATTTCTGTTACTCCGATGTTCATAAGTAATTCCTCCTGTTTTCCTTTTGTTGAATATTTTCAAAAAACTTCTGTTTTTATTATATATAGATATAACTTATTTGTTAAATTGATATTTTATATATATCACATTACTTATCATGTCTCCCTATATCCATAAATACATATACAAAAAGTCATATATCAGATTCATGCCATTATAATCTGATATATGACTTCTTCCATATTTATTCTATATTTATCCAACCAGATGCATCATATTGATCAGGAAGATCCAGCTCAGTCCATAATATGATATAACCGCTACAAGGTCATTGACCGTTGTGATAAGTGGTCCCGACGCTACCGCCGGATCTACATGGATCTTCTTAAAGAACAGTGGGATCAGCGTTCCGACCGCTCCCGAGATCACCATTGCCAGCAACAGTGAGACTCCGATGCATCCGGATACCGCATATGCGAATACAAACGTCTTTCCTTTAAATAATGCAATGTAAAGTCCGATCAACGCAAATGACAGAATTCCCAGGATCGAACCGTTCGAGAATGCAATCTTCATTTCCTTAAATACCAGCTCTGCCTTCTGCTTTCCGGTCAGCGACTCATCCATCAGCACACGGATTGTTACAGCAAGCGACTGGGTACCTACGTTACCTGCCATATCCAGGATCAGTGACTGGAAGCACATGATAATCGTAAGCTGACTTACCACTTCTTCAAACAGACCGACTACAGATGAAACAATCATTCCAAGACCTAATAATACCAGCAGCCATGGAAGTCTCTTCTTGATACTCTCCTTTAATGGCTCTTTCAGATCTTCCTCCGCGGTCAGACCGGCGAACTTCGCATAGTCTTCACCCATCTCATCATCGACCAGGTCTACCATGCTCTGGGATGTGATGACTCCGAGGAGCTTGTTGTCATTATCCAGCACCGGGATCGAATCCTCGGAATAATCTTTCAGTCTCTCAATACAGTCATCGATCAGCTCATTACCATATACATATGGATACGATGTTGCGATCAGATCCTCCAGCGGGGATTCTCTTCTCGCAATGATCAGATCTTTCAGATCCATTGCTCCGTAAAATGTATTATCTTCCGTTACCATAAATAACGTAGAAATGTTATCATTCTTTGCCGCCTGGTCTACCAGACTGCTCATTGCCTGTTTTACCGTCAGATTCTCACGGATCATGATACAGTTTGTTGTCATTCTGCTTCCGATCTCATCCTCATCAAAGGAAGCGATGATTGCCATATCCTTTCTGGCATCGTCATCCATTAATTCTATCAGAAGATTCTTCTTCTCCTTTGGCATCATCTGCAGAACATCTACTACAGCATCTGTCTCCATCGCAGACAGGATTGCCGCTGCTTTCTTGATATCCATCTCATCCAGATATTCGGCTGCTGCCTGTTCATCAATATGCTCAAAGATGTCTGAAAGCATGTCCAGATCCAGAATTCTACAGATTTTTCTTCTTTCGGAGATCTTCAGCTGCGGAAATACTTCAGCAAGGTCATTCGCATGATAATCTTCCAGTCTGCTTCTCATAATCCCCGGTGATGTATTGCTTCTGATGATTTCCAGTATTTCAACTGTGTAATCTTTATTTTCCATACCTTTACCTCCTACCCTTTTTTTCTCACGTGAAATATAACCATGGCACAGATTACCCGGTTTTCTTCACCACAAATACACTGCAGGATATGTAACGACCATATCCTCCATCAACGACTGCTACTATTCACTTGTCATACTCATTGGGAAATAGGATAAGAAATAAAAGAAATCTATAATGTATATCGCAGCGATACTTACATCCAACAGAACCGACTGTTGCTTAATAAACTTTTTTGTTCCCATCCTATGCTGCTACTTCGCCCATGACTATCGCAACCGTCCATTCTGTTCACCTGCCTTTTTCTTTGAATTTTATTATTTATTTTCTAACTATTTTGTGCGGCATATAACTGCCCGCAACATATTATAAACGCTCAGAATATGAATTTCAAGCTTTTCCCCGATACTTTTCCTTAATCTAACATAATGTTTCCGGAGATTTTACTTTTCCGGAATTGTACATAAATATAAACATCTCCGTTCCCGGTTTTTGCAAATTGCTTCCTATGTTATACTGAATTGTTGTTTTTATAGATTAGAGGAATAAAAAAGAGAGCGAGGGTAAAATCAACATATGAACTCATTAAAACCAATGTTACTGACTTCACTGAAATCTTACGACCGTTCCCAGTTTGTAAAAGATGTGACCGCAGGAATCATTGTCGCAATCATTGCACTTCCGCTGTCCATAGCACTTGCACTTGCATCTGGTGTCGGACCGGAAGCCGGAATCTTCACTGCGATTGTTGCAGGATTTGTCATCTCTGCACTTGGCGGAAGCAGTGTCCAGATTGCCGGACCTACTGCTGCATTTGCAACTATCGTTGCAGGTATCGTTGCAAAAGACGGGTTAGACGGACTTGTGATTTCAACCATCCTTGCAGGTATCTTTCTGATCCTGATGGGATTCTGCCATTTTGGAAGCCTGATCAAATTCATTCCATATACGATCACAACGGGCTTCACTTCAGGAATTGCAGTTACGATCGTGATCGGGCAATTGAAAGATTTCTTCGGCATAACTTATCCCGACGGCGTAAAACCAATCGAAACGACCGAAAAATTCAAAGCATTTGCAGAAAATATCTCTACGATAAACACAGATGCCTTAATCGTCGGAATCGTAAGTCTCGCGATCCTGATCATCTCACCGATGCTCTTAAAGAGAATTCCGGGATCGCTGATCGCCGTTATTGTCGGAAGCCTGATGGTACAATTCCTGCCGCTTAAGGTCTCCACGATTGGGAATCTTTACACGATCAGCAATTCCCTTCCTTCATTCCATCTGCCGGAGGTTAATGTACAGATTATCCAGAATGCGATTCCAAATGCATTTACCATTGCTGTACTTGCTGCCATTGAATCACTTCTTTCCTGCGTTGTTGCAGACGGAATGATCAACGGGAAGCACCGTTCCGACATGGAACTGGTTGCACAGGGTGCAGGTAATATTGCTTCTGCTTTATTTGGAGGAATCCCTGCCACAGGTGCAATTGCAAGAACTGCTGCCAATATCAAAAACGGCGGACGTACACCCGTTGCCGGAATAGTCCACTCCGTCACACTGGTCATCGTACTTGTTGTCCTGATGCCATTTGCCGGAATGATCCCGATGCCGACTATTGCAGCGATCCTCTTCATCGTTGCCTATAATATGTGCCAGTGGCGTACATTCACCCATCTGGTGCGCACCGCTCCGAAAAGCGACATCATTGTATTGTTCACCACATTCCTTCTGACCATCCTGTTTGATCTGGTGGTTGCGATTGAGATTGGTATGGTACTTGCATGTCTCCTCTTCATCAAACGTATGAGCGAAGAAACTCATGTAGACAGCTGGGTCTATGTAGATGATGACACCCCGGATGTTGATAAACAACTGAAGGAACTGCCATTGCAGATCCGTGTCTACGAAATCACCGGACCATTATTCTTCGGCGCTGCAGATGCAATCGAACACATTGTTGTCAAAGACTTTACACGCTGTCTGGTTCTTCGTATGCGAAGTGTTCCTGCAATTGACAGTACTGCTATGAACGCATTATTCAATCTTACAAAGGTATGTGAAAATAAAGGAATTACGCTGGTATTCTCGCATGTAAATAAACAGCCTCTGAATGTTATGAAAAAATCCGGATTCGTAGATTTGGTTGGACGTGAGAATTTCTGTCCAAATATATCAGCCGCGCTTAAACATGCGGAAGAGTTAATTCAGTAGTAGATAGAATCTACAGGTATACAAAAAGGGCGTGTGTATCAAATGCCTTAAGAATGGCAATTGCGTAACCGTAGTGGCTTCCACCGGATTACACTTCCGGGCATTTCATTTATTAACATTCGCAGCCAGTCACGACTTGAAGGAAACAATAGATAAGGATTATTGTGAATGTGGAATGCCGTTAGAAACAATTAGAGAGTCAGAAGCACCGTTAAAGGAACGAAGCGAACGTGTTTGAGGCGAACGCCGAGTTTGAGCGTAGTTCCTTTGCTTTTAGGTGATTCTGACTCTCTTAGTGTTTCTTATGGTATGGAACCTGAACAAGAAGCCTTATCTATTGTTTCCTTCAAGGACTGAGAGGCCGCTTCCCCGTTCATAAATTAAATCCCAATTAAATCCAATTACAATCCCCGCCGGTAATCGCCAGGCTCAGAAGCGCATCCATCTTCGCAACTTCTTCTGTGCCTTCGATCTTCTGCAGAAGTTCTGCCGTATCCAGCACATCTTCCAGAGATTCATCCGGTCCGATCTCGTAATCGATCTCCTGCTCGCAGTCCGGACACGGGATCCGTTTCATCGTCTGCAGGGACAGAAAACGATTCCCGCATTTCTTACATTCGTAATATCCGCATTCCTTTGTTCCATCCGGTACATAATACATAGCTGTCACCTCCTCTACTTCCAGCAATCCAGTTTCTCTTTCAGTCCGATATCCGTACTCTTAAATACCGGATTCATACCCTTTTTCAGCTGTTTTTCATAATCATCGAGTGCTTTCCGTGCCGTATTGGATAAGAGGATGATCACCGGGATATTAATGATCGCCATCACTCCCATTAACACATCTGCGATATTCCATAGCATAGACATCTCCATCCCGGCTCCCATGAATACAACAAGCGCACATACCACACGGAATGCCATCATGAAATGTCGTCCAGGCTGACTTTTATGAATATATGTCAGCAAATTGTCGCAGTAAAAGCAATTGCCGAGCAGTGTTGTAAATGCAAATAATACCATAGACACTGCAATAAATACCGGACCAAACGTTCCGAGTGATTCCTGCAATGCAGCCTGTACCCAGGGTGCTCCCTGTAATGCTTCCGACGGGGCTACCCCGGATGACATACACATCATAGCGGTTGCCGTACATAATAATAAGGTATCAATGAACACCGATAACATCTGAACCAGTCCCTGCTTGACCGGGTGCGTGACATTTGCCGATGCAGCCGCATTTGGTGCAGAACCAATCCCCGCTTCATTTGAATATAATCCCCGGCGGATTCCCTGCATCATGGCCGATCCGGCAAATGCACCAAAGATTGCCTGAAAGTCAAATGCTTCCCTGAAAATCGTTGCAAACACATCTGGAATATATCTGATATTGATCACAACCACGATCAAAGCCACCACAATATATGCCACACCCATAACCGGTACCAGCATCGAAGTTACTTTTATAATACGTGAACCGCCGCCCAGCAGACACCATCCTGTCAGAACTGCCAGAATCCCTCCGATGATCCACGGTGTCACATCTGCATGATAAAAAGAAAATCCTGCAAATGTAGACTGCAGGTTATAAGATGCCAGCATATTAAATCCAAATGCATATGTCGCGATCATGGCAATACAGAATGCAATTGCCAGCGGTCTGCACCGAAGTGCAGCCTCTATGTAATACGCCGGTCCTCCGTAACATGTTCCGTCCTCACCCTTTTTCTTATAAATCTGCGCCAATGTACTCTCCACGAACGCAGATGCGCTTCCAATAATTGCGATCACCCACATCCAGAGTACGGCTCCAAATCCCCCGATACAGATTGCAGACGATACGCCTACGATATTTCCTGTTCCAACTCTCGATGCAGTGGAGACCATCAGTGCCTGAAAAGAAGAGACTGCATCTTCATCATCCGGTTTCTCCATTACCGCTTTGCAGGCGCTGCGAAACAGCCGCACCTGCGGAAATTTCGTCCGGATCGTAAAATACACACCAGTTCCGATTAACATAATGACCAGCAATTTACTGTACATGAATGAACTGATGCTGTCAATGACCATACTTAACATACTTGTATTTCTCCTTCTTGTTTTATTTTCCATATAAATATACAGTAAATCCGTGCGTTTGGAAAGAATAATTTATATACATTAACACTGGCACTTGTTTCCTCTTTGTTTGATTTTATGGTACAATTACAAGGAGACAGCCTTTGCCGGCCGTTAATATCTATTTAAAGATATAAAAAAAGGAGAATCACATGCAATTATTAAAATCACTCATTATATTAATCGTCGGATTTGTCCTGTTGATCAAAGGTGCCGACTTCTTTGTAGAAGGAAGCTCTGCCGTAGCAAAGCGGCTTCGGATCCCTTCCATGATTATCGGCATGACCATCGTAGCCATGGGTACCAGCCTTCCGGAATGTGCAGTCAGTGTAACTGCTTCCCTGACCGGCAATAATTCCCTTGCCATCAGCAATGCGGTTGGCTCTAATATTTTTAATCTGCTGGTAGTATGCGGTGTCTGTACTTTATTTGTTCCGCTTGCCGTTCAGAAAAGTACTTTACAGAAAGAATTCCCATTATCTATCTTCTGTGCAGGACTTTTACTGTTGCTTGGATATCTGGGTATGACACTCGGACGAATCGATGGAATTCTCTTTCTTATAATATTTACCGGATATCTGCTCTGGATGATCCGCTCAGTCAAAAAAGCACGCCGTACAACAACACCTGATGCTATTCCTTCTATGCAGGAAGAAAGAATCTCTCTTTCTGAAGAAGAGATTGAACAGGTTACATCACATATCAATCTCCTTCCGGCATGGAAATGTCTCATTTTCATTCTTGGAGGTATGATCGCGATCAAGTACGGCGGTGATTTTGTCGTCGATGGAGCCTCTGCGATTGCAGTCCGCCTGGGACTCAGCCAGACATTGATCGGACTTACCATTATTGCCATGGGTACAAGCCTTCCGGAACTTGTCACTTCCATTGTTGCCGCCAGAAAAGATGAAGTCGATATGGCGCTCGGAAATGTCATTGGTTCCAATATCTTTAACATTCTTCTTGTACTCGGTGTTGCCGCAGCAATCAGTCCGGTGGCTTTCGCCTGGGATAACATGATCGACATTGCTGTCCTGATCGTGATCAGTGTGATAACTCTGTTCTTCGCATGGACTTCAAAAGAACTCAACCGCAAGGAAGGAATCATCATGCTTATCTTATATGCTGCCTATATGGTATATATCTGTATCCGGTAAAGCAGTGATTTCATTATGAAAGGATGAACTTATTATGAAAATTGTATTTTTAGACGCAAAAACAATCGGTGATGATATTGATCTTTCCGGATTCGACGCACTTGGGGAGGTCACCAGATACGACTTTACCACACCGGAAGAAGCACCTGAACGGGTCAGGGACGCAGACGTTCTGATTATCAATAAAGTTCCTGTTAACGAACAGACAATCCATACCGCAGCGCATTTGAAGCTTGTCTGTGTTACTGCTACCGGAACCAATAATCTGGATAAAGACTATCTGGCTTCCCGCGGCATTTCCTGGCGCAATGTTGCCGGATATTCCACCGAAACGGTAACCCAGCATACATTTGCCATGCTTTTCTATCTTCTCGAAAAGCTGCGTTATTATGACGATTATGTAAAAAATGGAAATTATATCAATGATACCTGTTTTACTCATTTTTCAGAACATTTTTCAGAACTTAACGGCAAGACATGGGGCATCATCGGGCTTGGTGCTATCGGACGCCGTGTTGCCCAGATCGCAAAGGCGTTTGGCGCTCATGTAATCTATTATTCTGCTTCCGGACAACCTGCCCAGAACGGATACACTCAGGTTGATCTTGATACACTGCTTACTACTTCAGATATCATCTCTGTCCATGCTCCCCTGAATGAATATACTGAAAATCTTCTAGATAAAGATGCATTTTCAAAGATGAAAAAATCCTGCATCTTTTTGAATCTCGGACGTGGACCGATCGTTGTAGAGCAGGACTTATATGATGCTTTGATAACGGATGAGATTGCTGCCGCCGGTCTGGATGTCTTATGCCAGGAGCCGATGAGTGAGCAGAATCCACTTTTTCAGATCAAAGACAGCCGCAAATTGTTAATTACACCACACATCGCATGGGCCGGCATTGAGGCGCGCATACGACTGATGGACATTATTCTGAAGCAGATCAAAGACTTTTTTGAACTGTAACCACATCGTACTTCCAGGAGGACTGACATGACAAAAGAACTATACATACAAAATACAAAAATACGATATTTATTTTATCTTCTTATGTCCGGCATACTCGTCTGGTTTCTCATCCTTCAGGCATTCGGAACCAACGAAAGAGACATAAATGAAGTATCCGATATGCCGGTTTACCATGGTTCGTTCACCTGGCAGAAATCCGACGGCAGTTCCGAAAAAATTACCGTTCCTGGACGATATTCCGTATCACCGGAGGATACTATGGTGATCACCTCTACGTTACCGGAAGATTACGACAGTAATACATTAGCTGTCCGTTCTTCTTTACAAAGTGTACGTTTTTATATTGATGGGAAACTTCGTTCCGAATACGACACCAAAGACACCCGCCTTGCCGGCAAAAATTCTGCGAGCCGTTATGTTTTCTGTAAGACATCTGATGCAGATGCCGGCAAAGAACTGCGTATCGAATTACGCACCAATACCAAACAATACTCCGGTGTTGTCAATACGGTATATTGCGGTGATAAGATCGATATATGGGAATTCCTGTTCACACAATACGGTATGGAAACAATCATTGCATTCTTCCTGCTGTTTGCAAGTGTGATAACCATTATCTTCAGTATCATGCTCGGACTTATCTATCATACTAAATTCGACATGGAATATCTGGGATGGTGCATGCTTATGGGATCGATCTGGATGCTCGGCGAATCAAAATTTCGCCAGCTTCTGGTTCCGCACTCCTCCGCACTTGCCACTCTGTGCTTTATTATTCTCATGCTCTCCCCTCTTCCGGTACTCTTTTATGCCGATCAGGTACAGCATAGAAAATACCGCAGGCTCTATCTTCCGATAGGATGGCTTGCAATTTTTAATTTCATCATCAGTACCATTCTGCATCTTACAGGAATTGCTGATTATATCGAGACGCTTTTTGTGTCTCATACCATCCTCCTTCTTACTGTATTTGTAGTACTGTTCACATTTGCACTGGATCTAAAGAGAGATAAAAAGCACCGGAATCTGCTTGCATTCTCCGGACTGCTTGCTGCTACAATCTCTGTCATGATCGAAGGGATCTCTACTTATTTTGTTGTATCTCTCTCCGGTATATTTGTCGGAATCGGTATGATAATTCTTTTCTCTTTAAATGTGCTTCGCACCGCAGGGAATATACATATGATGGAACTCCGGCGTCAGAAAAAAGAACTGGCCAAACGGAAACGTCAGATGGAGAAAGTATCCCTTCAGATGATCCAGACTCTTTCTACTACGATTGAAGCAAAGGATGAATATGCCCGCGGGCACTCTCACCGCGTTGCTGAATATGCCGCCCTGATCGCAGATGAACTGGGATGGAGTTCCGAAGAGATCATGAATCTGAAATATGCCGCACACTTACATGACATCGGCAAAATCGGTATCCCGGATATGCTTTTGAACAAGCCTGCCCGCCTTACACCGGAAGAATATTCCGTTATCAAAGAACACACCGTTATCGGTGCCGAAATTCTAAAGAACATTTCTCTGATCCCTCATGTTGCCGAAGTCGCCCGTTCACATCATGAACATTATGATGGAACAGGTTATCCGGACGGACTTGCCGGAGAGGACATTCCGCTTTCTGCCCGCATCGTAGCTATTGCCGACAGTTACGATGCCATGAATTCCAGGAGAATCTACCGGAATGCACTTCCGCCGGAAAAGATTTTTGAAGAAATTGAGAATAACAGAGGCCTTCAGTTTGATCCGGAGCTTGCAGACATCTTCCTGAAACTGCTTTGCGATGACAGAGTCCAGATCTGTGAACACTGTGAATTCTCAGAGGATGATCCGGAACTTCCATTTATTGAAAATGAGATTGAAAATTTCGTTTCAAATGTCATGTCAAAGCTACAGACGCAGGAAGACAGTGAAAGCTTTGACTTTCTCACCGGACTTCCGATGCGGAGCAGAGGTGAAAAGCTCACTGCACAATTCATGCAGCAATATAGCGGATGCCTCATCTTCATAGATATGGACAATCTGAAAAAGATCAATGATATCCATGGACATAAAGCAGGTGACAGAGCACTGAAAGTTCTCGGTACGCTTCTTACCGAAGTCTCGCCGAATTCTGTCGTATGCCGTCTCGGTGGTGATGAGTTCCTGCTCTTCATTCCTGAAACAGACAAGGAACAGGTGACAGCATTTATTCAGAATCTTTTTGAAAAGTTCGAACATGCCACATCAGAAGATCCTGAGATCCAATATGCTTCTATCTCCGCGGGATTATATCTGAGTACAAAGGGCGAACCTTTTGAAGATTGCTACTCCAAAGCCGATAAAGCACTCTATCATGTAAAACAAAACGGAAAGCAGGGATTCTTCTTCTATCAGCAGATGGAACTGGATCTTTCCGAAAATGAAGTGACCGGCAAAGATTTAGGACTAATTGCCCATGCTCTGAGCGAAAGTGGCCGTTACAATGGTGCCCTGAACCTTGATTATCGGGAATTTGCAAAAATATATGAATACATGAACCATCTCAATGAGCGCTATAAACATCACTGTTTCCTTATAATGGTCACAATTGACACCGCGCCCGGATCTGTCACATATACGGAAAACAGAGAACAGGCTCTTGCATGTATGGAACAGGCCATTCATGAAAAAATCCGCAAGGTAGACATCTGTACCCGCTACAGTTCCATGCAGTATCTGCTCATTCTGTATGAACCAGATGAGACACAGATTTCAAAAGTAATGGATCGTATCTTTCAATATTATGATACCTTATATGACAAGAAGGATTTCAAACCGAGCTACGAATATCGTCCAATCCAGCATTCAAATGATTGAATCCTTTCTGCATTCATGTTAATATATATTTTTGGGTCTGATAACAGACAGAATGAAATTGTATGAACAGGCGCTCTGGTTTGCCGGCGTCACTGTGGAGGAAAGAGATTTATGAGTAAAAATCAATCATCTGCTCCCATAGCAGAAAACAAGATGGGAACCATGCCTGTCGGAAAATTAGTATTTAACATGTCCCTGCCAATGATGATTTCCATGTTGGTACAGGCACTTTATAACATCGTTGACAGTATCTTCGTAGCAAAATTATCGGAAAATGCGCTGACTGCCGTTTCATTAGCTTTTCCGCTTCAGACACTTCTGATTGCGGTAGCTACCGGTACCGGTGTCGGCATGAACGCACTCCTTTCCAAGTCCCTGGGAGAGCGCAACTTTAAAAAAGCGAATAAGATTGCTGATAATGCAGCATTTATCTATGCCATCAGTTACATTATATTTTTAATCCTTGGCTTTACGATTGTAAAACCGTTCTATGCAAGCCAGATTGGAAATGCAGATGTCGAGATCATGAATCTCGGAATTGATTACCTGAGTACAGTTATGATCTTTTCTTTTGGTTTGTTTACACAGATTTTCTTTGAACGATTACTGACTTCTACCGGAAGAACGATCTTCAGTATGACTTCTCAGTTATGCGGTGCCATCACCAATATCATCCTTGACCCGATTATGATCTTCGGACTTCTCGGATTCCCGAAGATGGGAGTAACCGGAGCTGCCGTTGCCACCGTCATCGGACAGTGCGTAGCCGGCATCGTAGCCGGAACCTGCAATCACAAATATAACCATGAAGTGTCCTTAAGCTTCAAAGGATTCCGTCCGGACATAAGCCTGATCGGACACATTTATGCAGTTGGTATTCCGTCTATTATTATGCAGTCTATCGGATCAATCATGACCTATTCGATGAACCGCATCCTGATCGAGTTTTCTTCTACCGCAACTGCTGTATTCGGTGTATACTTTAAGCTTCAAAGCTTCTTCTTCATGCCGGTATTCGGACTGAACAATGGTATCACACCGATCATCGCTTACAACTACGGTGCCCAGCAGAGAAAGCGTATGATCCGGACGATCCGGATCAGTCTGTCAACTGCATTCTGCCTTACTTTTGTCGGATTCCTCTGTTTTGAAGGTATTCCACAGGTATTACTTGGAATGTTCAACGCATCTGCTGACATGCTGAAGATTGGTGTTCCGGCACTTCGTATCATCGGTATACACTACCTGATCGCATGGTTCTGTATCATTGCCGGTACCGTATTCCAGGCACTCGGTAAAGCAGTATTCAGCATGATCGTATCTATCATGCGTCAGCTGGTTGTACTGATCCCTGCTGCTTATATCCTGTCTAAGATCGGCGGACTGCACGTTGTATGGTGGTCTTTCCCGATTGCGGAAGTAATATCATTTATTGTGTCTATGACATTTTTGATCAGAATTTATAAAACGATTATCAGTAAGATTCCGGAAGGGAAATTGTAAACTCTATATCGCTGACATGCAAAAGAGGCTGAAAAAATTCTTTTTAGAAAGAACTTTTCAGCCTCTTGCTTTATTCACATTTCATTACGGTTTTTTTAAGATGTCCTCTGCAATCTACTTTTTATTTTTATAATTCACAATATAAATTCCCACACATACCAGAATCAGTGCGATCAGACTTCTCGCATTAAATGCCTGGCTTACTTCTCCAAGAACCAGTGCCGATAACACCACACTGCAAAGCGGATTAACAAATCCAAAGATTGCTACTTTTGACACTTCATTATGTGCCAGCAGAACTGACCAGAGTGTATATGCTACAGCCGATACCATCGCCAGGTACAGGATCAATACCGCTCCTGCAACAGACATGTGATCCAGCTGTCCACCCATGAGGATTCCTACTACAAACAGCAAGACGCCACCCATGAAGAATTGACATCCGCTTAATATAACCGGTGATACTTTTTGGGAGAAAATATTGATCAGTACGGTGGATGCTCCATAGGACAACTGTGCGATCAGCACAAAGCCTTCTCCTGTCAGTCTGAAGCCCATATCCATAGAGCCGCCTGCCATGTTGATGATCACGACTCCTGCAAATCCGAGAACACAACCGGCAAGTTTTCTGCCTGTCATCTTTTCATTTCTTACTATCAGACATGCCATTAAAATTGCGATAAAATTTCCAAGACCAGTGATAATTCCGCCTTTTACACCGGAGGTATGTGCCACTCCGATGTAGAAGAAAAAGTACTGGACAAAGGTCTGCGCAAAACAGACAGGAATCGCATAGCGGAATACTTTTCCATCCGGAAGAACCATATGTTTTTCACGGATAGATGTAAATACTAACACCAGAATTCCAGCCAATGCAAACCGGATACCGGCGAAGACAATCTGACTTGCAGTGTCCGCTGAATCGACTGCCAGGATCCGGTAGCCTGTCTTGATCACGGGAATTGCGCTGCCCCATAAGATGCAGCAGACACACGCCAGTGCTGCAACCACCCAGGTTCTTGTTAATATATTTTGTTTTTCTGAGGTTTTCATTTTATTTTTCAATCTCAATCTTCTCTTTCAGTACGACACATCCGGCCATATCACCGATTACATTCACACAGGTTGCTCCCATGTCACATAATGTATTGATGCTGATATACACACCCATGACTCCGGCCGGAAGACCTGCCATTGTTGCCAGTGCCGCAAACGATGCGATTGCTCCTCCCGGGATTCCCGGTGTTCCAACTGACAGAAGAACATTCGCCAGAAGGATGATGATCATCATCGGAATACTGACATGTACGCCACATGCATTTGCAAAAAACATGATCATAAACGACATCAGGATTGATACTGCGTCCATGTTAACAGTTGCTCCAAGCGGAATTGTGATACTGGATATCTGATTCGGTACGCCCAGCTCATCTTCCACACAACTTTTGCTGAGAGGAATCGTTGCTGAACTTGAGCATGTACCAAATGCATTCAGTGCTGCCGGCATGATCGCTTTGAAGAACTTCACCGGACTTGTCTTTCCGAGAATGCTTACTGCACCGCCATATACAACAAATGCAAATCCAAAGAACGCAACATATAAGATAATCAGCTGTGTAGCCAGTGATACGATCGTCTTTGTTCCATTTGCCTCTACGACAGGGACGATCGTACAGAATACTCCGATCGGTGTGAAATACATAACCGTACTGATAATCTTCAGGCATGCTTCGTTGCACGAATCAATTACCTTTAATAATGGCTCTCCTTTTTCTCCGATCGCGATCAATGTGAAGCCCATGATCAGTGCAAATACCAGCACCTGCAGCATATTACCCTCTGCAAATGCAGACACCGGATTGGAAGGAATCAGTCCTTTCACTGTATCTAATATACTGTCCATCTTTGTTGCCTGAATATCAGATGTAGCCATCTTAAAGCTGACACCTTTTCCAAGACGGATCAGTCTCGGAATGATCAGTCCGACAAAACTTGCCAGCGCTGTGGTGCACAGGAAGAACAGCATTGCCGCTCCTGTGATCTTACCTGTCGTCCTGGCACTTCCGATGCTTGCAATACCCATTACTATCGAACAGAATACCAGCGGGAAGATCATCATGTTCAATGCACTCATATAGATGCTTCCCAGTACACTCGTTGCAGTCAGAACCACTTTAAACCGTCCCGCCAAAAACAGTCCGGTCAGGATTCCGAGGATCAATCCGCCGAAAATCGCACCGGTGATGTGTTTTCTGTACCACTCATAAAAACTCTTCATTCGTATGTACTCTCCTTACTCTTTTAACTATAATATAACGTCTATATTTTACTATAGACATATAGATAATAGTTTATATCAAAAGGAGTGGGACGTCAATGTCCCACTTCCTTGGTTTCACCGTTTTTACAGTTTCCCCGTTGTTTGTCATATGCTAAAATAGAATTATTATCAATACAGAAACGAGGTGCTTTTATGCAGCACGAAGTATTTATCAGTTATCACCGAAACTCATCTGCTGAACTTGTGGAACATATTGTAGCGGCACTGGAAAGTCACGGAATCAAATGCTGGTATGCCCCACGGGATGTAGATTCAAGCTATGCCGGAGATATTGTTAAAGCAATCAATACATGCAAAGTCTTCCTTCTGGTTATGAATGAGCAATCTTCTCATTCTGCCCATGTACTCAATGAAATTGACTGTGCTTTTAACCGGTTCCATCAACATGAATCCATCCGCCTATTACCTTTCCGAACCGATAACAGGGAAATATCGGATGATATCCGGTATTACCTTGGACGGATTCATTTTCTAGATGGTACCGAACCGCCAGAAGAAGACCGTATCAATGCCCTTGTATCCAGAATTTCTTATTGGATTCAAAACAGTGAATGGAACAACAATGCCCAACCGGTCGTTCAGGTTCAGAGCATACACAGTACCACCCTTGTACACAACACAAATTTTGTTGGCCGGGCATCTGAACTTAACGAAATATACCGTTTACTTCATAGCGACAACAATAAATTATTTTTATGCGGAACCGGTGGCATTGGAAAAAGTGAACTTGCCAGACAATATGGACTGAAATTTCAGAACGAATACCGAACCATTCTCTGGTTCACTTACAACAGTACGCTGAAAGATATGATCATCACAGATCAGTTTCTTCTCATCCATGGTCTGGAAAATGAGAAACAAGACCTTACAACTCCTCAGGCACGGGAAACTTATTATTATAAAAAGCTGAATTATTTAAAAGAACACTGTGATAAACATACACTTCTTATCATCGACAATTTTGATGCCGAAGATGAACGCACACAGGAACTTCTGGAGGGACCATATTCTGTAATTTTCACCACCCGCATCAGTCGTGAAAAAGATGGATATCAGGAACTTTCCATTCATCCAATGGACAATCCTGAAGATCTTATTGCTTTGTTTCAGAAATTTTATAAACGTCCTCTACAGTCTGGCGATGATATGATTCTCTTGCAGATTTTTGATAAGATTGCCCGTCACACCTACGGCATCGAACTTCTGGCCAGACAAATGCAAGCCTCCAGAATGTCCCCTGCCAGTATGCTGGACTTTTTCAATGGAAAAGAAACTCCTGCCTCCAGACGTTCTCACATAGTAATGGAACATATCCTGAATGTAATGACAGATCTGTTCCACTTGGGCAGCCTTACAGAAGAAAAACTCTCCATCTTGAAAAATATGGCACTTCTTCCGGTAGAAGGTATTGAAACAGAGACTTTTTTTGACTTAACAGAACTAGATGATTTTATGTTGATAGATGAACTGATTGATTCCAGTTTTATCCAGTATAATTACATTACCGATGTAATATCCCTGCATCCGCTCATCGTCAATACCATTCAGAAAAATGATTCTGATTTCAGACTATAGCTTCCAGACTATTTTTATTATTTTATTAGTCATCTAACAGTACATCATTAACCACATCGTATGCATCTTCCAATGCATCCAACGCTTCCGTCAGAGTGTCTGCTTTATCCACTTCACCGTCTTCTTCATATTCATCCAGTATATTTACCAGAGAATCTTTTACTTGTTGGATGGATGTTATCAGGTCTTTTAACTGTTCTTCTTTTGTTGATGTGGTATTTATATTTACTATTTTTCTCACGTTAATAACCTCCTGTGTTCTTGTCTATTTATTCTCTTGCTGATACATTTTCTTCCAGTGTTCTAATTCTTCCTGCATTTTTTTCATTTGTAATTTATTTTCTTTTAATTGCTGATCTTTCTTCTCTATCTGCTGATTTTTCTTCTCTATCTGCTGATCTTTCTCCTCTATTTCCATCTTTGATTCTTCCAGTTCTTCTCTTGTCTTATCCAGATCTTTCTGCATCTCATCTACCATCAGTTCTACGCTGTTCCGGTCCAGTTCCTGTAATTCTTTTGAAAACATTCCCATCACCTCATCTAAATCACGGCAGATTACATAGATTTGTTCATACATTTCTTTAAAATCCGGACATTTTTCTATGATACTCAGAATATCATCCGGCTCATCCATACACATAAACGCAAGCCATGCTTCCAGCCGATTATTTATAATCATCTTACTACTTTTATTGTGCTTAATACTACGAAAGTTGTCAAGCGTTACAAATAAATATTTCTGTAGAAGATTCATTTCCGCTCCTGTATCTGATTTCTGTTCAAAATGATGTAAATATACATCTCTAAATTTATGTAACTGTGATGGACTTGTTTCAAACAAGACAATCGTGTATACATCTTTTATATCTCTATAACATGATTTTGTTTTCTTTCCTTCTTGTTTATTCTTTTTGCGTACTCTTCTGTATTGACGCAATAACAAATCTGCAGAATAACATGCACTTCGTTCTCCCGGAAACATATAACCATTCTTTTGTATCTCCAGATTGACAATACTTCCGTTTTCTAATTCTACCACGATATCCATAATCAAAATAGAATACCCATCCGAAAGTCCCGTCTCTTCATTCGGCAGTACTTCAAGTATTTTCACTTTCTGTTGAAGCAACAACGATAAAAATTCTTCTACTCTTTCTTCATAAATTTCTGGATTCAAAATAGCTTTACTAATGAAATCATACATCATTTTTACACCTTTTGTTCCTGTTACAAAAGCCAGAAATTCTTCTCTTTCATCTTCCTGCCAATTTTCATAAATTTCTTTCAGCTTTGAATTATTCTCAATTTCTCTTAAAACTTCTTCTTTTGTCCGAATCATCGGAAAATACTGTTGCAGCTTATTCATCATAGACAGCTCCTCCTTGTATCCCAGCAATATAAAATTATTAGTTACTTTGTCTTCATATCGGATAATTGTTTCGAATTTGAAATACCGAAATGAGATGCCCTCGGGCTTAGAATTTTTAGGAATATAGAAACTTTTCTTTAAAGTTAATTTACAATAACACAAAAGGAAAGATTCTGCAATACTTCTGCAAAATCTTTCCCTTTGATTCTTCCAAGTGCTTCGATAATTAAATGCTTACACTCATCTCATGCCATTCTTCCCCGCCCCAGGTTGACTGCGCGATTCCTTTATCTTTAAATCCGAATTTCTCATACATCGCTACCTTCGATTCCAGGCAGGTAAGGATAATCTCTTTTCTTCCCCTCCCACATTCTCTTTCGAGATACCGGCGTACCAGTTCTCTTGCAAGCCCCTGACTGCGGTATTCCGGCAGTACATCCAGTCCCAGAAGCATGACATTCTTGCCTTCCGGGTTATGCAGACTGGCATCTGTAAAGAACTCGTCCTTTAATATCTCATCATCCGTTGCTAGTCCATTTAAAAAACCTGCCATCTTTCCATTTTCTTTATCAATCGCTACCAGAAATAAATCCGCAATTCCGGCAACACGGTCTTTCATATGCTTCTTAGAACAGGCTTCATTCGGCGGAAAACAGATCCTTTCGATCTCTGCTGCTTCTTCTGCTTCGTTCTGTTTTATGTTTCTAAATTCATATCTTTCTGAAATATGTGTATCTGTCATTTGCTTTTCTCCAATCCCATTACCGTATAAAATGTGTCGCAATTCGTTCTTCCTTTTCCGGTAATCCGAACTGTTCTTTTCCAAGCGCAATACTCTTCATCAAGAATGTCATATTTCTTGCAAGTGTACGCATCGTCTGTTTTCCTTCTCCGTCCTGCTCTGACTCACCCGGCATACGTCCATGAATGCTGTTCCAATACTGGCTTGATGCAACCGGCATTCCGGAGATTGTAAAATACTTGTTCAATTCATCAAATGTTGCTGAACAACCACCGCGTCTCGCACATACAACACTTGCTCCGACTTTCATTGTCTTGTCAAAATGACTGCTGTAGAACAAACGATCAAGACAAGCAATCAGTGTCGCATTTGCTGACGCATAATATACCGGGCTTGCAACGACAAGTCCATCGGCTTCTTCAAACTTTAGTGCCAGTTCATTTACCATATCGTTGAATACACATTTGCCTTTCTCATAGCAGGAACCACAGGCGATACAGCCTCGAATATCTTTATTGCCGACCAGTATGATCTCTGTCTCGATTCCGTTATCTTTAAATACCTGTTCCATTTCTTTTAATGCAACAGATGTATTGCCATTAGCCCGTGGGCTTCCATTTAACATTAACACTTTTAAATTTTGCTGCATTGATTTGTTCCCCTTTCAATGATTCTCTTCCTGACAGATATTTCTTTCAGGATTCGCAAGTTTTTATGCTCATATCCTTGGCGTTCTGAATTCCACCGCATGCTTCCTCTTCCAGATTGGGAACAAATTCCGCTGACACACATAATTCTCCCTCTCTTTGATCGCAACCGCCTGAAAAAACGTCTTCCACATCTCTGTATATTCATCTTCATACTGTTCTGTTTTACGAAGTGACTCAAATTCGTCATCCGTCAGATAACGCAGATAGTTTGTTCCGTCTTTTGGATGTACGCATGCTGTTTTCCGGTTATCATCTATGATCATCCAATGTTCTGATGGCATCCGATCCGCAAAATGTCTGCCAACCAGCATGATCACATCACTTTTGGGTTCCAGATGACTGACATAGACCTTTCTGTCCAGCGACTGGAATCGTGCAAATTCATTAAAATGATGGCTTTCATTACCGACTTTCCGCCGAAGTTCCAACATGCGCATCACATGAGGATTCGAATACTGTTCCAGTACCTTACTTCCCACTGCAAATCCGACACGCAGGAAATTATAAATTGCCTGTAACGCATCTTCCTCCGCAGAAAGGGTTGCATAATATACATCCAGATATGCTTCATCGGAAATATCCCTGCGAACAGAACGAATTACTTTTTCTGCTTTCACATTATCCCCGTCTACATGGACATATTCATCAAACATTGTCTGCTGTAATATCGGTTCTTTCTTTAATTGTATCTGATCATGTCCGATTCGTAAAGCTTCCGACCAGGCATCATAGATGCAGGTCATAATGTCCTCCAGACGATCCTTACAAGTATATATCTTCATAATTTCCTACCCTATCCCAAAGTCTGCCAACGACAATTGCACATAAGATTCATTGGAATGTTCTATATTCCATACATCTTTCTTATCTACACTCACCAGTTGTCTCATAATATACGATGCTTCAACCGGTGTATGATACATCTGTTTTCCCCCACAGGTAATAAAATAATGTGCTCGCTTAAGTACCACACCCATCTTCTTTAAACTTGCAAAATCCAGTCTTCCATACCGTCTTGCATGTGTGATCCGGCTGGCGGATTTGGGACCGATTCCCGGTACCCGAAGCAGTCTTGCATAACTTGCAGTCTCTATTTCCACAGGAAATTGTTCGAGATGGCGTAATGCCCAGTCACACTTTGGATCGATCAGTTCATTGAAATCCGGCTTTTCTTCCGACAATAATTCACCTGCCTGGAATCCATAAAATCTAAGCAGCCAATCTGCCTGATAGAGGCGGTGTTCACGCAAAAGCGGTGTCGGTGTTCCAATCCCCGGCAGTGCAGCATCCTCATTCAGCGGAATATATGCTGAGTAAAACACTCGTTTCAGATCAAAGCCCTGATACAACTGCTGGGTCGTCTGCAATAATGTGTAGTCACTTTCCCCCGTCGCACCGATGATCATCTGTGTACTCTGCCCAGCAGGTGCAAAACGACGCTTTAAACCAGACATATCATGGGGTGCTAACTGATATGCATTGTCCCATGTAAGGAGTCCATCCACTCTCCCCATTTCTTTTTGAGAAGGCAAAGTTCCGTCCTTTCCATCCGACAGTCTATCTGTCTTCCTTTTTTCTTCCAGGCTTTCCCGATAATTCCTTTTGGATATTTCCGAAAAAATGCCGTTATTTAACAGTTGATTTCCCCTGCTTCTTTCCATATATGCTGTCTTTCCGATGGCCATCCGGTGTGCAGCAATTGTATTCTGAACCTTTCCCATAGGATTAAGGATTGTCTTCATTGTCTTATTCGGTGCAAGAGTCCGAAGACTCTCTTCCGTCGGAAGTTCCAGATTCACACTGATACGGTCGGCCAGATATCCCGCTGCGGCAAGAAGTTCATCCGAAGCTCCCGGAATCGTCTTCACATGGATATATCCGTTAAAATGATATTTTGTGCGAAGCAGCAGTAAAGTCTCACACATCTTTTCCATCGTGTATGTCGGATTTTTCAAAACTCCGGAGCTTAAGAAAAGACCTTCTATATAGTTACGCCTATAAAACTCAATCGTCAGTTCACAGATCTCTTCGGGTGTAAATGTTGCCCGTTTCACATCGTTACTTGCACGATTAATGCAATATTTACAATCATAGGCACAATGATTTGTCATCAGAATCTTTAATAAAGAAATACATCTTCCGTCCGCTGCAAAACTGTGACAGATGCCGCATGCCTCTGTATTGCCGAGTTCTCCTTTCTTTCCACGGCGGCTGGAACCACTTGACGTACATGCCACATCATATTTTGCCGCATCAGCGAGAATCTGTAATTTCTCCTGTGTTGTATAATTACTGTTTTTGATTTCTATATTCATAGTTTTATTATACAAACAAGCGTTCTTGTTTTCAAGTGTTTTTCGAACATTTGTTCTTTTTATCTACTATACATGCCTGCTATCTTTATTTTTTCAGGAAATGTTCCCTGTTCGGATATACCTGCCTGAAAGCCTCAAGCGCCGCCTCCTGTAACAGCGCAAACTCTTTCTCCATATGAAGCAGATGCGGTGCATGGAAAGCGATCATACTAATCTGCTGCGCAATCTTTTTTGTCACTCCTTCTTCTGACATCTGTCCCATTCCAAAGACAAGTGACGTAAATGTTCTTCCTTCTCTACTGACTTCAATAAACCTCAGGAAGACATTCTGAAGCTCTTGCAAAAGCATTTCCTTATACACTTTTTCCTGAATCTGTAATTCTGACAGCCCCAAAGTGGCAGCTATCTTCGCTCCCTGCTTTCTCCGTTTTCCTCCCAGATCCACCGTCGTACCCTCTGCCAGATATTTCATTTCCATAAGACATCTCATAAATTCATCTTTTACGGGTGTTCGTTTTCCATATCTTGCAATCCATAACTGTTTCCGGTATTTGTCTTCCTCCGACTCTCCCGCACCGGTATTCTCTTTTAATAATTCCAGCCTTTTTACAGGATCTGTTTCTTTGTAAAATGCAATTATCCATGCGTTATCCATTTTTCTATTTCCTCATTATTATTTCAAAAAACGATCTACATTACTGCTATCCACACGGCAATATTCGGAGAGATAATATCTGCCTTCCTTTAAGCGTTTCCGATTTGTGTCTTTTCCACAGACAATCTCTACCGATAATTTCGCCAGTTCCATTGCCTGATCCTCTTTATCATTATAGACGGTTCCCTGCATTTTTCCTGTCTTGATTGCCTCCAACGCATCGTCCAGACCGTCAATTCCAAATATGACAGGCCAGTTCCGGCAGTCATATCCGGCCTTCTGCCAGGCTGCCACTGCTCCCAGTGCCATCTCATCATTATTGGAAATAACCAGTTCTATCTCATCTCCATATTGTTCAATAAGACGACTCATCCTGTTTTCAGCCTGTCCACGGTTCCAGTCTGCAAACTGATAACTCAATTTTTCAAGATTAATCCCCTGTTCAAGCAAGGTCTTAACCGAATAGTCTGTTCTGCTGATGGCATCCTGATGTCCGGCCTCTCCTTCCAGAAGTATATACTGAATCTTCCCATCCTGATTCTTATCAACTTCCGGATGATTCTTAATATAATCCGCCACAATTTCTCCCTGCATGATCCCGGACTGTTCTGCGTTACATCCTATATAATACAGCTTCTCCCATTGCATCAGATCCTCCCTGACCGGCTCCCTGTTAAAAAAGAGAACCGGGATATCTTCTTGTTTTGCCATCCTGATAATACGGGATGGTGCCGTTCTGTCAACCAGATTCACACACAATACATCACAGCCGGCGTCAATCATCTCCTCAACGATCTCATTTTGATCCTGCTGATTATCATCGCCGTTTTTTACCGTTGTGATGATTTTCATATGATCTGTTTCCATTTTTTTCAGATTCTCTTTTAACTGATCCGTCATAGCATTGATAAATGGATCATCCTGCGTATAGGTTACAACTCCTATCCGGATAATATGATCTGTCTTTACACTCTTGTCTTCACATCCGGTAATCAGAAAAGCAATCAGCAGGATAACTGCTATCATACTTCTTCTTTTTCTGTTTTTTTTACTCATAAGAATATAAGAACCTTTCCAAATTATCATTTAGTGAAAATTCATCTCTATCAAACACCTTTATCTCTGTCTTATGGCCTTTTAACCTGTAGAATCTGTGTTCCAGCCTTTGTGCCATTTCCCCGACACTTTTATATCCAATCTCATAGGCATCCGGGACCACCAGTCCCTGTATATTTCCGTTATCCAATAACACTACCGCTTTTACACTGCTCCCAATGCCATATATGTCTGCTCCCTGATATGAATCTTCATCTGACTGCTCGCCCAGTTCTTCCAATGCATGTGGGTCCAGAACCACTATCGCGTCTACTTTGTCTTTTTTACTCACTTTTTCATAGATATTCTGATCTTTTTTCTGGTAACAATACCAGTCGATCTCACTTTTGGTATCTTTCAGCGAATCCTTTAATCCCCGGATTGCATCCTGATCTGACTTTGATTCTTTCCAGTTTGCGACAACTCCGATTTTCTGCCGCTTCTTTCCCAGCTGCTTTCCAAGTTCAGAACCTATCTTATAATAATCCGGTCCGATTACCGGATTACCGGAATTCCCGCCTTCTTTGGAATATACATCCTCCATGATCAGTGTGTATGGCGTCTTGGCACACTGTTTTTTTAACATGTCTTTCGTATCACTTCCCGGTGCCGGACATATGATAAATGCATCTATATTGTTGTGCTTCTGCTCTTTTATAATTTCTTTTTCCATCTCTGCATTTTCAATTTCATCTGTATTACAGATAATCATATGAAGATTGTTTAGTTTCGCCGACTGCTTCATCCCTTTAATCAGTGAATTCCACCGGTTATCTCCTGATTCCGGTAAGATCACCGCAACTCGTTTTTCCGGCACATCCCGGTCAAAAATCTTCCAGGCAAAAAATAATGTCAGTATCAGGAAAACACACTCCAGTATCAGGAATGTAATTTTATTCTTTTTCATCTACATCCCTCCCCTGTGTGTATTTCTGCATCTCCAATTGTTCCGCATTCTCCTTTGTATATGGAATTGCCGGTATATGGATAACAACCCTGGTTCCCTCATCCGGTTCGCTATATATCTCCAGACCATATTGCTCACCAAACATCAGCTGAATTCTGGAATACACATTGATCACGCCAACACCCGAACCATGTTTTGGAACTTTATTGTTATCTTTCAGAATATTTTCCAGAACTTCTTTCCGCATTCCCATTCCATTATCTTCTATAGTAATGTAAATATCATCTTCTTTCTTTTCTCCCCGGACTGTGATTTTTCCCTCATCGTCCTCATCCATATTTCCCACGCCGTAATAAATTGCATTTTCAAGAATCGGCTGAATGACTAATTTTACAATACAATAATCTTCTATCTCTTTATCCGTCTGAAACTCCATTTGAAAACGTTCTTTATAACGCACAAGCTGGATATTCATATAACTTCTGCTGTGCTGCAGTTCATCTTTAACCGGAATGATCGTCTTTCCGCGGGATAAACTGACTCTTAAAAGCTTTGCCAGTTCGGAGATCATAATAACTGCTTCTTCATTTTTCTGTGCTTCGACCATCCAGGTAATAGATTCCAGTGTATTATACAGAAAATGCGGATTAATCTGACTTTGCAATGCATCCAGTTCACTTTTTCTCCGTTCATTCTGCTGACGGATAATTTCCTCCATAAGCGTCTCAATCCGTTCATATGATCTTTGAACGGAATAACCCAAATGTCGTATTTCTGAAGAGCCTCCTATGTAAATATCCGGTTTCCCTCCTGCTTCATATGTTTTAACCGATTCATCCAGTTTCCGGATCGGTTTGGATATTTTTCTGGAAATCAGCCTGTTTCCTTCCAGAAGCATCATCATAAGAACCATGATCGTTGTAAAAATATAATATCTGAAATTGTTAATTCTTGCAGTCTGCACGCTCTCCGGTACAACTCCGATCAGTTTCCATCCTGTATAGGCAATGTTGCCAACCACTACACTTTCCTTGTGTCCGTCTGTTGTGATCTCATAAGTGCCCTCCTCATACCCGGAAGCCTTCAGACTATTCTCCTCAAACAGTCCCCTGGCCATCTCTGTTTTTCTCGGATGATAGATCATCTGTCCGTCACGGCTGATCATATAATAATAGATTCCTTCCGAAGAATCATTAATCTGCTTTAAGACATCTTCGATCACCGAATATTTCATATCTACAAGAAGGACTCCGCTTCCCGGAATCTCCCCATCGTTTATATCCACATAACGGCTCAGTGAAACAACCCAATGATAACGATACAGACCATCTTCATACAAATTCTGAATATGCGGAACGGAAAAATGTACATTCTCAATTGCACTCTCGGCATTCTTATACCAGTCCTGTCCCGTTACATCTATATTTTCTTTTTCAACAGCAACCGGTTCCGAAGCAATCAACTGGCCTTCATTCCCATATAATGCCAGACTCTCGATTTTATCCGAATTCACCTCATATAATAAGCTGAACTGTTCAGCAAATTTTTCGCTGGATATATCAAATTCCTGAACGATATTATAATTCGCTGCATTAAAAATCTGCCTGATATCTAACAGGTCCGAATTCACCCTGTCTACCGTGCTTTCCACCGTCGCCTCTGTATTTGATACTGCCATCTTATCAATCGCAAGCTTAAATCTTTGATACAAAAGAAATCCCATAGTTACAATCGTGACAAGTGTAATCGCCATAAGAACAGACATGATGATCGACTGTATATTAAATACAACATTTTTTTTAAAATCCGAATCTTTTTTTCTTTTTTTCACGCTTTTTCCTGTTCCCTTCATACGGATTACTGTTCTACTTTACAGATGCTCTATACTTCGAAGGAGAAACTCCAAACTTCTTTTTAAATACATAACTAAAATAATTGGCATCGAGATACCCTACTTTTTCTGCTATTGTATAACTTTTCTCATCTGTATTCAATATCATCTCTGCCGCAATATCCATTCTGTAATCTGTCAAATAAGAGATAAACGATTTTCCCGCTTCTTTTTTAAATACAGAAGAAAAATAAGAATTCGATACACCGAGAACCGCACATACCTCGTCCAATGATATATCCGCCTCCATATACCTTTCTTTCACAATGTTCTGTGCTTCCACAATGAGCCGTCTGGCAGAACTGTTTCTTGCACATTTTAGCTTTTCACTGATTCTTTCCGACATCTGCACAATCCATTCTGTCAGTGTACTTTCATCCATCTGCGATACTTTTTCGTAAATATTCTGCATATTACCGGATATTTTATTGAAATCCAGCGAATTATCTGTACAGAACTTAAAAAATCCACTGACGATCTCCATTGTAGCAAGATTATACTGACTCATGGTTTCTGTATTTTTATGAAGCTTTTCCATCTCTCCATGTGCTGCCCGCTCTATCTCTGCCGAATCTCCTATACGAATTGCACGAAATAGTGTCTGCATCCTTGACTCTTCTGACTGAACCGGTTTGATCTGTTCCTTCGGAACAATCTCTCCAATATTAATTGCCCGTTTTGTTCCGTATAAAACCCTGTAAGAAACTGCTTCTCTTGCCCTCTCATAGGAAAGACTGATCTCATACAGGCTGTCACACACGGTTCCGATCCCCGCTGTAACAACCGCACCCATGATGCGGTACGCCCACCGGCAGAATCTGTCACAGGCATCTGTTATCTGGGTAATCGTATCTTCCGCATCCAGTTCCAGAATCAGCAGTGTATTTCCCATATATATAAATTCTCGACAGTTCCACTGATTCATCAGTCTCTGCTTGATCTCTCTTTCTACCGACATGGATAAAAGCAGTGGGTTCATGCCTTCTGGCACATGGTTCTCCGATGTGTGGAAGATTACACAACCAAAGAGAGGTCCTTTCATATCTACCTGATATGCCTGTAAAAACCTTTCATAATCATGTTTTTCTACTCTTCCTTCAATTAATGAAATAAAAAAATTGGACTGTAATTTCGGAAGTACTTCCTGAAAATAATCATTTAATTTTTTTACATTTAATTTTTCTTCTCTTTCCCTGTCCAGCGTATGTTTCAGATTTGTCAGGCTTTCTGACAATTCTGTCGCATTGACCGGTTTAAGCATATATTCCTTGATTTCCAGATGCACTGCTTCTTTCGCATATTCAAACTCATCAAATCCCGTACAGAGCATGATATAAATATTCGGATATTCCTGATTCAGCCTTCTGGATAACTCTAACCCGTCCATATAAGGCATCTTAATATCCGTCAGCACCACGTCCGGCTGGAGTTTTTCTACTAATTCCAGTGCTTTTACCCCATTTGTCGCACTTCCTGCCACCTCAAACCCCAGATCATTCCAATGAATTTTTTTCTCTATCATATCAATGACTTCTGCTTCATCATCTACGAGAATCACTTTATATCGTTCCATCTTTTTCCCCTTTTTCATGGCTGCTATATGTTTATTCCAGTATAACAAATTTACAGCTCTTATAGTATATCCAAACACAAAATCTGCCTTCAAAATTTCTTTACTCAAAGATTCCTTTCGAACGCATCATGTTGAAAAAACCGTCCCTTTCATCTTTCCGATGAGCAGGACGGTCTACTTCTTTTTGTATAAACCTGTATAAACAGTCTTTTATTTATTATTTCTTCTGTACATATTTCAGACAGTCAAGTGTTACTGCTGCCAGAATAATGATACCTTCAAAAATAAACTGAAGGTTTGTATCAATACCAAGAACCGTCAGAGAATAGGTCAATGATGTAAAGATCAGTACACCTGTCACAACTCCCGATATCTTACCAATACCACCGGTAAAGGAAACTCCACCAACTACGCAGGCTGCAATGGCATCCATATCCCATCCCTGTCCATAAGCGGCACTACCGGATCCAACCATTCGTACACACTCCAGCCATGAACCGAATCCATAAAGGATACCTGCAAGGATAAATGCTCCCATCGTTACTTTAAATACCGAGATTCCTGATACAGCTGCCGCCTCTGGATTTCCACCAACTGCATATAAATTTTTTCCAAATGTTGTCTTATTCCAGATAAACCATACAACAGCAATCGCAACTACTGCCCATAAAATAATCATCGGAAAACGTCCTGCCTGTGGAATAAAAATATTCGGGATTGTCGGATCAATCGCACCAAAAGAAACTCCTTTTGTAGCATATGTAACAAGACCAAAGATGATCAACATATTTGCCATCGTTGAAATAAATGGATGCATCTTAAATCTTGCCATGAAAAATCCGGCTGTCATTGCAAATACAGTTGTGAAAAGTATACACACACATAATGCTAATATAGCTCTTGATGCCGGTGCCATACCCGAAAAATCAAAAACATGTCCAAACACAGTACCTGTGTTAATTCCGTTATGCATGATAATGGTTGCTGTAACCATACCCATACCAACCATACGTCCTACAGAAAGGTCTGTACCTGTCAGAAGGATCAGACCGGCAACTCCAAGTGCAAGGAACATTCGCGGTGAAGCCTGCTGCAAAATATTAAGGATGTTTGTGGTTGTAAAAAGCTGTGTATTTTTCACGAATGGTGTAATAATACACAATGCGATAAAGATCATGATAATTACAATATACAGACCGTTCTTATACAAGAACTGTGTCATATTAAATGTGTACTTGTAATTTTCAAAATTCTGTGCCTGCTTCTGTGCAAATGTATATTTTGACATTCTGAGCAGATCGATCAGGTGGAACTTATGCATGTATGCATCATGTTTTCTATCCTTGATCTCCTGGATCCTGGATTCATGTGTCATCTGCGCATCATATAATTTATTCTTATATGTGTATTTTTCAGCTTTGATCTCTTCTGCATCTTTCAGGCTGCTGACTGCCTTCTTATGTTCTTCCTGCAGATCCGCTTTTAATTTTTCAAAATTACTGTTTTCCGCTTTTTTCTCTGCTTCGCAGCTCTTTGCAACAATGTTATAATACTCACTGTTGTAATGTTTGGAAAGAAAACTTTCAGCATCTGCGATCAGTTTTGCAATCTGCTGTTTATTTGCATCTTCTGTTGCTTTTGCCTTCTCCAGATTCTTCTTACATTCCCCGATAATCTTATTCTGTTCTTCTTTTGTTAAGTTCTTATTCTCTTTTGCTATTGCAATCTGATTTTTTAAACTGTTGACTTTGTCAGATCCTTCCACACGCAGTGCATCGATCTGCTCCTGTATTTTTCCAACATATTCGTCAATCGGTTTCAAAAGTATTGCTTCTTCTTCAGCCGAAATGATAATGCTTTTTTCTGCCATCTTCCATACCCCTCTCTGTTACAGATATTTTGCACTGAGTCTCAATAATTCTTCCTGGTTCGTCTCTTTTGTATTTACGATTCCGGCCAGTCGTCCGTTTGACATAACACCGATACGGTTCGTAATACCAAGAATCTCCGGCATCTCAGAAGATACAACAATAATTGTTTTCCCCTGCTTTGCCATATTGATGATCAGTTCGTAAATCTCATATTTCGCACCAACATCAATTCCTCGTGTCGGATCATCCATCATGAATACACTCGGTGAACGCTCCAGCCATTTTCCGAAGATTACCTTCTGCTGATTTCCTCCGGAAAGACTTGTGATCATATCATCCGGGCCCATACACTTTGTATGCATGATTTTAATCTCTTCCGCAGTTGCACGTACCATTCTGTCATGTGACAGCACTGCACCATTCTTATAATGGTTCATGTTAGCGATGGTCGTATTAAATGTAATATCGCCTTTTAAGAACAGACCATTAGCTTTTCTTTCTTCTGTGATCAGGGCAAATCCATGATCCATTGCATCTCTCGGCGATGAAAAGTTCATGATCTTTCCATCGTATATTACATTTCCTTCTGCTCTTGTGCGGATTCCGAAGATTGTTTCTAAAAGTTCCGTACGTCCGGCACCAACCAGACCGTAAAATCCAAATATTTCTCCTTTTCTGATATCAAAGGATACATTTTGAATCTTTGGTGCATATTTTGACGAAAGATTCTGTACAGAGAGAATCTTCTCTCCGGGCTCATTGTCAACAGGTGGAAATCTGTTATCCAGCGAGCGCCCAACCATTGCCGATATCAGTTCATTCATATCTGTATCTTTGCACTCTTTTGTCATAACCAGACTACCATCTCTGAGCACAGATATCTCATCACATATATTGAATATCTCATCCATCTTATGTGATATATAAATCAGCGAAATTCCCTGTGCTTTCAACTGACGCATCATCTTGAAAAGTTTCTCAACTTCCGGTGCTGTCAGGGATGAGGTTGGTTCATCCAGTACAATTACTTTGGAATGATAGGAAATAGCTTTTGCAATCTCACACATCTGCCGCTGGGACACAGACATTTTTTTCATTGGCTGTGTCAGATTTGCTGTGATTCCAAGCTGTCTGAAGAGATTTGCAGTTTCCTTTTTCATTCTTCCTTCATCGACAATTCCAAAAGAATTCTTTGGATATCGTCCAAGAAACATATTATCTACAACGCTTCTTTCAAGACATTGGTTCAATTCCTGGTGTACCATCGCTACTCCGTTTTCCAGTGCATCTTTTGGTCCCGAGAAATTTACTTCTCTGCCGTCTAATATAATTGTCCCCTCATCTTTCTGATAAGTACCAAAGAGACATTTCATCATTGTCGATTTTCCGGCACCGTTTTCACCCATAAGTCCCATAATGGTCCCAGGTTTGACATTCAGGTTTATATGTTTCAGAACTTTGTTTCTACCGAACGACTTACTCATGCCATTGATCGATAAGATGTATTTATTCTTATCTACTGTCATAACTCTGCTTCCTTTTCTTGATGAAAGAAGGGTATCATCTCTGACACCCCTCTGCGTTTCATTCATTTACCATTTAACCAGTCTCTTATTTTGAGAGAAGTGATGTGTATGCTGATGCATTGTCTGTCTTAACCATGTTAATTGCAAATGCATCATATTCGTTTGGATTTCCGAGACGGTTTGTAATGTTTGACTCTGTCTGTCCATCTCCACCAATGTAATCAACCTTCAGGTTAAGGAGATCATCATAGTTCTCAAGAAGTGGCTGGTATGTTGAGCTCAGGAAGTTGTCTGATGCATTGTAAATATCAAGCCATACTTTCTTAGATGGACTCTTGCTTGAATCAAGCTGTTTTGACACTTTGTCATAAATCTTTGTTGAATCTGTAAAGTCTTTGTAATTATCAGCTGTTACTGCAACATTTAATGCGTAGTAAGATCTTTCTTCTTCGCTGTATCTGTAATCTTCACCTTCTGTCAGGCAGTTACCGGCATCATCTGCTGTACCAATACCTGTATCCACGTCTGCTCCGTCAAGTGCGTTACGGAGTACTCTTAATGTCAGATAAGCCTGAACATCTGCATGCTGAGAGATTGTTCCGCCGTATCCTTCAGCGATTGCTGCAACAGCGTCACTGTTTGCATCATATCCGAATGTAGGAACTTTGTTGTCTTTTGCCCATGCATTAAACATTGACATTCCCATACCATCATTGTTAGAAACAACAATATCGATCTGATCTCCGAAAGAAGCTTCCCATGTTCCGATTGCGTTACCTGCTGTAGCCGCATCCCATGTTGCCCCTGCTGAGTTCTTCATTTCCTGAGAAGCAAGCTCACGGACTGTAAATTCTTTTCCGTTTACATCAATCTTAGCATCCTGGACAACTTTTGCTTTTCCGTCTACGTTTGTTCCTGCCGGCTTGGAAGCAACTTCGTCACCATCCTTAACTCCTGTTCCAAGTGCCGCACGAACACCACGTGTACGTGCGATGGAATCATTGTGTCCGATGTCACCGATTGCAAGTACGTATCCGATAACTCCATCACCATTTCTGTCAATCTTATCAGCATTTGCTTTGATATAATCAACAACCATCTCTCCCTGAAGTTCTGCTCCCTGATTAGCATCAAATCCTACATAATAAGTGTCTTTGTTGAAATTCAACGCTTCTTTGTCCAATTCCCCTGTTGAACTATTAGAAGGCTGACGGTTAAACCAGCAAAGCGGTTTGTCCTTATTGGCTACAGAACTGCTGTCTGAAGATCCTGATGATTTTGAATCACCTGACGAAGATCCTCCGCAACCTGCCAGTGATAATGCAAGTGTTGCTGCCATCATGAGTGCAAATACTTTTTTCTTTTTCATTTTCTTTCCTCCTGTTTTGTGCGTTTTGTTTTTAATCGCGTCTAACTCATTGACTAATCTCATTATAATTACAACACTATTTTTTTGACATAGAATATTTTTGGATTAATTATCAATATTTTTATATTGATCTATGTTTTTTTATACACTTTATCTAATTGTGCAGAATCTGTCTCTACTATATATATAAAACAAAAAAACTGCGATAATAACCTTCAAGCTATTACCACAGTTTCTCTTATATGTTCTTATTACGAATAAAATAATGATTAAGCTGTTGCTTTCTTATCATCTGTTTTTTCAAGAAGTTTCTTTACACCCTGGATTGCAACCAACACACCAAGGATCAGAAGCAATACGGCAAAAATCAGCTGTAATGTATTTCCAAGATCCAGCCCTGTTGTCAGGAATGCTTTTGTCAGTTTCACGATCGTCATACCAAGTGCTGTAAATGTAACTGCCATCATGAATACCATTGGAATCCAGAGCATACATCCCTGACGTTTTGTCTTCTTAAGGAATACTGCGCAGGCTACCAGTGCCAGTACAGATAACAGCTGGTTGGCTGAACCGAACAGTGGCCAGATCTCTGCATATCCGACTTTGGTCAGGAAATATGCAAGTACCAGTGTAATGATTGTTGCAAAGTATTTATTTGTTACCACTTTCATGAATGGATTCAGATGATCCATATCTGTATCGTCATCGATAAAGAATTCCTGGAACGACAGACGTCCGACTCTGGCTACAGAGTCCAGTGATGTCAATGCAAATGCGGATACTGCCAGGTTAATCAGTGTAAATACAAGTGAATGTGGCAGACCAATAACTGACAGGAAGTTCGCAATCGCTCCGGCGAAAATCTGAGGCTGTGTTGTCAGTCCCTGTGCTGCTGCTTCACCTTTGGCAAAAGATGCAACTGCGATCAGTGCAATAACTGCAAGCATACTTTCCATTAACATTGCTCCGAATGATACAGGAAGCATGTTCTTCTCATTCTTAATCTGTTTGGATGCTGTACCGGAAGATACCAGTGAATGGAAACCGGAAACCGCACCACAAGCGATCGTTACAAATAAGATTGGGAACATATACTGTCCATCTACGTTAAAGCTTGTGAATGCCTGAAGGTTACAAGATGGATTTGCTACAAATACACCAACAACCGCACCAACGATCATAAAAATCAAAAGATAACTATTCAGATAGTCACGAGGCTGAAGAAGTGCCCATACAGGAGCGACACTGGCAATCAGGATGTAAACGAAGATGATGAGATGCCATGCATCCAGTCCTACATACATTGGGAAGTGAAGTCCCAGTGCGATTGCTGCTACCAATAATACGATTGCAACTGCTGTATTAATCCACTTGTTGAATTTCGTATACTTCAAAAACATTCCAAGTCCGACTGCTTCTACGATAAATATCATAGAAGTAGTTGCGACTGCACCGTTAGCTGCAATTTTTGTTACTTTTCCGGCTTCACTTACTGAGAATCCATTAAAGGTTCCGGCTACAACATCAGCAAAAGCTGCAACGACCAGAATACAAAACAGCCAGCAGAATAACAGGAATAATTTCTTACCTAATTTTCCGATATATTCTTCGATGATATATCCGATTGTACGTCCTTTATTCTTTACAGATGCATACATAGATGCGAAATCCTGAACGGCTCCAAAGAATACTCCTCCGATTAAGATCCACAAAAGTACCGGAAGCCATCCGAAGATTGCTGCCTGGATCGGTCCGTTGATCGGACCTGCACCTGCGATTGATGCAAACTGGTGACCGAATACGACGTTCGTATCGGCCGGTACATAGTCAACCCCGTCTTCCATCTCATATGCCGGAGTTTTGGCATTTGGGTCAATGCCCCATTTGTTCTGGAGATAACGACCATAAAGAAGATATGCTCCACCAAGCACAACAATGGCAATGATCATCATTAATATTCCACTCATAAAACAATCCCTCTTCTTTCTCTTTAAAGTAAATATATAAAAAAACGCCTTCGCTATCCTTTCGGATAACAAAGGCGGAATATTCTTCCGTGGTACCACTTCGTTTTACTGCAGTCATCACTAACCACAACCACTTGTTACTGTCAAAATATCTAACAGTTTCTTCTGTAACGTGAAGACAACGTCCCGGCTTACTCGATACCTGACTATGTTGATTCTTCCAACCTGTATATTTCAGCGGGATGCTCCTGGGTGATATCATAAAATACTTTCTGCCGTTTCACACCATCCAACGGCTCTCTGAATTCCAGTCAACTTTTATGACGTATCCCTTTCATTGCATTTCTTATTTACTTTTTTAGCTTACTTAATGTTTTACACTTTTTTCTTGTAAAGCGCAAGAGTGGGATTGAACATAATTTACAAAAATACAGTTCTATTTTTGTGCACTTTTTCACATTATACGATTCCGGTTATCTCTTCTACAGATTTCACAAAATAATCTGCTCCATCCAGTTCTCCCTTCTCACCATAGCCATACAGGCATCCGATAAACGGACTTTTACAGGATCTGGCACATTCCAAATCCTGTCTTCTGTCTCCAATCACCAGATAAGGTCCCGGATAGTCCCGGATAACTTCCTGCACGATCTCCGTCTTAGGGCAGAAACCATACGATTCACAGTCATAAAACTGTTCAAACCATCTTTCCATTCGGAATTCTTCCCAATGTGCTTTGCGGTATGCCACTTTACAGTTGCTTAAGATCACAAGATGATATCCTCTGTTCTTCAAAGCTGTAAGCATCTCTTCCGCTCCCGGATACCACACTGCCCGGTGCTTCCTGATCTGCCTGACCATGGAATCTCCCACGATCGCACTCGCCTGATCTTTGTATCTCTGATCTAATTCCGGCAGAAATGTATCCCACATTTCTTTGCTGTTTAAGCCCAGCCAGCCTGCGATCTGCGCCGTCTCTATCTTCTGTTCCTCTACAACATTCTGTTCTGACAACCACTGATAAGCTTCCCTGAACGCCGGCTCATAGATTCCAAGAGTATTATGTATCGTTCCATCATAATCAAAAATGATTGTTTTCACCATCGGCTGCACCTGATTAAAGCTGCTTCATCAGATTTACCATCTCAATTGCGGACAATGCACAGTCATATCCTTTATTTCCTGCTTTACTTCCTGCACGTGCGATAGCCTGTTCGATATTCTCTGTTGTGATCACTCCGAATAATACCGGAATTCCTGTTGCAAGTTCAACCTGCGCGATTCCTTTGGCCGATTCATTACACACCAGATCATAATGGGAAGTATCCCCGCGGATAACTGCTCCCACGCAGATGACTGCATCATACTTTCCGGACTGTGCCATCTTCTGTGCAGTCAGCGGAATCTCAAATGCTCCCGGTACCCATGCAGCCGTAATGTTCTCTTCTTCTACCCCATGTCTTACCAGCCCGTCGACGGCTCCGCCCAATAACTTATTCACAATGATCTCATTGAATCTGGCCGCCACGATTCCGACTTTCATTCCCTCAGGTGCTACTACTTTTCCTTCTACTAAATTGATCTGTCTCATGATTTCTTCCTCCTGTTATTCATTAAATCTTTTTATAATTCTATTTCTTTGAAAATGTGTCCCATCTTTTCCTGTTTTGTCTTCATATATTTCAGATCATACTTCTGCGGTGGGATCTCCAGCGGTACTCTTTCATTGATCTTCAGTCCAAACCCACCAAGTCCATAGACTTTGTCCGGATTATTGGTCAGAAGTCTCAATGACTTCACTCCGAGATCCGATAATATCTGCGCTCCGATCCAGTACTCTCTGAGATCCGGTGCAAATCCCAACTTTACATTAGCCTCTACCGTATCATATCCCTGCTCCTGCAGTGCATATGCCTTGATCTTATTGAGCAGACCGATTCCTCTGCCTTCCTGCCTCATGTAAAGAATGATCCCTCTGCCTTCTGCTTCTACCTGACGCATCGCTGTCTGAAGCTGCAGACCACAGTCACATCTAAGCGAGCCAAATGCATCACCTGTCAGGCACTCCGAATGTACCCTGCAAAGTACATCTTCACCGTCTCCGATATCACCTTTTACCAGTGCAAGATGGTGTTCTCCTGTAATATCATTGATATATCCGTGAAGTCTGAAATCTCCATACTGCGTCGGAAGGTCTGCAACCGCCTCTTCTTTTACATGTTTTTCATGGATTCTCATGTAATCCTGAAGATCACGGATCGTAACAAATGTAAGATCATGCTCTTTTGCAAGTTCCCACAACTGTGGTGTACGCATCATTGTGCCATCTTCTTTCATGATCTCACAGCACACGCCGCATTCTTTCAATCCAGCCAGTCTCATCAGATCGGTCGTTGCCTCTGTGTGTCCGTTCCGCACCAGGACTCCGCCTTTTCTGGCAATGAGTGGAAATACATGTCCCGGTCTTCTGAAATCTTCCGGCTTCGCATCTTCATCCACACATTTCATAATTGTATAGGAACGTTCTGCTGCCGAAATACCTGTCGTTGTATCAACATGATCCACCGCAACGGTAAATGCTGTGCTGTGATTATCGGTATTCTCCGCAACCATCGGAGGCAAGTTAAGCCTTGCTGCAATTTCCGCACTCATCGGTGTACAGATAAGCCCTTTCGCATAAGTCGCCATAAAATTGATATTCTCCTGTGTTGCAAACTCTGCTGCACATACCAGATCCCCTTCGTTCTCTCTGTCCGGATCATCTGTAACCAGAATAATCTTTCCTTCCCTCAGGTCTCTCAGTGCCTCCTCGATTGTATTGTACTGATTGTTTTGTGCCATTTTTATTTATCCTCCTGTTCTAAAATCCGAATTCCTGCAAAAATTCCATCGTAATTCCGGATTCTTTTTTCTCTTCTTCACTCTTTTTGATGCCTAACAGCCTTTCTACATATTTTCCGATCACATCATTCTCCAGATTCACCGGATCGCCCGGCACCTTTTCCAAAAGCGTCGTTTCTTCTCCTGTATGCGGGATAACCGATACCTGAAATCCCTCTTCATCTACTTTTGCCACTGTCAGACTGATGCCGTCTATACAGATGGATCCTTTTTCCACGATCAGATGTAATATCTGCGGCGATGTTCCGATGGATACCCAGATGGCATTCTCCTCCCTGATCATAGACCGGATCACACCGGTTCCGTCAATATGACCGCTTACGATATGTCCTCCGAATCTTCCATCTGCAGCCATTGCCCGTTCCAGGTTCACCTGACTTCCGGCTTTGCAGCTTCCCAGACTGCTTCTCCTGACAGTCTCTGCCATCACATCTGCAGTAAACCCATCCGGCTGGAGTGAAGTAACGGTCAAACACACTCCATTGACTGCGATACTGTCACCGATCTTCGTTCTTTCCAATACCTTCTTCGCCCTGACTGCCAGAACTCCCGACTCTCCGGTCAGCTGCATATAGCGGACCGTTCCTTTCTCTTCTACGATTCCTGTAAACATGGTCCCTCCTGTTCTTTTTCACATACCTGACAGATTATTCTGATATCTTCACCGATCCGGCAGATATCCGTACATTTCAGTTTCAATGCTTCTGAAGGAAGTCCGATGCCGATTCCTTCCACCGGTGTCTTACTGTTCTTTCCGCCAAATAACTTTGGTGCGATAAAACAGTGTACCTCTTTTACAATTCCTGCCCGCAGTGCACTGTCATTCAGCGTGCCCCCGCCTTCCAGCAGAATGCTGTCAATGCCCTCATTTCCAAGATATGTCATCAGCTTTTTAAGGTCTATCTGACCTTTTTCATCCGAACAGCAGACAGTATCCACGCCTTTCGCATGTAACCGTTCTATTTTTTCTGTTATTTCTTCGTTCTCTTCCCGTCCTGCATAAGCCACGATTGTCCGGTACTCTTTTGCACTTCTTACAATCTGGCTGTCAAGCGGTATCCTAAGACTGCTGTCGCATACTATTCTGACCGGACTTTTCCATCCTTCTACCCGGACATTCAACATCGGATCATCCGCAAGTACAGTCCCGATACCGGCCATAATACCCATATACCGGTGCCGCATATGCTGCACTTCCTGTCGGGCCGGTTCTCCTGTGATCCACTTCGATGCACCCGTCTTTGTCGCAATTTTCCCATCCAGTGTCATGGCATATTTCATCACTACATACGGTGTCTTCGTCGTAATATAATGGAAGAACACCGGGTTCAGACAGTCACATTCTTCCCGCATAAAATCCTGAACTACTGTAATTCCCGATTCACGCAATATCTGTGCACCTTTTCCTGCCACCTTTGGATTCGGATCCCTGGAACCAATCACCACTTTTTTAATCTTCTGTTCTATGATCGCTTCCGTACACGGCGGTGTCTTGCCATAATGACAGCATGGTTCCAGCGTAACATAGATTGTCGCACCCTCTGCCGATTCTGTAAGCGATGCGATTGCATTGCGCTCTGCATGAAGTTCTCCGCATTTTTTATGATAACCTTCCCCGATGATCCGGCCGTCTTTTACGATCACCGCACCTACCATCGGATTCGGATTCGTCCATCCTTCTCCCTTTTTTGCAAGCTGGATTGCCCGGAGCATGTATTCCTGATCCGTCATTTTTCTTCCTTCTTTCTTAGTTATACAAAAACCCCTGCAGGATACCTACAGGGGAAATGATCTGTTACATATAACTGACAAATGATCTGTTAACCCAAAAAGCTCTGAAATGGATCACCATCTCAGAGCTCAGACACTACATTCATCTACTAAAATAACTGTACCATCATCTTCTTTCATCCAGACTATACTGTCGGCTCCGGAATCACACCGGATCATGCCTCTCGGCCCGCGGGCTTTACCGCCGGTAGGGAATCACACCCTGCCCTGAAGATTTCGTTTTTTTTATCATAATACTTTATATATCATTTGTAAAGCAAAAGTTTGGAAATAGCAAACTCCTTTTCACATTGATTTCATCTGCCAATTTTGTTATTCTATACGTATAGATTATTGTCACCTGAGAATACGCAGAATCTAAAGGAAATCAAATTATGAAAATAGAGAAAAAAATATGGCTCTCGTTGATCGCATCTGTCTTATTTGCCGTTATCTTTTCCATCTGGATATTCAGACAGGATACTGTTCGGAACGAACTGCCTTTTGATAACACCACCTCACTGAAAACAACAAGTTTTAAAACTGACGGTGCGAAAACAGAATCTGTGATCCTGTCCGATGAATTCCACACGCAAAAAGCGATTCTTTTCCAGACTACTCATACCAATGCAGAAGTCTGGCTTGATGGGAAACTTATTTATCAATACGGAAATGAAAAACACACACCCAAATTCATGAAATCACCCGGCTCCTGCTGGCATATTGTAGACATTCCGGCAAACAGTGACACCAAGAAACTGACCGTCAAAATCATTCCTGTATATCAGGGTTATTACGGGAACCCGGTGCATCTTTTTCTGGGTACGAGGGGCGATTGTATTCTGAAGATTCTCAGCCAGAGTCTAGGAATACTGATCCTCAGTTGCGGTGTTTTATTTTTGGGATTTCTTTCTTTGGTATTGTATATTGCAGTGATTCGTAAGAAACAGGAGGATTTTTCCGAAGAAACATCTAAAATATTCCTGAATCTTGGAATCTTCTCCCTGTTGATTGCCTTATGGTCCCTGAAGCAATGCGGTTTCCTGCAGTTTTTAGTCCCGGATGGAAGAACACTGTATTTTATTGACTTCTTTACATTTTATCTCTTTCCTGTTCCGTTTAATTTCCTTTTGTATGATATTTGCAAAAGTAAATTCCAAAAAGGTGCCCTGTTCCTGTCTGTTTCTTATCTGATCAATATGGGCGCAGCCGTCCTTCTTCAGTGTATGGGAATTGTCGATATCTTCCTGATTCTTCCGATCACGCATCTGATCATGTTTGTGAATGCAGCATATACGATCGGACTGATCCATTACGAGGCAAAACAGCTTGGAAACGAACTTGCCAGAAAGTTCAGATATCCAATGTACCTCATTATGTGTTTTTCCTTATCGGAACTATTGGTTTATTATATCCGCAGATTCCAGCAGACATCTGTATTTCTTCCTCTTGGGACTCTGTTGTTTATCCTTATGCTGATCTGGATCCAGGTATCGCAATATTATGAGCAGTGTATCCAGAAGCAAAAACTGATCTACTTCCAGAAACTGGCAAATATAGATATGCTCACCGAAGCCATGAACCGGAATGCCTATGAAAATATGATCCGTTATCTGGACGAACAGGAGTTGGAATTACATACAACCGGAGTTGTCTTATTAGACCTTGATAATCTGAAGGAAATTAATGATAACTTTGGCCACGAAAAGGGAGATGAAGCCTTAAAGCTTTGCTATCAGTGTATCCGCCAGGCTTTTCCATCGGAACAGAATTGTTTCCGAATCGGTGGAGACGAATTTGCTTATATTTTCCATAAAGATGAAAAAGAGCTGATTGCCGATAATATCCATAAACTGGAGCTGCTTCTAAATGAAAAGGATCAGGATCTTTCCTATTCTCTCAGCGTCTCCTCCGGATATGCCTATTATCAGCCTGACACCGATATGGATTTTAAAGATATCGTAAGACGCAGTGATACTATGCTTTACCGTGAAAAACGAAGAAAAAAAATATCACATTCCGCTTCTTCTCATCCGATGCTTTCTTCCGGAAAGCAATCTCGTGCACAAGGGATCACGGATGAACTGATCACGCAGGAGAAAAAATACCAGCATATTTCACCGACGGAATTATGCGGGATCATTGACTTGCTCAGTCCAAGTACCGATGACTATCTGTACTTTGTTGATTTCCGGACCGACTTTTACTATATTGCGCCACAGTCACTGGAACGTTTCTGCGTTCCTCAAAATGCTTTTTATAATGTTATGGAAACACACCGGGACTTTGTATATGCCGAGGATTATCCGCTGCTGACTGCCGAATTCCGTGATCTGCTTACTACCAACCGTTGTATCCATAATATGGAATATCGCTGGCTGGATCTGAACGGGAATCCGGTCTGGATCAACTGCCGCGGATATCTTGTACGGGATGATTATCAAAAGCCGCTCTACATGGTTGGATGTATTAATGAGATCGGCGAAAAGCAGAAAGCAGATAATATCAGTGGACTTTTCGGCGAGAATGGTCTGATTGAATACCTGAAGACCCAGGAGACTCCTCTGGAAAATGGATTTCTGTTACGCCTTGGTATCGATAATTTCAAATCGATCAATGAAAAATTCGGATGGGATTATGGTGATTATATTCTCCGGAAAACTGCAGAGTGTATTTCGCACTGTATTTCAGGGGAACAGCAGGTATACAAATTATCCTCTGATGAATTTATCATCGTGGATATTACTTCTGACGATAAGCAGACCGCAGTACACCTTTACAATAAAATCAGGGAAAACATCAACCAGTTTATTAAAAAGAATCATTATACGGCAATCTTTACGATTTCCGGTGGGATTCTCCCATTTTATAATCTTCTGGAAAGCGAATATGATGAAATGATGAAGCGGACAGATTTTTCATTGAACACAGCTAAAAAACGGGGAAGAAACCGTTATTACATTTTCAATGAACAGGACTATCAACGGTTCTTACATCTGAAAGATATCAGCGATGTCCTTCATGCGGCAGTCATACATGACTTCCGTGGATTCTCTGTTGCCTTACAGCCATTGGTGAAAGCAGGCTGCAGACAGCCTTTTGGTGCGGAAACCTTGATGCGTTTTTCTTCCGGACAGTTCGGAACTATCTCACCGGCAGAATTTATCCCTATCCTGGAAGAAAGCGGACTCATCATTCCGGCCGGCCGCTGGATCATAAGGGAAGCTCTACAGGCATGTAAAAAGCTCCGTGAAACAATTCCGGACTTCCAGGTCAGCATCAATATCTCACAGATACAGATTGAAAAGTCTGATGTGATACGGGATATCTCTGCTGAACTTGAAAATGCCAAACTTCCTCCGGAAGCATTGATCGTGGAATTAACAGAAAGTGCTTTGCTGGAAGACAATTCCAATGCACGGCATTTCCTGAAGGAATTAAGAAAAGCCGGCATACGGCTTGCACTGGATGATTTCGGAACCGGTTATTCGAACTTCCATTATCTCAATGAACTTCGTCCGGATATCATTAAAATTGACCGTTCCTTTACCGCAAAAGCTATAAAAGATGCAAAGGAATATGATCTTTTAAAACGATTCTGCACTATGATACACCGTCTGAACATAAAAATCTGCATAGAAGGTGTGGAGACTGAAGATGAATGGGAAAAGATCCGGCTGATGGATCCTGATTATAGTCAGGGATATCTGTGGGGAAAACCTTGCTCTTTCGATGAACTTCTTCAAAAAGGACTCCGGTTTTACTAAAACCGGAGTCCCTGAAAATCAAAAATGCTATTGTACTTTTTATGCCTTTATCTCTATGTTTTTTTGAATTATAATCCTTCCCGACACCTAATACATTTTTATAATGCCTTGTCCATGAATGCAATAATACCCGCTTCGACTTCGTTCTTAATCTCAGCATAATTATGTATCTCGTGGCGGTATCCCGAGTACAGCTTCGTTGTTACGTTATGTCCGGTCTGTACCAGCCAGTTACTTACCTGATATACACCGACACCATACTCACCTACCGGATCCTGATCTCCCGCAATATTATAGATTGGCAGGTCTGTCGGCACTTTTTCGGCCCACTTTGTTCCCTCGATCTGTAACATCATCTGGATGAAATCATATACCGAACGGTTACTGGTCGGTCTGGTAAATGCATCAAACGGATCATCGGCATGATCCCGCTGTACATACGGATCTGCACAGATCCACTCATTTCCGATGCTGACCTCTCCACAGCGCTCACACATCCATCCCATCAGTTCTCCGGTATATGACGGATCGGATTCTTCTCCATGTCCTGCATCGATCGCTTCTTTTAATTTCTTTCCCGTCTCTTCTGCCCCGCGGAAGATTCCCGTTGTTCCGCAGATGGTTGCCCCGGCCAGTTCGTCCCCGTATTTTGCAATGAAATCTCTTGTGATAAAAGATCCCATGCTGTGTCCGAATAAGAAATATGGCAGATCCGGATATTTTTCACACACGATTCCTTTCAATGTATGCTCGTCTTCCATCATTGTATGCGGTCCTTTGTCTCCCCAGTCGCCCCACACATTATTGACCATTGCTGTCTTTCCATGTCCTACATGATCGTCTGCTGCCACGATATAACCCGCATCCATGAAGGCAGATATCATATGCAGATAACGTCTGGAATGTTCCCCAAATCCGTGGATCACCTGGACAATTCCCTTCGGTTTGCAAGCCGGAACATAGATCCATCCCTGGACCTGGTCACGTCCGTTGTAGGACGCAAGAGATACTTCGTGTAACATAATGTATTCCTCCTTTTCTATCTTATCCGTACGATTTTAGATTCTTTGATTCTGTACGGTTATAAGCTGTTCTTCAAAAATCCTCCGGTATTCCTCTTCCACCTCACCAAATGCTCTGACCTCATACCTCAGATCAATATGCAATTCGGGCGCTTCGCTCTCCTGTTTCTCTCCCAGAAGAAACGTCAGATCATACCATAGCATTGCCTTATCAATCACACTCAACTGCATCTTCTCTTCCGGTGTCAGGTCCGAACCGAGAAATTTTTCATAAATCATAGAAAGCATACGTTCTTCACGTTCATTATATTCCGGCAGTTCCTTCTTAAAAGGCGACGGAACATCTGACATATAACACTCGCTTGCATCGTGAAGCAGGCATGCAAGCACCATCCTATCCGACAGACCTCTCGCCTTTGCCTCTTTTGCACAGCAAATGCAATGTTCCCCGACCGACCAGAATGTCTTCACATGACCATTTCCTCTGCATATCATGGACAGCGCATGTGCAATATCTGCTATGTCAAATAACTCCGGATCCGGTTCTGTTGGTTTAAAATGTTTTCCTGTGTAGGTCGTAATGTATTCACTCATTTTCTTTTTTGCTCTTTCATATACTCTTCCAGAATCTCCGCTGCCCTTCTGCATGCTTTCACACAAGGTCTGCTCTGATAATACGCTTCCGTTCTGACCGCAGGCTCTTCCAGATCTTCGCCCTTCTCCAGCCCAAGAAGTTCCCGGCAAATTAGACTTCCTTCCGATTCTTCAAATGCTCCGCCAAGCTTCTGCACAAGTGCATAAAGCTTCTTTTTCCCCGCCGCATCTTTCGGATCATCGTATCCGTACAGATCACCGATCACCATGACCATCCCCGTCACAGCACCACATACTTCACGAAGCTTGCCGAATCCTGCTCCGAACGGGCTTGCCTTCTTCGCTGCTTCTTCTACTGTTATTCCCAGCTCTTCCGCAAATGCTGCGTAGACTGACTGGCTGCAGTTGTAGCCTGTACGGAAGAGAGATTCCGCTTTGTCTGCTTTGTTCATTGATTTTCACCTCCGGTTGTAATTACCTCTTTATCATTCCATTTACATTATCATCAATGAAAATTATATATTTTCTTTAACCGTTCCCAGATCTCATATGCTACAGGACACACCGCTATCGCATCAAGCATACCATACAAACTCCCCAAACGTCCCGATTGATCCGTATATGGATACTTCTTACAGCCATCCGGCTTGCACTCCTCTAAAAGACATTCTCCATTCTTTTGAAGAAAATCACATGGTTTATTTTTCGTTAAATAAGTCCCTTCTGTCTCATCTTTTTCCAGATATGTCTGAACAAATTGCGGCTCTTCCATCTTAAGATACTCTGCCACTTCCTTCACTTCATCTGTCGTAAGTTCCGCACAGTACTCTTTACAACAGTTACGGCATCTGCCGCAATCGAAGTTTTCAAATAATTCTTTGTGCAGTTGTAAAAATTGCTGGTCCAGTTCTTCTTCATCCGCATTGCATTTTAAGAAGCTTCGGAATCTTAAGTTCTCTTTTTCTTTCTTTTTTGCTTCAAAATGTATTTTTCTTGCCGGGAGCATACAATCACTCTTCCTTTATTAATATCTCTTACGTTTATTACTTTATATTTTTTATCAAATTTTCAATTTCTGTTTTCAACTGCTTTAAAGCTTCCACGTCCTGTCTGGCTCTGTTCAATTCTGTATCATTAGTATTAAGCCATCCAATCTTTTTCAACCATTGTACATCTATATGGATTTTTGAATTCAGTGCTACTTGAAATGCACTGTTATCCGGATTCACAAATCTTCCCATATATTACACCTTCTAATCTACTTCTATACTGATTATGATACCATGAAACCTTAACACCCTCAACTTATATTATAAGCCACTTTTCACTCCAAACATCCATTTCACGCCCTTAGCAAGCCTTTTCCCCGCATCTGCAAAATGCCCTCCCGCATTCCACTCTAAAACCACGGATTCCACCATCGAGTCCTCCTGTAACAGCCTTTCCTGCGCCCTGGTCCTGTCACCGACCGCTGCCATTACTTTGTTCTTCGTCTTCTCTTCTTTCCCGCCAAGACTCAGATACACGCTACATTTACTCTGAATCATATGATCCCTCACATAATGATCCCAGTCCGGGAACCACAACGAACCCGAACAGCATACAATTCCAGAAAACACGTCACTTTCATAAGCTGCCCATAGCGCGAATAATCCGGCAAGCGAATAGCCCATCAGCCAATGTTCCCTGTCTTTCACACCAAAAGTCCGGTCAATATGTGGCACACATTCCTCTGTCAGCCATCTCAGCGTCTTCAGACCTTGTCCGGCGAAGCCTTCCTTTCCGAATACAGCCGATGCTTCCCATGGTGAAAAGTCCCGGTTCCAGTTCTCTACCTGAAATGCAACGAGCAGGAAATTTTGTTCCGGCACAAGTTCCAGTAGAGATTCCCACAGATGTTCTACTTCGTTTGGCTGATGTGGATACATGCCCCAGAAGATGACCGGGCCGCCGGTTCCGTTCTGAGCGAGATGTAGTTTGATTCCGTTTATTGTAATATCCTGAATTATCCCGGCACTCCCGCCGCTCTTTTCTTTTGTTAGCTCCGTTGTAAGCATTTGCTTTTTCTCTTTATCTTCCATCTGCAATTCTCCTAAATTACAAAGATTCATCTTTATTAATCTCTTCCATATACCCGGCTGTAACAATGCCTGCCGGCAATTCCACAGTTGCTCTAAATGTTCTTTTTTCTCAAATTATGAAAAATATCAAGAATAAAAATTTCATCATTAGTATGCACAGCCCTTTCTTCTTACTAAAGTTTATCTTCTCTCCCGATACAACTTCGCCGGTCTATGCCCGACATCCCCCGTCATCTCCCCGGTATCTTCTACCAGATCAGCCACTTTTCTTCGAAATGCCGGAACCAACAGCTTCGTATCCAGCACTGTCTCATGAATCTGCTGCAATTCTCTCAATGTGAACTGCTCCGGCAAAAGCCGGAACGCTATATGCGTCTCCGTAATCCACTTGCGAAGCTGTACGATTGCATCTGCAAGAATCAGCTCGTGGTCAAATGCAAGGTCATCGCTTTCTATAGTCTTAAATTTCTTCTTTACATCCCACTTCGAAGTTGTCTCTTCTAATCTTGCATGAAGCTTCTCATCCCCATGTGTCAGACACAGATTCCATATACCGGCTTCTTCCTGAAATAACACATCGAACCACTTTGCATCCGAAGCATCATCTCCTGCCTGGATCATTTCCTGTCCGGCATTGACTAATGCCATGAATCCGTTACTGATCACCCATCTTCTCGGATCACGGTTTGGATTGCTGTAGGTACCGAACTGTTCCAGGAAATTACAGTTGCAGTTTGTCTCTTCTTTTAATTCACGTTCTGCGGCTTCGCCGATGGTTTCATTCGAACCAACGAATCCACCGGGAAGGGCATAACAGCCTTCATATGGTGCCGCACCTCTCTGGATTAAAAGTACCTTTAACTCTTTCTCGGCTATTTTTCTGTAATTATCTTCTTCTTTATCAAACATTCCGAAAATGACGATATCTGCAGTCACGGATGGTTTTGGATATTTTGAATCATCGTAAGTCTTTACAAATTCTTCGTTAGCCTTTTGCATTTCTGATTTTTTCCGCATGATTACTACCTCTTTCTTTTTTCGTCCTATATTATTATCTTTATGCTAGTATCACTTTGATAGTATGTCAATATATAAATTTACGCACACGAAAAATGTCATCTCATCTTCTAACGTTCTTCGTGTACGTTTATCCTCTTCAGATACTTCACTACCTTGCTTATTTGTTTTTACTGAATCTTTTCACATATACTTCTTCCGCGACAGCCATTTCTGATCAATACACTTCACTTCCCCATCAAACCGGATATGTAAATGCACCCCGCCAGATCTCTGATTAATCTTCTCCACAATTCCATGTCCGAATTTCGGATGTGTCACCGCATCGCCAAGCTTATACTGTACCACTTCATCCTTTTTCTTCTGTGCAGTCTTCAGTTGCTGATAAGTATCCCGGACCGGCACGGATTTATCATGAATTCTGTTCTTTAATACCTTATCATAATCATGATTCATAAGCGCTTCTCCCGCCTTATAATACGGCGTCGGCGCCGCTCCGATAAGAGAACAGCAGTATTTCCACGCACTTCCGTGCGTTCCCGCCTGCCATTTATACTTTTCGGGAATCTGCATATTGTACTGCATGTAATGGGCGTATTCGTGTTTGAATAAATCTATGCGATCCTCTTTGGACAGCGGATTCTTCACACCATATGCAATAAACAACAGCGAAAAATGAAAATGCTCTTTTTCATGTGCACTTCGTCTAGTGTAAGATCCCAGTGTGTCCGTATCATATCCAAATGTTATCGGTACTTTTGCCCCGTTTAAATGGAGTTTTCTGTCCATTTCTTCATATAGATTTTGTATTAATGCCCGTAAAATCGGGATTTCTTTCTGCAGGCGCTGCCGCAGGAATTGGTCTTCTCGGTTGTAATCTATCATCTTCTCACTCAGTATTCTTTCCTTAATCTCAAATTTATTTGTTATTATTTTTGAGTTCCTTTTTTACTTTCTTTATACTCTTTTATTTCCAGTTTTTCCAGATATCTGGCTGATATCCTACTGTTGCCTGTTTCCCGTTACGCACAATCGGTGTCTTGATCACCTTTTGATTTTCCAGAATCTTTTCTGCTTTATCTTCCTCTGCAAGATAAGTAATCAACGCAAGCAGATCTTTATCCTTGCACTCCTGATCGATCAGTTTTTCATATCCTCCGACAGCCTGGCATACCGAATTGAATTCACCTTTACTCAGACCTTTTTCTTTCATATCTACGAACTGGTACTTAATTCCGCGCTCTTTGAAAAATCGTTCAGCTTTTTTGCTGTCGAAGCTTTTCTTGGTTCCGAAAATTTGTATGTTCATTTTTGTTCCTCATATAATTACTCATCATAATAATTCCATTTTAGGGTGACATGCTCCCACCACTTAAATCACAGATTTTGAAGTGAGGGCTTCTTGCTCAATGGCTCTACTGAGCCAAGTATCTACAAGCTATCCTCGCGTGCCCCGCGATTCATTTTTACCCAGTTATGGGATATTTTCATTGTCTGGATACAGACACTTCCCATTTATCCTGCTAACAACATGCGGCGTGCTTCTTCACGTATATTGATTGCCGCATTCAGATCCCGGTCTATCCGATTTCCACATGTACAAAAATATACTCTGTCCGAAAGTTTCAGTTCTTTCTTTACACTACCACATTTACAGCATTTTTTACTGGAAGGGAAAAAACGGTCTACACGTACCAATTTCTTTCCTCTCCATGTCAGCTTATATTCCAGCAATTCCCGAAACTTTCCGTAACCGTTATCCATGACACTTTTCCCAAAATGCATACACTGGCTCATTGCTTTCATATCAATATCTTCTACTGCAACAACATCATATGTCTCTGCCATTTCATGACTCAGCTTATGTAAGAAATCTTTCCTCTGATTTCGGATTTTTTCATGACATAATGCAACACGTTTTTTCTGTCGGTAATAATTATTGCTTCCTTTCACGCAATGGGATAACTTTCTTTGTTCCCTTGCCAGCCGCTCCTCACTTTTTCTGAAGTATCCTTCATTTTCCTTCTGTATATCTTCAGAAAACACAGCCATTCCATGCATTGCATAATCAATTCCTAGTATCTTTGCGTCTTCATAATCTAATTCTTCTGCTTGGTTTTCACAGTCATTTTTTTCATATAATAGACTTGCATAATACTTTCCAGATGGTTCCATACTTATTGTTACAGATTTCAGGCAATATTTTTCTGGAATATCACGATGTTTTTTCATACGGATCCATTTCAACTTCGGTAGTTTTATCTGATGATCTTCTACCTGAATATTTCCATTGACCACATTTGTCGTATAGCTTTTTCGGCTCCTGTGTTTTGATTTGAATTTTGGAAAGCCAATCTTTGGATCCCTGAAAAAATTCTTATATGCCTTTTCCAGATGCATCTGCACATTTGCAAGTGCCAGGGAATCCACTTCTTTCAAAAATGGATATGCTTTTTTATACATCGCCGGTGTATTTCGCAGCATTTTTTTCGTTGCCTCATATTCCCGTATCTTATCATTCAACATCTGATTATATAAAAAACGACAGCAGCCAAATGTTTTTGCGAGCAGAACTTCCTGCTCTCTGTTTGGATATATACGAAAATGGTAAGCTATATTCATCTTTTTTTCTCTCCCTGCGTCTCGATATAATTACGGATAACATCAATCGGTGCACCACCCGCTGTCAACAGGCAGAAACTTTGACTCCAGAATGCTTCCTTCCAAAGTCTTTCCCTGATCTGTGGATATTCCTTTTTTAACAAACGACTGCTTGCACTTTTATACGCATTGATAAATTTACTGAGTTCTGATTTTGGCTGTGCTCGAAACATAACATGCACATGATCAACATCATGATTCCATTCTTCCAGTGTGATTCCATAATCAGGTGCAATACGTTCCCAGATCTCTTTTGCACGTTCCGAAATCGGATCATCTATTACTTTTCTTCGGTATTTTACAACCATGATCAGATGATAATACATCAAATATACTGAATGTGCATTATGATCCATTTTGTCCATATAGTCAGTCCTTTCTATCCTTTCGACTGATTATAGTATACCACACTTCGCATTGCAGAACAAGCGTTCTATCTTCTTTTTCTGCAATTCATCTCCCACCTATAGAGGAAGGAGAATTCTTGCTAACTTTTGTTAAATTTTTGGGGTGTTTGCTTTGCATTAGTTTTAAAAAGCTCCATTCTTTTTTAGAACGGAGCCTTGTGATATACACCTCAGGTGATTTTCTTAAAAACAAATCATTTATTTCCGAGAATAACTGCTATCTTAATTTCTTTTTCTGTATCACTAAGATCAAATTCTCCTCCATCTTCTACCATAACATGCACTTCATATAATGTATCCTCTGTAAGTTTATCCGGCAATGTTCCATCTTCTTCCTGAATATGCCATAACTCTGCAGGAACTTCTTTTAATTTATTCTCTTTATCATATGCATATAATGTAAATGTATCTGCTTTTCCTGCAATTCCTTTCATTCGTATTGCCACAGTAGTATTTGGATGTACATTTTCTACTGTAATCGTATTCAGCCAGCCTGCAACATTTCCTTTCCCACCGGCTTCTGTAAATTCTTCTTGTGTTAGTACATTTCTCTTTGCCTTGTCTAAATCTACTTTTCGATAAGGCATCTCCGGCAGATAAACAAATCTGTCCTGCAATCTTAAGAGCTCCAGATATCCTGTCGGGCAATATAATGTATTTCCACTATTTCCTGCATACATGCCGATTGCCATATTGTTGTATCCCGGTTTATCTGAGACATCCATTGTAAATGCTGTTTCTCCTGTTTCAAAATCTAACATGATGAATTGCCACATGCCACTTTCCAGATCCTGAACATAACCATAGATATAACCTGTCGCTGTAGAAAGCTTCATCATAGATGTATCACGGATATCGTTTCTGCACCAGATACTCTTCATTTCGTATCCGTCCTTTGTCTTAATGGTATCGACACGCTCTACTCCCGGCACAACCATCTTATTTCCCTTCTTCAACCAGTTTACATCGTAAATATTTTCATAGGTCTGTATAGAAGAATCGTTGTCTGCGTCCGCAAGTTTAGCACTTCCGGCTCCAAACCAGTTACATACGATTGTGCTGACTGTACCTTCTCCGTTATCATATACCATTGCTGAATTTTCTACCGACACCTGCATATTTTTCGGAAGCTCATCGATTACCGGCATGCTTGCCACTATTTCCCCGGTCTTCATATCTAATGCCAACAGATTTACCGGATCCTGATTATCTGTAAACATAACTAATTTGCTTGTCAGAGATGGTGAACATCCACCTCCCCAGGCAAGACCTCCGCCTGTAGTTTCATCTCCCTCTTTGCTGTCTTTCGCTCCCACGCTTTCATATGGGGTACACCACTGCACCTGTACACCATCTTTTGCATTTAATAAATAACAATTTTGATTCGTTAATATAACTGCACCTTCCTTTGACGATGCAATTCCATTCTCTGCACCTTCGCCAGGCTCCAATTCATATACATATGTAGATTCTTTCAGATCAACATGTTCTCCCTTTAAGATGGCATCAATTGCTGCCCTTGAAATGTATCCCATTGCACCTTGCTGTTTACGTTCCGGATAAATACGGAAACCGCCTGTAGCAAACCATAAATTTCCTTCATAGTCAAAAACTACAGATAATAAGTTCTGATCCAATGTTTTCCCTGTAATTTCTTCTGCCGCTGCTTTAATATCAATATCCAGCACTTTTTCAAATTCCGGAAGGACATTTCCCGCATCATCTGTTGCTTTCAACATAAGCACATGGTTGTTGCTTGTCGGACATACCAGGCGATTGCTCTCATCTACGAATGAATATGAGCTTTGTATCACATATCCTCCGCCATCATGCTTTGCCGGTGAAAAATAACCTTCTGTCTGTGCTTCATCCGCATTAATATCACGGATAGCCAGTCCTCCTTGCAATGGAACAACAGCATGTCCATATGTATCAAAAAATACCGCCGGAGATGCATTTTGATTTACTTTTTCATAAGAAACATTAATCTCCGGATAAATATCAACCGGCAATACTTCATCTGTCGTATCTGAATTATAACAGTCATGATGAATATTGGCATCACTCTTTGCCATATATGAATTATCATCAATTGCTTTTGCCGTAATCGGCTTAATTGGAACAACTGCATTTTCTTCTGTTGTCTTCTGCTCTGATTTTGCCTCCTCTGTCTTTGGTGTACCATTTGCACATCCCGATGTGAGCGTAACTGCAGATATAATAAATGCTAATAGTATTTTTCTTCCTTTCATTTATACTTCCCTCCTTTTTCCAGCCTTTGTCATCTACTGCTTTTATTATAAAAAAACACTTCTCATTTTCAATCGCTCTGTCACGAATAGTCAAAAAATAGCACGAATTGTAAATCCGCCCCATAGTTTGTCTATCTGTTTTTAGGTGAAAATAAACGAATGAGAGAAAGCTTTTATATATTATATATTTCTTATTTGAAGGGGGGGCATACATAATGAACAATATTCTTCGCCCGACACTTGAACTTACTGTAATTATCCCTGGGATGATTCTTGCCTATCTTTCTGTAAAATCAACACTAAAAATATCTCTTCCAAAGCTAATTGCCTGGCTTTTTCCTCTTCTAATTGCGCTCTGCATTTTGGGAGGTATATTATGCTCGGCTTTACAGATTAAAACAGCTCCCATTCTCTTTTTCCTATTATTGTGCACTGGCTGAACGTAACACAATTCCTTTCCACGTGCAGATTGATCTTCCGGCACAAATTTCAGTCGATGAAACAGACTTTTGTCTTGTTCTTTCTAACCTGTTAGAAAATGCATTGGAAGCCAGCTTGAAGACCGCAAAATTCAGACAACGGATCGATATCAAAATCTATCGACATGCTTCTAATCTTATTTGTTTTTACTGAATCTTTTCACATATACTCTTTACACATATCTCTTTACGTATATCTTTTTACGTATACTTCTTCCGCGACAGCCATTTCTGATCAATACACTTCACTTCCCCATCAAACCGGATATGTAAATGCACCCCGCCAGATCTCTGATTAATCTTCTCCACAATTCCATGTCCGAATTTCGGATGTGTCACCGCATCGCCAAGCTTATACTGTACCACTTCATCCTTTCTCTTCTGTGCAGTCTTCAGTTGCTGATAAGTATCCCGGACCGGCACGGACTTATCATGAATCCTGTTCTTTAATACCTTATCGTAGTCATGATTCATAAGCGCTTCGCCCGCCTTATAATACGGCGTCGGCGCCGCTCCGATTAGAGAACAGCAGTATTTCCACGCGCGTGATCCGACGAAGCGGAAAAGTGTTCCGTTACGACCGGAAAAACTGATCCGTTGCTAGCGGAATCGGTGATCCGATGAAGCGGAATTTGCAGTCAGATACAAAAAACTTGCCACCTGCTACTTCTTACAAATGCATGGCAATACATAAAACTTGCCACTGACAGCATCTCTTGCATACTATGGTATAAAAAATGTGGACTGGCACCTCTTTTTTCAGGAACCTGTCCACATTTTTATTTTCTTTTCCGTATATTCACCTGTTATATCTTATGCAGTCCGGAATCTATTTTTTATATTCAACCTCGAATGATCCAAGTTCATATCCATGAACGCTTCCCTTTACCTCTCTGGATACAAGCTCTACTTTCTGTTCAAGATGTTCACTATATACTCTTGTTGTCAGAACCGTTTCCCCGTTATTAATGAATATCTCAATGGCTGATGTATCCGAAAAGATGGTAATATCCGAAAGCTCTTCCACCTTAGCAAAGCGCTGCTTTCTTCCACGTCCGCTTTCTCCCATCGATAAGGTAAAAAGCCCGTCCTTCCAGCTTATTGTAACATCTTCACGAAGCTTAAGCTCCAGATTTTTTGCTTCTTCCACGTCAAGTCTCAGTTCAAAACAGCAGTCCGCAGGCGCCCACTTTGTAAATGCTTCCAGCTCGCAGGTAAATGCATTTTTACGCAGATTTTTCATCTCCTTTAATGGATGCTGTAAGATCTTTCCATCTTTCCATTCCAGTTCTCTTGGCATGGTAAGTGCATGGATCCAGTCATATGCAACCGTTGCATCATTATCATAATCTGCATCCGGAATCCCCATCCAGCCAATCAGGATTCTTCTACCCGCTTCATCTGCAAATGTCTGTGTCGCATAGATGTCAAATCCTTTGTCAAATTCCTGAAATTTTCCAAAGCTGTATGATTTGTTCTTCAGGTCAAACTCTACCGGAAAATATCCACACTGGTACACATTCTGGTAATCATATCCCTTCTGATCTACTCCCTGTGGACAGCATGTCATAATCTGCTGGCCGTCAATTTTGAACAGATCCGGGCATTCCCACATATAACCAAATGGCTTTGCTGTCCGCACCGTATCGTACCATTTCCAGTGTTCCAGATCGTCGGAACAAAACAAAAGTGCACAGCCATAAGATTCCGCATCACGGCCTCCCTGGATCATATAATAACGGCCGTCTTTTTTATAGATTTTTGGATCTCTGACATGCTTGGACATATTCACCGGATAATCATCATTGGTCATTACAAGCTTCTTGTATGCAATATTCTTTCCATCCGGACTGAATACGTGAATCGTATTCTGTTCCCGTCCATTCATGATATAATCATAATCTTTATCCCAGAGTTTTACATTTCCTGTGTAAAAATAGTGAATTCCATCTTCACAGGTATAGGCTGATCCGCTATATACACCGTCTCTGTCCCATTCTTCGTCCGGATAAAGGAACGGCTCTTCTTCTTTATAATGAATCCAATCCTTTGTTGTGTAATGTCCCCAAAGCTTCGTTCCCCATCCGGCAAGAAATGGTGTATATTGGAAATAAATATGATTCACACCCTGAAATTCACACAGACCATTCGGATCATTCATCCAGCCTGTCGGCGGCATCATATGAAAGTGAAGTCTGTTTTTATCTTTTTTTACATTCTCCCTCATACTTTCATGCTTCGGATATTCTGTTAAATATGTCTCTTTGTTCATCTGTTCCTGTCCACCTTATCCTTACACGATTTCAGCCATCTTATCATTTTTTGCAATATGTTTTTCTTCTGTTTTGATGGTCTTTCCTTCCGGAAGCTCTGTGAAGATAACAAGAATCTCCGGAGAGTATCCATGCTTCTTCACCAGGTCGATGTCAAATCTGATAAGTGCTTCTTCTGCTGTTACTTCCTGTCCTTCTTTTACAAGTGTTTCAAATCCTTCACCGTTCATATTGACGGTATCTACCCCGCAGTGAATCAGGATCTCTGCTCCATCTGCAGTTGTAAGTCCGATTGCATGTCCGGTTGGATATACGAGTGATACGGTTGCCTTACATGGTGCCATAACGGTTCCGTCTTCCGGAAAGATAACGACACCGTCTCCAAGTACCTTGTTTGCAAATGTCGGATCTGTCGATGCTTCGATATCTTTTACTGTTCCCTCTGCTGCTGCATAGACTGCACCAGGCTCTTCTGTAATAACTGCCTTTGTTGTATCATTTTCTTTTGTATCGTTCTTTTTGTCATTTTTATTCTTATCCGGTGCTGACCACATTTTTCCAAAGATGACTGTACATACAAATCCAATCGTAATCGCGATTGCATGTGCAATGATGTAGTTAATGTACCCGTGATGTGCCGGATTAGCAATTGCCATTCCAGGAAATGCAGTTGTACCGAATCCAAGAGCAGTAAGCTTTGAATAGTATACATATGCACCTGCAACTGCACCACCGATACATCCACCGATCAGTGGAAACTTGTAACGTAAGTTTACTCCGAAGATTGCCGGTTCACTGATACCAAATAATGTCGAGCAGAAACTTGGAATACAAAGCTCTCTGGCTTTTAAGTTCTTCCAGTTCAGGGAAAGATAACCAAGTACCGCACCACTTTGTCCAAATAAAGCTACAGACATCAGTGGATTTAAAAAGTTTGTTCCTGTCGATGCAATAAGCTGTGCTTCTACCGCACCGATAATGTGATGAAGACCTGTGATAACTACGATCTGCTGAACTCCGGCAAATAACGCATACCCGAATGCTCCCAGATGTTCTGTACTCCACATCAGTCCGTCTGTGATTCCATTAGAAAGAATTCGTCCTGCCGGACCTACAAGTGTAAAAAGTAATACCGTAGAGATAAATACTGTCAGCATTGGTGCAACCAGAAGCTTGATTACATCCGGAATTACCTTATTGAAGAATTTATCCAGTTTTGCAACTACAAATCCCATCATAAGCGCGATGATGATTCCTCCCTGGAATCCTACCATCTCAATCTTCAGTCCGAACAGACGGATAACTTCTATATCAACGGTTCCCTGTGCAGCCTGGTAAGCATTGGCAAGAGAACTGTCTAACATGATTGCTCCGATTACCATACCAAGAACCGGATTCCCGCCAAATCTTTTTACGGCTGAATAGCATACTGCCATTGGAAGGATTGCAAAGATACCTGTAGACGCAAGACTTACCAGCCGGTTGATCGCATATAAGGTATCATGTGTCTTTACTACTTCAAGTCCGCCAAGGACGCTTGTAATTCCCATCAGAAGGGCTGCTGCAAGAAGTGCCGGCATGATTCCGATAAATACATCAGATAACGCTTTGATCACTGCCTGAAGTGGATTCTGCCTCTTCGCACTTTCTTCCTTCAGATCTCCCAGTGACATATTCTGTGTATTCGTATACTCGGCAAATACCTCATATACATCATTCACTGTTCCAGCTCCCAGGATCAGCTGTAACTGATTACCTGCTATGAACGCACCTTTTACTTTGTCGATATCTTCCAGTTTTTCAATATCTGCAAGATCATTATCTTTCAATACGATCCTGAGTCTGGTTGCACAGTGTGCTGTTCCCTGGATATTATCCATTCCACCAATATTGGCTACGATCTGTTTTGATATTTCCAGATACTCATTGTTCTTTCCCATTTCTCTTCTCCTTGTATTGTTTTGTTTTGGAACCGGTTCCGTTCCTATGTTTTTATTATATACATCAGCTTTTGTATGTCAACACAAAACGTCACTGCAATTTCATTTTCGGAAACGGTTCCAAAAATTGATATCTAAATTTGTCTATATTGCACAAAAGCGGGTCTGTCAAATTGACAGATCCGCCTGATTCTCAGTTCTCTTTTACACTTTTTCTTTCTATAATTTCATACGGGTTGACCTGAAGCGGGCTTACCGGCTTTCCTAAAATCATCTGGATCATCGACTCAGCACTGATCTCCCCCCAGTTCTTCCAGTCAAATTTTACCGTCGTAAGTGGCGGCTGTAACAGTTCTCCTGCTTCGTAATCGCCAAATCCTACCACGGATACTTCTTCCGGTATCCGTATACCTTTCTCTGACATTACTTTGTACACGCCAAATGCGATACGGTCTGTTGCGCATACGACTGCCGCCGGTGTCTTCATATGATCTACAAATTTCTGTACATTTTCAATTGCATTTTCATAAAAGAACGTTGTCTCTATGACTTCTTTTGGCTTTTTCTCACAGGACATAAGTCCATCGATCACTCCATGGCGTCGTTCTCCTCCTACTGCCGGGTCATCTTCAGGTACCCAGAGCATATAAATCTCCTTGAACTTACGTTGTCCGATATAATTACCCACCGCATATCCTGCATTGTAATCATCATTAATGACAGAATTCTCTCCCGGGAAGCGTTGTCCAAGAAACAGGATTGGAATTTTTAACTTCTTTACTGCTTCTTCGTATTCTTTTGTGCTTCCCGTCGCAAGAACCATAATTCCATCTACATTCATATTCTTCAGCCGTTCGATACAGCGTATTTCTTCTTCGATATCATTTTCCGTATGCATGATAAGAGGTGTATAATCATTTTTCTTAAGATAGGCAACGATTACTTCTACAAGTCTCGGTGTTGTTACCGAGTTAAATCCAGGTACCGTAAGTCCTATGATCCGGCTCTCTTTTGCATTCAGCCTTGCAAACAGATTCGGCTCATAATTATTTTCTTCGATGATTTTTTTTATCTTCTGGGCCGTTGCATCTTTGACGCTTCCCCCGTTCAGATATCTTGATACAGTACTTTTTGCCACACCGGACATCTGGGCTATATCATTTATTGTCAGTTTTTTTTCCAAATTATTTTCCCCCATAGCGTCTATTTCGAACCTGCTTATAATACAGAGAACCTGCCAGTGACAGCTTCTTCCGGACACATGCCGATTCAAAATGTCTTAATATGTATTATACTCTTCTTTGAAATTTCCTGTCAAATTATCTCCTGTCCGAAATAGAGGATTCACACAAAGATTTTCAAGGGTTTGCGGAGAATTTAATAACAAAATATAACAGTTATTAAATCTCTTAAAACAGGTG